>Ga0105048_10003678_pt1 | contig 25103 bp, 24 predicted proteins | sample MAT05_FD_78382 | JGI IMG/M metagenome (GOLD analysis project Ga0105048, IMG submission 78382) | Freshwater microbial communities from Lake Fryxell liftoff mats and glacier meltwater in Antarctica - MAT-05 | ecosystem: Environmental > Aquatic > Freshwater > Ice > Liftoff microbial mat | place... | reverse complement strand
GCCTGGCACGGCGGGCGAGCTTGCGCTGCCGATCGTCGAAGGAGACGAAGACGCGGGCACCCAGCGTGAGCGCCGCCGCGACGTGCAGAATATCCAGGCACCGCGCGAGGGTGCTGGCGGCATATTTTGCGGAGAGTTCCCCGGCTTTGTGGGAAATCGGGATCAGGCGACGATTCTTGACCGACTCCATGAACGCCCTCGGCGGATCGCGGGAGTTTGCCGGGCTGGCCAGTTGCTTCCAATCGCCGGAACTGCTGCCCGAATTTTCCGCGCTGCTACACCATCTCCAGGCCCCGCATCGTCGTCGTCCCGCTTGCAAAGCGATCCATGGGCAGGCCCATGCGCTGGAGCAGCGAGACGTAGAGATTCGAGAGCGCGTAGTTCTTCGTGGTGTCGAAGGCGAGATGCTGCCCGTGCTTGAAACCGCCGCCCGCGAGCAGAACGGGGAGATTGGTGTTCGAGTGCGAATTGGCGCTGCCCATGTTGGTGCCGAACACGGACGCGGTGCGCTCGAACAGGGACGTGCCCTGTTCCTTGCTGCCTTTCAATCCGGTAAAAAAGTCGGCGACGGCTTCGAATTGCGCGCCTTCGATCGTGCGCAATTGCGCGATCTTCTCGGGCTGCTGGCCGTGATGCGTGAGGGGGTGGGTTGACGATGTGATGCCGGGCAGCTTCGGGGTGATTGTCGTGGTGCTGAAGGCGACGGTCGCGATGCGGGTGGAGTCGGTCTCCAGCGCGAGGCGCAGAAGATCCAGCGTCACCTTTGAGTTAAAGACGAGGTCGTTGTGATCCGCCGTTTCCAGCGGTGCCTTCATTGTCACCGCGGGTTTCGGCTGAGCAACCCAGCCCTCGGTCGCAGCGAGGCTCTTCTCCAGATCGCGCACGGCGGTGGCGAATTGATCGAGCCGGTCGCGGTCCGATGCGGTGACGCTTTGCTGCAATGCCCTGTATTGAGCGCGCAGTCCGTCGAGCAGGCTGCGGTCCTGCTGGAGCCGGCGCACTGCGGCGGCCTTGCCGGCTGCGGTGTCCTCGACGAAAAGCATGTTGTAGAGCTTCAGCGGGCTGCTGATCGCGGGAATCATTGAGCCGCTCCGCGTCCAGGAAAGGCTCAGACTTTCCGTGCCGATCGTCAGCGTGAGCGTCGGGAACCGCGTGGCGCTGCCGAGTTGCTCCGCCATCACCTGATCGAGCGAGACGCTGTTCTTGAACGAGCCGCGGCTCGCGCCGGGAGCGCCGGTCAGAAAGGATTTTTCCGAAGCGTGCCCACCATCAACTCCGGGGAATGACGTGCCGGAAAAAATCGTCATGTCCTCGCGATGCGCCTTCAGCAGTTCGAGGTAATGGGGCAGGTCGTAATCACGCCCTTCCTTTTTCGGGAAGAAAAAGTCGGGCAGGATGCCCATGTTCGTCATCATGCCGACGAAACGGCGCGGTGGCTCCGGCGCGGCGGCGGCGTGGCCGAGCCGCGGCATCATGCTCTCGAGAAACGGGAGAGCGAGGGTCGCCCCGGCAGCGCGGAGAAAGGTGCGGCGGGAAAGTGGAGTGCGGGTCGCGATGTTCATGGGCGGATTGCTGGATTTTTACTGCTTGGAAAAGAGCGGGCTGAAGACGGTCTCCACGAGCAGCGTCCTGAAACCATAGCCGCTTGCTTTCGCGCGGGCGAGAATGCTCTCGACCTCCGCACGATCGGCGAAACTCACCGGCGCCCCGGTCGCGTACGTGATGAGCTGGCCGACAAAGGCGCGGGCGAGATTCTCCTCGTCGGACGCGAGCAGCTCCTGCAATTCGGCGATGTTTCTGAAGGCGCGCCCATCCGGCAATTCGCCGGTGCAATCCACGGGCTTGCCGGGGTGGTATTCGATGCGTTTGCCATGCACGATCTTTCGCGTGTTCGGCGCGCGGGGACCGATGAAGTCTGCGGGGATCGGCTCGAAAAGCGCCCGGTAAAAATCGCGGTTCGCGCCCATCACGTCGAAGCTCTCGAGCGCGAATCCATACGGGTCCATCTTCACGTGGCACGAGGCGCAGAGCGTGTTGTTCTTATGCTTGTCGAGCTGCTCGCGCACCGTGGTGGTGCCGCGCGTGTCCGGCTCGATGGTGCCGGTGTTCGGCGGCGGAGGTGTGGGGATGATCCCGAGGATCTTTTCCATCACAAACGCCCCGCGCGTGACCGGCGAGGTCGTCGTGCCGTTGGCCGAGATTTTCAAGACGCTCCCCTGCGTGATGAACGGCCCGCGCACACTTCCCGGCGGGAGCGCCACGCGGCGGATGTCGTGCCCCCAGATTCCCTCGATGCCGTAGCACTCGGCGAGCGCTTCATTCAGCATCGCGAAGTCGGATTTCACCACGTGTGAGATCCCGAGATCGCCATTCAGCAGCTCGGTGAAATAGGCGCGCGTCTCCTGAATCATCGACTCCTGGAGCAGCGGCGTGAATTCCGGATACAGCGCCTTGTCCGGCTGCGTCGAGTCAATCTCCCGCAGGCGGAGCCATTGGCCGGTGAAGTCCTCCACGAAACGGGTCGCGCGTTTGTCCAGCAGCAGCCGCTGCGTTTGCGCGCGCAGCACCGTGGGTTTGGAAAGTTGACCGCTCTCCGCAAGCGCGAGCAGCTCCTGATCGGGCGGACCGGCCCAGAGGAAATAACTCAGTTTCGACGCGAGGTCGAACGGGCCGCTGCCCCGCAGCAGGAGGAAATCCGGAGAGACCAGCGCCGAACGGTAGGCGGCCTTCAGCGCGTCCTGGAAATGATCACCATCTTTCAGCCGCCCGAGGAAAATCGCGTTGTACAGTTCCACTTCCGCCTCCGTGACCGGCCGACGAAAGGCCCGCCGCAGGAAGCTCGCAAGCAGCCGGCGACCGTCCTTCTCCGGCTCTGCGCTGACGACGTGGACCAGCGGATGTCCCCCGCCGGGCGGCTTCATCACCGGCTTGGGCTGTCCGGTTTCCTTGCTCCATTTCGCGAGCGGGAGATCTCCGAAAAGCGCGATCTGACTTGGCCGCGGCCACGACGGATAATACGGCCCTGCGACCTCGACCCATTCGATCGCGACGCCGGGGACGGGAACCAGCGGCCCGGTCACGTGCCGGTTCCCGCCGTACGCGTAATCACGGATCCGCTCGCACGTCTCGGCGGTGAACATCACGGGCTCCCTGTCTTGATCCATCCACACGGTCAGCTCGGCGATGCCGGGCCGGTTCGGAGGCAGGTCCACCACGCCGAAGTTCTGAGCCTTTGAAAAGAGGCCGAAGCTCAGCGCTCCATGCCGCTTGGTCGGGACTATTTGCTGACCATCCCAAGCCACGCTGTATCCGCTCACGCGGATGCGATAGAAGCCGTCGAACTTCGGCGCGAAGCGTTTCGTCGAGTAGCGGAAATCGGCGTCGCCGTGGCGGAAGACGGCGATCGCAGTGCACTTCGGCTCGTCATCGATGGGCTCCGGTGAGAGCGGAATGAAAGTCTCATCGCGCGTCATCCCGATCAGCGGAACGGCGGATTTCTCATTCACCAGCCGGACGATGTCGTTATTCTCCGACGCCGTGATGCGGTAGTTCGAGACCGCCGGCTGTTCGATCAGCGTCGGCGTCGCCGCCAGCAATGTTGCATCCACCGCCGACAGGTACGAGTCCAGGTGAACGAATGAGAAATCGAGCGCCTCCGCGGAGCGCTCCAAACCGTGCGCCTTGCCATCGCTCGGCAGGCTGGCGAGTACCCGCAGCCCCGGCACTCCGAGAAGATCGCGCAGGGTGTTTTCAAATTCCAAGCGGCTCAGCCTTCGCACCCCGGCGCGCACGTCCTTCTTTTGCCGTTCCGCATCTGCTGCGGAGAGCTCGGAGTTCAGCCAGCCGGTGATCAACGCGACGTCCGCCCGCGCAAGACGCGTCTTTTTCTTCGGAGGCATCTCCCCGGAACGCACCCGGTCATGCACCTTCACCCACTCCGCAAACTGCGCCGGATCCTGAAACTGGATCCCCAGCTTCTCCAAGTCCAAGCCTCCCTTCTTCGCTTCCGAGTCATGGCACTCCAGGCAATGCTCCTCGAAAGATTTCCGGACAGCAGTGGGGAGTTCCATGGCCGCGGCCCGGCATGCGGAGATGCACAGCGCGAACGTGAGGGCGGAGACGATTCTTTGCATCGTGAGGTGACGTGAATGTAAGGTTTCAGAGTCAGCGAACTTAGCCCAAGTTCCGCAGTTCGCGGCAGAGGCAAAAAAAGTTTTCTCTGGCGCGGGTTGGCGTGGAGCGCGGGCTACAGAGAGGGGCGCGGCGGTTTGGCGTTGTAGTGAAGAAGACCCCATTGCGCGGGCGGGGCCGGAGCGGGGATGTTCGGCGCATGTTTCTACACCGCCACGGCAAGGATATTGTGTCGAATTTATCCCTTGCCACTTGTTTCCATGCGTGACAGTTTCCACGCCCATTTTCCAAAACGAATCCAGCCATGTCCTACGCAGTCATCAAAACCGGTGGTAAACAGTATCGGGTCGCCAAAGGCGACACGTTGTCCGTTGAAAAACTCGACGGCGAAGTCGGCTCTGCCGTGACCTTCAGCGAGGTGCTGCTCGTCGGCGAAGGCAGCGGGATCAAGGTTGGAGGCGACGTCAAGGGCGCATCCGTCGTTGGCGAGATCTTGGATCAGATGAAGGGTCCGAAGTTGATCGCTTATCGATACAAACGGCGGAAGGGCTACCATCGGACCGTGGGACATCGCCAGCGCCTGACGAAGGTGAAGGTCACCGGGATCAACGGCTGAAGCGCCGGGCGAATTTTCAACTCAACATCTTCAACTCAATTTTATGGCTCACAAGAAAGGTCAGGGAAGCGTCAAGAACGGTCGCGACAGCGTCAGCAAGCGACTGGGTGTTAAAAAATTTGGCAGCGAGAGCGTCGTGGCGGGGAATATCATCGTCCGGCAGCGCGGAACCAAGTTTACGCCCGGTCGTAATGTCGGGCTCGGTCGGGATTACACGATTTTTGCGCTCGTGGATGGGAAGGTGCGGTTCGACCGCGGTGGTCGCAGGATCAATGTGGATCCGAGTCTGGCATCGGCGAGCTAGGTAGCGCACGCGAAGATTGTTTTCCGAATGCCCCGTCCGTGAGAGCGGTCGGGGCTGTTCGTTTTCCGGGGGAGAAGTCAGCGCATTTGACTGTAGTAGTAGAAGCCGTCCTGGATGGGCTGGTAGCTTGTGCGCGCGGTGGATTCCGGTGCGACGGTGTTGCCAGGCGGGACGACGTGGATGCCCAATTCGAGTCCCGGTTCGTCGTGGATCGCGATGGCGAGTCCATCGTGGTAGAGGGTCATGCGCAGGGGGCGCAGCTTCTGGATGTTCACTGGCCACGCATCGTGGCGGACCGGGAAGAACTCGGGCCCCTTGTAGGCAAAATACTTGGCGTGAAGTTGCGCAACCTCCGCGCGAATCTCCCCGGCGTTTGCCTGTCGCAGGCGGGAGAGCACCCCGCTGCGCGGATCACTGCACGCGGCCAGGAGGAGCAGACACAGGAGCAGTGGAATGCGGAGCAACGGCATCGGTGGCGCGCGGTCAGGTGAGGCCCGCCACGATCAGGACGATTTCGCCTTTTGGCGGGTGTGCCGTGTAATGGACGAGGAGGTCGGCGGCGATTCCGCGACGGTATTCCTCGAAGGTCTTGGTGAGTTCCCGCGCGACGCACAGTTGGCGGTCGGCGAGGATTTCGACCGCGGCGTGAAGTGTCTTCACGAGGCGGTGGGGCGACTCGAAGAATACAGTGGTCTCGGCGCGTTGCGCAGCGGCGCGCAGGTCACGCTCGCGGCCGCCGCTTTTCACGGGGAGAAAGCCGGCATAGAAGAATTGCGCGGCATCGAAGCCCGATCCGACCAGCGCGGTGAGGACGGAACTCGCGCCGGGCAGCACCGTGTAAGGCAGGCCGCGATTCTGGCAGGCCCGCAGGATCCGGTGGCCGGGATCGCTGATTCCGGGCAGTCCCGCGTCGGTGATCACGGCGATGTTCCGACCGGCTGCGAGCTGTTCGATGAACTCGGCGGTGCGGCGCGCCTCATTGTGCTCGTGGTAGCTGACGAGCTGTTTCTCGATTCCAAAATGGCGGAGCATATGGCCGCTGTGCCGCGTGTCTTCGCAGGCGATGAAGTCGGCCTGCTTGAGCACCTCGAGAGCCCGGATGGTGATGTCACCGAGGTTGCCGATGGGAGTGGGAACGAGGAAGAGCATGACTGCCGTGCGTATGACAGGGACGGACTCTCCGCGGCTGGCGCGGAAAGGCGGTGCTACCAGCCTTCGCTGATCAGGCTGGAGATGCGGGTTGCGGCGTCTTCGACGGCGAGAGGCAGGGCCTGCCTTTCGTCGTAACCGGAGTCGGCGGTAAGCAAGTCCTGTCCGCTCGAGCCGCTCGATACGAAGAAATTCGTGTTTCCTGTGACCGTGCGCTGATCGAGCACTTGTCCACCATGGGCCCTGGTGAGGCGGTAGGAGCAGGTCAGCGTCAGCAGGTATTCTGAAGTCTGGAGGACGTTGCCGCGGACCACCCGGGCTGGAGCGCGGTCGATTCGGCTGAGGGTTCCCTGGAGAATGGCATCGGCGCGCGACTCGTTGGTGACCTCATAGGTGCCATCGAGGTGGAGCTGTTTGATGACGGCGTTGGCGAACATTGCTTCCATGCGCGGCTCCAGCGTGTCGTTTTTGAAATTCTTCACGCAGATGCGATGGATGTCCTTCAGGCGGGTGGGCTTCACCGGGCCGACGTGGTAGCCACTGCATGCTGCGCACAGCATCGCCGCGAGAAGCGACCATGCGAACTTCATTGCGGGTTTTTCCCAGGCGCCGGTTCAGGTTTTGGCTCTTCCGCGATGGGCGGGAGGTTCGGCAGTGGCAGCAGCGGATCGTCCGCGCGGAGTCGGGGTGCATTCGGGTCCTGAAGTGGATCGCCGGTTGGCAGTGCGGGCTCGGTGACGGGACCGACGATGCCAGAGGTCCGCATTTTTGAACGCCCATCGTCGATCGGCAAGGTCGGGAGTGGAATGTACGGACCATTGAAATCCGGACGGCTGGCGACATCGACACGGGCTTGCGCCCGCCGGCGTGCCAGCGCCATCTCCCCGCTGAGTGCTTTTTCCGGTCCGGTCCGCAGGACGTCCGCGCCGACGGTGCTCTTGAGTTCCTCGATTCTCTTGCGCGCCTGTTCGCTCTCGGGGCTGCCTGGGGCGCTGCGGAGCACTTCGTTGTAGTACACCACCGCGCCTTTGTAGTTCTTCGTCTTGTCGTAGAACTTCGCGATATCGAGCGTGTTCTTCACTTCCGCGGTCGTCAGGGCCTTGATGTTTTCCCGGGCCTGGGAGGTCTTCTCGCTGCGGGGCTGGCGATTGACGTATTCTTCAAACGACTCCACGGCCTTCTGCCGGGTGGCCTGATTGTAGCTTCCTGTCTGGGCTTCCTTGTACTGGACGTAGCCGAGCTGATACTGCGCGTCGTGGGCGACGGGATCGCCCGGATAGCGGCTGATGACCTCCTGATAGGCTGCAATCGCCTCCGGGCTCTTGGTCTGTTTTTCGAGCGCCTGGCCCACGTTGAATTGTGCCATGGGTGCGAGCCGGTGAAAGGGTGCGCGTTTGACGATGTCCGCGAACATTTCCTCGGCCCGCTTGTACGCGGGTGCGACCGAGACGCCGAGGACTTTGGTCTTCTTTCCGCCGAGATACAGCTTTGCGATGTCGAATTGCGCCTGGATGACCGCGTCGAAATCGGTCCCGCGCGGGTACTTCTTCGTGTAGTCGGAATAGGCATTGAAGGCTTCGGGGTAGTCCCCCTTGCGTTCGAGGAGATGACCGATGTGAAACTGCGCCTTTGGCGCGGCCGCAGTGAGGTTTTCGGATTTGACGATCTGCCGGAAAACTTTCAGCGCGGAATCGATGCGCCCCTCGTTCTCGAGCGCCTCGCCACGGCGGAGTTGCTCCTGGGCGGCGGCCTCCTGGCTGGCGGACGGGGCTGCTGTCTCCGTCTTCTTTTCGCCGAATGGCTTCCAACCAAAAAGATCCAGCGCACTGGCGAGTGGAGCGCTGCAGAGGAGTAATGCCACTGGGAGGGTTAGAATTATCGCAGGCTTTCGCATAAGGCCGAAAATGGTGGCTGCACTTAAGCGATGCGTCAAGCCGCGCGGCGGCTGAAGTGCGTCGTGACCGCGATTCGGGTTGCACTCTGCGCTGCTGAAATCAGAACCTCGGCCTGTGTCATCGCCAAATGCCGCGGCTCTCCATTTGGGCACCTGTGCCTGGACGTTCGACGACTGGCGCGGTGTGTTCTATCCCGATCATCTGCCGCCGGCTGAACGTCTCGCGTTCTACGCCAGATGGTTCAATGCCGTGGAGGTCGATTCGACTTTCTACCATGTCCCGGTGCCGGCGGTCGCTGCACACTGGGCAGAGGTCACACCGCCGGGGTTTCGTTTTTCCTGCAAAGTGCCGAGAGAGATCACGCATGATTGCCGCTTGCGGAATGTCGGCGATTTGCTCGCGGCGTTTCTTCGCGGTGTCGAGGCGCTGGGCGAGAAACTCGGCTGCCTGCTCGTTCAGTTGCCACCTTCGTTCCGGCCGAAGCACGATGAGGTCGCGCTCAGGGAGTTCGTGCATGGGCTGCCGCGTGGATTCCGCTGGGCGGTGGAATTTCGCGACCACACCTGGCATTTTCCGCGTGTCGCACACCTGCTCGAACAGCATGGCGTCGCGTGGGTGTGGAATGACTTGTCACCACTCGATCAGGCGGATGCGGCGGCTTTCGGCTTTTACCCGTTCACGGCGGATTTCGCCCTCGTGCGCCTCATGGGCGACCCGGACACGAAGTATCGGGGCGATGGCTCGCATGCGCACCATTACCGCGAGCCGCTGTGGCCGCGCGTGCAGTCGCTCGAAAATTGGGCGGTGAAAATCCGCCAGGCGGCTGCGGGCCTGCGCGACGTGTTCATTTTCACGAACAATCATTTCGAGGGATTCTCGCCGCATACGGCGCGGGAGATCGGACGCCGGCTCGGGATGGATGTGAAACTGCCCGGCGCAGCGGAATTGCATCCCGACCGGGAGCCCGGGCAGATGCGCCTCTTTTAGTGTGGTGCCGGGTAGCCTGCCTTCACCCGCAGTCTTTTCTTTCCGCTTTGGCATTCTCCCGCATACGTTGGCCGCATGGCTGAAGTCCAACGCACCCGGCTGTCCGGCGCCCTCACTGAAAAATTTCTCCAGTTCGTCCTGATGCAGACGCAGCAGGCGCTCCTTGCTCTCGGCAAACATCCGAGTCGGCCCGCAGGCGCGGCCCCGCCTAATCTGACGCTGGGCAGGGTCTTCATCGATCACCTCACGATGCTGCGCACGAAGACCGACGGCAATCTGACCGCCGATGAGCAGAACGCCCTGAACAATGCGATCACCCACCTCGAAAAGGCGCTGGCTGAGGCGACGCAGGAACAGGGAGGCGCGGCGTGAGCGGACGCCCGAATTTCCGGGTGGGTGGCGTGACTTTCGGTGGCCCGGCTCCGGTGTTCATCCTCGGGCCATGCGTGATCGAGTCCGAGGAATTCGTCTGGAAAATGGCGCGCGCTCTCCGCGACATTTGCACGAGTGTCGGGGCGCAGTTCATTTTCAAGGCAAGCTACGACAAGGCGAACCGCACCTCGGTGAAAAGCTATCGCGGGCTCGGCCTGAAGGATGGTTGCGGAATCCTCGCGAACATCGGCAGGGAACTCGGCGTGCCGGTGACCACGGATGTCCATTCCCCCGAGGACGCGAAAGCTGCGGCGGAATACATCGACCTGCTGCAAATCCCCGCCTTCCTCTGCCGGCAGACCGATCTGATTCAGGCAGCAGCGGAGACCGGGCGTGCCGTGAATGTGAAGAAAGGCCAGTTCCTCGCTCCGTGGGACATGAGGAATATCGCCGAGAAACTCCGCGCTTTCGGTTGCGAGCGCTTCATGTTCACCGAGCGCGGCACCACATTTGGCTACAATAATCTGGTGGCCGACATGCGCTCGCTCTACTGGATGCGCGAGATGGGTTGCCTAGCAATTTTCGACGCCACGCACAGCGTCCAGCGACCCGGTGGGGCAGGGGACAAGACGGGCGGCGACGGCGTGCTGGCTCCGGTCCTCGCGCGGGCCGCGGTGGCCGCGGGTTGCGACGGCGTTTTCATCGAGACCCACGAAGATCCGGCCCGCGCATTGAGCGACGGACCGAACCAGATTCCGCTGGCGGAAATCCCGGCGCTGCTGAAGACTCTGCTGCAAATCCATGCGCTCGTATCTTAAGATCGCGGTGACCCTGCTCGTGGCGGATCCGGGTTTCCTCCCGGCGGATGAAGCCGGCAAGGCGCCCGAACCCGAGAAGACTCCCGCGGTCGCCGCACCGCAGGCGGCCCCGAAAGCCGACAAGGGCAAGGACCGTCTGGATTTCCCGGTGCCCAAGGGCCAGCCGCAAAAAGGACTGCACGTTCCGCTCTACAGCCCCGGTGGGAAGCTGATGATGAACTTCCATATCGGCGTGGCGACCTGGATGGACGACGACAACATCAAGATGGGGGAGCTGAAAGTCGCCACCTTCAAGGAAGATGGCGCGCCCGAATTCGACATCGACTTGTCCGAGTCGATGTTCAACATCAGGACCAAGGAACTGAATTCCGATGCGCATGTGACCATCAGGCGCGACGACTTCCAGATCTCCAGCAACAGCATGACGTTCAACACGGAAACCAAAGTCGGAAAGTTTGGCGGGGGCGTAAAAATGACCGTCTTCAATGCACGTGCCGCTGCCGGTGAGAAAGGCGCGGCTGCGGCGCAATCGTCACCAGAAGTGAAACCTGCGAAGGAGGAAAAGAAATGAAGAGATCCATCGGCTTGGTGATCGCATTTGCAGTGCTCGCGTTCTCCGCGCACGGATTTGCGCAGGGTGAAAAACGGACGGCCACGACGGGTGCCGTGAACTTCGAATCCGGAGCCGCTCGGAGTTTCGAGCCGCCCGCGTCCCCGATTGCGAAACCCGACACGACTCGCCCGAAGGGTCCGACGGAGGTCACTGCGCGGGAGGCCGTTTTCGACAGTCGCATTCATCTGGGAACCTTCACCGGGGACGTCGTCGTGACCGACCCGGAGTTCGGCCTGTCATGCGAGCACCTTTCGGTTTACCTGAAAAAGCCCGCGGCGAAGGCGCAGGAAAAGCCGGAGCCGAAGCCGGCTGGTGAACCGGGCAGCGGCATCGAAAAGGCCGTCGCGGAAGGCAACGTCGTCATCACCCAGGACAAGACGGATGCTGACGGCAAGATCGAGCGTTACACGGGTCGCGGGTCACGCGCCGTCTTTGACAACTCGACCGGGATCGTGACGCTCTCCGGCTGGCCGCAGATTTCCCAGAGCGTCGGGGGCGTGGTGAGCAAACGGATCGTCGCCCGCGAGGCGGGCTGCGTCATCATCCTGAATCGTGCGGGCAAGATCGAAGTGAAGGGCTACCATACGAGCACCCTTCAGGAACCCGAGGCACCCGGCAAAAACCCACGCTAGCCATGCAGGCCATCGCACCTTTGCCGCAATTCGAAACGCCGACCCGCATCGACGCTCCCGTCCTTCGCACGGAGAAACTCATGAAGATGTACGGCGGGCGCACCGTGGTGAATGGCGTGGACATCCAGTGCCGCCGCGGCGAAATCGTCGGGCTGCTCGGCCCGAATGGCGCGGGGAAGACCACCAGCTTTTACATGATCGTCGGCCTGGTCCGGCCCAATTCTGGCACCGTCTGGTTCCAGGATCAGGACGTGACGGACATGCCCATGTACCAGCGCGCGCGCATGGGCATGGGCTACCTCCCGCAGGAAGAGAGCATCTTCCGGAAGCTCACCGTCGAGGAGAACATCATGGCCATCCTCGAGACCACCGGCCTGAACAAAGCCGGGCGCAGGGAGCGCTGCGATCAGTTGCTCGAACAGTTCGGCATCACCAAAGTCCGCAAGCAGATGGCCCTCACGCTTTCGGGCGGCGAAAAGCGCCGCCTTACCATCGCCCGTTCGCTGGTTCCCAATCCGAGCCTGATCATGCTCGACGAGCCGTTCAGCGGCGTGGATCCGATCGCCGTACAGGATGTGCAGAAAATCGTGAGCGGTCTGCGCGAACTGGGCCTCGGCATCCTGATCACGGACCACAATGTGCGCGAGACCCTCAGCATCGTCGATCGGGCGTACCTGATTTTCGAGGGACGCGTGCTGAAGGAGGGAACGAAGGATTTCCTCATCAACGACCCCGAGGCGCGGCGCATCTACCTTGGGGAGAATTTCACGATGTGAACCGCGAACTTCCGGTTGCACGAATGTCCCCGTCCCTCCACCGGGCTGCGGTGGGGTGCAAGTTCCGCGATCGAACTGCCAACTAAGGAATGGATTTTCCCTCAAACCGAACGACAAAATAAACACCATGCAAACAGCAAACGTAAATGTGCCAGTCAGAGTCACGGGTCGTCACATCAGCATCACGGAAGCAATTCGTGATTACGCCTGTTCGAAACTCGAACACATCCATCTCGATTATCCGCGGATCATCGAGGCCCACGTCATTCTGGATGTAAACAAGCACCGCCAGAGCGCCGAGATCGTGCTCCAGTGCGCGAATCACATCACCATCGAGGCCGATGAGGAATGCGACGACATGTATGCGGCCATCGACGGCGTCGTCGCCAAGATCGCGCGCCAGATGCGGAAGTACAAGACGAAGATGCTGCGCAGCCACCGGCCGCGCCGCCATGAGGCGCAGCACTTCGAGCAGCACGTCCTGCACATCGACGAGCATTTCGAACTCCACGAGGAAACCGAGGCGCGCCAGGTCCAGACCGAGCACCTCATGGTGCGTTCGCTTTTCGTGGATGAGGCGATCCTCCAGCTCGAAATGGCGGCGAACAAGCCCTTCGTCGTCTTCGTGAATGCGAAGACCGAAAAGGTGAACATCCTCCACCGCCGCAAGGACGGCGGCTTCAGCCTCATCGAAGTGGCAGTCCCGGCCTAACGTCCGCCGAAGACCTGCGCATCCGGCTGTTCGTCCTTAACGCGGAGTTCAGACGGACTCCGCGTGATGACGAAGCGCTCAAGCATCTCGTCAATGACGATGTCCGGCTTTTCGCGCTCAATGATGCGTTTGTCCCAATTCTGCTGCCAGACATAGACGACGCGGTTGAAACTGCAGCCGAGGAACTTCATCAGCGCGATTGCGAAGGAATCTCGGAAAACCACGACCTTGGCGGGCTTGTCCGGATTTTCGGTGACCTGTGGTTCAGTGCCGGGAATCCACTTTTTTCCCGGATCCTCCTCTGCCCTCGGCTGGATGGGCGTCAGAGGCGGGCGCGCTTCGAGCAGTGTCTCGCCTTTGTCGCCGAGGGACGTTTCTCTCCCGAGCATCCGGGCCAGATCACCCGCGGGCAGATCGACCGCATGCGGCTCAAATGCCGAGATGTCGAGCGGAGCCACGGGCATGCCTAAGGAGGCGATCTTCCCCACGATCTCGCGAGCCGCAATGAAACCGCCGCGTTCGTTCCAGTGCGTGTCGGTCCGCAGATAGACTTGATTGGTCTCTTTCCCCGCAAGCAGCGCATCGCGCAGGTTGAGGATCGGGACGTCGCTGCGGGTCTTCATGTAATCCACGAACTGATCCAGCCGTCGGGACGGACGGGCGGCGGTCGCGAGCCATCGCGGGAGGTGCTCGGGGTAAATGGTGTGTTTGTCCGGCGGGATCACGAAGAGGTAACGAATGCCGCGCTGCGCCAGCCAATCGCGGCGCTGTGTGAGCAACTGCCGCCAGTCCTCCAGCTCCGCTGAGCTGAACGGCATGTTACCCATCACATCGTCGATCATCACGCCGCCGGAAAAGAACAGCCAGCCGTCCTCGCCGACCATTGCCTGAGTGGCTCTTGCGTCCCTGAAGATCTGCCATTTCCAGTGGTGATCCCAGCGGACGAGTTGCTTGCGAAAGCCGAAGTGGTCGCTGAAATAGGCCTCGAGGCCGGCGAGAAAATCCCGGGCTCCCTTGGTGCTGAGTTTGGAGACGGGCATCGTCGCAGGGGCACGATTTTCGTTCGGTGCCGGCGCCCGATCGAGGTGGAGAAAGGTGTCAGCCGTCGGCAGCCAGAGAAAGATCATGAACGCGGCGATCAGCCCGGCATTCCCCCGTCGTTGCATCGTTTCGCGATCGGAGTGGGCGTTCATTTCCTCAGAAGCGAAAATAGATGAAGGGGTTGTAGGTCCCGCCCGCCAGCCATGCGGATGAGATCAGCAGCAGCCCGATGACGGCGATGCCTTCGAGCAAGAGTCCGGCTCCAAGCAGCGTCGGGTGCAGTCTTTCCGGCAGGTGCTCGATGGCGCATTCCACTTGTGTCTTGAGCCACGCCCACGTCGGCATTGAAAAGACCGCGCCCGCGACGAGGGCGAACAGAACTTGATTGGTGACGTGCCTCGCAAGTGGCTGGGTCGCGGCACCTGGCGTGGCAAGCCCGAGCATGTGCGAAAGGAACGCGCCTGCCTGCGAAAGGGAATCCGCCCGGAACAAAACCCAGCCAAAGCATACCGCCGCCAGGGCGTAGAGATGGCGGACCGCCCGGGGCAGACGTTCGATCCAGTTTCCGCAGCGGGTGCGTTCGAGAACGAGGAACAGTCCGTGGTAAAGCCCCCAGATGACGAACGTCCAACTCGCGCCATGCCACAGGCCGCACAGGAAGAACACCGTCACGAGATTGAAATAGTTCCTCGGCTCCGAGCAGCGATTGCCCCCGAGCGGGATGTAAACGTAATCCCGGAACCAACTGGAAAGTGAGATGTGCCAGCGCCGCCAGAATTCCTTCACCGATTGCGCGACGTAAGGATGCTGGAAATTCTCCATGAAATGAAACCCGAACATTTTCCCGAGACCGACCGCCATGTCCGAGTAGCCGGAGAAATCGAAGTAGATCTGCACCGCGTAGCAGAGCGCGCCGAACCATGCGAGGGCCGGCGTCAGTTCTCCGGTGGGGAGCGCAAAGATCTGGTCAGCCGGCACCGCGACGGCGTTGGCGATGATCATCTTCTTGGCGAGCCCGCCGACGAAGCGGCGAATTCCCTCCGCAAACTCGGCGTGCGACACGCAGCGCTTCGCGAGCTGGGGAGCGATGGCGCTCCAGCGCAGGATCGGCCCCGCGACGAGTTGCGGGAAGAAGAAGATGTACAAGGCCGTGTCTGCCGGGTTTCTGGCCGCGGGCGATTTCCGCCGGTAGATGTCCACGACGTACGACAGCGCGTGGAAGGTGAAGAACGAGATCCCGATCGGCAGACGGAGGTCAACGGGATGGAATGGCGCGAGGCCGATGGCCTGCATGACACCGTTCAGGTTCGAGACCGCAAAGGCCGCGTATTTGAAGAACGCGAGCAGCCCGATGTTCAGCACGATCGCAAGCGTGACCGCGGATTTCCTGCGCGCCGGATCCTCCTGCAGGTCAACGCGGAGACCGAGGAAGTAGTTCAGAATCGTCGAGCCAAGGAGGAGGAGAATGAAACTGATCTCTCCCCAGCCGTAGAAGATGAGGCTGCAGATCAGGAGCCAGAAATTCTTCAGCCTGTGCCCCGGGAGAAGCGGGTACAGCGTCAGAACGATTGGCAGGAACAGGAAAAGGAAAAGCGGCGAACTGAATACCATCTCCGGCGGAAAAGGCCGTGGTTTATGCGCGCACGGTTTTCATTTCCAGCAAATGCGGCGAGGCAGCCCGATGGGCGTTACGCAAGTCATGGACTTGGTGGGATTCGAGGCGGAGGGTTCGGGTCATCAATTTGGATATGGAGCCAGTCGGACCTCACTTGGATTGACGTCGAGCAACCACGCGTGTCTCCCCTTGTAGTGTTCCAGCAGCGGGCGGTTCTCCGTGGAGCCCATGTCGCGCGCCCAGACGATCTCCGGGTTCTCGAGATCCGCGAGATTCCGGGTCCAGTCACGGAATCCCGGTTCTGTCGCGATTTTTGGCGGGTATCGCACGACGATGAGGTGTTTGCCGCCGTCCTCTCGGACGCGCTGGATGATCTGGTCGCGCTGGGTCCACCAAGGGTCCGGGTATTGCCACGCAAGGTTGCGCCATGTCTGCAACGGCGATGCCGCGCATAAGACGACCGAGCCGCGCGCAAGAAAGAGGCCGACCCGTTTTCCCCGCCAACGCCACAGCCGCAGATGGCGCATGGACTGGATGACCACGACGAAGAACAGCGCGAACACTGGCGCGGCGTAGTGGAAGAATGTCCAGTTCACCTGCAACAGCGCGGCGGTGAAAATAATCCAGATCCACAGTGCGCGGCGCATCCAGCGATCTCGCCGGAGCGCGAATGGGAGCGCCACCAGCGATATGGAAAGGAACCACAGCCGCGATTCGCTGCGGATGAGCCGCCATGTCCTTTCGAGGAGCCCCGTGGCGAGCCCGCCGATCGACTGCTGCCTGGCGTAGCCGCGGTATTCCCAGCCGGTGAAAAAGTCGTGGAGGTCCGCGTGATTGTAGGTGGGCAATGGCGGCGGCTTCTGCCACACAAAGATCGGCGCTGCCATGTAAGCGGCGGAGTGAACCTGGTAGGGCATCCGCACCGGACTTCCGGTCACACGCCAGTTGTAGTAGCCGTTCCACGCTCCGGTGATTCCGAGGCCGATCACGATCGGCAGCGCGATTTGCGGCTGAAGTCCTTTCCGGATCCCCAGCAGGATCGCGAGCGCCGCGAGGAGTATCAGCGTGATCACTCCGCCTTCGTACGGACGGCACATGACTACGACCGCCATGCCCGCCGTCATCAGCGTCGCATCGCGCGTGCACGGCTTCTCGACGAGGCGACGAAATCCCCCGAGTGCCAGCGCACCGCCTGCGAGACCGAGTGAGCCACCCCAGTAGCGCTGGCTCCATACAAGCACCTCGGGGTGCACCGTGGCCAGCAGTCCGCCCAAGAGGCCCCATCGCGCGGGGATCCACGCCATCAGCATCCACGCAATCGCCGCGCAAGCCAGCGCCGTGGTCAGCCACACTCCGACGATGGGGTGCGCAATGAACTGGCCCACGGCGAGGAGCAGACCCTGGCCGGGCGGATACTTCGAGGCGTACGAGGGCTGGTGGATGACGTGGAAGGTTTCGAAGTGCTTCCACAGCGGGCTGGGCGGATTCGCGAGGCGGCCATGCGTGAAAGTATCCGCGGCGAGCAGATAGCTGAATTCGTCGTCCACCATTGGCAGGGGAATGCGGATCGTCAGCGCCATTCCGACGGCCAGTGCGAGCGCGACGAGGGCGACGCCACAGATTGCAAGCCCGCGGTGCTGCGCGGCTCGCGCCAGCCAGCGCTCCACTTTGCCAAACCACCGGGCCCCGTGATGCGGCGCGAAAAACGCGAGCGCCAGCAGCGCGGAGATGCACGTTCCGTAGAAGATGATCTCGTGGACGTTTCGCAACGAAATCGCGGCGGGCACAAGAATGGTGAAAGGCATGATCGTGGACTGGAGAGCCGCGCTTCGGTATCAGGCCCGCCACTTGCATCTAGCGCTGGCGGCGCGCGGCCCGCGAGTCATTTCAAGATTTGTTCAGCCCGGCGGTGGCGGACGGCGCAGAAGGTGACGAGCAGGAGCTGACGGCCCTGGACGTGGCCGAGGAACGTCTCGCGCAAGGCGGAGTCGGTGACCTGGGGCAGTGCGTGGGTGTCCTCCTCGGAAATTGCCAGCGGTGTGTCGCCGATGGCGAACGGGAAGACTTCCTGGGCGACGCGAAGCCATTCGCGGAATTCCTCGGGACGCGAGTCGGCCATCTTCCCGAGATGCTCCCGCCATGTGGCTTCCTCGAAGTTCAAATGCAGGCGAACGCCGGGGATCGCCCGGGCGGTGGAGAGGAGTTCCGGTTTTCCGTCGGCGAAGTGAACACCGAGCTTCAACGAACCGGAAAGCGTCGCGGCTTCGCCAAGCCGTCCGATCGCCGCAGCGGTATCCCCGGCGAACTCCGCTCCCGGCTGCCAACCCGCCCCGATTGGCGGGGCGATGGCCGACGGACTGAGCCCGCGGCGCGCGGCTTCGAGCGCGAGAAAGAGGAACTCTTCGGAGCTGAATGGCGTCCGCCGCGCGGCGAGGCTGAGTTCGATATCGGGCGGTTCGCCACGACCGGTCCATACCGTACGGATCGCCTGGTGCAGTTGATCGGCATGGGCGAGCGCCGGGCCGAATTTCACCGCTGCGCGCGCGATTGCCTCGTCTTCAAGTCGGAGGGCTCTTCCCGAAACGGTGAGCCACTCGCGGTCGAGATAGTTCCCGTGCCACCCCGGCGCGTAGCAGCCGGAGTCTTCAAGAGCGACGATGGCCGCATCGAGCCGGTCGAGTGACATCGAGTGAGCGCGATCATCGATCAGTCCGGCGAGATCGAATGTGAACCATGTGTAACCAGCCGTCGCGAACAGCGCAGCCTCCTCCTCCATCCGAACCACGCAGCCGGCACCCCATGCGCTGCACGGATCCGTCTGCTCGATCGAACGCATCGTCGCCGCGAGCATCTCGCGCGGTCCGTCGCCGGGGCCGCCGACTTCCGTGGCGAGGCGATGGAGGAAGACCGGGGTGAACCCGGCCTGTTGCGTTGCGCGCAGCAGGTTTGATGGAAAAAATCCGTCGAGACAGCCGAGAGCCACAGTCGGGCGGGAGGCAAGCGGCGTGGGCGCGGGAATATCCATCGGCCCTGAACATCAATCGCGGGACGCCCGCAGTTCAACATTCAAACTCGGTGCGCGCTTGCACGTCGGTGGCCGGCCCTGTTTGCTCTGCGACCCTTTATGGAAAAAGTCATCATCCTCGGCACCGGCTGCGCCGGTCTCACTGCGGCGATCTATTCTGCGCGCGCGAACCTCGCTCCCCTCGTATTCGAAGGCCGCGAGCCCGGCGGCCAGCTTTCGACCACGACGCTGGTGGAGAATTTTCCCGGCTTCAAGGAGGGCATCATGGGACCGGAACTCATCATGAACATGAAGGCGCAGGCCGAGCGGTTTGGCGCGCGTTTTCAATACGCCGATTGCACCGGGCTGAGGACCGCCGCCGATCACGTGAGCATCGAGGTCGAGAAAAAATGGATCGACACCCGCACTCTGATCGTCGCCAGCGGCGCAAGCGCGAAGTGGCTGGGACTCGACCGCGAGCGGGAACTGATCGGACACGGCCTCACTTCGTGCGCGACGTGCGACGGCGCCTTCTATCGCAATGTCCCGGTCTGCGTCGTCGGCGGTGGGGACTCCGCGTGCGAGGAGGCAAATTTCCTGACGCGGTTTGCCTCGAAGGTCTATCTCATCCATCGGCGCGACCATCTCCGCGCCTCGAAGATCATGGCCGAGCGCACGCTCGCCAATCCGAAGGTGGAGCCGGTCTGGAACAGCGCGATCGAGCAATACCTCACGGATGCCGATGGCGAGATGCGCGCCGTGAAGCTCAAGGATCTGAAGACCGGCGCGGCGCGGGAACTCGAGGTGAAGTGCGTCTTTGTCGCCATCGGCCACACCCCGAACACCGCTGCTTTCAAAGGGCTTCTGACGATGGACGAGAATGGCTACCTCCTCCAGCAGGGTGGAATCACGGCGACCAACCTGCCCGGGGTTTTCGCTGCTGGCGATGTGGCGGACCATCGTTACCGGCAGGCCATCACGGCTGCCGGCCAGGGTTGCGCCGCGGCACTCGACGCCGAGCGACATCTGGCGGACCTCGGGGTGGAATAGGCCGGCGGGACCGGGGCCTGCGCCTACTTTTGCAGCCTCGCGTTGCGCTGTAGCACGAGCGAGATCATCTGCACGAGTTCTTCGCCTGGGACTGGTTTGAAGAGGACGAGTCCGTCGGCCGACTGGAGGAAGGCGTTGGTCCGCGGGTCGCTGCCGTTGCCTGTGAGAAAGAGGAACCGTGAGCAGAGGTGAGGCTTCGTCTTTTGCACCGCCAGGTAGAACATGTCACCGGGCATGGTTGGCATCAGCATGTCGCAAATGATCACATCGAAATCCATCGACATGGTTTCGCGCAGGCCTTCGACCCCATTTCGTGCCGTGGTGACGATGAAATTGTGCGATTCGAGCAGGAGTTTCAGGGTGTCGGCCAGTTCGGCGTCGTCGTCGAGCAGGAGGATGTTGGTGATTTCGAGATCGTTCGTCATGTCCTCGTCGGAAGCCGTGGAGAGGGCGGGACCGCTCTTGCGGACGTGGAGGCGGAAGGGGCCTGCCACGGATGCGGCCGGCAAAGGGATGACTTGTGGATGGGACGAAGACATGATTCTCAGAATTGAAAAGCAGATGTCGTGCTTGAACAGCGGGGGGCTTTGGTTAGTCTCCGCATCCACGTTTGCCGTGTGCCAGGCCAGTATAGCTCAGTTGGTAGAGCGCTCGATTTGTAATCGAAAGGTCGCGGGTTCGAATCCCGCTGCTGGCTCCATGGTCGGTCGCCGGGTTGCGCGTCTTGCGCGGTCCAGCGCCGCCCGGCATGAGGATTGCGTCAAGCCATACCCTATTTCTTATCCACAGATGCAGCGCCTTTTGATCACCCTTTTCGTTTTGCTCGGCTGCATCGTGCCAGCGATTTCCGGGGACTGGGACGTCCACAAGGTCGATGGCAGGGACTACCTTTCGATGAACAACATCGCCGAGTTCTACAACCTCGGTCCCACCCGACGGAAGGAAAAGGAGGTCTCTGCCAGTTCGGGGGTGAGGAGCATCCGCGCCAGTGTGGGGTCGCCGGATTTCTTCATCAACAATCTGAAATTCATCCTCAGCTATCCGGCCATCGAGCACGAGGGAAAGGTCTGCATTTCCCGCATGGACCTGGTGAAGCTCATCGAGCCCGTCATGCGCCCGAGCCGCATCAAGAATGCGGTGCCGATCGATACCGTGGTGCTCGATGCCGGCCATGGCGGACACGACAACGGGGCGATGAGCCTCTACGGTGCGGAGAAGACGTTTGCGCTCGATGTGGTCTTGCGTGCGAAGGCGCTCCTGCAGGCTGCGGGCCTGAAAGTCGTGCTGACGCGGGGCGACGATACTTTCATTTCCCTCGATGAACGGGCGCGGATCGCCAGCCGGCAGAAGAACGCCATTTTCATCGCCATGCATTTCAATGCCGGCGGCTGGGGCACTGGCGTGGAGGCATTCACCCTCGCGCCGAGGGGTGTGCCTTCGATGATGTCCGACGGTCCTTCGGTCTCCGATCTCGTCGAGTGCAAAGGCAACGCACGCGATGCCGAGAACATCGCACTGGCCACCGCCACGCATGCCGCGCTGGTGGTGAAGACGCGCATGTTCGACCGCGGACTGAAGCGCGCGCGGTTCGTCGTGATCCGCGATGTTACGATTCCCGGCGTGCTCATCGAGGGCGGCTTTCAGAGCAATCCCTACGACGCAAAAATGATCGCCACCGCGGGCTACCGGCAACTGCTCGCGCAGGCGGTCCTCCAGGCGGTGCAGAACTACCGGCGCGCAGTGGGAGCCCAGGTCGAGCCGATCGTTTCCACCACGGAGGATCCGGTCGCGTCGAAGCAGACGGTCAAGCGCGAGAAATCCAAGGAATCGAAGCCGGAGCCCATCGAGCCGCCGACGGCGAACTGAGCGGGCTTGCCACGGGCGTCTGCGCGCGGTTTTTTTCTCCGTGAAGTCATCCCTTTCCCGCAAGCAGGCGCCGTCCGAAGCCCCCCGGCCGATCGGAGTCTTCGATTCCGGCATCGGCGGCCTCACGGTCGTCGCCGCACTTCGCAAGCTGCTCCCGGCGGAGAACATCTTCTACATCGGCGACACCGCGCGCGTGCCCTATGGCGGCAAGAGCCGCTCGACGATCGAGCGGTACAGCCAGGAGCTGTCCGGGCTCCTCCTCGCGGAGCGCGCCAAGCTCATCGTCGTCGCTTGCAACACCGCCAGCGCACTCGGTGTGCCGCTCTTGCAGGAGACGCTCCGCATCCCGGTGACAGGCGTCATCGAACCCGGTGCGCAGGCCGCCGTGAAGGCGACCCGCAGCGGGAAAGTCGGCGTGATCGGCACACGCGCCACCATCGCCAGCCGCGCCTACGAACGGGCGATCGAGGCTTTGAATCCGGACGTGAAGGTCTTCGCGGAATCGTGTCCGTTGCTCGTGCCGCTCATCGAGGAGGGCTGGCTCGATGATCCGGTCACGGATTCGATCATCCAGCGCTACCTCGAAAAGTTCGTCCGTGCCGGGGTGGACACCTTGGTTTTGGGCTGCACGCATTACCCGCTTCTGCGCCCGGCGATTCAGCGATTCACCGGGTCCGGTGTCATCCTGGTGGACTCGGCGCAGAACACCGCGCTGTCGGTGCAGAAGCTCATCCGGCAGCAGAAGCTTGCCGCGCCGCAAAAGAACCTCGGGCGGCTGCAAGTGGCGCTCACCGATCAGAGCACGGGATTCCTGCGCGTTGCCGAGGCTGCGCTCGACTTGCAGGTCGGCGACATCCAGTTGCGGACAGTCCAGCACGGCGCAGCCTGAGCCGGTCAATCGAAGCGGATGCCCGCACTGCGGCCATGCGCGTCGAGTCCCTCGATCTTGCTGAACTGGGCGATCGTCCCGACTGACTTCCGCAGCGACGCGCGGTCGAACCGCACGATGCTCGTGCGTCGTTGAAACATGTCGCTCATCAGGCCGGGGAAACATTTTCCCGCGCCGCCAGTCGGCAATGTGTGGCTGGGGCCCGCGAGAAAATCCCCGGCCGCCACCGGCGACCATCCGCCGAGGAAGATCGCGCCGCTGGTGAGGATTCCCTTCGCGAGCGCGTCCTCGTTCTTCGCCACGATCGAGATGTGCTCCGGAGCAAAGTCATTGGCGATCGCAACACCATCCTTCATCGACTTCACGAGGATCAACGCCGCATCCTGCTCCAGCACTTCGGCGAGGTAGCGGTGACGCTTGAGCGTGGCGGCCTGCCGCGCGATCTCCTCCTGCACGGAGACCAGCAGTTTCGCGTTGTCGGTGATGAAGACGATGCTGCTGCCGTGCCCGTGCTCCGCCTGCGCGAGGAGGTCTGCCGCGACCCAGGCCGGATTCGCAGTGGCGTCCGCGAGGACGAGAATTTCGCTCGGCCCCGGCAACAGATCGATCGCGCACTGGCCGAACACCTGACGCTTTGCCTCGACCACCCACGGACTTCCTGGGCCGAAGATTTTCTGCACCGGGCGAATCGTCTTCGTCCCGTAAGCGAGTGCCGCGATCGCCTGTGCGCCGCCGACGCGGTAGATCTCAGTCGCACCGGCTTCGCGCAGGGCGAAAAGCAGTGCGGGGTTGATGCTGCCGTCCTGGCCGCAAGGAGTGACCGCGACGATCTCCGGACATCCCGCAGCTTTGGCGATCGTGACCGTCATGACCGCCGTGGATACGAGCGGCGCGGTCCCGCCAGGAACGTAGATGCCCACGCGCTGGAACGGGTCGAACCGTTCGCCGACGCGGGCACCCTGTGCATTGCGCGCGCTCCACGACTTGCGGAGGCTCTTCTTCGCAAACGCCGAAACATTCCGGCACGCCACCGCCACCGCACGACGGGTCGCGGCATCCACATTCGCCGGTTCGGCAGCCGCCAGACGCCGTGCCGTGAGCGCCTTGCCGCCGAATTTCGCCGTGTATTCGAGCAATGCTGCGTCACCGCGAGTTCGGACGGCCGCGATGATTTCGCTCACGGTCCTATGGACTTCGGGAGCCGCTTCTGCATGGCGTTTCAGTGCGGCGAGAGACTTTGCAAAACCACGCTGCGTGTGACGGAGAATCTTCATGGACTCCCTGCTTGTACCGTTCCCGGTGCCGCGCGGGCAAGCGACGGGATGATGCCGGGCGCGCCTACGCCATGATCGCCTTCACCACATTCCCCTCGATGTCCGTCAGCCGGAAATCGCGGCCTGCGTAATTGAACGTGAGCTTCTCGTGGTCCAGGCCGAGCAGCGCCAGGATCGTCGCGTGCAGGTCGTGGATCTGCACCTTGTTCTCCACCGCTTCGTAGCCGTAGTCGTCCGTCTCGCCGTAGCTGAGGCCGCCTTTCACACCGCCGCCGGCCATCCAGAGCGTGAAGCCCTTGTTGTTGTGGTCGCGTCCGTCGCCGCCCTGCGCGTGCGGCGTGCGGCCAAATTCGCCGCTCCACACGACGAGCGTGTCCTTCAAAAGTCCGCGCTGCTTGAGGTCGGTGAGCAGTCCCGCGATCGGCAGATCCACGGATTTGCAGTTGCCTTCGAGCGCATTGCTGAGGTTGAAATGCTGATCCCAGTTACCGTGGTTGATCTCCACGAAGCGCACGCCGGCCTCGATGAATTTCCGCGCCAGCAGGCACTTCCGGCCCATGTCATCCGTGCCGCCACCGCCACCGCCTCCGCGCCCGCTGTCGCCAGTGCCGATGCCGTAGAGCTTCTTCGTCGCCTCGCTCTCCTTGCTGATGTCCATCACCGCGGGCATCTGGCTCTGCATTTTGAATGCAAGCTCGTAGCTCTCGATCACGCCCTCCACATCCGGATTGTATTTGTCCCGGCGGAGCGCCTCGCGGTTGAGTGACTGGATGAGTTCGAGTTCCGCCCGCTGCGCCGTCGGGCCCAGTGATGTCTGGATGTTGCGCACGTTCGCGTTGGCGACCGGGCGATTGTCCGAGCCGATGCGCGTCGCCTGGTAAATCGCGGGCAGAAAAGCGCTGCCGTAATTCTGCGCCCCGCCGAAGCCGCTTGGCGGCGAGAGCGTGATGAAGCCAGGCAGATTTTCGTTCGCCGTGCCGAGCCCGTAGAGCGCCCACGCGCCGAGCGAGGGCCGCACAAACTGCGAATTGCCCGTGTGCAGTTTCAGAAACGCCTGCGGATGCGCCGGGAGATCCGTCTGCATCGAGCGCACGAGCGCCAAGTCATCCGCATGCTGCGCGACGTTCGGGAACAGCTCGGAAATCCACATCCCGCTCTTCCCCTGTTGCGTGAACTTCCACTTCGACCCCAGCAGCTTCGTGCCCGGCCGCTTGCCCGGCTTGTCATTGTCGGCCGTGAGCTTCGGCTTGTAATCAAAAGTATCCACATGCGAAGGCCCGCCGCGCATGCAGAGGAAAATGACCCGCTTCGCCCGCGCGGGGAAATGCGGCAGCTTCGGCGCCAGCGGATTCGCCTCCG
>Ga0105048_10003677_pt1 | contig 25103 bp, 20 predicted proteins | sample MAT05_FD_78382 | JGI IMG/M metagenome (GOLD analysis project Ga0105048, IMG submission 78382) | Freshwater microbial communities from Lake Fryxell liftoff mats and glacier meltwater in Antarctica - MAT-05 | ecosystem: Environmental > Aquatic > Freshwater > Ice > Liftoff microbial mat | place... | reverse complement strand
GGCTTCGCTGGTGCGGTTGTTCGATAATCTCGGGAAGCTTCCGAAGAACGGGGTGAAGTAACAACGAGCCGGAGTACCTATCGATTTCGGCATCCCTGAATACGCAATCCCTGTCATTCCCACGCAGGCGGGAATCCAGAATGCATTGCCTCCAAAGCAAAGAACTGGATTCCCGCCTGCGCGGGAATGATGGGAGAGGGTGTAAGATAATCCGAAGGAGAATTGCTATGGCGCCGATTGCCGCCACTTCGCCACCCCCCTCCGAACAGCGGCTCATGACCGCCGAGGAGTTCTGGGATTTCGGCTTGCTCGAAGAGAACCAAGATCGCGATTTCGAACTCAACCGAGGCGAGGTAATCGAATTATCACGCCCCAATTTTTTGCACGGTCGCGCTTGCTGCCGCATGACTTTTGTTTTGGAATCGTGGAACGAAGCGCACGGTCGGGGAGATGTGATAAGCAATGATTCCGGAGTGATCCTCGAATACGATCCCGATTCGGTGGTCGGGCCGGACGTGGCGTATTACGAACTCGAAGAGGCACCGAAAAAATGGTCGGACATCCCACCGATCCTCGCGGTCGAGGTGCTTTCGCCCAACGATCGTAAAGGGCACGTTGCAACCAAGGTAAAACTGTACCTCGATTCGGGAACCAAGGTCGTTTGGGTCGTCGATCCGGAAAAGCAAACCGCGGTCGTCCATCGCCCGCGGCTCAAACCGGAAACCATTCTCGCAAGCGGTGAACTCGAAGGCGGAGTCGAACTTCCCGGATTCCGTGCCTCAGTTTCGGCGTTCTTCCCGAAATCAAAGCCATGATTTCCATCAAAATCTGCGGCGTGACCACCCCCGAAGATGCGCTCGCGGCCCGGGAAGCCGGGGCCGATTTCATCGGCTTGAACTTCTCTGCGCAGTCGGTTCGCCGCATCGACATGGACACGGCCCGCACTATTTCGTCGGTAACGTTGAAATGGTTCAACGGCCTCGCAGGGCTATTCGTCGAACAAACGTGGGAGGAAGTCGCCGAAATCAACCGCGAATTGAAGTTGGCCTATTGCCAGTTCTACACGCACCCGTGGCCGCTGGAGCGTTTCACACCCGCCGGATTAGTGCCCGCATTCCGCGTACGCAGTGCCGAGGATGTGACGAACATTCGAGAATCGATTGCCGCATCGCGGAAGCCCACCATGATCGTGATCGATTCCTTCGTAGCGGGTGCGATGGGGGGAACGGGGCACAAAGCCCCGTGGGAACTCCTCGCCGGGCAAGACTTCGGCGTGCCGATGATTCTCGCCGGGGGCCTCACGCCCGAGAACGTGGCCGAAGCGATTCGCACCGTTCGGCCGTGGGGTGTGGATGTCGCCAGCGGGGTCGAGAGTTCACCCGGCCGCAAGTGCTCCGAGAAAATGAAGGCGTTCGTACGGGCGGCCCGCAGTGCATGATGACAGTTTCTTCACGATGCGCCTTTCCCGTTGAGCATTTCTGCAACCGCCTTAGAATACCAACCGCCGCGGGAAGGAATCCGCACGGAACATCCGGCAAACCACACTCCGTACGGGTATTGGCATGGCATCCGGTTACTGGCTCGGCGTCGATCTCGGGGGAACGAAAATCCTCACCGGGCTATTCAACGGCGAGCTCACTCTACTCGCGCGCAACAAACAACCGACCGGTTCCGAAGGCGGCCCGGCTGGTGTGTTCCAACGGGTCGTGCAAGCCGTCGATGCCGTGATTCGCGAAGCGAAGATCGATCCCAGCGAGATCCGCGGAATGGGCTTCGCCATCCCCGGCCAAATCGTTCCGGGTAAACCGATCGTCCGCTTCGCCCCGAACCTCGATTGGCACGATCTCAACGTTGCGGAGTTGCTCCCCGCCGAGTGGACGTGGCCTGTGTATCTCGAAAACGATGTTCGCATGGGAACATACGGCGAGTTCGCCCACGGCGTGGCGAAAGGGGCCAAGCACGTCTTCGGCATCTTCGCCGGTACGGGGGTCGGCGGCGGCTTGATCCTCGACGGCAAGCTTTTCAATGGATTCAACGGGCACGCCGGGGAGATCGGCCACATCGTATTGCACTGGCGCCGTGGCCAAACCCTCGAGTCGATCGCCGGGCGGAAGTTCATGATGAAGCGGGCGAAAGAGCTTTTGGACGATGCCCCCAAGCGCGTTCGCAAGGAGTGGAAAGGCGTCGATCTCGAACGGGTGAAAAGCTCGCAACTCGCGGACTTCTATTTGAAAGACGATCCCATCGCCATCTCCATCGTCGACGATGCCGCCCGAGCGATCGGCGCCGCGATCGGTAGCGTCATCAATCTCATCAGCCCCGAAGTGATCGTGCTGGGCGGCGGCGTGACCGGGGCGCTGGGGGATTCGTTCTCCGAACGCATCTGGGATTTCGCCCAGAAGTTCGCGCTGCCGGGTGCCGCGGAGAACGTCAAGTTCCTCCTCGCTTCGCTGGGCGACGATGCCGGGATCGTGGGCTCTGCCGCGTTCGCCCAGAATCAAGGGGGGAATGTTCAATGAAGCCCGAATGGCGCAGCCGCTACAACCTCGCCGTGGAAGCCGCGAAACGCGGTGGCGATTTCGCCCGGCAAATCTACGATTCGACGTTCCACATGCGCAACCTCGAAGTCGACCGCAAGGCGGACAATAGCCCGGTCACCATCGCCGATCGCGGGGCCGAGGAATTGATCCGGGGCTTGATCTCCCAGCACTTCCCCGAGGATGGCTTTCTCGGTGAGGAGTTCGATAGCCGCACCGGTAGCTCCGGGTTCCGCTGGATCATCGATCCCATCGACGGCACGAAATCGTTCATCCGCCACATTCCCGTGTGGGCGACCCTCATCGGCCTCGAATACTTGGGGGAAATCATCGCCGGCGTGGTGTACATCCCCGCGATGCAGCAGATGTACCGCGCCCTCCGAGGCGATGGTGCCTACTTGAACGATTGCCGTATCCGCGTTTCGGATGTCACCGAACTCTCGGATGCGTTGCTTTGCTATTCGAGCATCGGCTGGTTCACCAGGAACCAACGCCAACCGCAATTCCTCGAGCTCTACGGCAAGACCGGCCGCCAACGAGGCTTCGGCGACTTTTACGGTTTCGTGCTCGTCGCCCAAGGTTCCTGCGAATTGATGGTCGAACACGGCGTGAACGCGTGGGATGTCGCCGCGACCATGGCGATCATCCAAGAAGCTGGCGGCACCTTCACCGATTGGGACGGCACGCCGACGATCCACCGCCCGGATGTTCTCGCGAGCAACGGAAAGTTGCACGCCCAAGCACTGAGCATTCTGAAAGGGTGACAAGTCCGAGTGTCAACGACGTTCAGATGACCGTCAACCAATAACTGTCCATTAAAAACTGTTATTCAACTTCCGGAAACCGAATAGCTTTTAGCGGACAGCCTTCAGTTTCCAGTTCGTTTCTGACCCCGTGTTCATTGTCTCAAAGATCACAACCCGAGGTTCGCCATGCGTACGTTGCTTGTTCTCCCAGTCGGTTTACTGATCACGCTCTTCGCGGTGGCCGAGGATGCTCCGCCGTTGCGCGTACTCCCCGGCATACAACGCGATGGCCTGATTCAACTGCCCAATCAGTGGAAGTTGAACCCGCAAGGCAAGCAGATTGAACTCGGCGACCTGCCGGTGAACATTCAAATCCACCCGACGGGCCAATTCGCTGCGGTCATCCACTGCGGCTACCGCGACCACGAAGTGCACATTATCGATTTGAACCCGGCGAAGCGCAAGATCGTCTGCCGGGTGACCGTCGATCAAGCGTTCTACGGCCTCACTTGGGATAAGGAAGGCAAGAAACTCTACGCTAGCGGCGGCGAGTACGACATCGCCCACATCTGGGATTTCGATAGGGGCCTGCTCCACAACCACAGCACGCTCGACGTGGCCGGACGGCCTTACCCGTTGAAGAAATGCGTGATCTCCGGTCTCGCCCTCGATCCGAACGGGAAGGATCTCTTCGCCTGCAATCTGTGGGCCGACTCGGTGGTGCGGGTGCCGCTCGAGAATCCGGGGAACAAGGTGATCATCCCGTTGAATGCGAAGGTCGAAAAGAAGGATCTACTCGAGGGGGAAGCGCCCAGCCCGCCGGACGGCCGCAAGGAAGACAAGCCCGTTGTGAAGGCCGAACCGATCGATATTAAGCACACCTCGTTCCCGTACACTTGCTTGGTCGAACCGGGGAGCAAGCGTGCGTTCGTTTCCTTGTGGGCCAAGGCCGGCGTCGCGGTCATCGATCTCGAAACCAACAAAGTCTCGGCGATTTGGCCCACGGCCAGCCACCCGACCGAAATGCTGCTCGATCCGAAGGGGACGTCGCTCTACGTCGCATGTACCAATTCGACCCAGATCGTGGTACTCGATCCGGCGACCGGTAAAACCCGGCAGACGATCAACGCCGCGCTCTACCCGCAGGCCCCTTCGGGGAACACGCCGAACAGTATTAGCCTCACACCGGAAGGCGATGTACTCTTTGTGGCCAACGCCGATGCGAACAACATCGCGGTGTTCAGCCTCACCGATCCCAAGGAAGCCAAGGGCCTCGGCTTCATCCCCGTCGGTTGGTACCCGACGAGCGTGCGCTTCAACGCCAAGGATAAAACCATTTACGTGACCAATGGCAAAGGCAATGTGTCGCGGTCGAACCCGAGCGGATCTAACCCCGAACGGCCCGGCGATAAGGGAATCAACGAATACATCGGCGGACTATACAGGGGCACGTTCGCTGCGATTGCGATGCCGACGCCGGGCGAGTTGGCCAAGTATTCCAAGCTCGCTTACGAATGCAGCCCGTTGCAGAAAGACGACGCGGTCAACGCGGGCACCGTCGAAGCGGACAATCCGATCCCCAAGAAGGTTGGCGACAAGTCGCCGATCAAGCATGTCATCTACATCATCAAAGAGAATCGGACGTACGACCAAGTCTTCGGCGACATCAAGAAAGGCAACGGCGAACCGAGCCTCTGCCTGTTCCCCGAGAGCGTCACGCCGAACCACCACAAACTCGCCGAAGAGTTCGTGCTCTTGGATAACACCTACGTCGAAGGGGAAGTATCCGCCGATGGCCACGAGTGGAGCATGGGGGCGTACGCCACCGACTTCACCGAAAAGATCTGGCCCCTCGGTTACCGCGGCGGCAAGACCTTCGGCTACCCTTCGGAAGGCGCCTACGATCCGATCGAACGCCCGGCCGGCGGCTACATATGGGATCGCGCCAAGGAAGCCGGGGTGAGTTACCGCAGTTTCGGTGAGTGGGTGACCAACGGCAAAAAGAAACGGGACGGCACCTACGAAGACGCCACGGCCAACACGCCGAACCTCTTAGGGCACATCGACCCGCGATTCCACGGTTTCGATGGCGATTATCCCGATGTCAAACGTGCCGAGCGGTTCATCTCCGAACTCCAGCGGATGGAGAAGGCCGGGGAGATGCCCCTGTTCCAAATCGTGAAACTGCCCAACGATCACACCGTAGGCACCAAGGTCGGCAAGCCGACGCCCCGCGCCGCCGTCGCCGATAACGACCTCGCGCTGGGTATGGTCGTCGAAGCGATTTCTAATTCGAAGTTCTGGAAAGACACCGCCATCTTTGTGATCGAAGATGATACCCAGAACGGGCCGGATCACGTCGATGCCCACCGTTCCGTAGCCTTGGTGATTTCCCCGTACACCAAGCGCAAGCACGTCGATAGCACACTCTATTCGACGAGCAGCATGCTCCGCACGATGGAACTGATCCTCGGTTTGAAGCCGATGAGCCAGTTCGATGCGGCCGCCCGACCGATGTACCACTCATTCACGGCGAAGCCCGACGCCACGCCGTTCAAACACACCCCGGCTCAAATCGACTTGAAAGAAGTGAACAAAGCCACGGCCTTCGGGGCTGCGTTGTCCGAAAAGTTCGACCTGACCAAAGAAGACATGGTAGACGATCTCGTACTCAGCGAAATCATCTGGAAAAGTGTGAAAGGGGCCGATAGCCCGATGCCCGCTCCGGTGCGGGCCGCGTTCTTCATGCACATGAAGGCGAAACGGAAGTAGTGTTCCGATCGGCGGGCGTCAGCCCGCTGAGGTGTTCAATCTCGGCGGGCTACTAACAGTCAGGCTGGGAATGTCGGTTTTGTATCTGCCCCGAAGGGGCCAGCGTTCCCAGCCCAGGGCGAATCCCTGGGTACGATCCCACCCATTGGATACCGCCCCGAAGGGGCCGGCGGTTCGTTGGGCCGGCCCTTCGGGGCGGATGATCGTGGTGGAGTGGATCGTTTCCCAGGGCTTCCGCCCTGGGCTTTGCAAGACGGCCCCTTCCGGGCGTGGAACCGATGGCAATATCTACCTGATCTTCAGTGACGCCCGCCGCTCGGTAAGATCCGAGAAACCGACACAACACCAAAAGGAATCCCGATGCGAATTGCGGTGATCGGCTCTCAAGGGCAACTTGGGCGCGACCTCGTGCCGAGGCTCGCCGGGGAGGTGTTGCCCCTCACCCGCACCGAGATCGATCTGGGCCAACCGGAAAGCATCGCACCGAAAATCCGCGAACTGCGGCCCGATGTGGTCGTGAACTGCGCCGCCTACAACTTCGTGGATAAAGCCGAGGAAGAAGCCGAACTCGCGTTCCGGGTGAATGCCTGGGGAGTGCGCGAACTCGCGCGAACCTGCGCTGAGCTTAGGATTCGCCTCGTGCATTTCAGTACCGATTATGTGTTCGGCCTCGAAGACCGCGAAACACCTTGGCCCGAAAGCGCTGCCCCCGGCCCGGTGAGCGTGTACGGCCTCAGCAAGCTCGCCGGGGAATACCTCGTGCGTTCCCAATGCCCGAATCATCTCGTGATCCGCACCTGCGGTTTGTACGGCGTGTGGGGCAGCGGCGGCAAAGGCGGCAATTTCATTGAAACGATGTTGAGGTTGGCGGGGCAGGGCAAGCCACTCAAAGTGGTGAACGATCAACGCTGTACCCCGACTTACACCGCCGATCTCGCGGAGCGCGCCACCGAGTGGATTGCATCTGGGGAAACGGGTTTGATCCACATGACGAATGCCGGAGAATGCAGTTGGTTCGAACTCGCCCGGGAAGCGCTCCGCCTCGCCGGTTCCACTGCGACTGTGCATCCGATTACTACCATGGAATTCGGCGCGAAGGCGAAACGCCCTGCGTACAGCGTACTCGCCAACGATCGTTTGCAAGCGGCGGGGAAACCACTCCGCCCTTGGCGGGAAGCCTTGGAAGCCTACATGCGAGAGCGTTCCACACGCCAGGTTCACTGACGATTCTCTTGTATAAGCCCATCGAACATGACCAACCTCCGTCATTCCCGCGAAGGCGGGAATCAAGACTTTTCTCTTATGATTCAGCAACTGGATTCCCGCCTTCGCGGGAATGACAGAGTTATGCCGGGGCTTTGAATGTCCGGTACTTCTTACCCGCCAGCGATACTGAATTCGCAAAAGCGTAGAAATTCGGTGCCATTTCGCTTGACACCATTGCACGAGGGGCATACATTTCCTGAGACTGAGTCTCACGGTTCATCCCGCCCGGTAGTTCCATGCTCGTTCCACTCGATTTACTCCAAGCCGGTGAATGGGGTTGCGTCGCCGAGGTCGCCGGGGAAGCGACGTGGGTACGCCGCTTGGCCGAGATGGGCCTGCGGGAAGGTTGCAAACTCCAAGTGCTTCAACCCGGTTCGACTTGCCTTTTGAATGTCGAAGGGTGCCGCTTGTGCATCCGCGGCCACGAATCGTCGCAAATTCTCGTTCACGTTCAACCCGCCCAAGCCTGATGCCTTCACTCTGCGATCTCCGTCCCGGTCAGCGCGCGGTGGTTCTCGCCGTGGCCGGGGAAGCGCCGTTGATTCAACGCCTCTCCGAATTCGGAGTCTTCGAGGGCGAGACGCTGGAACTCCTCGCGTTCGCCCCGATGGGTGATCCGCTCGAAATCCGCATCGGCGAAACCCGTTTGAGCTTGCGATTGCGCGAGGCCGAATGCGTTTCGGTAGAACTCCTTTAGCCTTTCGCAGAAGCTCCGCTCCATGACTTCGAAGCCTTTCATCGTCGCTTTGGTGGGCAACCCGAACGCGGGCAAATCCACTCTGTTCAACGCCCTCTCCGGCCTCCGACAGCACGTCGGCAACTTTCCCGGCGTGACGGTCGAGATGAAGAAGGGGCATTTCACCCACGGGGGCCGCCGGATCGAACTGATCGACTTACCGGGAACTTACAGCCTCGCGGCGCGCAGCCCCGATGAGATGGTGGCCGTCGATCTCTTGTTGGGCCGACGGGCGGAAGAGCCGGCGCCCGATGCGATTCTCTCGGTGGTCGATGCTTCCAACTTGGAACGCCATCTGTACCTCACGTCGCAACTGCTCGATTTGGGCAAGCCGGTGATTCTCGCCGTGAATATGATCGATCTGGCTGCGAAACAGGGCTTGGCGATCGATTTCGACGTGCTCCGGCGGGAAATCGGATTGGCGGTGGTTGCGATCCAAGCGAATCGTAGCCAAGGTTTAGTGGAACTGCGGGCCGCACTCTCGGAGGCGGAAATCGCACCCCGTATAATGATGCCGGCGGCGGTGGAAACGGCCGTGCGGGAACTCGCGGGATTGCTGCCGAAAGGTACCCCCGATTTCTTGGCCCGGCGGATGCTCTTCGATATCGGCGGCAGTGCGGAGCGCGAAGCCGTTGCCAAGCTCGGCGAATCGTTCGCCCAACGGTTGAAGGAACTCCGCCAAGTTTTGGCCGAGGCGGGTTGCGCCGTTCCCGGGATCGAAGCGAAAACCCGGTACGCCCATATCCGGGGCATCACTGCGAAGGCGATTCGACGGCCCGCCGTGCGGCCGCGAACTGCCACCGATCGTTTGGATCGCATCCTCACCCACCGCGTTTGGGGAACGCTGCTCTTTCTCGCCGCGATGTTCCTCGTGTTCCAATCGATCTTCGTGGCCGCGAATCCGCTGATGGATTTGATCGACCACGGTACGAAATGGTGCTCGAACCGCGTCGAATCGAATATGGAACCGGGGCCGTTTCGTTCTTTGCTCGCGGAAGGGATGATTGCCGGGGTCGGCGGCGTGATCAAGTTCCTCCCGCAAATCTTGATTCTGTTCGCCGCGATCGCAGTGCTCGAAGATTGCGGCTACATGGCCCGCGCCGCCTTCCTCATGGATCGCGTTATGAGCCGCTGCGGCCTCAGCGGGAAATCGTTCATCCCGATGCTTTCCAGCGTGGCGTGCGCCGTGCCGGGGATCATGGCCACGCGGGTGATCGAGAATCGCCGGGATCGTTTCGCCACGATCATGGTCGCGCCGCTGATGAGTTGTTCCGCGCGCCTGCCCGTATACGGCCTGCTGATCGCGGCGTTCCTCACCGAAGGGCGGCCCTTCTGGGTTCCCGGGCTCACGCTCTTCGCCATGTACATGCTCGGGTTCATCGTGGCCCCGATCGTGGCATTGTTGCTCCGGAAAACACTGTTGCGGGGCGAACGTTCCCTCTTCGTGATGGAACTCCCCGCGTACAAGGTGCCCTCGTTGCAGAACGTACTACGGCGGGTCGTCGATGCCGGGTGGGCCTTCCTCCGCCGGGCGGGCACGCTGATTCTGATGTCGATGGTGCTCGTGTGGGCGCTCTTGTATTTCCCCACCCGCGGCCCGGATGCCGAGAGTTTTCCGGAGCGAATCGAAGCCGCGAAGCAGAAAGCGGACGCGGCCGAGAGTGAAGAAACCAAAGAGGAAGCCGAACTGGAATCGAAGAAACTCACGGCGAAGTGGAAGGAAAACAGCTATTTGGGCCGGACAGGCATCGCCCTCGAACCCGTCTTCGAGCCCCTCGGTTGGGATTGGAAGCTCGGTATGGCCGCGCTCGCCAGTTTCCCCGCCCGAGAAGTGATCGTGGGAACGCTCGGCATCATTTACGAACAAGGGGATGTCGATGCCGGGGACGACGAACAAAGCAAGAACCTCGGCAATACCATCCGCGACGATTGGGCGGCGAACGGCAATCGGGCCCGCTACTCGGTTCCCACGGCGCTCTCGGTGATGGTGTTCTTCGCGCTCTGCTGCCAATGCGCGAGTACCTTGGCGGTGATCCGCCGCGAAACGAAAAGCTGGTGGTGGCCGGCGTTCACTTTCTTTTACATGACCGCATTGGCCTATGTTGGCGCATTCGCTGTGTTCCAGTTGGGTAGAATAGTGGTAGGGAATGGATGATCCGAGCTTCGGGCGTCAGCCCGCTGAGTAAACATTCCGAGCGGCGGGTGTCAACCCACTAATCGACGCCAACTCAACGGGTTGACACCCGCCGCTCGGTAAAACGAGGTGAATCATGGATTGGCAAACGATCGCCGTGTTCGCTTGTATTCTCGCATCGAGCGTGTTCCTCGTACGGGCGACGTGGCGGACATGGTTCGGATCGGCCAAAGCGGGCTGCGGAAGTGGCTGCGGAAAATGCACCGCCGAAACTTCGCCACCGGCGAAGGGGCGACGGGCACTCCCGCAAATCTAACGATCATCATTTCAACGGTTTGATGAATTCGATCTTCCAAGTGTACTTGGTGAGTTCGCCGCGGGTGGTCGCCCGCAGTTCCCACGATTCGAAAAGTTCGAGAGTATTCGAGAGGGCCGCGAATTCGCGTTCGAGTTCCGCCGCATCCTTACCCGATTTCTCGGCGAGCGCAACTGAGAGCGCTTTGCCGTGTTCCCGCAGGTATTTCACCGTTCGGCTCGCGGAGAATCGCACCAGCAACCCGGCATGTTTCGCATCGGCTTTCACTTCTTTGGGGAAGCCACCCACCGATTGCGGATTCGAACCGAGAACGAAGAACTCTTCGCACAGGCCGTATGCCAAGCTCACCCCGGCGGGCAGCGCTCGCCCGTTAGAGACGACAGTCAACCGGCGTTCGCCGAACTTTTCCGTTTCGGTATCGAATTGGTCGGCGTGAGTGCGGTTGTATTCGACGCGGTGCGCCTGAACTAAGAAATCGAACCCGCCGCGGAGGGTATCCCGGAGTTTCGCATCGGCGGATTCGATAGTCGGGATGCGGATGGCCAGCGCGAACGCGGGGAGGAAAGCCTTGGAATCCTTGGCCGGGGGAACGAGCCACGCCCCCGCATCGGGGCCGATGCCCGCCAGCAACTTCGGCAACATCTCGCGGCCGACAATCGGAGCGATACTTTGATCGAGCCATTGTTGGAACTTCGCACTGCTGGCTTCGCCCAAGAATGCGCGTGCGGTCTCGGCGAGTTCGTTCCAGCGAATCTTTCCGGTGATTGCGAGCATCGCATCGGCGGGCACGGCCGACCACAACGCGGAAGCCGCGGGTTCCGCCGCCGGAACTTTGGAAACCAGCCCGAGCGAAATTTCGACATGCGCATCGAGTTCCAACGCCAACCCGACGGCTTCCACGGTCGCCCAGAACTTAGCGAACTGTTGAACGAAAGCTCGGGCATCTTCATTCGGCAGCACTCCCGAAACGGCTTTCAATTCTGCGTCGATGGATCGTGGGGCGAAGAGAGCCGCGAACGCAGCGCGTTCGAAACCGAGGCGTTTGCGAGCTTGGGCGAATAACGGTACTTCCTTCTCTACTGCGGCTTTCGCCTTGCGTTCGAGGGCCAATAGCATCGGCCGTTCGCGGCTGGAGTAGAACAGCAAACCGCCATCCACGAAGTAAAAATCGTTCCGGGCTTCGGGCTTCTCGCGGGCGAAATAGGTCGAACCGGCGTGAGTGCGTTCGACCACGCGGAGAACTTCGCCCGTTTGCTTTTGCCCTTCGTTGAGCTTCGCCACCATTCGCGCCAAGAGTTCGGAATCCTTGGCACGGGTCATTAAGATCCCGGCATCGTCTTCCGGTTTCCCGGCGGGGCCGGGCAAGTAGGCGTACACTACAGCGTCGCCGAAGATGCCATCGCGGAGGGCTTCGACCTTCACACCGAGCGTTTCCGCGATCTTGCCTTGGCCTTTCAACAATCGTTGATAGTCTTCGGACGCGGCAAAATTCTTGCCCCAAGGCGAACGTTCGACCCACTCGGCGAAAGGCGAAGCCTGCGTGCGGGCGGCGTGCACGCGCAGATCTTGCGCGATGAAACAGACCGTGGCTTCCGCGGGCACGAGTCGGAGCAGTTCATCGGTAGGGTTCGCCCGCAGCAGCGGGCTTAACGCGATCAGAACCAGCAAAGGCATTCCGCGCATGGATCATTTCTCCAACGGGGCGATTCCGAAATCGCGGAGCATGGTATTCACAGCCCGGCGCGGAGTGTTTGCAATCGGTTCCAAACCGGCCATGGCCACGGGGCCGAATTCGAAGTCGGGGAATCTCGGTTCGCCACCGACGGGCGTCGGCCAGCGCAGGTTCTCGGCTCCGGAAATCAGGCGTTTCGCGGGTTCGAGGGCGGGTTTGGCGGCACTCGCCGTGAGGTTTTCCAAGCTGCGGCCCGCTTCGCTCCATTCCTCGCCGAGCTTGGGTAGCGCCGCGATTTCCACGGCCGGTTGTGGATTCTGTGCCGGTTCTTGGATGGTGCGGGGCAGGGCAATGAAACCCACCCCGAGTAGAACCGAAGCGGCCAAGGCCATCCCGGCGTAACGGGTGAGCCGACGTTTGCGGAGATCGGCCGCCAATCGGCGTTCAACCCCCTCGGCAAATCCGGGGGAAACGATCAACACGCGGGCTCGCTCGCGCTTGGCATACGCCCAGATGGGATCGTGATAAGGATTGGGAATCGGTTCGTTCATGGTTCGTTCAAATCGGTGTTATCGAGGGCGAATCCTTTGGCTTGCAAGTGGGCGAGAACTCGGGCGCGGGCGCGGTGCAGCCAAGTTTTCACGGTTCCCACGGGGCGTTCGAGTATCTCGGCGATTTCCTCGTAAGGCTTTCCGGTTTCGTGGAACAGGATGAACACTTCGCGGTAATCGCCCCGCAGCTCGTTCAAGGCCTCCGAGATCGCGGCGGAGAGTTCCGAACTACTTTCGGGAACTTCCGCCCCCGGCACATCGGCGAGGAATTCCACCGGGGTCGGTCGGCGGTTCCTTTTCGAGAGCGCGGTTCGGCAACGGTTCACCGCAATCGTGAGGATCCAAGGCTTCAGCGGGCGAGCCGTATCCCAGCGGTGCAGGCTGCGGAATACCCGAACGAATGAATCTTGGGCCACGTCCTCCGCGTCGTGCCGGTGGCGGAGCAAACGGAAGCAGATGGCGAACACATCGTTCTGGAACCGTTCCACGAGGTCGCGGATCGCGCCCGCATTACCGGCACGGCATTCGGCTACAAGTTCGCGATCCGAGGACACGCACATTCATCTACCTTCGATACCCGGAAGGGTTGCGAATTGTTTCAACACCGGTAATTCGCCGCGGAAAGCACCCGCATTTCGGCGATTTCGCTCCCGGTATCGCAATCCCCGCAGTTATAGTAGAACAAGGTCAGGTTCTCCCCGCAGGAAGAAGACAATGGCCGTTCGCAGTTCCACCGTTCTCCCGCCCCCCACGGAAGCCCAGCGGAAAATCGCCGTCGAAAACTACGAGCGTGCCCGCAAGGTTCTCCAAGATAAGAATTACGATTACGCCATTCAAATGCTCATGCTTTGCTGCCGGGTCGATCCTGCGAACATTCCGTTCCGCCAAGCGTTGCGTCGCTCGCAGAAGGAAAAGTACGGAAACTCGTTGAAAGGTTCCCGCTTCGCGTTCTTCTCCACCCCCAAGTTCAAGGCGCGGATGCGCAAAGCCAAAATGGCCCGCGAACACCTCAAAGTGCTCGAATACGGGGAAGAGGTACTCTACCGTAACCCTTGGGATAAGGGAACCTCGATGGAAATGGCCGGGGCGTTCGACGCCCTCGGCTTGCTCGATCTCGCCGTGTATTCCTTGGATCAAGCCCGGCAAAAGTACCCCGAAGATCCCACGTTGAATCGGGCGCTCGCACGCATGTTCGAGAAACGCGGCGATTTCACCAAGGCCATCGTGCTCTGGCAACTCGTTCAGAAGGCCAACCCGCGGGATGTGGAAGCCGCCAACAAATCGAAGGATCTCGCCGCGAGCGAAACCATCGCCCGGGGTGGTTACGAGGAAGCGGTATCGGGTACGAAGGAATCCCCGGTGCTCGGCAAGATGGAAGCCCATGCCGCCGAGAAGCAGGACAAGGTGGGGAAAGACACCGAAACGTTGCTGAAGCGGATCGAGGCCGATCCCACCGAACCCTCGCTGTACGTTCAACTCGCCGCGATCTTCCGCCGCTACAGCCAGCTCGATCGGGCCCGCGCCACGCTGCAACAGGGTTTGGGGCCGACCGGTAACAGCATCGCCTTGCAATTGGAACTCTACGAACTCGATCTGATGCCGCTGCGGGTGAATCTGGATCACGCCGAGGCCAAGCTGAAACAACTGCGGGCGATCCCGGAAGACGAACGCCCGGACGATCAACCCGGCGAAAACGATTTGCTGAAGCTGAAGAACAAGATCGTGCGAGAAATCGCCGCGAGAGAATCGGAACTCTTCCGCATGAAAGCCGACCGTTTCCCCTACGATTTGAGCCACCGCCTGGAACTCGGCGTGCGGTTGATTCGGCTCGATAAATTCGACGAAGCCATCACCGAATTGCAGCGCGTTCGCAAAGACGACAAGCTGAAGGGGAAAGCGTCGATGTACCTCGGTATCGGCTTCCGCAAACGGAACAACTGGGCGCTCGCCCAGCGGAACTTCGAGGAAGCACTCGTGGCCTTGAATTCCAACGATGAATCGTCTCGCAAGGAAGTGCTGTTTCAACTCGCCACCGGCAACGCCGAGAACAACGAACTGCCACGAGCGGTCGAACTCGGCCACGAACTGGCCAACATCGATTTCGGCTACAAGAACATCGGCGAACTGTTGGACGAATGGAAGGCCCGCTCGCCGGCGTGATTCAACGTACCGTGTTCAACTGCTGCGCTTCGGTTTCGATCAACTTCTGTTTGCGTTCTACGCCCCAACGGTAGCCTCGCAACTGGCCATCCGAACCGATCACCCGGTGGCAGGGCACCGCAATCGCCACGGGGTTGGCGGCGCAGGCGTTGGCCACGGCCCGCACGGCCGTCGGCCGCTTCAATTGCTGGGCGAGTTGCCAGTACGTGCGGGTTTGCCCCATCGGGATCGTTTGCAAGGCGGCCCACACTTCCCGTTGGAAATCGGTACCGTTCACATCCAGCGGTAAATGGAAGTTCGCTTTCGGTGTTTCGATCTGTTCCAGAAGCATCGCCCACCAGCGGTGGGCCGGATCCCCGCCTTGAGCCGGTGCGGCCCCCGGCCAATCGAGGAAGGCCATAGCCATCGCATCGGCGGGAGTCTCCGCGAACGCCACGCCGCACACGCCCTTATCCGTTGCGGTCATCAATGTGCAGCCGAGGGCGCTCATGCCGGTGAAAGCGATGAGTCCCTGGCCCCGTCCGAGGAAGTCGTTCGGGTGATCCACCACAGTGCCCCTAAGCTGGCGGAGAGGAACCATTGAACCAGTGCGAGCGCCGCCACCGTCGATTCCGAGCCGTAATGCATTTGATCGAAGAGCCGCAAGATGTACACGTCGAAGAATGGAGGGTTGGCGATCTTGGCCGCACCCACTTCCCCCATCGCCATCGCGGCCACCAAAAATACCGCGAACCGGAAGGTTTCGTCCGTCGCGGGCTTCACAACATATCGCCAACGGTTCCCGCGATTGACGCCGTCGAGTTCGGCCTGTTCGAGGAGTTCTCGCGGGATGCGGGATATTGTCGGCCAGAACAACAAACACGCCAAGGGAAATAATCGCAATCCGGCGGCCCACATCGCTGGCACCGGCGAGGGCTGATCGTACAGCGCGGATCGAATCGGCGGTAACTCCCACGAAACGAGGGCACTCTCGACATCCACCAGCCAACCAATCCACATTTTCAGGCCGAAGCCGAGGATCGGGGAAGGGGAGAATGCCAATGCGATACAGAGTGCGAACAACCCCGTGCGAAACGGGGCCGAGTTGCGGGCGGCCCAACAGCATCGCCTCGCCAACGATGCCGCAAGAAGCCCGGTGCCGAGTGCGGCAACCGCGCTCGTGAGCAGACATTTTCCTTCAGTGCGAAAGATCGCGGCGAAACGGGAGAACGGTGTCGCGGAACCTTCCGCCGCGGCCCGCATCAAAGCCGCGAACGGAACGCCGAATATCAAAACGAGCGTTCCCCATGCGAACATCGCGCCGGCCCAACGTTGAACCTTCCCGATAGCGAACGACCGGGGATTTCGCAACTCGCCGTCCGCGTGGGTTCCCCTTCGCAACCACTTCATAACGATCGCCGCAAAAACGATGGTCGAAACGATTTGCAGTGGCACTATCAGTGCGAGGCTCGTTCGGATTCCCGTCCCACCGATCACGAGTTGAGTATAAGTTTCCTCGGCGAACGTTCGCACCATCATCATGTCGGTGATGGCGATCTCCGTGCCGGTTTGCAGGGCGAGCCAGAGCATTGATGCGAACATCGCCCGAACGATTCTCGGTGCCAGTACCGCACGCATTACGAACGGGCGGCCGCCGAGGAGCCAAGCCTCTTCTTCCAATGCGGCTTCGCCCCGCCGCAAACTCAATGAAACGAACGCGGCCACCCAAGGGATACCCACCATCGCGTGAACCCACGCGGCGGGCACCAAGCCCCGCTGCCACGGTTGCCAAAGTACATCGCCGGGGGTGAGTGAGAATCGCGGGAGAATGCCTGCGAGCGCCGATTGCCAAGCGAGTGCGAGCACCGGCACCGGCAACACGATGCCCATGAGGATTCCAAATCGAAGGAACGCGCGGAATCGCAACCCGCCCCTTTCGAGAGCAAAGGCGAGAGCCGTGCCCCACGGCACGGCAATGAGTGAAGTGAATGCGAAGAGCGAAAGACTGTTGCCGAGGAGGGTAAGAATGCGGGAAGTCTCTCCCCACGCGGCGAAGCTGCGGAGATCGAATGCGAGTTCGAGCCACGGGCCGAGGAGCGGCCCGAGGAACGCCAATGCGAGCACCACCCCGAGGATCGTTCTGCCGAATGCCACGTCAATTCTGCACGGGTGCCGCCGGTTCGACGGGCTTCATCCCCATCGGTTCCTTAGGCGGCAGAGGCAGCGTCGGGGCGGGGCGAATCACTTTCGCCCGGGCGTATTTCGGGGCGGAATCGCGGAGCGAAACGATCAAACCGGAATCGGAGGCCAAGTACAAACGATCCGTCACGGAGTTCGTCACCGGCACGTTGAAAGTTTCCATCGACATCTTCGTGAGCGGCCGGGACTTCATCGTCACGCGGTCGTGAACGCGGCCCTTTTCGTAGATCAACAGATTCGATTGCCGATCCCGAACGTACACGTGTTCGTCGTTGATCGCCAACACCATATCGGCGCCATCTTCGGTCCGCCAATCGACCTCGCCCGTTTTCACGTCGATCCGAGCAACGCCGGAATGATCCCCCGAGACGTACACGCCGTCGTTGGCTCCGATGGGCTTGCGATTCAGGTAGCCGCCGACCTTCGCCTTCCATTCGTAATGCGGGGCATCCCCCCGGCTCGCAAGCATATCCACCGCGAGTACCCGGCCATCTTCGAGGGAAACGAACCCGAGGAGTTGATCCTTGGAATACGCGTACGGCCCGGCCATCGGCGAAGCCGGGGCGATTTCGAGTCGACCGAAGGCTTGCGTTTGACCGCCGGTACTCACCACCGCGAACGAGCTGCCGGATTGGATCAACCAAAGGTTCACCCCTTCGTAGCCCGCCGTGCGAACCAACACCGGCTCGGAAATCAACTTCTGATTCGCGGCGTACGTCCAAAGTTCGAGCGGCTTCAAGGGAACGCTCCGCAAATTGGATTGTTCAGCCAATCGCACGAGCGACGGCAGCATCACGACGGAAGGCGTCCGCTGGGTATACTTCAGATGGTCGGGCACCAATTGGTACGGCTTTTGAACCGAAGGCAGCATCGTCAACGATTCGGTGCGGTTCAGGTTGCCGAGGTTGTACGGCGGAACCACGGTGCGGAGTGTGGTGAGCGAAGGCGTGCGTTGGTTGCTGTTGAGTTGGCCACCGCCACCGGTGTACGATTCCGGGGCTTGGATTCGCTCCGACTGCGGGATGCTCATCGGCGGGTGCATCCGCGTGCTGAAACGTTCGGCGACCGCTTCCGCCGGGGATTTCACCCGGTTGTTTCCTCCTGCCCCGGCTGCGCCCGCCAACACGTCCGGTTTCGCATCGAGAGCTTGAACCGGAGCCGCCAAATCGCGGGGCATGGCGAACGCTTGTACCGAAGCCCCGGTGAGCGCGAGGTAGAAATTCTCGCTATCAACCACCACACCGGAGGCGGGGGCCTTCGGCAAGTTGAATTCCAACTCCAACGAACCTTTGTACCGATCGAGAATGAACAGCTTGGCGACGTTCAAAGCAACCACATAGCGATCGTTGAAACCGACCGGAAAATGGCTCGAATACTCGGCCGGCATCTTGAACTTCCACAGCGTGCGGCCCGTGAACGCATCGAGGGCTACCAACAATCCGGCGTGGGTTTGCACGAAGACTTGAGAATCTTCCGCCAGTTGCACTCTGGCGATGCCGTCATGCCGGCCTTCGATGGGAACGTGATAGACCCAATCGGTCGTGAGGTTCAGCCGTTCCAGCACGGCTCTATCCGGAGGGACCGCCGGTGTACTCCGCGGAAGCGATTGCGAGTGGACGGGCAATGCGAACAGGAACCCGGAAACGGCGGCGAGCAAGATACGCATAAGAATCTCCCGGGTGCGAAGCGTCGAGTACATCTTACCCCATGATGCGGTGTGAGGAATAGCGAAGAAGCCGGGAGTTCGCCTCGGCCGCGGTGAACGCAACCTATCGGAGCGATTATTCCGGCTACTTCTTCCCGAGTGCCCGCTTCGAGCGGAAGAATTCCGAAAGTATCTGCGCGCATTCGTTGGACATCACCCCCCCGACCACTTGGCAACGGTGATTCAATCGAGGGTCGTTGGTAATCTGGAACAGCGTTTCGCACGCCCCGGCTTTCGGATCGCTGGCCCCGTAAACCACCACGGGAATCCGCGCTTGAACGATGGCCCCGGCACACATCGGGCACGGTTCCAAGGTGGCGTACAGAATGCACTTCTCCAGCCGCCACGAACCCAACGCGGTGGCCGCTTGGGTAATGGCCAGCACTTCGGCGTGGGCCGTGGGATCGACGAGTTGTTCCCGCATGTTGTGGGCTTGGCCGATGATTTCGCCCCGTTCCAACGAGACGATCACCGCCCCCACGGGCACCTCGTCTTCCGCCGCCGCCGCACCCGCTTCCCGCAGTGCGATCTCCATGTGATGGAGGTGGAATGGATTGCGGGGATCGTCGAAGGGAATGAGATCGAACATGGGGGTATGCTATCGCAATGAGTACCGTTTGGACTGATTTTGATGTGCCTATCCCAAGCCGATCCCCATTGATTGTTGCTCTTACAACTTTATGCCGGGTCGGCTCCGCGCCGTGATCAATACGAATCCGGGACGGAGTACAATTCGATCTACTTCCCGCGCATCTCGTACCAGGCTCGCCACGCGGCGGCGGCTTTCAGTCGCGCTTCTTCATTGGCCCCCGGTTCGGGGCCGAAATCTTTGCCGCTCAGCGATTTCAGCGAGGCGAGCGCGGCCTTGGCCACGTTATCAGAAGGATCGGAAAGTCGTCCGATCAACCAAGGGATACTCTCGTCGAGTTCCTTCATCCCGCAGGCGAGGCAGGCGCCGCGGCGGAGTTCGGGTTCGATCCCTTGAATCATCGTCTGCAACGATTTCGCGGTCATGCGCGTGAGGCGTTCCGCGAGGTATTCGCGGGCGAGTTTCCGCCGGTCGCCTTCGGTGATCGTGGCCAGTTGCACCAGGATTTCGGTCGATTCCGAGCCTTTGGCGTCGCGCACCGCGGCGAGTTTTGCGGGCCATTCCAATTCCTTCGCCGCGATCAATTGTTGAACGGTGGTTTCCACGGCGCCGGTCGGTTTCGTCGCCGGCCCCGTGGTCGCGGGGAAACTGCCGACGGTCGAAGGCGCTTCCGGCTTCGGTGCGGTCGCCGGTGTGGGTTTCGCATTCGGGTCGAAGAGCGGCTTCGAACCGGGGGTCGCCCGGAGTTCCTTCACACCCGGATCTTTCACCCGCCCCGCCATTTTGCCGGTGAGATCGCGGTAGGAATTGGCCTTCAGCAGGAACAGCATGGCGAACGCGGTATTCACCCGATCCGAGTAGACGAGCCCGGACCAACTGCCATCTTGATTTTGCATGGAGAGTATGTAATTGCTACCCCAATGGTACCAATCGACTTCCGCGAAGGTATCCAATCCGTAGGCCACGGCGACGCGCTCGACGGACCAAATCAAGTAGTACGCGTTGCCGGTGCCCGTGTAGGGTAGAATTTTTTGGTTGGCCAGCCCGTGGTCACTGCCGGCATCGATCTTGGTGGCCGACATGGCTTGCCCCAGCCCGAGGATGGCTCGAGCAACCATATCGGCGCGGGCGGCGTTCGCGGTGGGTTTGCGAACTTCGGCCGGCTTCTTGGGGTTGAAGAAGGGATCGTCTTTCGCCGGTGCCGCCTCCGGCTTCTCCGGTTTCGCGTCCGCCACGCGGCTGGCTTCGCCGATGGCCAAGCCGATCAATCCGGCGCAAGTCATCGGCATTGTGGGAAGCTCTCCCGGGTTATAACTCCAACCACCGTCTTTATGCCAACTGTTCAAATATCGGCGTTCGATCAATGCGAAGGCATCTTTGGCGGGAACGCCATGGCGGGATGCCACCCACAATGCAACGGCGCCGAATTGGGTGTTGGAGTTATCGCCGAGGTCGTTGTTGCGGCCCCGCGCTTGCAGCGTTTGTGCCACCACGGCATGGAGCTTGGCCACTTCGGGGTGCAGTTTGTCGGTGGCCTTGGCGTTCGTAAGTGCCGCGATCCACGCCTTTTCTTCCGCAACGCTCACGGGAGCCCAACTGGCGTAGCTCCAGCCGCCCGCGGCGTTCATCCCGGCGTACAAACGAACGCCCAAGAGTTGAATCCACGGGCGATCCGCCGTGGAGTTGGTCACTTCGCACAATTTGTCGAGGAAGAGGATGCACGTGGCGATGTGGTAGGTTTGGGTTTCGGTTGCGGCTTTCTTCCGAACGAAATTGATGATGTTTGTGAGTGCGGGGTCGTTGGGTGGCACCCCGGCTTCGAGCATCGCCAACCCGCAGAGCGCAACTTCGCCGGTTTTGATGTCATCCTTTACGCAGGCTTCGGGCGTGGCGAAGTATTTCTGGAAGTACTTTACCCCCTTTTCAACCGCCCCTTTGGGTGCCCCATCGATGGCGTACATCGGGTTGATCGGGAATGAACAGACTACGCCGATGAGAATCCTTCGGAACATCGCCCACCCCCTCGGTTGCACGGTTACTTCACTATTAATTCTATCGGTATCCAATGATTGATGGCATAGGTGCGGCGGTCGATGTCCCGTTTCTCGGGCTGCGTGTTCCCGGCCGCATCGGTGCATCGGGCCACCACTTTGGCGAGGCCCGCTTTGGGAACCTTCCAATCGAATTGCCAGCGTACCCACGCGAATTCGCCGAGCTGTTTCTCGGGCAGTTCGGCCGCGGCCCAAGTGGCACCGCCATCGGTGCTGAGTTCCACCTTGGCCACGGCCCGTTCGCCGGACCACGCGAGACCTTGAAAACGGATCGGCTGCGCCCCGGAAACCGATTGCCCGCTCTCGTGGCTCGTGAGGATCGCTTTCGGCTCCATCTGCGCCACGGCTCTCAAATGCGGCAGCCCGTTGCGGCGTTCGAATACGCTATAATCGAACGTTTGCCAGAACCCGGCGTACGGCCGATCCACCACGAGGATTCGCGTCAGCCATTTCACCGAGGCCATGCCGTAATATCCGCCGACCACGGCCCGCACGGGGAAGCCGTGCCCCTGCGAAAGCACTTCGCCGTTCATTTGCATGGCGAGGAGCGTTTCCGGCTTCATCGCTTTTTCGAGCGAGATGGAACGATCGAATGCGACCGGCCCCGGCGACGTCGGATCGCTGTTGACCGGCCCGGCATCGGCACCGACGAGGATCACTTCGATCGCGCCGGCCTTGGGTTTCGCCCGCTCCAAAATTTCGGAGAGTGCCACGCCGGCCCACTCGGCGGTGCTAGCGCCGCCGAAGCCCCATTGAAGCCCGCGCACGGCGGGCACCAGGAATACCCGGCCGTTGCCACCGCATTCCAATGTGATCGTTTTCGACGATTGCGGGAGCTTTTTCAGATCGTCGAGGGTGAACTCCAGCGGATTCTCAACGTGCCCTTCGACTTTCACCTTCCAAGTGGCCGCATCGAGCTTGGGTTGGGCGAAATGGCTGCGGGTGAAGAAGAATTCGTTCGGGGTGTTGAGTTTGCCGGCGGGGGCGAGTTGGCCCACCGGGGTTTCGAGGTTCCGGGGTTCGTACATCCGCGTCAGCATTGCCGGGGGTGCGGCTCCCGGTTCGGAAGCTCGACCGGCGAGCCAAGGCACCGCGGCGAGCGGGGCGGATTTCAACAATTCTCGGCGGGAGAGTGGCATTCTCGTTCTCGTGGAGTTCTGGCGAGCCGGGTGGCGTGAGCACCCGGAGTTGTGATGAAACTCCGGGCGCTCACGCGACCCGGCTCGAATGGATTTACCAGCCTTTCGTCTTCGTCTTCACCCGAACCAAATGTTTATCGGCGGTGATGTAGAGCGTGCTGCCGTCGTCGCCCCAACCGCAGTTGGCGGTGGCCACGCCCGTGGCGATGGTGCCGAGGTGTTTGCCGGTGGGATCGAACACGAACACGCCCCCCGGCCCGGTGGCGAACACGTTGCCGGATTTATCCACCTTCAAACCGTCGGGTAATCCCTTCTTGGTCTTCACGAGTTCGGTGGTATCGAAAAAGACTTTGCCTTCACCGAGGGTGCCATCGTCTTTCACAGGGAAAGCTTTCCAGATCGCCTTTTCGGGGTCGGAATTGGCCACGTAGAGCGTCTTTTCATCCGGTGAAAACGCGATGCCGTTCGGGCGGCTCATTTCCTTAGTGAGCAGCGTGAGTTCCCCTTTGGGCGAAAGCCTGTATACGCCTTGGAAATCGAGTTCCTTGTTCGGATCTTTCATGTTACCGGGCAGACCGTACGGCGGATCGGTGAAGTAGAGATCTCCGTTCGATTTGTAAGCGAGATCGTTGGGACTGTTCAAACGCTTGCCTTGGTATTTGTCCACGAGCGTGACGAACTTATCCCCTTCGAGGCAGGCGATGCGGCGATCGCCATGCTGGCAGAGCACGAGGTTTCCGTTGGATGGGCAGAGTGCGAGGCCGTTGGAGCCGGGTTCCTTGCCGGTGAACTTCTCGCTGCCGGTGTAGCCGGAGGGTTTTAGGAATTCTTGCAGGCCCTCTTTTTGGCTCCACTTCCAGATCATGTTCTTGGGAATATCCGAGAATAACAAGTGGCCGCCTGCGGGAGTTTTCACCCACACTGGGCCTTCACTCCAATCGAACCCCCCGGCGAGCACTTCGATCTCCGCGTTTTTGGGGATGATGGCATCGAAGCGCGGATCGTTGCGCTCGATGGTACCGAGGGTTTTGGGAAGCGGGTCGGCGGCCGCGGCGAGATTGGCCGCGAGGAAGAGGGCGAGGCAAGAACGGGTGAGCATGGGAGGAAGCTCCGGTGGGGAAGGGGATACTCTTGCAAGTGTAACCCGGAGGCGGTGGAGAACAAGCGAAAAGAAAAATACGATTGCGGTGGGAAAGGGCATGCCCCGGCGGATGCGGATTGGTAGATTCTTGGAAATAGCCTCTCCAGCACCCCCGTTCAACCGCCGAGGTTTCCCTTTGAGCGATACCACACCGAACTCACCGGTTCCGACGACCCACCCCAAAGGGTTCTGGTACATCTTCTCCGGCGAACTCGCGGAACGCGCGAGCTTCTATGGGATGAAGGCTATTCTCACCCTTTATCTAGTGCAAGCCTACGCCTACTCGCGGGACGAGGCGAGCAAGGTGATGCACTTGTACGTCGCGGCGTGCTATTTCTCTTGCTTGATCGGCGGGGTGATCGCCGACCGATTCTTCGGGAAATATTGGACGATCGTTTTATTCGCGGTCCCGTACATCATCGGGCAATTCATCGTCGGGTTGTCGGTCGAGTACCTCACTTACGGCGCATTAATACTGCTCGCGCTCGGGAGCGGGATCATCAAACCGAACATTTCCACCTTGATGGGAATGACGTACGACCAGCAGCGGCCTGGCCAAACGCTCTTGCGTACGAAAGCGTTTTCGTATTTCTACATGGCCATCAACATCGGTTCGTTCCTTTCCACGCTCATTTGCCCGTGGCTCCGCGATACCTTCGGTAAGAAAATCACTGACCCGAACGACCCCGAAAAAACGATCATTTCCGATCCGACGACCGGATACCTCGTGGCGTTCATGTTCCCGGCCATTCTCATGTGCGTCGCGTTCGCCTTCTTCGCACTGGGCAAGAAGTATTACGCCAAGGAAGTGATCGACCGCACTCCCGCGACCCCGGAACAAACCGCAGCGAAGTGGAAAGTCGTCGGGCAGGTGTTCGGGCTGTTCTTCGTCATCATGTTCTTCTGGGCGATCTTCGATCAACACGGCTCGACGTGGATCTACTTCGCCGAGGACTACCTCGATCTGAAAGTATTCGGAATGACGGTCGCCCCCGATTCGATCCAAGCGTTGAACCCGCTATTCATAGTGATGTTCGTGCCATTGATGAACTGGTTCTACGCGACCATGGCGAAGAAGGGCTACAAGATTCGCCCCACCGACAAAATGTTGGCTGGGTTCGCACTCACCGCAGTCTGCATGGGCATTCACGCCGTGGCTGGCTATGCCGCCCAAGGGCCGGATGGAACGATCAGCAAAGTCTCGGTGCTTTGGCAGGTCTTCGCGTTCGTGATCATTACCTTCGCCGAGATTCTGATTTCCGTCACAGGTTTGGAACTCGCCTTCACCGCTGCCCCGCAATCGATGAAGAGCTTCGTGACCTCGCTTTGGCTCGTCACCGTGGGTGCGGCGAACCTGTTCGTGGCCACTCCCGTCACGCAGATGTACCCGAGCAACAAGCCGGGTTGGAT
>Ga0105048_10003676_pt1 | contig 25104 bp, 20 predicted proteins | sample MAT05_FD_78382 | JGI IMG/M metagenome (GOLD analysis project Ga0105048, IMG submission 78382) | Freshwater microbial communities from Lake Fryxell liftoff mats and glacier meltwater in Antarctica - MAT-05 | ecosystem: Environmental > Aquatic > Freshwater > Ice > Liftoff microbial mat | place... | reverse complement strand
GTATTGATAGCAAGGTGCTTACAATTACATTAAAGGATTCTGGTGTACATCAATATACCATCGACTTAAATAGTGCTACCAATGCCGCAGCACTGGTAGATAGCTCTTTGGCAGATAAATCGGCTTTTACTACTAACAAGGGTTCAAATGCTTCAGCATCTGGCGGTACATTGACCATTACAGCAATTGACGTAGTAAATAAAAAGATGTCTGGTACATTTAGTTTTAAAGTTTTTCGATTTGTAGATGGTTTGCAACGGTCTGTTACGGAAGGTTCATTTACTAATATTTCTTATAGTACAACGCTTCCTCCTGCCAATACAAATGATTTGTTTACTGTAAAAATTGATGGGGCAGTTTATACACCGCCTACCATATTGGGTTTAGCTGTTACAGCACTGGGTAACATTGCAATAAACGGTACAGATGCACAAGGCGTAAAAACAGTTGCGTTATATTTTCCAATAAATATAGTGGCTGGCACTTATCCATTAGGCTCACTTGGGGCAGATTATTATGCACAGTACAATCCTAATAGTACTACTTTTTTATTATCAACAGCAGGGTCACTTACCATTACTACACACAATACCGCTACTAAAAGAATAACGGGTACATTTAATTTTACTGCTGCATCTTTATTTGGTACGGGTGCTGCGGTTGTATTAACAGAAGGTAAATTTGCTGTTAGTTATCAATAATTTATTTGTACTCTTAAAGTTTATTTTATACAAAAAGCCCCGAAGTTTTCGGGGCTTTTTGTATAAAATTTTAAAGGTCTTAAAATATGTATCTTAATCCAAACTGCATTTGCCAGCGTGAAATAAGATCTGGGCTTGAATTGAAAGTACTTCTCGTAGAAGGATCAAAAGTGAAAACAGGTTCTCCAGAACCAGTAAATCGATTGACAGAAATTGGCTGGAAGAAGCCTGAGTTTGTTGCAACTCTTCTTACTCCCCAGCCACTGTTAAGCATATTTCCGAAATTCTGAATATCCAGGCTTACCTGTATTGTTCTTTTTTTAGCTCCGGTTCCAAAATTGAAATCCTGTAGCAAGCGAACATCCAATTGTCCAAACCATGGGGTTTGCCCTTCATACTTTCCTGTGTGTTGGCCCCTGCGTTTGTTAAGATAACCATCTCCTGCTATGTAATTTTTAAAGGTAGCCTTTTGTACATCTGCAGATTGGGTAACTCCAAAAACATCTGAATAGGAATCAAATTGCATGTTATTAATTTCTCCATCAGTGGGCACATAAAACAAATCGTTTGTATTGGAGCCATCATTATTGATATCACCACCATACACATAAGCAAAACGGTCGCCGCTTACCCAATTAGCAAAGAAAGAAATGGTAGTCCCAAACTTTTTATTTTCTCCATAGTCAAAACGCTTAATACCTGCCAATACAAAACGATCCCTGTTTCCATAAAGGGATGTTGAATTTATAGCTGCATTTGCATTATTTAATATAGGGTTCCTGTCAAATGCATCGCTGGAAATTTCTGCAGAGATGGAACTGGCATCTTTTGAAATTAAATAATTGTAAGAAGCCTGCAAATAAAAATTATTTTTAAATGCCTGCTGTGCCTGCACACTCACATTAAACTGGTATCCTTTATTAGTGTTGGTAAATACATAAGTTTGATTTGCAAATTGACCGTCTGTACCTTTATCTGTAGCTTTATAAATACTTCTTCTATCGCCTGTACCGGAATTAAGCACGCCTGTTGGTGTACCCAAATTATAATTGCGTACCATCTGCGCTTTTCTATCTTTTGAGTAGGCAATATCAGCCGTAAAAACTGTTCCGGCAGGTATTTTAAAATCAAGGCCTAAATTGCTTCTCCATATTTGTGGCCATCTAAAATTGCTTGCTGTAGCATTATAAAAACCTGTGTAAGGGTTTGCTTGCTGGTTACCTAACCAAACAAATGGAAAACGCCCTGTAAACAAACCGGTTCCACCTCTTAACTGAACTGTTTTATCACCCTTTACATCCCAGTTAAAACCAATTCTCGGAGAGAATAATGGTGTTTTAGTAGGGAATTTTGTATTATCTAATTCTTTGCCAACGCCATTGGTTATTCTTTTACCATTTTCATCGAATAATACCTGGTCTTGATTGTTAGGGAATGTAGGGGATCCTTCGTTATAAGCACCAGTGAACCTATCATTAGTAAACACAGGATCTTTAAAACTTGCATTACCATAGGTAGGTGCATCTATCCTTAAACCGTAAGTAAGAAGAAAGTTTTTTGAAGCCTTCCATTCATCTTGTGCATATACTGAAATTTGGCCTACAGTAAGTTTATAAGAAGTCCACTGTTGAATTGAGTCTCTGTACTTTGCATAATTAACATCGTAGTCTAAAGGCCGGAATCCAAAAATAAAAGGGCCGCCAACAGGCACCTGTGTTCTAAAATCATTAATACTGGCTTGAGAAAATATTGCAGGGCCGTAACCTTGAAGATTGAATGAATTAAAAAATTTGAAAGATTCGTAAGAAGCACCAAATGTAAGCGTATGTTTTGGGAGAATTATATTAAAATTGTTTGTTACCTGTAGTGCATCTTGCTTTAGTACATTATTTATTGAAAAAGGTTCATGCCCGGCTATTATATAACGTACATTATTTTTTGTAAGATTAATTACCGGAAAGGGAGAAGATAGTGGATCTCTGTTATCTCTAAAACTTGTATAAACAAGCCTCAGCTTATTGGCAAATTTATTACCCCAGTTCGATTTTAATTCTGTACCAAATGAGTGAAGCTTGTTACTAATACCATATCCGGAATTTCTAAATTGCAGGGTATTAAAATCTGGTCCACGCCTGCCAATAGCACTTGGATGTGCAGGTTTTTCCTTCGAAGCATCTAATCCATTATAAGTAAATGACAGGCTATTGTTGTTGTTAATTACCCAATCTAATTTTGCCAGCCACTTGTAGCTTTTTTGTTTGTAATTAAAGCCCTGGTAATCGCCTGTTTCGTATCCAAATCTATTTTTAAGAATACTTCTTACAGCATCTAAATCTGTCTGCAAAACCCTTGAGGTATTAGACTTACCAATGTTTGTAGAATTTTGCGCCACAAAACCAGTAGGTGCATCGTTTCTTTGCTCCGTCTCAAAATTTACAAAGTAAAATAATTTGTCTTTTTTTAATGCACCACCAAATGCCAAACCAGTTTGGTATTGATCTAGTTTTGGCACTACTATTTCATTGCCATCTACCTTTTTACCGGTAAGTCCTTCATTTCTGTAAAAACCATATACCGTACCGGCAAAGGTATTGGTACCAGATTTGGTGACAGTGTTAATGCCTGCACCTGTAAAGCCTGCCTGCGTTACATCATAAGGAGCAATGTTTACCTGAATTTGATCTATTGCATCTAAAGAAACTGGCTGAGAACTTGTCTGTCCACCGGGCGTTGGCGCATCAAGCCCAAAGGGGTTATTGAAAACTGCACCATCTAGTGAATAGTTGTTATACTGTCCATTTCTTCCTGCAAAGGAGGTTCCGTTAAAAGTAGAAGATGCTGATGGAGTAAGCCTGGTAAAATCATCTGCCGATCTTGAAATGGTTGGCAATTGCCTTAACTGTTTTGAGCTAATATTAGTTGATGCACCAGTTCTTTTATTGTCAAATATTTTTGACTTACTGCTTACGGTAACTGTTTGAAGACCTACTTCATTACTGCCAAGACTAAAATCTATCGCTGTGTTTTGGCCCAATTCCAGGAAAATATTATCTTCTGTTTTTTCCTGAAACCCTGTAAAAGTTACTGTTATTTTATATGGTCCGCCTACCCTAAGATTGGGAACCATAAAGCTACCATTAGATTGCGTGGTAGTTACTTTTTTGATGCCAGCATTTACATAGCTTATTTTTACTGTTGCACCTGCAAGGCTTTTTCCATTATCATTACTTACAGTACCACTTAGAGTGGCTGTAGTAACCTGTGCCATGGTATTTATTCCAAAAAGGATAAATAGTGGCAATAATAATGCGCCCGATGTTTTTTGTACGGTCATAAATGTTAAATTTTGGTTTAAAGCGAAATTAGGGATTTACTTAACATTAAATTAACATCTATGATTTTGGTCAAGATATTTAACTATTTGTTCATTTTGGATATTGAATTCAAAACATTAGAATCTATTAAGTTTTTAGTTATCATCAAAAAAGCCGAAACTAAAATGTTTCGGCTTTTAAAAATTCCTTTATTATATTTAATTACATTTCACTAAAATACTGATGAAAATAAGGGATGGTTTCAATGCCTTTGTAATAATTGGCAACATTGTATTTTTCGTTAGGGCTATGTAGGTTATCGCTATCTAACCCAAAGCCCATAAATACTATTTTAATACCTAGCTCTTTTTCGAATAATGCACAAATAGGAATACTACCGCCACCACGCACCGGTATTGGTTTTTTACCAAATGTGGTTTCCATTGCCATAGCTGCGGCTTTGTATGCTTTACTGTCAATAGGTGTCATGTAGGGCTCGCCACCATGGTGTTCAAAAGCACTAATAGTTACACTTGCCGGTGCAATAGATTTAAAGTAGGCCAATAATTTAGCTGTAATTTTTTCAGAAGATTGATTCGGAACCAGTCTTGCCGAAATTTTAGCAGATGCTTTGGATGGTAACACTGTTTTAGCGCCTTCGCCTTCGTAGCCACCCCATATCCCATTCACTTCAATGGTGGGTCTTATGCCGGTTCTTTCATTGGTAGTATAATTTTTTTCTCCCCATAATTCTTCAACTCCTAAATCTTCTTTGTATTCACTTTCATTGTATGGTGCTGCCGCCATTAATTCTCTTTCTTCTACAGTTGCCTCTACTACATCATCATAAAAACCGGGAATGGTAATATAATTGTTTTCATCATGACAACTGGCAATCATTTTTGCCAAAATTGTTATAGGGTTAGCAACGGCGCCACCATAAACACCACTGTGTAAATCTCTATTTGGGCCAGTTACTACAATTTCAATATAGCTAAGCCCACGTACACCTGTATCAATACTTGGCGTGTCCATACTAAGCATAGCCGTATCACTAATTAATACACAGTCTGCTTTAAGCAGCGCTTTGTGGGTGGTTACAAATTTGCCAAGGTTGGGTGAGCCTACTTCTTCTTCACCCTCAATACAAAACTTAATATTGGTAGTGAGGGTATTGGTTTGTACCATTGTTTCTAATGCTTTCACATGCATGTAAACCTGCCCTTTATCATCGCAACTGCCACGGGCAAATATTTTTCCATCAATTATTACGGGGTCAAATGGACCACTTTTCCAAAGTTCTAAAGGTTCTGCCGGTTGTACATCATAGTGGCCATAAACGAGTACAGTTGGTTTTGTAGCATCAATAATTTTTTCTGCATACACAATTGGGTGGCCATCAGTAGGGTAAATTTCAACTTTATCTACACCGGCTTCTAACAATCGTAGCTTTACTGCTTCGGCGCAGGTTATCATGTCTGTCTTGTTCTCTGCTTTGGCGCTTACGCTAGGTATTCTTAATAAGTCTAATAATTCATTTAAAAAACGATCTTTATTTTTTTCCTGGTATTCTTTCCAAACTTGCATGGTTTTAAGTATTTAATTAAGGTTGATATTTTACAAATGATAAAATTAGGCGGTTTAGCAAAGCCTGTCAACTGCTTTTTTTTAATTAGATTATAAATAATTCTTTAAATGTATACAGATGCCTACAAACAATAGACAGTTTAAAAGGTTGGAAAAAATAGGATTACATCCGTAACTAACTATACGGAGAGCATACTTTTACAAATAAACTTAAACTATTAAAAAGTTTTCATAAAATTTAAAAAACTGTTGCTATTATTTACTTCTGTTATTACCTTCACGCAAGATTGAACGCCAATTTATCAGCCTTTGCCTTAGTTGTAAAATTTTTACCTCTTTTGCAAAGGCTGAGTCTATTTATGGCATTGACAAAGATGTTTTATTATTGCTTTTTTTTACCAAAGCAATTAATCCACCCACCATTACATACAGCAATATTGCAATTACAAGCAACCATTTTATGGAGGCTGCAGTAAAAGTTATGATTGCTGTTGCACTGTTGATATGCCCATTTAAAGATAGCAGCATGCCCGTATTTTCAATTATATCCAATACGCCGGCTGCCAATGCGCTATAGGCAATTATTCTGCCTGCAACTACCAGCAAACCGCTCAGTTTATCAGCAATGATATTGCACAATTTGTTTAAAAAAAGCGAATAGAAAATTAGGAAGATAAAATCGAGCAGCGTATTAATGGTAGCTGCTTTAATGTTATTTGAGGTGGTATTTTTTTGCCAGGCGTGTAATATAGCGTTTACCTTTTGTGTATTGCTTGCAAATTCCAGATTAAGTATGCCATGCGGTGTGGTATTGGTTTTTAAAATTGCACCTGTTTTACCCATTACTACCAGCATTATAATGGTACCTGCAGCAAGTATAAAAAACTTATTAAGCATTTGAATCAATTGGATAATTATATTTTGTTGAAATTTTCTGAAACATAATTCCAGTTTAATACTTTCCAAAAGCTTTCAATATAATCTGCTCTTTTGTTTTGATATTTTAAATAATAGGCATGTTCCCATACATCTAATCCAAACAGGGGAGTGCCCTTTACTTCTGCAACATCCATCAAGGGGTTATCTTGGTTTGGAGTAGAGCTTATAATCAATTTTTTATCTGAATTTATTAAAAGCCAAGCCCATCCGCTCCCAAATCTTGATTTAGCGGCTTCAGTAAATTGCTTTTTAAACGCATCCATCGAACCAAAATTTGCTGTAATGGCTTCACTTAAATGTTTAGACGGCATAGTGTTTGCAGTTGGGCTGAGCGTTTTCCAAAACATTTCATGGTTGTAATGTCCACCTGCATTGTTACGCATTTTGGTAGAATATTTCGATATGTTTTTCAATACATCTTCTAATGGTTTTTTGGAGTTAACCGCTTCGGCAGTAGCTGCTTCTTTTAAATTTTTGCAATAGGCAGCAGCATGTTTGGAGTAGTGAATTTCCATAGTGGTTGCATCAATAGAAGGCTCAAGGGCGCTATAACCATATTGAAGAGGCTGCTGTTCAAATCCCGTACTAATCAAATTTAATACAGGTTTTTTAGCAGCTAACAATGCACCTAAAGAAGGTGTAACTATTGCAGTACATATACCTACTTTAGCAGCACAGGTAATAAATGATCTTCTGGTTGATTTTTTCATATAATTTTTTTAATTACTAAAATTAAACATTATCCTGCTTACCCTTCCATTTATTAACAAATACAAGCGTAACCCTGTAGATACCTCTGTAAACTCTTGTATAAAATTCTTTATTAAAAAGTTGAGAATCATGCATAGCCTTATAGGTAATAAATACACCCACCGGAATTAGTACAATAATGGAAAGCCACATACCAAAAAATACGGAGGTAATACCTTCTTTTGCAAATTTTTCACCAAAAATATTTAGCAAATGAAAAATTATAAAAAATATAATAGCAACTACCAAAGGCATACCCAAGCCACCTTTTCTAATAATTGAGCCCAAGGGAGCACCTATAAAAAACAATACAATGCAAGCCATAGAAAATGAAAACTTTCTGTGCCATTCTATTTCGCTAAACCTTGTTTCCAGTTTTTTATTTTCTACTTCAGATCCTGTAAACTGGTAGGTATTTTTTAACACATTTGCAATGTTAATAGCATTCTCAAAAACCGTTACAGCTAAACTATCGGGTATTATTTCATTAATATTTTTAATCTTTTTTGCCGGTATTGGTGCCTTTTTCCAATTACTATCTTTAACAATGGAGTATTGAAATTGAGTGTTTACCTCTTTTGTTAATCGCTTTGCAATACTGTCAGATACTTTTTGTAAAGAATCTATATTTTTTGTTAGTTGCCTTATGCTCAGCATTTTTGAATCATTTCTAAAAGTGGTGTCAGATGTTTTACTCATTTTTAAAGATGATACATCAAATAGTTTTTTATATTCTTTAAAAGCTAGTTTTATAAACTCAGAAGTACTGTCTCCATTATTTCCCCGTTCCTGGTATCTAAATCCATTTTGTAAAACAAATTCTAAAAACTTTTTATCAGCAGAAATCTTCATAGTGCCTTTTTCTGCTACTATGCAATTATCCTGCAATTGATTTTGCTGCTCAAAAATTACAATATTGTGAATGGTTTTCTGGTCCGCATCCTTTTTACCAACTTTTATTGCAAAACCAGGTATTTGCGTATAAAAAGTGCCTTCTTTTAAATCAAGTGCCGGTTTTTTGTAGGCAATATCATAGTAAATTGTTTTAAACTTGAGTGTGGCAAACGGTATAACATTGTTGGCAAAGAAAAAACTAACAAAGCATAAAAAAATTGAAACAATAATCAAGGGACGCATAAAACGCAACAATGAAATGCCTGCTGATTTAATAGCAATCAATTCAAAACTTTCACCTAAGTTGCCAAATGTCATTATAGAGGAAATAAGGATAGCTATGGGAATAGCAAGTATTAGTAACGATGCACTTGCATACCAAAGAAATTGTCCAATAGTTGCAAAGTCAAGATCTTTACCAACCAGGTCATCGATATATTTCCATAAACTTTGCATCATTAATACAAACAATGCAATAAAAAATGTAGCAATAAAAGGACCTATGAATGATTTTAAAATGAGCTTGTCTAATTTTTTTATCATATAGCTCTACCCCAATAAGAGTACTTTTAATAGTTATGTATATCTTGTAACAAATGAATGAAAAAACAAAAATAACTCTTTCTGCCAAGGAACTTGAATTGGTTTGCAACACCGACTGGATTTTAACTAAACAAGTAATTATTCAAAAAGTATATCAACTGTTTGGCGATTTTTCTGATAGTATTCTTAGCCAGGTAAGCGGTAAATTACCTGCAAGAATCAGTGGTATTGCTCCAAAAATTGCTAAAGGCGAAAACTACCTCAACTTACCTTACGTGTTGTTAGATTATCCCCGATATTTTGGTAAAGACGAAACCATTGCTATTCGTACTTTTTTTTGGTGGGGAAATTTTTGCAGTGTCAATCTGCATTTATCTGGCCAAAGTAAAATTGCAGCAGCACCATTTTTAATTGAACAATTCTATTTTTTACAACAAAATGATTTTAGTATTTGCGTTAACAATACGCCCTGGGAGTATCACTTTGAGCAAAATAATTATGTGCAGGTAAAAACAATTTCTTTAAAAACATTTAAAACAATACTTGACAGGGAAATTTTTGTAAAAATTGCAAAAAAAATCCCACTACATGAGTGGGAAAAAATTCCTTTGTTTATAAGACAAACTTTTATAGAATTACTACAATTTATTGAAGCTATGCACCAAGGCGATGAAACAAATCTTTTACCTGGTACTCCCAAAGTTGGCTTTGATCTTTAATTTCTTTTTTTTCACCAAAATCTTTTATAATTAGTATAGTTTGGTTGGTTACTTCCGATTTATCAATACTAAATTCAAAATATTCCTCTTTGGGGCTGTTAACCCAGTGAAAGCGAATGAATTTATCTTCTTCGCCATCAACTAATTCTGCTTTTTCATCGTCACCATTCCAGGAAAAACTGAAAACATCGTCTCGCTCATCTACTTTATCGGCAAACCACTCTTGCAAACCTGCGGGTGTGCTAAGAAACTCATATAATATCCGGGGAGAGCACCTAACGGGATATTCCAGCGTGTATAAAATTTTTTTACTCATCCAATTTGTTTGTGTTCTTTGTTCGATACTGCAATAATAATGAAATAAATCAGGTGACAAAATATTTTTTTAACTATTTTAAATTCTTTGTTTTTTTTACACTACTTGATTTTTTTTTTAAATACTGATTTTTAACCAGCAGTGATTATTTTCTCTTGTATTTATAACTTTAAAATAAATATTATTTATCTGTATAATGTTTTTTTTAAGTTTGCTATTAATAAATACTATTACAAGTATGTAAAGTAAAAGTTTAGTTTAGGTTATCTGTAACTAAATAAAGGTTTGCGGCTTTCTAATTGCAAATTTTTCTTTTTATTATACCCGAATTAAAAAATCGCATTGCAATTTAATTTTTTTCTTTTTTTGTTAATTGAATTAAAAGTGTTTAATTTACAATTGTAAAAAAAAGCTGATAACTTGTAGTATAAAGTTTTTTTAAAAGAAGTTTTATCAATAAATTTTCTTTTGTTTGCCTCCTCCTTCCACAAAAAATATGTAGTAACAACGCCCATGTTGTAACACATAGTTATGTATCATCTCATATCCATTAAATTAACCTTCTCACATACCTTATTAAACTGAATAACTAATTATTTTAACTATGTTGAAATTTTTTACTGTTATTTCACTTGTTTTCAATTAGTTGTTTAGGGTTTACTTGCGCCAATATCTTTCTGAATAGCCTATTATTTAACCTTTAAATTAATCGGTTTATGAGTATGAGACAATTAAAAATCACTAAATCAATCACCAATCGGGAAAGCCAGAGTCTTGAAAAGTATCTACAGGAAATAGGTAAGGTAGAACTGTTAAAACCAGAAGAGGAGGTACAATTGGCAGTTTTAATTAGAAAGGGTGATCAAAATGCATTGGACAGGCTAACAAAAGCTAATCTTCGCTTTGTAGTATCTGTAGCAAAGCAATACCAAAATCAAGGGCTAACATTACCCGATTTAATAAATGAGGGCAATGTAGGACTCATAAAAGCAGCCCAGCGATTTGATGAAACACGTGGGTTTAAATTTATTTCTTATGCTGTATGGTGGATACGGCAGAGTATTTTACAGGCGTTGGCCGAGCAATCCAGAATTGTAAGGTTGCCCTTAAATAAGGTAGGGTTAAATAACAAAATCGGTAAGGCTTATTCACAACTTGAGCAGGAATTGGAAAGGGAACCAACCGCTTATGAAATAGCATTGCTGTTAGATTTGGATATTGAGGAAGTATCTTCTACCCTAAGTTCATCTTCAAGGCATTTAAGCATGGATCAACCTTTTAGTGACAGCGAAGAGGGCTCATTAATGGATATTATGGTAAACCCAAATGCAGAAAGTACAGATATGTACCTTGTATTTAATGCGTCGTTAACACAAGAAATTAACCGGTCATTAAGCACTTTAACTGAACGGCAAAAGGAAGTAATTCGTTATTTTTTTGGTATTGGGGTAGATCATGCTTTGAGCCTTGAAGATATTGGCGAAAGATTTAACCTCACAAGAGAAAGGGTGAGACAAATAAAGGATAAGGCAGTTAACAGGTTGCGTTCCGTTTCTAGAAGTAAACTTTTACGCCCTTATTTAGGAGCATAAAGTTTTCATACATTTGCAGCAATTCATTAGTGAACTAACCGTTCACTTTTTTTATTTATACCATATTTAAAATAGAAACTACTGTGTTTAATTCATTAAGCGAAAAATTAGAAACTGCCTTTAAAAATATTAAAGGGCAGGGTAGAATAACAGAACTAAATATAGCCAATACCATAAAAGATATAAGGAGAGCCCTTGTTGATGCTGATGTTAACTACAAAATTGCCAAAGAATTTACTGACGGCATTAAAGAAAAAGCGCTCGGTGAAAAAGTACTTACTTCAGTTAGTCCGGGCCAGTTAATGGTAAAAATTGTACAGGATAAGCTAACCGAGCTAATGGGAGGTACAGAAAGCGTTTTTAATATTTCGGGCAACCCGGCTATTATTTTAGTAGCAGGTTTACAGGGTAGTGGTAAAACCACTTTTAGTGGAAAGCTTGCCAACTATTTAAAAACAAAAAAAGGTAAATCGCCATTACTGGTAGCAGCCGATATATACCGGCCTGCCGCTATTGATCAATTAGAGGTATTGGGTGGGCAAATAGGCGTAGATGTTTACAGCGAAAGAGACAATAAAAACGCAGTAGAAATAGTTCAAAATGCAATAAAAGAAGCTAAATCAAAAAATAAAAATGTAATAATTATAGATACAGCCGGCCGTTTGGCAGTAGATGAAGTAATGATGAAGGAAGTGGCTGATATTAAGGCAGCAATTAATCCACAGGAAATTCTTTTTGTAGTGGATAGTATGACAGGGCAAGATGCAGTAAATACTGCAGCAGCCTTTAATGAGCGCCTCGATTTTACAGGTGTTGTGCTTACCAAACTAGATGGCGACACAAGAGGTGGCGCTGCACTATCTATTAAATACACGGTAAATAAGCCAATAAAATTTGCCAGCAATGGTGAAAAAATGGAAATGCTCGATGTGTTTTATCCAGAGCGGATGGCACAACGTATTTTAGGAATGGGTGATATTGTAAGCCTTGTTGAAAAAGCACAGGAGCAATTTGATGCTGTTGAAGCTGCCAAACTGGAAAAGAAAATAAGAAAAAATCAATTTGATTTTGAAGATTTTAAAACCCAGCTTCAGCAAATAAAAAAAATGGGTAACCTGAAGGATTTGATGGGTATGATACCCGGCGTTGGTAAACAAATTAAAGATGTAGATATAAATGATGATGCTTTTAAAGGCATTGAAGCTTTGATTAATTCAATGACACTCGTAGAAAGACGTAACCCGGATATTATAAATCCATCCCGTAAAAACAGGATAGCGAAAGGCAGTGGTAAAGATATTACCGAACTTAATCAGTTTTTAAAGCAGTTTGAGCAAATGAAAGGTATGATGAAAATGATGAATAAAATGCCAATGGGAAAAATGAGTGGAATGGGGAAAAAATAAAATTGCTGTAATTTCCCTCTTTTTAAATACCAATCTACAGAATATATATTTTGAATGGCTTTTACGTTAATGTACTGTATACCAATTATTTAGTTTTAGCACTCATAACCAGTATAGATACACTATCTGTTCCTTTGGGGGCAAAATACTTTGTTTTAAAGTTTGTAGATTTACCCGGTTCAATTGTTTCGTAAATTGTTTCGCTGTCTTTTTCGAGTAAAGAACCTGTTTTGCTAAAAAAAGATAGCTGTAAAACAATATCGTAGAACGCACATATTTTAGCAGTATTGGCCAGGTTTCCCTTTATAACTGTTTGGCCAAAAAGATTGTGTTTATTTTTACTGCTCACACGCAGGAATGCAGTAGGGTTTTTCTTTTCTTTCACTTCTAATATATCCTGAGCTTTTTTGTAATCTTCTTTATCTGCAATGTTCTTTTTTTCTTTACTATTACAGGCAGAAAACAAAAAAATTGTCATCACAAGCAGAAAAGGAATATTTTTCATTGTTTTTTCTTTTTTTCTTTTTATTTTATAATGCTTTTTTTTCTATTTTATAAACTATTACGCTTCGCTACCAATCCATACTGCACCGCCAATACTCGCTTTTAAAGATCCATTTAATGGTAATACGGTTGCCTCTTCTCTCCACCTTAGTACCCCAAGTAGCGCTGTTAATACAACATCCTTGTGTTGGTAAGGTATTAAAGTATTTGTATTGTCAATACTTTTTTCTTCTGATGCTGATAACAGCAGTAACGCTTTTGAAAAAATATTTGCAGCTTTTCCGCCCAATGCAATATCAATAGCAGTAAGATTGCCAATTACTGCAAGCCCTGTTGCAGCCGCTATGCAGGCCCCGTCACCTAATTGTACAAATAATTTTTTTAAAGGTAAATTGATAATGTTATGGCCGTTGTACACAATTAACTGTACCTGGTGTTGTAATGAATGCTGTTCAATAAAACTATTGATTAATTGGCCAATATATTCACCAAAGTGCTGATGTAACTGTATGTAATCTGCAACACAGAGCGCTGTAGCACTTTGTAATTGTTGCTGCCATTGCTCATTGTAAACTATTTTGCTTTGTGCTAATAGTTGATATTGCCATTGTTTGCCGGTAACAGTAAAAGTTATGAAAGCAATAGTAGTACCTGCCGGGTTACCATCGCTATTAACACCAATTGCTTTATAAATCATATTTTCTAATTTTTTTAATCCCTATTTTTACAGCACTAAAACAACGCTGCAATTTCAAATTCTAATTTCAAAAATTCAAAATTATATTCATGGTTATCAACCTTAGCGAAAAACATTCATTATTAAGTAACTGGGTGAGCGAATTAAGGGATGTTGACGTTCAAAATGATCGCATGCGTTTTAGAAGAAATCTGGAGCGAATAGGCGAGGTAACAGCTTATGAAATTAGTAAACAAATGGAATGGGAAGTAAAAGAAACAACTACCCCACTTGGTATTGCCAATTGTAAAGTATTAAAAAATCAACCGGTGTTAGCTACAATTTTGCGTGCCGGATTGGGCATGCATACTGGTTTGCTTAATTATTTCGATAAAGGTGAAAATGCGTTTATAAGTGCTTACCGAAAGCATTTTACGGATGGTACTTTTGAAATTAGTCTTGAATATATGAGTTGTCCGGAGTTGGATGAAAAAGTACTTATTATCAGCGATCCAATGATAGCCACCGGGGCTTCGCTGGTTAAAACCATACAATGCCTCAAAGATGAAGGTGATTTTAAAGAGCTACACATTGTTTGTGCTATTGCCTGTACTGTTGGTATAGAGTATGTACTTAGAGAACAACCAACTGCAACAATATGGTGTGGCGATATTGACGATGAGCTTACTGCTAAAGGATACATTGTGCCAGGCTTGGGCGATGCAGGCGATTTGGCTTTTGGACAAAAAATGCAATCCTGATAATAATAGAAGTGAATTTCACTTCTATTACTGCATGTAGTAATAATTTGCTTAAAATTATTCTATAAACTTTTATTTTTATCAGTAAAATTTCTAATAATTTTTTAATATAAAAAGATAGGTTTAAAAACTAATTTCATTATTTGTATATTTAATATCACTTATATCCTGCTATTAAAAAACCTTGGTTAAACTATCTATTTAAATCCGTTTATTGCATCCAATAATTATTGACAACCCTTATGCAGCATTTTGCTGTAAATGTTTATCTTTATTTCTTAGAACCTATTTACATGAAAAAATTTATATCCTTTGCTGGTCTTTTTCTGGTTATGCTTAGTGCCAAAGCACAAGACCCTCATTTTTCTCAATTTTTTGCCTCCCCACTTACACTTAATCCTGCCTTTACGGGCAAATTTGACGGTTCGTGGCGGTTAGCGGCCAATCATCGGGACCAATGGCCCTCAATACCAAAGGCTTATGTAACTACGAGCGCTTCACTTGATTTTGGTATTTTAAAAGGTAAAATTCCTAAAGGTGATGTATTTGGCATTGGGTTTTCCGGATTAAGCGATCAAAGTGCAGATGCTGCATTAAAACTTAATTATGGTTCGGTTTCTTTAAGTTACCACAAGGCATTGGATGAAGAAGGGTACAACACAATAGGTGCTGGTTTTCAAGGTACATTTAGTAGTGCAATATTGGATAGAAACAAATTAACTTTTGAAGATCAGTTAACGCAAAACGGGTTTACCAATCCTACCCTCGAAACTTTTTCTAATGGCACTGGTCAAAATTACACAGATTTAAACGCAGGTATTTTATATTCTGGCTCTACAGATGGTACCAATAATTACTATTTGGGTGTTTCAGTTTATCACATTAATAAACCTAGCCTTAGTTTTATAGATAAAACCTGGAACCTTGCCTCCCGTATTACCATTCACGGTGGCGGTGCATTTCCCATAAGCGAAACATTAATGTTTAATACTTCTGCTATTTACCAAATGCAAAATAAATCGAGTGAAATTGTAATGGGTGGTGCTGTTTCTGCCCTACTTAATGGCGATGAAGTAAACCCTACAAGTGTATATTTTGGATCCTGGCTAAGGGTTGGCGATGCTATTATTCCCTATATCGGTCTCGAAATTAATGGCCTTAGATTTGGTGCTAGTTATGATATAAATACATCTGGCCTAAAAGCTGCTACGCTAAGCAGAGGAGGCTCGGAGTTTTCAATTATTTACATTAAACGCCCTACAGAGGTAAAAGGTATCCCTTGCCCAAGGTTTTAAATTTTTAATAAAGCATATAATTAAAAAAGGAAACATCGGTTTCCTTTTTTAATTTAACCATGTTACCGTAAGTATTTTTAATTAGTTTGTACCATTCTTATTTTATTGGCTGTTTGGTTTGTAAAATAGTATTTCCTGCATTACTACTTTGCTGAGGAGTTAAATGATTTACTTAGTTATTCAACCCCATTTAAAATTTGTTGTAAGCCAGTTATTAATTGTAGATGGCGTTGACAAGTGTTCCCCCAATGCCATCTCACTATTAACTATTTTTCTTTAATAAGCTTAAAACTTATAACTATAGCCTATCCTGAAAACCTGTGTTTCGTAATAATCGGTGCTGGTTAGCTTAAACCCGTTACCATTTAATTCTTTCTTTATATTTAGTGTGTTAAAAATATCAGTGGCATTAAAAAACAGCTCTCCTTTACTTTTTTGAATTTGCTTTTTTATACCCATATCAACCGAAAACCTTGTACCAATTTTGCCTTGTGGTAATATATCAGGGGCTAAATAAATGCTGGTTACTTGTATGTCTGTTTGCCTCGGTAAATGAAAAATGCCATTCAGTTTTATATTACCTGATGTAAATTTTTCTTTTGATGCTGCATAAATTGATGGTACAGGATATTTGTTTTCTACCCTAAAAGCATCAATAATATTTTGATACACAGTAACATTGGTATTAAATGAAATGGCTTTAGAAAAATCATGCTGCAATACCATTTCTATTCCAGTATTGCTGCTATACCCTGCGTTTTGAAATACGGTATAAATTAAAGTGCCTGGTGGTACTTGTGTTGCAATTCTTGTGATAGTACCCTGCGTACTGCGATGGTACAATGCCGAATAGAAATAACCTTTTTTTAGATTGGTTTTATAACCCAACTCATAAGCGTTTGTAAATTGCGGACGAAGGGCAGGATTGCCAACCTTTATAATTTCGGCATCATCATATTTTGGAAAAATGCGGATATCTACTTCATTGGGCCTATCAACCCTGCGATTGTAAAACAAGGAGATTTTATTTTGATCATTTATTTTATATGCCAGTCTTACATTTGGAAAAGGCTGTGTGTAATTGTAGCCATCACTTTTATATGTATTGTGGTTGGGGTTTACTTTATATTTTAAATCCACATATTCTACCCGTAAACCAATTTCAGCTTCAATCTTTTTACTTTCATAAACATAGTTGCCATACACTGCCGGAATAGTTTCTGTGTAAGTTGCTGCACCACCCGCATTAATGTCTAAAGGCGAATTTAGTCCTGGTTTAAATTGCATATTGGTTGGTATATCACGATAGCGAAATTTAATACCGCCTTCAACACGTCCATGTTTTAATGGCTTTACATAATCAATATTAACATCGGCAACATGTTCATCCGATAATAGTTTAAAAGAATCTAAACCAGTAAACGAAGACAACGTGTTTACAAAATTATATTTTTCATCTTCTCTATGAAAAGTATAATTGAAACCTATATTTAGTAAATGCCCTGCTTGCTTAAATTTATGTTGGTATGCTGCTGATGCAACAGCAGTAGTTTTTAGTTCATCTTCTACAAACTGCCAAAGGCGCACTCTGTTGGAATAGTCTTTATTAAAGAATGGCTGATCGCCACGATCTATAATTTTTTCAATGCCAAATAAACCTGAAAAAGTCAGCATATCCTGGTTATTGATGCTCCAGTCAATCCCCGCTTTAGTAGTTACAAAATGTGTATTTCTGTTTCTTTTTGTTTGTTGGTTGATGATGGTGCCATTATCAAAACTCCTTGTTACAAATTCGTTCTTATTCAACGTTTCTGTATATAGCCAGTCTGACTGTAAAAAGGCATTCACTTTATTTTTTCGATAGTTTAAGGAAAGGGAAGGATTGATTTTTGGCGTATTTTGGTATTGTGGACGAATGGTTGGCAGATTCTCTTTTTTCTGCCATAAGGCACCTAACCCTGTAGTAAAACTAACTTTACCATTAAAGCCCTGCTGCTTATTTTTTTTGTAGATAATATTAATGATACCTGCATTACCGTTGGCATCGTATTTAGCAGATGGGTTATTGATAATTTCAATTCTTTCAATGGCCGATGCCGGAATATTATCTAATCCGGTTTGGCTGCCAAAGCCAGTTAAGGCTGTTTGCTTGCCATCAATTAAAACAGCTACTTTATCGCTTCCCCTTAATTCTACTTTACCATCCTGGCTAGTGGTAACGCCTGGTAGATTTCTTAGTGCCTGTAAAACAGATCCACCACTTTGGCTGATATTTGCAGCAACTGAATATGTTTTTTTATCCATTTTGTTGCTTACATCATCTTGCTTTGTGCTTACAATAATCGCTTGAAGTTGTTTTGAATCCTGCTCCAATTCTATTGTACCAATATCTAAGAAAGTACTGAGGGAACCAACCAATATTGGTTGAGATTTTACTTGAAAACCGGTATATGAAAACTGTAAAATATAGTTACCCGATTTTATATTGCCTATTGTAAACCTTCCTTCATCGTTGCTTACAGTGCCAGAAAAAAACATACTGTCTTTTTCCGTTTTCAAAATAACATTTACATAAGGCAAAACAGCTTTATCCGCTTTACTTTTTACTATACCTGATAAGGTAACTACCGATGTTTGCGCTTGTACCGTTGAAACGATAAATGCTAACAATAAAAAAATCACACTAATTTTTGTCCGCATAGTTTTAATTTCAATTATCCTTTTAATTCTTTAATAAATTTTCCGTTGCTGTCAAATAGTAAATCCATTCCTTTAATTTCTACTTCAAAAGTTACAATGCCTTTTGCATCGGTAATTTTTGCGCTTTCTTTTGGCTGCTTGCTGTTATAATGTGTTTTTACATAGTCTAAAATTCCATTTGGAAGATGGTTTAAATCAATTGCTACCTCGGTTTCAATAATATTGGCTTGTGCATCCATCAAAACGGAATGGTCGGTTTTATCAAGGTCAAAACTTGCTTCATACTTTTCTCCCTCTTTATCCCATTTTACCTCTTTGGCTGTAGGGTACATTTTTTTAAAGGTCGATTTTACAGAAGAAGGCACATTTTTTTCCTGTATTTTTTGTGCAAAACTAACTGTTGTAAAAAGCACTACTACCATTGTTACTGCTGATTTTTTCATTGTTTTATATTTATTGTTTTAAAATAATAAAGCAAAGCTGCAATCTGAATTAGAATATAATTTGAATTTTAGAATGAAATGGAAAATGAATGAAGATTATTTTCATAATTATAGGTTACTATCCAATTATTAATGTTGGCAATTTTTTTAATAAGCGATAGGCCTAATCCTGTTCCTTGTTCCGAAGGGTTCGCTTTAGAAAAGCGATTGAATAAAGTATTGGTATTTAAAGGGATTGATTGACCTGTATTTGAAAATGTAAGCTTACATCTCTCTATAACAACATGTATTTGTCCACCTTCAATATTATGTTTCAGTGAGTTTAAAAACAAGTTGCTAATAAGGACATCTGTCAAAACAGGGTTCGATTTTATTTCAAAATCTTCATTTGATTCTATCCTGATTAATAAGTTTTTTGCCTTTGCCTGCTCGGTAAAAAAATCAAGATTTTTTTTAACAGCGGCAGTAAGTGAAATAGTTTTTTTATCGCTGTAAATGTCATTTTCCATTTTTGATAGCAGCAACAAATTTTTATTTAGTCGGTTTAAACGAGAAACATTTTCATTCAATGAGTCTAAAATTGCTAACTGCTCTTTGGTAACATCAGCCCTTTGCATTAGCGTATCAACTGTAGCCTGAAAAACTGCTAAAGGTGTCTGTAGCTCGTGTGCAGCGTTTTCTATAAATTCTTTTTGAGTTTTATAAATAGCTGTATTTTTTTCTATAAGCTTTTTAATACTGTCATTTAATCTATTAAACTCTTCTGTATCACTGTTTAAAAATACAGGTTGCCTGGTATCATCAATTTGAAAATACTCAATTTGTTCTAGGGTTTTGTAGAAGGGCTTCCATAAAGAAAGTGAGAGCTTTTTTGCTATAAAAAATAAGCCAATGAGTAAAGTAGATATGATAACTAAGAACAATAATCCAATACTTTTTATTATATCTTCATTTTCTACTAAATTAATTCTACTGGTATAAGTGTATGCTTTTCCTTTAATAATTATAGGCGCTTGTAACTCTCGGTATGGTTCTAACTCTGCATCAAGTGTATCGAAGTAAGCTGTACTGTAAACAGTATCTTTTTGCAAATTGCCGATAGTGCCGATTTTTCTATTCCGATTAAATTTGTTCCAATCATTAATTTCCGTTTCATTCATTGAAGGAGCTGCAAACGTTGTAAATTCTTTTTTATGAAGCAATAATGTATCGTCTGCTTCTTGCAGGTATAGTTTTTGGGTTACGTAATAAAAAACAGGTGCTGCAATTATTAAAATTAGCAACGAGTATATTAAGTAAGCTCTTAATGTTTTGTGTAGAAGTTTTTTATTCATTTTTCCATTTATAGCCTAATCCATAAACTGATTTTATGTAATCTCCACATCCTGCATCGTTCAATTTCCTTTTTAGGTTTTTGATATGTGCATATACAAAATCGTGGTTGTCTAACATATCTGCCATATCGCCTGATAAGTGCTCCGCTATGGCACTTTTAGATAGTACCCTGTTTTCGTTACCGATTAAATACAGTAATAAATCAATTTCTTTTTTCGTGAAATCAATTTTTTGGCTATTAACTTTTACAGTTTTTGAAAGAGTATCAATCTGGATTTCATTAAAAGCAATAAAATTATTTCCATTAAAATTTTTTCTTCTTATTAAGGCCTGAACCCTTACAAGCAACTCAGATAAATGAAATGGTTTTGTTATATAGTCATCTGCACCAATCTCAAATCCTTCTATTCTTGTTTCCAATGTTTCTTTTGCTGAAATAATGATAATGCCATCTGTTTTTTTTTGGTCTTTCACTTCTTTTAAAATATCAAATCCATTGCCGTCAGGCAGCATCAGGTCTAGTAAAATACAATCGTATTCATAAATAGAAATTTTATCAATAGCATCTTTTTTATTGTTAACCCATTCGATAATAAAATTTTTATCTGTTAAGTATTTTTTAATACTTACTGCAAGTTCCTTTTCATCCTCAATGAGTAACAGTTTCATAAAGTAAATTTACTGTGTCAATGTTGAATAAAATTTGAATTAGTAAATTAAGCGATTAGGGTTTTTGAAAGGTTAGCCTATAGTTGAGTAACCTGCGCTTTTTATTAACTATTAATAAGCTACAAACAATAAGGGAGACGCACTAGAATATTACAAGCACAGCTACTACCGTGTGTGGTAAAACTACGTAAAGTTAAAAGCACGGAACGTGGCAGGGTAGAGGGCTTTTACAATCTTTTGTTGTTTCATCAAAAATGAAAGGCAAATTGATACTTCTGATAGGTATTGCTGAAATAGAAGTATTTAATGCGTAATAAATGAATGAAAGGCTACGTCCTTCTTTTGCAACTCGTCTTTTTTTGAACTTATTAACTTACGTAATTGAGTCGTACTTAATAAAGTTTATTCCAACCATATTTTTATCTTTTTAGTAATGCCAAACATAAACAATTCTCTGAATAGACAGGTACTCAATAAAATGACGTGCAAAAGTTGGTTAATACAGCACGCAGTTAACTCATTGCTGTGTTTGCCCCTAACCGTTGATGAATAGAGATATAAATCTAAAAGTTAACAAACAAAAGCCCAAAGTCTTATACTGTTCCAACTGCTGCCGATAATGAACTGCTGCCGAGTGTTTCTACGTTGATCATTGCTTGCAGGCATACAAACTTCCAAGCAACGTCTCGGTATTTGCCGAAATTTGAGTCAATCGTAGCTGCACCCCGCTTTTTGTAACCTTCATCATGTAAGATTTCTCAAGCTGGTTTCCATGTAGTGGGTATGTGTGGCTATTGCAGCAGGCTGCATTAGCTAAATACATCCAGCTTAAAATAATCCAATGTACGCTCTTATCTAGTCTTCGACCAAAAGGCATAAACCGGTTGCTGCCGTATGCCGCCGGTAGGATACAAGGAACCGGTTATCAATGTTGTTGGTGTTGGCTTGCGAATTAATGATGGCGCACCTTCGGCGGCAAAAACACTAGTTTTTTAGCTTTGTCTATACCTCCTTAAAACCTATAATCCACTTCCAATCTAAATTGTACTAGTGGGTTTCTTGTTATCATAATTAATAGTTTCTTAATCAAAATGTTTTACTTTTAATTTCAACGGTAAAGGGGTTCACTGTTGTGATATTGTTATTGACTTTTACAAGTCCGATAAGAGGAGTGCTCTGCGGTGCAACTCCCTTACACGCCGTATGGCAGGATTTGTAACGGTTTTTTTCTTGTAGTTTTACTTATTTGTGTTGTGTTTTAGTTGTTTCTTCTCCGGTAAATGAATGTCATTGGCTTTGCTACACACTATATAGGCCTTAGGGCAGGAGAAGAAACAGTTAAAGTAAATCAACTAAAGCTTGTGATTTGCTTTCAATATTTGTTCTTTTTATTTTAAATTGTAATTTAGTGATTGATTCTAACTACTGTTTGTCTGTAAATTTCTGCCACGGCTCTGCATGCAGGATATAGTGATTGACCACATTGTGGTTAATCCGGATAAATAGTAGTTATTTTCTTTGATTAATTATTTTCATTCAACTTCTGTTCTTTGTATTTTGATAGCAATTGTTGGTTTATATAGCCGCAGATCATCTCTTAAAAGTTCTGTTACTGCATTGCATACAGAATATAGTGCGAAAGCCGGGTGGTCTGCGGCTATTTTAATGTATCTATAAACGGTTTCTGTTATCATCTGCTGTAATCTGTTTGTCTTTTGAACATTGTTTTGATGACTACAACCAATATTTCGGCTTGCTTCATTTGATTCACTATGCTCATTTCGTTCCTTTTCACCTTCATCATTTAATCATTCTCAGGCAGGTTTGTGTGTTGTGGGTATGTGCAGGGAATCACCTGCCGCTATTGCAGCAGGCTGCATAAATTAAACACACCCGAGCCTCAAAAAACAATGATATAGATTTGAAAGGTCCACCTAGCTAGCAGTGGCATCCATTGCAACACTGCAAAGCCTTTAGTGAAGAACTCCGCCTTGGAACTTTTAAATGCTTATTGAGACTTGGAGCGGAATTAAATACCAACCACCCTTAGCCCCTCCAAAGAAATACAAACCACCCCTAGCCCCTCCAAAGGAGTACAAACCACCCCTAGCCCCTCCAAAGGAGGGGAATAAGAACCCCACGGAGAACATAGACATCTCAAAATTGCAGTGTCCAATTCCCCTCCCTTGGAGGGGTTAGGGGTGGTTTACTATTGCTAAGGGAAATAAGTACCTACGAAATAAAAAGTAATTATCTCAAAATTGCAGTGTCCAATTCCCCTCTCACGGAAAGGGCTAGGGGTGGTATAATATTGCTAAGGGGAATAAGAACCGGCGAAGAAAATAAAAATCTAACAATTGGAGAAACCAGTTCTCCTCCCATGGAAAGGTTAGGGGTGGTTCACTTTTTCCAAAGGAGGGGAATTAAAAAACCCGAGTAAAAAAAACATAATGGAAAAAGAATTATTACTACAACAGCACGAAATATTAGAAGCAGAATATGTAAAGCTGCTGAACGATAAGGATATTTTATTAAGCTGGGGTAAGCCTCAATTAGAAGCCTTGTATGCCACCCGTATAGGTGTGCATCAAATTAATTTACTGCAATTACAACTTCGTATAAAAGCATTAAGAAGAAAGATCGAATTAATACAGGCAGCTAATACCCAACAGCAATATAATGTAGATGAAATAGAATTTATAGTAGCACAGGAACTGGCCCATGCAGAAGAAAAAATTATGCAGCAAACTGGTGTAATAAATGCTGCCAAAAACTTATTAAGCAATTTGGATACACCGCAACAAAGTGCCGAAATAAAAGCTTTGTTTAAACAATTTGCCAAACAACTGCACCCCGATGTTAACCCAGATTTAACTACAGAGCAAATGGAACTCTGGCTCAAAATAAATGATGCATATAAGTATGGAGATTTGGAGCAATTAAAAGCATTTGAAGTAGTGTATGGAAATGAATTAAATCAATTAAAAATACAGTCAGCGGCACTAACAGCATCCGAAATTTTATTGAGGAATGACGTTATGAAGGAAGGTATAAAAATTTTATATCAGCAGGTAAATGAAATTAAATTACAATATCCTTTTACCATAGAAGAACAAATTAGAGATGAAGAATGGGTAGCCAAAGAGGTAGAAAAGATATATGAGCAAATTACACAACTAAACAATTATGAAAAAGAATTAGTAACAAATTATTCAAATTTAATCAACTCAAATGAGTGAGCATAATAGTTTAATACAAATTAGTGGTGGGTTGATGCAGGCTTTCAGTCAAGGTGCTATCAACATTAATATAATGCCCAAAGATATATTGGTGCTGGAGTGTTTAGTGGCAGGTACATCGTTTAGAAATTTAAAAACGGTTGAACCTGAATTGTTGCATAAAGACAATTAGAAATGGTGAGAGAAGCGAAAAATGAATTTGATACGTTTGCTGTGGCACTTCATTTCAAAAAAATAAAATAGGCTATATACCAAAAGATAAAAACGAAACCGTAGCAAGATTAATGGATGCAGGAAAAAGTTTTTTTGCCACCGTTGAAGCCAAAGAGTTTGAAGAAAACTGGTTAAAAATTGAAGTTAAAGTGTATTTGAAAGATTAAGGAGTATGAAAAAAAATATTTCCGTGGAAAGTGAACATACTAAATTTTTGCACTTATTAATTGAACTTAGATTTGTTTAAAGCCACCTAAATAATTTTTACAATTTTTTATAACATTTTGCTGGCTTGTAATTTTACTATTATTAATAATGGTCAGTATTTTTTTGTGATATTGTGGTAAAAGCCAAATTAATAATCAACTGCTCAAGGGCTGGGGATAGACGGGCCCGCCCGGCTAACGCCATTCGGACGGGGATAGCCCCAACCAAAGTTGCCTGTTGCTGCAATGTTGATAGCTCCCAATATTTTTATATTTATTTTTGATAATTGGTTGTGAGGGAG
>Ga0105048_10003675_pt1 | contig 25112 bp, 23 predicted proteins | sample MAT05_FD_78382 | JGI IMG/M metagenome (GOLD analysis project Ga0105048, IMG submission 78382) | Freshwater microbial communities from Lake Fryxell liftoff mats and glacier meltwater in Antarctica - MAT-05 | ecosystem: Environmental > Aquatic > Freshwater > Ice > Liftoff microbial mat | place... | reverse complement strand
TGACGATCAGGCTGCCATCGGGCATGACATGCCAAACCAGGCGGGTGCCCGGCAAGGCGCCGATCTGCTCGCGCACCTGCCGCGGCACGGTGGTCTGGCCCTTGGCGGTGATGGTGGACTCGGACATGACAGCTCCTTACGAACTTGCGAACGGTAAGGCTCCTGATCGCTGGCTGCAAGGCCGGGCGGGCCACGCGCTATCCGACTTGCGCGCCCACTTCGGCCTCGGCTTGCGGCAGGCGCAGTTGGCCGGTGATCAGGCGGGGGAGAAGGGTGTCGCGGAGGGTGGCGAGGGTTTGGGCTTGCCGTTCGTTCTCCACCAGCCGATCAAACAGCGGGGAGGCAACGGCCAAGAACGCATCGATGACGGCCCCCGGTGGCGCCAACGCCGGAATGGGCCGAAAGGACTTCTTGCTGATCTCCATGAACGTCGACCCGTTGGCGCGCGCCTTAATTCCTTCCATATTCTGCTGGCACCAGTACAGCATGTAGAGCGGCGGGAGTCGGCTTCCCGGCGGCATGGCGATGTAGCCCTGATTGATAGCGACCTGCACCTGCGCGATGGCGAGGTAGCCGATCGGCGCGCGCGACGACATTAACAAGGTTCCTTCTGGCAGAAGCCCAGACCCAATCTTGGCGAGGCCTTTTGAAGACAGGCGTCGCTCGGTGCCCAGCAGCACCGGCGCCGGGAGGCCTGAAAGGTCCTTGGGCGTTGTCCACGCGTGCTCTTCCGGGCTCCAGTAGTTTCGGTCCTTGGTGTCCGGTGTCGCGCCGCCCATGCAAGCCACCACGTCGCCGACGGGCTGCACTTGCCACCCCTTCGGTACCGACCCCAACACCGACTCCTCGAAGCCAGCCGGAAACAAGGCAGCCGTGACTTCGTCCATGCCTGCCGGCGCGAGGCCTTGCTGCTTGGCGCAAACGGGATCGAAATCGACGAACCACGACTTGAACAGCGCATGTGCGATGGCTTCGAGGGTGGCGTTGGTTTCGCGCAGGAGGGCGATGCGGTCGTCGAGAGCATCAAGCAGCGCTGAAATCCTCCGCTGGTGGTATATCGGCGGAATCATCAGCTCGAAGTTCGGAATGTCTCGACATCGCAGACTATCGAAGACAGCGCCGACGTTGATGAACTTCGCTACTTGATCCCACCAATCAGGGCCTCGCAACAACCATCGAAGGAACTTCGGCGCGATGCTGGTAGCGTCTGATCGCAGGACGACAAGGTTTTGCCCGATAGCGCAGTCCAGCCCTGGCGGCACCAGCGCGCTATCGCCCGAATTGCAGCGCCGAACGACGATGACATCATGGGCACGTGGCTTGAGCTTCTTGGTCCACTGTGCGTAGTCCGACTGTGAGATACGCCTTGCCCCGCTCAGGTCGATATGCCCGTTCTTGAGTTGAGGGATCGCGATGTACGGGAAGCCATCTGGCGCGGCCGCAGGTGTTTTGTGGTCACAGTCAATGAGGCCGACGCCCACTTCTTTAAGTGTCGCGCGTCGCCACGCCACTTCAGAACTCATAACCCAACCCCCCGAGCTTCTGCCGGATCACCAGGTCCAGTTCTGCCCCCTTCGCCATCTGCTCGCCCAGCTTCTCGGTCAGAGCCTGCATCTTCGTAGCGAAGTCGGCGTCGTTGCCCTCCACTGCCTCGGCTCCCACGTAGCGCCCCGGCGTCAACACATGGCCGTGCTCGGCGATTTCGGCCAGCTTCACGCTGCGGCAGTAGCCCGCCACGTCGGCGTACGTACCCGACTCGGCATCGCCGCGCCACGCGGCCACCGTACCGGCGATGCGCTCGACCACCTCGTCGGTCAACTCGCACTGCACCCGGCTGATCATCACTGCCAACTTCCGGGCGTCGACGAACAACACCTCGCCCTGCCGCGCTCGCTTGCCCTTGGCCAGAAACCACAGGCATGCTGGAATCTGCGTGTTGAAGAACAACTGCCCCGGCAGCGCGATCATCACTTCCACCACGTCGGCATCGACCATCGCCGCGCGAATCTGGCCTTCGTTGTTCTGGCTCGAACTCATGCTGCCGTTGGCCAGCACGATGCCGGCGCGGCCACCGGGTTTCAGGTGGTGCAGCATGTGCTGCAGCCAGGCGTAGTTGGCGTTGCCGGCGGGCGGGTCGCCGTAGTGCCAGCGCGCGTCACCGGTCAGGCTGGCATGCCACCAGTCGCTGATGTTGAACGGCGGGTTGGCCAGAATGAAGTCGGCGCGCAAATCGGGGAACTGGTCACGCGTGAAGGTGTCGGCGGGCTCGCGGCCGAGGTTGAAGTCGATGCCGCGGATGGCGAGGTTCATCGCTGCCAGCCGCCAGGTGGTGGGGTTGGCTTCCTGCCCATAGATCGCCACGTCTCCGATCTTGCCGCCGTGAGCTTCGATGAATTCTTCGCTCTGCACGAACATGCCGCCCGAGCCGCAGCACGGGTCGTACACCTTGCCGTGGTGCGGCGCCAGTACGGCCACCAGCGTCTTGACGATGCTGCGCGGCGTGTAGAACTGGCCGCCGCGTTTGCCCTCGGCGCTGGCGAACATGCCGAGGAAGTATTCGTAGACCTGGCCGAGCACGTCGCGCGCCTCGCTGGCGCTCGCGCCGAAGCCGATGGTGGACACCAGATCCACCAACTCGCCGAGCTTGCCGTCGGGCAGCTGTGCCCGTGCGTAGCGCTTGTCGAGAATGCCTTTGAGCTTGGGGTTCTCGGTCTCGATCAGCGACAGCGCATCGTCGATGCGCTTGCCGATGTCGGGCTGCTTGGCGGCCGAGCGCAGCGCTTCCCAGCGTGCCGGCTCGGGCACCCAGAAGACGTTGACCTCGCGGTAGTAGTCACGGTCTTCCAACTCGCCGATCAGCAACTCGGGCGTGCTGTCGGGCAGGAAGTAGTCGTCGGCCGGGTCGGCAAAGCGATGCTTCAACTCGGTGCGCTTGGCGCTGAAGGTGTCGGAGATGTACTTGACGAAGATCAGGCCGAGCACCAAGTGCTTGTACTCGGCTGCGTCCATGTTGGCGCGCAGCTTGTCGGCGGTGGCCCAGAGCGTTTTCTTGATGTCATCGATCATGGCTTCGGGTCGGCCTCATCGTCCGGCAGCATCAACTCGCCCTGCGGGTCATGCGGCGGCCAACGGCCGGCGCCCACCCGCTGTTCGAACCAGCGGTGCATGGCAGCGTCGTCCACGGCGTACTCGCCGCGGGCTGACTTCCACACCAGGGCCGGCGTGCGATCTCGTATCGATTCCAGCGCGCGCTGCGCCATCTGGGGGGTCACCTTGCTGGGCACACGAGCGCGGTAGAAGCGCAGCGCTTCGCCGTCGTAGGGCCGAAAGCGCGCTCCCTGCTCCAGCAGACGCCACAGCACGGCCTGCTCCAGTGGCCTGAGCGCGAGGTATTCGGATTCCATCTGCGCCTCGTCGTCTTCTTGGCACCCGAAAGCGGCATGCAGCACGGCCTGTTCGAAGCGCACGCCCTGCAGCCCCGACAGCGGGCTCAGGGCCCGACCCAGCGCTTCCATGAAGAACTGAGGCCGGTGGCCAAACCGCTCGAAGGCCTGCAGCAGCAGGGCTCGGTCCACTGTGGCCAGGTCGGGCCGCTGTGCCGTGATGAGGCGCGACACATGGTCGATGAAGTCTGGGCCCAATGGGGGCATGCGCGAGATCTGCGAGCCGTAGAACGGCGCGCCGTTGGTGTTGACCAGGCGCAGCAACTTGTCGCGGTCGGAGCCTGACATCACCAGCATCAGGTTCACCTCGCCCGGCCGGTTGAGCTGGTCGCGGGCAGACTTCAGCGCCGACATCGTCGCCTCGCCGGCCTCGCTGGTGAGCGCATGTTGCGCCTCGTCCACGATCAGCGCCACCGGCGCCCGGGCGGCCTCGTGCAGCGCACGCAAGGCATCGGGCAGGGTCACGCCGTCGATCTTGCCGATCTTGCTTAGATCGATCTTCAGCGTGCCGGCGATCGTGACGCTGTCCAGGCCGGCCGCCTTGGCCGCCCGGCTCAGCACGCCCAGTCTGGGCGCCAGCGCGCGGGCGATGGCGTCTGCGATCAGCGCACCGGGGTCGCGTCGGGGGTCGGCCCACAGATCCACGTAGGCCACCACCGCGCCGGTCGCCTCGAGCGCCGGCTTCAGGTCGGCCTGGAGGAAGGTGGACTTGCCCGTACGGCGGGGTGCGGCCAAGAACAAGCCGTTGTGCGCGTCGCCAAAGACGGTCTGGCCCCGCAGTGCTGCCACGAGGTCTTGCGCCAGCGCTTCACGGGGGAAGTGGATCAATTTATCTCAAATTATCAGTTTAAGGATAATTTACCTAAATTGCAGTAATTGTCAATAAGCAGCCGGTGAGCGGCGTAAGACCCGTGCGGCGCCGGTGCCGCGTAGACGCGTCCAGCAGCCCTTCAGGCGCCGACGGTCGGCGCTATGGCAAACGACACTGCCGGCAGCAACTTCACCCCGCAGCGCCAAGCTCCTGCGAGAGCGCTTGCGCATGCGCGCGCAGCGCCCGTGCCAGCGCGCCCTCGGGCCGCGCGTCGAAGACCGCGTTGGGGCCGATCGCCGTCAGGCTCAGCACCAGCCGCCCGGCGGCGTCGAACACCGGCGCGGCGAGTGCGCTGATGCCGGGCACCGCGGCATCCACCGCGCAGGCAATGCCCTGCGCGCGCACGGCGTCGAGTTCACGCCTCAACGCGGCATCGATGCCGCGCACGCCCTCGGCGCGCAGCGCCGGCAGCACCTGCGCGCGCGGCAGGTGCGCGGCAAACAGCCGGCCGGTGGCGGTGCCGCGCACGCTCATCACCGTGCCGTGGCGCATGCTGACGTGCACCAGGGCCGGTGAGGCCTCGACCATCACGATGGTCGCGCCGCGCTCGCTCCAAAGCGCGATGGCGACGGTGTGGCCGGTCTCGCGCGCGATTTCGGGCAGCCGGCGGCTGGCCACGCGCACCGGGTCCACCTGCTGCAGCCCGATCAGCCCGAGTTGCAGCGCCAGCCGGCCCAGCCCGTAGCGCCCGCTCTGCACATCCTGCTCGACCAGGCCGAGCTTGCCGAAGCTGACGAGGTAGGGGTGCGCTTTGGCGGCACTCATGCCGGCAGCGCGGGCCAGGTCTTTCAGCGGCATGGGCCGGCCTTCATGCGCCAGGGCGACGAGCAACGCGCCGCCCACCTCGACGCTCTGGATGCCACGCTGCACGCGTGCGGCGGCGGGTTCGGACAGGGGTTTCGACGAAAGTACGGCAGGCATTGCAGAGACTTTACTTTAGTCAAACGAGTTATACAATTACGAACTCCAGGACTGCAGCCCCGACGGCCCGCCCGCACCATGAACCAAAAAGCCTTCGCCAGCCAGGCCGACCTGCAAGACAAGCAGGTCAGCTTCAGCCAGTTGTCTGAACACGCCTGGGCCTACACGGCCGAGGGCGACCCGAACACCGGCATCGTGATCGGTGACGACGCGGTGATGGTCATCGATACCCAGGCCACGCCGGTGATGGCCGCCGACGTGATCCGCCGCATCCGCACGGTCACCGACAAGCCGATCCGCTGGGTGGTGCTGAGCCACTACCACGCGGTGCGCGTGCTCGGCGCCTCGGCCTATGGCGCCGACCACATCGTGGCGAGCGACGACACGCTGGACCTGATCCGTGAGCGCGGCGAGCAGGACAAAGCCAGCGAGATCGGCCGCTTCCCGCGCCTGTTCCAGGCGGTGGAAAGCGTGCCGCCGGGGATGACCTGGCCCACGCTCACCTTCAACGGCAAGATGACACTGTGGCTGGGCAAGCTCGAAGTGCAGCTGCTGCAACTGGGCCGCGGCCACACCAAGGGCGACACGGTGGTGTGGTTGCCGGGCGAACGCACGCTGTTCAGCGGCGATCTGGTCGAGTTCGATGCCACGCCCTATGCCGGCGACGCCTACTTCAGCGATTGGCCGCAGACGCTGGACAACCTGGCCGCGCTGAAGCCGCTGGCGCTGGTGCCCGGCCGCGGCGCGGCGCTGCAGGGCGAGGCGATGGTGAGCCAGGGCCTGCAGGGCACACGCGATTTCATCAGCGATGTCTACGGCGCGGTGCAGGCCGGCGCCGCCGCGGGCGAGGCCCTGCGCGCGGTGTACCGCCGCACGGTGGATGCCGTGCGGCCGAAGTACGGCCACTGGGTGATCTTCGACCACTGCATGCCCTTCGATGTGACGCGCGCGCACGACGAGGCCACCGGCCACCGCGACCCGCGCATCTGGACGGCCGAGCGCGACATCGAGATGTGGAAAACGCTCGAAGGCTGAGCGGTGCTTAAGACCTACACCTGGCCGCGCTTCGCCGCGCGCGAGGCGCCCGAACGCGGCGCATCCACCACGCGGCGCGTTCCGCTGGTGATCGTCGGGGCCGGGCCCGTGGGGCTGGCCGCGGCAATCGACGCCGCGCAGCGCGGGCTGCCTGTTCTGCTGCTGGACGAGGACGACACCGTCTCGGTCGGCTCGCGCGGCCTGTGCTACGCCAAACGCACGCTGGAAATCCTCGACCGCCTGGGCGTGGGTCAGCGCGTGGTCGACAAGGGCGTCACATGGAACGTCGGCCGCACCTTCCACCGCGAGCGCGAGGTCTTCAGCTTCGACCTGCTGCCTGACGCCGGCCACCGCCGCCCGGGCATGGTGAACCTGCAGCAGTACCACCTCGAGCAGTACCTGGTCGAGCGCGCGCAGGCGCTGCCGGCGATCGACCTGCGCTGGAAGCACCGCGTGGCCCAGGTCGAGCCACGCGGCGACGGTGCGCTGCTGCACATCGACAGCGCCGAGGGCCCCTACACGCTGCACGCCGACTGGCTGTTGGTGGCCGACGGCGCCCGAAGCCCGATCCGCCGGCAACTGGGCCTGGACGTCGAGGGCCAGGTCTTCCGCGACCGCTTCCTGATCGCCGACGTGCTGCTCGACGGCGAGCCCTTCCCGCTCGAGCGCACCGAGCGGCGCTTCTGGTTCGAGCCGATCTTCTTCGAGGGCGAGTCGGCGCTGATGCACCGCGAGGCCGACAACGTCTGGCGCATCGACTTCCAGCTTGGCTGGGAGGCCGACCCCGAGGCCGAGAAGCAGCCCGCGCGCGTGGCGCCGCGCATCCGCGCGCTGCTGGATCAGCATGGCTTTGCGCACATCGGCTTCGAGCTCGAATGGGTCAGCGTCTACACCTTTCAATGCCGGCGCATGAAGCGCTTTCGCCACGGCCGGCTGCTTTTCGTCGGCGACAGTGCGCACCAGGTCTCGCCCTTCGGCGCACGCGGCGCCAACTCGGGCGTGCAGGACACCGACAACCTGATGTGGAAGCTCCAACGCGTGATCGGCGGCCGCGCGCCCGAGGCGCTGCTCGACAGCTATGCGCAAGAGCGTGAGTCCGCGGCCGACGAGAACATCATGAACTCGACCCGCTCGACCGACTTCATGACGCCCAAGAGCCGCGCCGCGCGCACGCTGCGCGACGCCGTGCTGTCGCTGGCCGCCGAGGTGCCCGCGGCGCGCGCGCTGGTCAACAGCGGGCGGCTCTCGGTGCCCTCGACGCTGGCCGACTCGCCGCTGAACACGCCCGATGTCGACGCTTTCGAGGGCTGGATGCAGCCCGGCGCGCCGATGGACGATGCGCCCACGCATGAGGCCGGCGCCAGCGGCTGGCTGCTGCCTGCCTTTGGCGACGGCTTCGCGCTGCTGTTCTTTGGCGCGCCTGCCGCCGACGAGCGCGCGCTGCTGGCCGTGCTGGCGGTGGCAGAAGAGCCGCTGCGGACGGTCGTCGTGCTGCCGCCCGGCGTGCCGGCGCTGCCCGGCCTGCGCTACCTGCACGATGCGCAATCGCTGGCCGCGCGGCGCTATGACGCGCAGCCCGGCAGCGTCTACCTGATCCGCCCCGACCAGCATGTGGCCGCCCGTTGGCGCAGGCTGGATGCCGGCCGGGTGTTGGCCGCGCTGCGGCGCGCCGGCGGCCACCAGGTGGCCACAGCCGAAGCGGCCACGTCGGCATGACGCAGCATCTGCATCTGATGCCGAACTTCGGCAGCCCCGGCCAGCGGCACCGCCAGGCCTACGCTGGCGGCGACGCCTTCTATGAGCGGCTGCTGGATGCGCACCGCGGCCTGAGCGATGCCCAGAGCGAGTTGCTCAACGCCCGGTTGCTGCTGCTGCTGGCCAACCACATCGGCGACCTGCGCGTGATCGGCGAGGCCATCGATCTGGCGCGCGCCGGCATCGCTGAACCGCCACCCCCTTCGAAGGAGGCGTCATGACGGAGACCCGGATGGAACCCCTGCTCAGCGGCTTTGGCAACCACTTTGCCAGCGAAGCCGTGCCGGGTGCGCTGCCGGTCGGCCGCAACAGCCCGCAGCGCGCGCCGCACGGGCTGTATGCCGAACTCTTCAGCGCCACCGCGTTCACCGCCCCGCGTGCCGAGAACCGGCGCAGCTGGCTGTACCGGCGCCAGCCCAGCGTGGTGGTCGGCGGCTACACACCGCTGGCGCTGCCACTGTGGAAGACAGGCGTCGCCAGCGGCGCCAGCGCAGCACCCGACCCGCTGCGCTGGCACCCGGTGCCGGTGCCCGACACGGCCGAGGCACCGCTGGACTTCATCGACGGCCTGCGCACCGTGGTGGTGGCCGGCGACGCCGACGCGCAGACCGGCATGTCGGCACACCTGGTGCTGATCAACCGGTCGATGACGCAGCGTGCGCTCGTCAACGCCGACGGCGAGATGCTGCTGCTGCCGCAAAGTGGCCGCTTCACGGTGACCACCGAGCTGGGCGTGCTGCAGGCCAGCCCCGGCGATGTGCTGCTGCTGCCGCGCGGGCTGGCCTTCAAGGTGGCGGTGGACGGGCCGGCCACGGCCTACGTGTGCGAGAACTTCGGCGCCGCGTTCCGCCTGCCCGAGCTGGGCCCGATCGGCAGCAACGGGCTGGCGAATCCGCGCGACTTCATCGCGCCGGCGGCCGCCTTCGATGCCGATGCGGTAGATCGCCCGTATCAGATCGTGAAGAAGTTCGGCGGCGAGTTCTGGGTCGCCGCTCAGGCGCACAGCCCCTTCAACGTGGTGGCCTGGCACGGCAACCTGGCACCGATGAAGTACGACACGCGGCACTTCAACACCATCGGCTCGATCAGCTTCGACCACCCCGACCCGAGCATCTTCACCGTGCTCACCAGCCCGAGCGACACGCCGGGCACAGCGAATGTCGACTTCGTGATCTTCCCGCCGCGCTGGCTGGTGGCCGAAGACACCTTCCGCCCGCCCTGGTTCCACCGCAACCTGATGAGCGAATTCATGGGTCTGGTCTACGGCCAGTACGACGCCAAGCCCGAGGGATTTCGCCCGGGCGGCGCCAGCCTGCACAACAGCATGGTGCCGCACGGCCCGGATGCCGAGGCTTTCGAGCGCGCGTCGAACGCCGCGCTCGCGCCGCACAAGCTCGACCACACGCTGGCCTTCATGTTCGAGAGCCGCTGGCGCATGCGCCCCACCGCCTGGGCGCTGCGCCCGGGCGCGCAAGACACGCAGTACGCCGAGTGCTGGGCCGGCCTGCGCAGCCACTTCCAGGGCCAACCATGATCGACGCCACCCATGACCCGCTGCTCAGGAGTTGGGTCGATTCGGCCCACGAGCCGGGCACCGACTTCCCGATCCAGAACCTGCCCTTCGGCCGCTTTCGCCGCATGCCCGGCACGGCCGGACCGCACGGCCGCGTCGGTGAGCCCGAGCCCTGGCGCATCGGCGTGGCCATCGGCACGCAGGTACTCGACCTGCATCTGGCCGCCACCGGCTGCCCCTGGACGCGCGAAGTCAGCGAACTGCTGCAGCCGCTGGCCGCGGGCAACCTCAACGGCTTCATGGCGCTGGGCGCCGTCGCCCGGCGCACGCTGCGCGCCGCGCTGTCGGCCGCACTGTCCGAAGGCAGCGAGCAGGGCCCCTTCCTCGAGGCCTGTCTGCTGCCGCAGGCACAGGCGCAGATGTCGCTGCCCTGCCGCATCGGCGGCTACACCGATTTCTATACCGGCATCCACCACGCCACGGCGGTGGGCAAGTTGTTCCGCCCCGACAACCCGCTGCTGCCGAACTACAAATGGCTGCCGATCGGCTACCACGGCCGCACCTCGTCGATCGTCGTCGACGGCACCCCCGTGCGCCGCCCGTACGGCCAGCTGAAGGCGGCCGACGCCGACGCGCCGGTGTTCGCGCCGACGCGTCGGCTCGACCACGAGCTCGAAGTGGGCGTGCTGGTGGGCGCGGGCAACGAACTGGGCACGCGCAAGACGATGGACGAGGCCGAGGCCGACTGGTTCGGCCTGGTGCTGCTCAACGACTGGTCGGCGCGCGACGTGCAGCCCTGGGAGTACCAGCCTTTGGGGCCCTTCCTGTCGAAGAACTTCGCCAGCACGCTGTCGCCCTGGGTGGTGACGCAAGAGGCGCTGGCGCCTTTCCGCCGTCCCTTCACGCGGCCGGCCGGCGACCCGCAGCCGCTGCCCTACCTGGACAGCGCGGCCAACCGTGCCGCGGGCGCCATCGACATCGTGCTCGAGGCCTGGCTGCAGAGCGCCACGATGCGCGAGCGCGGCCAGCCCGCCCAGCGTCTGATGCAGAGCAACTTCGCCGACGCCTACTGGACCGTGGCGCAACTGCTGGCGCATCACAGCGCCGGCGGCTGCAACCTGCAGCCCGGCGACTTGCTGGGCAGCGGCACACAGTCCGGCCCCGGCGAGGGCCAGGGCGGCTCGATGATCGAGCTCAGCGCCGCGGGCAAGCAGCCGCTGACGCTGGCCAGCGGAGAGACGCGCAGTTTCCTCGAAGACGGCGACGAGCTGACGCTGCGCGCCTATTGCGCCGCAACCGGTACCGCACCGGGCGCCGCCCGCATCGGCTTCGGCAAGGCGGCGGGGCGCGTGCTGCCGGCCGTCTGACCCGCTGGCCCGTCTTGCCGCGGGGCACTCCTCCGCGTCAAAACGCTGCGCGGGGTCAGACCAGATCTGCGTCCGTCATCACCTCCACCAGCGCAGGGCCGCGCACGGCCAAAGCCGTGGCCAAAGCCTGGTCAAGCTGTTCCACGGTGGAGACCTTCACGCCATGGCCATCGCACTGCTTCGCAAACATCGCGAACGACGGGTTAGCGCGCCGCGGTGCATGCAGCGGCCGCATTGCACGCTCACGGCCTGGTCGAAACGTACGATGACGAGGTCGACCTCAGCCACCAGCGCGTGCACGGGTTGTCGGTCAGCGAGCTGCTCGTAGTGGGCAATGGCAGTCTTGTGCAAGGTGTCGTCCGCTCGGTTGCGTGGGGCATGAATGTCGTTGCAAGGCCTGCGCATCAGCCCCACTGCGGCGGCGGTGGAATCTGCGCCACCAGGCGGGACAGGCCGTCGGCGTAGATCGCCCGCAGCGACATCCAGTAGGCGTCGTCACCTTCCAACGTGGCAAAGTTGCGCGCCGAGAAACTGTCGGTGGCGTAACGCAGCAGGTCGATCGGTGCGGCCACCGAGAGGTTGCTGCGCATCGTGGCGTCGAAGGACAGCAGCGACAGCTTGGCCGCTTCATCCAGCGTGCTGTTGTTGCCTAACGCCCGGTCCAGGATAGGCTTGCCGTACTTGGTTTCGCCCAGCTGCAGGAAGCGCGAGCGGTCCGAGGCTTCGACGAAGTTGCCGGCCGAGTAGATGATGAACAGCCTTGGCGGCTCGCCTGCGATCTGGCCGCCGACGAGGAAACTGCCGTGGGGGTCACCGAAGGGCTGCACGTAGGCGCCGTCGCGGGCAATGACCTCGCGCAAACGGTCGCCCAGCATCCGGGCGACGTCGAACATCGAGCGTGCGGTGTGGATGTCGTGCCCGAGGTTGCCGCTGCCGGCAGATTCGCGCAGCGACGTCACCACGGCCTGGGTGGTGGCCAGGTTGCCGGCCGACAGCACGGCAATCACACGCTGACCAGGCACTTCGAACAGCGCGAGCTTCTTGACGAGTGCCACCTGGTCCACGCCGGCGTTCGAGCGTGAATCAGAGGCCAGCACCAGCCCCGCAGGCAGCAGAATGCCGAGACAGTAGGTCATTGGTTTCCTCCGCGGCCGCACTGACGGACTGGGGCACCACGCCAGACGCGAAGTGCTTGGTCGCCGTGGCCGCCCCGGCATTAGAAACCATACCCACGCATGACGCCATCAGCACCTTTGAACGAACTGCTGCGAGACGTCCAACAGGACATCCAGGCCCGGTTCGGCAGCGGGCGCGTGGCCGACTACATCCCCGCGCTGGCGCGTGTGGACCCGCGTCAGTTCGGGCTCGCCCTGAACACCTGCTCGGGCGAGAGCGCCTCAGTGGGCGACTGCGCGCAGGGCTTCTCGATCCAGAGTGTGTCGAAGGTGTTCACGCTGACCCTGGCGCTGGGGCGCGTGGGTGACGCCCTGTGGCGGCGCGTGGGTCGCGAGCCCTCGGGCTCGCCGTTCAACTCGATCGTGCAGCTCGAGCGTGAGCAGGGCATCCCGCGCAACCCCTTCATCAATGCCGGTGCGCTGGTCGTCACCGACGCCATCCTGGCCGGCCGCCCGCCGCAGGTGGCGGTGGCCGAGATCCTGGCCTACCTGCGTGAACTGGCTGACGACGGCGACATCGCGGTCGACCGTGAGGTGGCGCAGTCTGAGGCCGACACCGGCTATCGCAACGCCAGCCTGGCCAACTTCATCCGCGCCTTCGGCAACCTGAAGCACCCGGTAGGCGACGTGCTGGAGACCTACTTCAACCAATGCGCGCTGCGCATGAACTGCGTTCAGTTGGCGCGCGCCGGCCTGTTCCTGGCGCACGGCGGCATCGACCCCCTGACCGGCCACCGCGTCGTCGACGCGCAAGCCGCGCGTCGCATCAACGCCTTGATGATGACCTGCGGCCACTACGACGCCTCGGGCGACTTCGCTTTTCGCGTCGGCCTGCCGGGCAAGAGCGGCGTGGGCGGCGGCATCCTGGCGATCGCGCCGCGCAAGGCATCCATCGCGGTATGGGCGCCAGGGCTCAACGAGGCCGGCAATTCGCTGGTAGGCGCGATGGCGCTCGAGAGCCTGTCGCGGCGGGCAGGGTGGTCGGTGTTCTGAAAGGCGGGGCGCCGCACAGGCCCACGCTGTGTGACGGCTCGCGGTGCCGAGATCGGCAGGCTGCCCTGCTCTTGGCAACAGCCAGACACCAAGGCCCCGCAAGCTCATCGTGAGCCGGCTGCGGAACCAGGGTCAGCCCCGCCGTGCTGCGCGCCGGCGGCGGTCTCGAGCACCCACAGGCGCCCTTCGTTTCCTTTCGATGGCTCGGCATCACGCCTCGCACCATGCAAAGGCGGGCGGCCAGCGTGCACAAGACGCTAGACGCGAACGCCAGCGACAGGGCGCTGCGCCTGTTGACGGTGACGGGACAGGCGGTCGACGTGCTCGGCTCGAGAGAGGCTGCGCGGCAGCGAGGCGTTCGCTTTGGCTCCCGGGCTGAACCCGCTCGCGTCGCGCCAGGTGCGGCCGCCGCAAGGGGTGCATCCGGGGCCGGTCAGCCGTAGAATGCTGCCTGTGTCATTCTGAGATCGATCTGCCATGAATACTGCCAAGGTGTCGGACGGCGGCCGAGTTGTCATACCGGCCGAGCTGCGGGAAAAACACGGCATCGGCATCGGCGACGTGGTGATGTGGCTGGATACCGGCGACCAGTTGGTGCTGACGTCTGTGCGCGCATCGATCCGGCGGGCGCAGGCGCTGGTCGCCCAGCACAACAAACGCCCGGGGATCAGCATGGTGGACGAGTTGATCCGTGAGCGGCGGGAAGAAGCCGCCCGCGAATGAGGGTCTTCGACGCCTCGGCGCTGTTGGCGGTACTGGGCCAGGAACCCGGGGGCGATGTCGTCAGCGAACAGCTCGAGGCCCGCGACGGCGTGGTGGCCAGCGTGAACTACGCCGAGGTGTTGACCAAGCTGATCGACCGCGGCCTGGACGAGGCCACTGCGCAACTGGCCTGGCATTCGCTGGGCTTGAAGGTGCACCCGGTCGACGAAGGGATCGCGGCCGTCGCGGCCCTGCTGCGGCCGACGACGCGCGCACTGGGTCTGTCTCTCGCCGACCGCTGTTGCCTGGCGCTGGCCCGGCAGCTCGGCAACGTGACAGTGGTCACGGCAGACCGCCCCTGGAAAGCCCTGAAGGGCTTTCGCTTCACTTTCATCCGCTGACTGGAATTGCCCATAGCGGTCCGCATGCGGTAAGTGCCGACAACGGCGCCCGACAGGTCGTCATCGACGATCAGGTGCGTGCAAACCGTGTCGAACCGGTCGGCGTCCAGGCCGCTGTCGTAGGCCTGCACGAAGCCCTCGTTGAGTTCGACATTGAAGACCTGAAAACGCAGTGCCTGCGCAGCCGCGACGTCGGACGGGCAAGACGCCAGCCGCGCCCGGTAACGGCTGTCGCTGCGAGGTTCGGGGCGAAGCGCACTGTTTGCGCTGGCGTTCGGTGTGGTCATGGCGCGGGGACGAGTTGGCCTCGTCCGTTGGTCGGCCGCGCGGCGCGCAGATTACGAAGCGGCCTGCGGCACCGGGTCTTCAGGCCACCAGCGGGAAGGCCAGCGCCATGAACCAGGCGAACACCAGTCCATTGGCCAGCGCGGCCACCAGGGGATGCGCGGTGCGGCGCCAGACCCAGCGGCTGAACAGCCCGTAGACGATGAACAGCAGCAGGATCGCCGGCACGATCAGGGCGAGGAAGAACAGCCGCCCAGGATTGAGCGCGATCGCCCCGACCAGCGAGAGCAGAAAGCACAGCTTGGTAGCGAAGTAGGCCATCGGCGGCGCGTGCGGGCTGCGCGTCAGCGCTTCGTCGGCGATGAACCAGACGATCGTTCCCACCGCCAGCACCGCGATCACGCCCAGGCGAACCGGCGGCGGGCTGAGGTTGAAGACGAAGGCGTTGCCCGGCAGCCCCACCGCCAGCAGGCCGAAAACGGCCACCAGCAGTGTCGAGCCCAGCAGTGCGGCAGGGCGCACCGACGGCAGCCAGGCGCCGCCGCGCCACCACAGTGCAGCCGCCGTCAGCAGGCCGTAGAGCAAGAAGTGCAGCACCAGGTAATCGCCCAGCAGGATCGGCATCAGCTCGACCGGCAGCAGCCCGCTCGGCAGCTTGAACAGCAGCAGCGGCGTGGCCACCGCCGGCAGCAAGGCCAGCGGCCAGAAGCGCCGCCAGCGCCAGCGCGTAGCCTGCGGCGGCGTGGCGCGGAAGGGCGATGCGCCGGCTGCCACCCGCGGCAGCCATCCGGCCAGCGCCCAGCCCAGGCCGAGCACGCCCACCAGCAGCAGCCCAAGCCGCGGCCCGTACGCCGCGACGAAAGGCTGCGTCGGCACCGGCCGCCCGGCGGCCTGCTTCAGCCAGGCGACGGCTTCGACGGCGGTGTCGGCGCTGTACAGCACCGCGATGTGCTCCACCCCGGCAGCAAAGGCGGCGCGCCGTGCGCTGCCGTCCTCGAAGCGGCCGTAGGTCCGCCGCTCCTGCGGGCCTGGCCCGGCGATACTGCTGGCAGCGCGGCCGACGATGCGCAAGGCCTCGTCGTGCATCACGCCGGGCTCCCAGGCGCCGCTGACGACCAGCAGGTTGCGCGGGCTGTCCCGCGCGCTGTCGGCGACGATGGTGGGCGCGAACAACGACAGCCCCACGGTGGCCCTCACCTCGGAATGCGCCTGCGCATGCCGCACCACGATGTCCGAGGCCATCGAGTGCCCGAGCAGCGCATAGCCGGCGCCCGGCGCCGCCAGCGGCTCGGCCCAGGCGGTCAGCTGCGCCAGCGCAGCCAGCAAGGTGCGCAGGCTCTGATCCTGGTCGGCCAGACCGCCGGTCATCGGCGCCGGGTTGCGGCCATGGCCGGGGAAGTCGAAGGTCACCGCGATGAAGCCGTTGCGCGCCAGGGTCAGCGCCAGCGGTTGCATCAGCTGCTGCGAGCCGGCGAAGCCGTGCGCGATGACCACCAGCGGCGCCGGCACGGCCGCAGCGCTGGTCACCGCCGGCCGCCACACCGTGACCGGCATGGTGCCCACTACCTCGTGCTGCACCTGCACGCCATTGCGCATGTGCAGCAGTTGCCACAGGCCCAACAGCAACATCGTCAGCGCAAGCAGGCCCACGGCAGCCCGCAGGGCTGCTTGCCGCGACAGGCGCATCAGGCCAGGCCGACCATCTGCTCGCTCAGGCTCCAGAGGCGGCTGGCCCGCTCATGGTCGGTGGCCTTGGCCGACAGCGGCTGGGCGAAGGGCGCGCGGCCTTCGCGCTGGCGGTTGCCCCAGCTCCAGTGCACGCCCGACTGCGCAAATGCCGGGTCCGCCACCACCTGCGCCACACGTTCGCCCGCCAGCGTCTGCGTCACATAGCCCTTGGTGATGTTCTTCTGGAACCACGGGAAGATGGTCTGGAAGGCCTTGGGCGTGTCGCGAAAGAGCGCCGTGTCGGCCACGCAGCCGGGGTACAGCGTGTTGAAGACGATGCCCGTGTCGGCATGGAAGCGCCGGTGCAGCTCACGGCTGATGATCATGTTGCACAGCTTGCTGTCCTTGTAGGCCTTGCCCGGCTTGAACGGGCGGCCGTCGATCATCGCCACCGGCGGCTTGAAGCCGGCCGCCAGGCCCTGCAGATCACCCAGGTCGGCCGGAGCCGGGATCGGCACCTTGCCGCCGAACTCCTCGGAGTTGGCGGTCACGGTGCCCAGCGTCACCAGGCGCGGCGCCGGCTGGCTGGCCCTTTGCAGATCAGGCAGCAGCAGCCGGCTGAGCAGGAAGTGGCCGAAGTGGTTGGTGGCCACGCTGATCTCGTAGCCCTCGGCCGAACGCTGCGGCGCCTTCAGCCGCGGCAGGTAGACGGCGGCGTTGTTGACCAGCGCGTTCAGCGGGCGGCCACTGGCGCGAAAGGCGTCGACGAAGGCGCGCACGCTGGCCTGCGAGCCGAGGTCGATCGGCATCACGGCATGGCGTTCGGCGGCGATACCCAGGTCTTGCGCCGCACGCGTGGCCTTGGGCACGTCGCGGCAGGCCATGACGACGAACCAGCCGCGTTGTGCCAGCGCCTGAGCGGCGTAAAGGCCGACGCCCGACGAGGCCCCGGTGATGACCACAGTCGGATGCAAGGCGGCGTTCAGCATGAGCGGGCGAACCACGTGGGAGGAGGCCGCAAGTGTGCCCGCCGCAGCGGGCGGCGGCGCGGCGGCGCGCTCAGCCGTTCAGCGACTGCTCGCGCGGCACGAGGCTGACTGCCGCGCGAGGGTCGGTGCAGATGGCATCGGCCCCGAAGCGGGCGGCCTGAAGCTGATGCGCGCCAAAGACCGGACCGCCCAACACCACCAGCGTGGCGGGGTTGCGCGAGGCGGCCTTCAGCGCCGCCACCAGCTGCGGCAGCGGCTCGAGTTGCGACTCCAGCGCCACCGACAAGCCGATCATGTCGAACCATTCATTGCCCACCGCGTGCGCCAACTCTTCGCTGCTGGGCGACACCTCGAGCACCACCGACCAGCCCGCGGTGCGGAAGAATTCCGACGCGATGACCAGGCCCAGCAGATGGACCGAGCCCGGGGCGTTGGCCATCATCACGCGCTTCGCCTCGCCGGCGTGCTGTGGCCCGTCCTGGAACTCATAGCCCAGGCCGTGAACGACCTGATGCATCAGCACCAGCCCGGTCGTGACCTGCGTGAAGCTCAGGTCGTCCGACTCCCACAGCTCACCCAGGTAGCGCGCGGCCGGTGTGATCAGGTTCAGATGCAGGCTGTGCACTTCCCGACCGCTGGCGGTGATCTGGCCGATCAGCGCGGCCGCAGTGGGCGGCTGGACGCTGGCGCATTGGAGGGCAAAGGCCTTGACCTCGGCATCGTCGGGAACGTCGTCGGCGATCGGCGTGCGCACGGCGAGCCCGTTCCGATCGGCGACTGCATGCGCCTGCGCCAAGCGGGGAATGATCTGGGCAGACACGACATTGCGCAGCGTCCGCCGGTATTCATCCTGCTCGACCTGCACGGCCGACTCTGGCCCCAGATGCGACTTCACCAAGCTACGTACGCTGTCGATCCGCAAGGACTGCATGAGCGCTACCCAAGTTGTGCCGGCGGTTTTAGCGTCGGTCGGCGCGGCTCGCAATAGGGGGCACCCCAGCGACCTGCGTGTTCGGGGTAAACACCGAGTCCAGCGGGCCGGTTATCCACAGGCCCGGCGTAAATCGCGTCAGAACGGCCGGCCCGGCGCCATGGTGCGACAGAATCGCGCTCCCGCCGGACAAGGCGCGGACCTGCCCCTGAACCCCTGCTGAGCTTCGTCCGATGAAAGCCAACGCCATCGTCTTCAACGCCCCGCGCTCCTTGTCGGTCCAGACCCTGGAGCTGTGCCCGATGGGGCCCAAGGACATCGAGGTGGAGGTGTCGCACACCGGCATCAGCACCGGCACCGAACGGCTGTTGTGGGACGGCACGATGCCACCGTTCCCCGGCCTGGGCTACCCGCTGGTGCCGGGCTACGAGACCGTGGGCATCGTCGTGCAGGCCGGCGCCGAAGTGACCGAGGTCAGCCTCGGCGACAGCGTGTTCGTGCCCGGCTCGTACTCGTTCCAGGGCGTGCGCAACATCTTCGGCGGCGCCGGTGCGCGGCTGGTGGTGTCGCAGGACCGCGTGGTCAAGGTTGATCCGCGGCTGGGGCCGAAGGCGATCCTGCTCGCGCTGGCCGCCACCTCGTACCACCTGTTCTCGGTTGGCGGCACACGGTCGCCGATCATCTACCCCGACCTGATCGTCGGCCACGGCACCATGGGCCGTCTGCTCGCGCGGCTGGTGCTGGCCGCCGGCCAGCCTGCGCCGACGGTGTGGGAGACCCAGCCCGTGCGCCGCCAGGGCGCCGAGGGCTATGCCGTGATCCATCCGGACGAGGACACACGCAAGGACTATCGCTCGGTCCACGACGTCAGCGGCGACGGCAGCATCCTCAACCACCTGATCGGGCGGCTGGCCCCGGGCGGCGAGGTGGTGCTGGGCGGCTTCTACAAGCAGGAGCTGAGCTTTGCCTTCGCGCCGGCCTTCATGCGCGAGGCGCAGATTCGCGTGGCCGCGCAGTGGAAGAAGTCCGACCTGCTGGCGGTGACCGAGCTGATGCACAGCGGCCGGCTGTCGCTGGAAGGGCTGATCACGCACACGCAGACGCCGGCCAACGCCCAGGCGGCCTACGAGGTGGCCTTCGGCGATCCGCAGTGCCTGAAGATGATCCTCGACTGGCGCGCCTGAGCGCCTGCTGCGAGACCCTGGTTTGGACAAGACCTTCGACCTTGTGGTGCAGGGTGCCAGCGGCTTCACCGGCCGGCTGGTGGTGGAGTACCTGCTGCGGCAGTGCCCGGCCGGCAGCGGTCTGCGCTGGGCCACGGTCGGGCGCAACGCCAGGCGCTGGCCGCAGCCATCGCCGCAGACCGCTCACTCGGCGGCGAAGGCGGCCCGCAGCCGGGCGAAGGCCCTTCGCGCGAAGAACGCGACGCGGGTTACTTCGATGTGCTGTTCATCGGCCACACCGCGGCCGGCCAGAGCCTGCGGGTCAGTGTCAAGGGCGACCGCGACCCGGGCTGCGGCTCGACCAGCAAGATGATCAGCGAAGCCGCGATGTGCCTGCTGCTCGATGCCCAAGCCACACCGGGCGGCATCTGGACCCCCGCCCCGGCCATGGGGGCTGCACTGATCTCGAGGCTGCAACGCTTCGCCGGGTTGAGCTTCTCGGTGGAGCCGGACTGAAGAACAGAAACCGCTATCCGTCATGCCCAGATCCCTTGCCCCCGTCAGCCTGAGCCTGGCCGTCGCGATGCTGATGGCCGCCTGCGCCACACCGGCACCGCAGACCACGGCGCCGCCAGCAGCCGCCAAACAGGTGATCACACGCAACGACCAGCTGCCGCGCACCAGCATCCTGTTGCCCGTGGCCCCGAGCGCGTTGTTCACACTGCCCTCGGACGAGCTTGCGCCCATCCTGCAGACCATCGCAGCCGAGCTCAAAGACGAGCTGGCGCGCTTCGACATCAGCGACCGCAGCACGCTGGACGGCTACAGCAGCGCGCGGCTCTCGCTGGCGATGTTGCGCGGCGAGTGGGCCCAGGTGCCCGCGGTGGTAGCCGACTGGCGGGCGCGCCAGGACAAGCCCGCTCAAAGCGGCACGGTGGCCATGCTCAGCAGTGCCGCGGCGGCAGCGCGTGCCGCTGGCGGCACCGTGCAGGCGCAGCGCACGCGCTTCGGCCAGCACCTGGCCGCTCACCTGGCCACGCTGCGCTGGGAAGACGTGGGCAACGTGGTGCGCGCGCAAAAAGGCGGCCTGGAGATCAACAACCCGGTCGTCACCATCGCCGCCGTGCGCACCCGACTGGACGTGACGGCGCGCAACAACGGCATGCGGCTCGACCGCGGCAGCGTGGCCGGTGTGCTTTCGCAGCGCGTCTTCATCGACCATGTGCTGCCCTTCCGCGAACAGGCCGTGGCGGTGCTGAACGACTACATCACCCGGAACGACAAACCGATCGCCGACACCTGGACACCGCGCACCTTTGCGCTGCGGCCCGACGCGCCGGGGCAGCCGGTGGTGATCGCGGTGTGGGACAGCGGTGTCGATCCCTCGCTGTTCCGCATGGCCGCGCCGGTGCCCGGCATCGCCTTCGATCTGGAGGCGCGGCCCGAGTCTGAGCTGCTGCAGCCGGTGCAGCGCGTGCCTGGCTTCAGCTGGGACGCGGTCAAGGGCTTCATGCACGGCTCACGCGACGTGCAGGCCAACATCGACTCGGCGGCCGCCAGCGCCTACCGGCGCCATATGGCCGCCCTGCAGGCCGATGCAGCGCAACCCTTCCAGGAGAGCATGCGCCTGGGCGGCAACTATTACCACGGCACCCACGTCGCCGGCATTGCCGTCGACGGCAACCCGTTCGCGCGCGTGTTCTCGGCACGCATCACCTTCGCCTGGCAGACCGAACCGCTGCTGACGACCGAAGAGCGGCGCGAACGCGGCAAGCTGGCAGCACGCCAGACCGTGGCTGCCATCCGCGCGGCAGGCGCGCGCGTGGTCAACATGAGCTGGGGCGGCAGCCAGCGCGGCATCGAGTCCTCGATGCAGTTCCACGGCGTCGGCAAAGACGGCGAAGAGCGGCGCGCGCTGGCCCGGCGCTACTTTCAGGAATCGCGCGACAACCTGCGCGACGCGATGGCGGCGGCGCCCGAGATCCTGTTCATCACCACCTCGGGCAACGCGAATGCCGACGCCGGCTTCGACGAAGTGAGCCCGGCCGACATCCAGCTGCCCAATCTGATGACCATCGGCGCGGTGGACTCTGCCGGCCACGAGACCACCTTCTCCAGCTTTGGCCGCACCACCGTGGCCCATGCCAACGGCTTTCGTGTTCAAAGCCTGATCCCGGGCGGCGACAAGCTCGAAGCCTCCGGCACGTCGATGGCCGCGCCGCAGGTGGCCAACCTGGCGGCCAAGCTGTGGGCGCTGTACCCCGACCTGAGCGTGGCGCAGGTGCGTCAGCTGATCCTGGACGGCGCCGAACGCATCGGCCGCGTCAACCTCGTGCACCCGCGCCGCACGCTCGAACTGGCCGCCGCCCTCAAGCCCGCCGGCCCGCGGCCTGCCGAGGTGATGGCCACACGCTGAGGCCGCACTCCAGTCGCTGCGCGACCGCCAGCAGCCGGGCATCGGCGCCCAGCGGCGCGATCAGTTGCAGGCCCATCGGCGCGCCGTCGTCACCCTCCATCCCCGGCACGTTGATGCAGGGCACGCCCAGCAGCGTCCACAGGCGGTTGAAGGTCGAAGCGCCGGTTGTGGCATGGCCGACAGGGGCCTGGTCGGGGGCACTGGGAGTCAGCAGCACATCGAAACCCTGCAGCCAGGCCTGCGCTTGCACGCGCGCCTGCGTGGCCACGGCCTGGGCGGCCTCATAGGCCGCCGCGCTGATGTCGCGCGCGCCTTGCAGGTACTCGCGCAGCACCGGCGACAGCGCCTTGCCGTGTTCGTCGAACTCCCAGCTCAGGCATCGCCAGGCTTCGAAGCCCTGGATCACGGCATGGGCCTCGAACGCCACAGCGGCCCACGGCGGCAGGCGGCAAGAACGCACCTCGATGCCGACCGCCTGCAACACGCGTCCCGCCAGCGCGACCGCGGCGCTGGCGTTGGCCGACATCCCTTCCCAGGGGTAGGCCTCGGGTATGCCGACGACGATCGGTGACGCGGCCTGGAAGGTCTCAGCGGCCTCGACGGCCAGCGCGCGCCCGCACAGCGACTGGGCGAACCAGGCCACGTCGGCCACGTCGCGCGCGAACAGGCCCACGGTATCTAGCGACCACGAGAAGCACTTCAGCCCGACGGTCGGCAGCCAGCCGAAGCTGGGCTTGTAGCCGACCACGCCGCAGTACGACGCCGGGCGGATGACCGAGCCGCCCGTCTGCGTGCCCAGCGCCAGCGGCACCAACCCGGCCGCCACCGCCGCAGCCGAACCCGCCGACGACCCGCCCGGGGTGCGCCCCGATGCCCGCGGGTTGCGCGTGGCCGCGGGCTGCAAGTAGGCGAACTCGGTGGTGCTGCTCTTGCCGATCACCAGCCCGCCGGCACGGCGCAGGGCCGAGACAACGGCCGCATCGACGCGCGCCGGCTGCGCGGGGTAGATCACGCTGCCGTAGGACGTGGGCAGGTCGCGCGTGTCGAAGATGTCCTTCACCGCCACCGGCACACCGGCCAGCGGACCGCCCAGTTCACGCAGACGTCGTGACTGGTCTGCCGCGTCGTCAGCGGTGAGCGTGCAGACGAAGGCGCCGAGCGCAGCGTCGTCGCGGGCGATGCGCGCCAGCGTGGCGCACGCCAGGGCATCGGGCGCCAGGGCGCCGCGCTCGATCAGCGCCGCGGTCTCGCGGGCCGACAGGTCGGGGCAGGCCATCGTCGGTGCCGACCTGCGGGCCTCAGACCGCCATCGAATACGGCCCGCCGCGCGCCAGTGCGCGCTGGTACGCCGGCCGCTGCTGAAAGCGCCGTAACCAGGCGTCCATGTGCGGGTAGTCCACGCGCAGCCCGCGGGCCGCTTCGGCCACGAAACTCATCTGGATATCGGCACCGCTGAGCGTGTCGCCGACCAACCATTCACGCCCTTGCAGCGACGCATCGACATAGCCCAGGTGGTTCTTCAACTCGCTGCTGATGCGCGGCGCCAGCGGCGCACCCGCCTCGCCCAGCCGCCCCACATACAGTTTGAGCAGCAGCGGCAACATGGCTGAGCCTTCGGCGTAATGCAGCCACTGGTTGTAGACCTCGAAGTCGGCGGTGTTCTGCGCCGGCTGCAGCCGGCCGCCGCCATGGCGGCGGATCAGGTAGTCGACGATCGCGCCCGACTCGATCAGCGTCATGCCGGCATCTTCAAGCACGGGCGACTTGCCCAGCGGGTGCACGGCCTTCAATGCCGAAGGCGCCAGCCGCGTGGTGGCGTCGCGCGCGTAGTGGCGAATCTCGTAAGGCAGCTCCAGCTCTTCCAGCAGCCACAGCACACGCTGGGAACGCGACTCGTTGAGGTGGTGAACGACGATCATCGGGTGCCCTCTGTCCGGGATGGAGACGAAGGATTATGGCGAGCCGGGTCTGGCTTGCACGGTGGTTCGGCAGGGGCGGGCAGGCGACCGTCAGGTTGGCCGGGTAACGGATCGCGCATTGGCCAAGCCGGGCATGACGGTCATTCCGGTGCTGGTGGACGACGCCGCTTTGCCGGCCACGGCAGACTTGCCCGAGGACATCCGAGCCCTCACGGAATGCCAGGTCCGGCGCATGTCCGACGTGGCCGCGTACCGCGAGATCGATGTGCGCGCTTTGGCCGAGGACATCGAACGCGCCGGTGGCATGACGCGCCTTGCCGCAAGAACGCAGGCCTCGCCGGCCGCAGTGACGAATCTCGAGCCTGCATTTCGCTACCTGCCGTTTGCGCGTGACGAGGTCGCAGCGCGTGCAGCGTTCAAGGCTTGGACCCAGGGCCTCTTGATGGTGCCCAAAGGATCGCCGAGCAGGCCGCGCTGCAGTCGCTCAGCGCCTGCTGGGTGCCTCACTGGCGCGCGTGCGCGCCAGTGAGCGCGGTCTGGCACGGCCGCCGCGGTGAACCGCGGCCCGCGCCGCAGGCCGACGCCGGGACGGCCACACCAGCCGACAGCCGCGACAACACCGAGTGGACGCCGGCGCAGGGCGAGTTGAAGGCCCTGTTCAGCGATCTGCTGCTGACCGCAGCTGCTCTGGACGACGGTGCGCCGACTCTGCTGAGCGCCGACCAGTTGCCGGGTGTGCAGACGGCGGACGTGCTGCCCGACACGGCGGTGCCGATCAAGCCGACCAGCGTCGACCGTGCCCAAGCGCAGACTCAGGCCGAAGGGCGCATTCACGAGCAGACGACCGAGCGCGCCAAGAAGCAGATCGCGGGCAGCAAGCGGGAGATCACGCACCTCGACCGGCGGATCGACTCGCTGGCGCTCGAGGTGGTCATGGCACCTGCCTGGGAGGGCAGCTACAGCCACGGCGGCAAGACCTATGCGCTCTGGGTCAGTGGCGCTACCGGTGCAGTGGGCGCGCAGATGGCCTCGGCCATCAGTTCGCGCTTGACATCATCGCCAAGGTAATGGAAGTCCTGCGGCTTAGCTCCTTTCTGCCACTTGGAAACCCAACCCTTAGTGTTCAGTTCGGAGTACAGGCGCCCAAGTTCTTGGCTCAGGCCATATTGCTTGATGGTTCCGGCTACCCTATCAATCAGGTGGCCGACTTCATGGCTTATGACACGCTCTTGACCTGTGGCGTCCAGCGCCTGCGAGTATGTGATTCACGCGTCCGCGTGTGCGGGCGGCGCGGTGCCTGGCTGCCACCGTCCGCGTAGGTAGTCCAAAACGCCTACCGTGCTCCTTGGGAGCGCATCCACTCGGCTAGTGCAGTGTTGCAATCTTGATGGAACTTGCCGTACTTGACCTTCTTCAATGCTCTACTACCGAGCGAGTTGGAGTAATCGAATGCGAGTGGCCCCTATTATTGTGTTGACCGGCGAGGAGCGCGAGGAGCTTAAGAAGCTGGCTCGTTCCAAACTCAGCAGCGTACGACTGGCGCTGCGCGCGCGAATGATTCTGCT
>Ga0105048_10003674_pt1 | contig 25115 bp, 12 predicted proteins | sample MAT05_FD_78382 | JGI IMG/M metagenome (GOLD analysis project Ga0105048, IMG submission 78382) | Freshwater microbial communities from Lake Fryxell liftoff mats and glacier meltwater in Antarctica - MAT-05 | ecosystem: Environmental > Aquatic > Freshwater > Ice > Liftoff microbial mat | place... | reverse complement strand
TTGGCGGCGGTGCGGTTGTACACGGCGACGGTGTACCCGCGAGATTCCATGTTGAGAACGAGGTTCTCGCCCATCACGGCGAGTCCGACGAGGCCGATGTCGGCGGTGGGGGTGGCCATGGGCAGCCCTGGGGGGATGGGGGTGGGGTCGGGGGGCATTCTAGGGGCCGCCCGCGGGGACGGCCGGCTGAACTCTTGGCGTCGTGTAAGAAGAATGGCAGAATGACCGCTCTCGCCCGATGAGTCATACCGCGAATGACCGATCCCGAGCGTACCCGACCAACGCCCCCGCGCGGGGCCGACGAACCCGCCGGCGGGCAGACACCGAGTTCCACACGCGGAACGGGCAACCTCCCCGAATCCGTCGGGCGATACCGTATCGTGGCTTTACTCGGTGAGGGTGGGTTTGGTCGGGTTTACCGCGGAATTGATCCCGGCCTAAATCGAGAGGTTGCGATCAAGGTTCCGCTCCGGCTCGGGCTAACGACCGAGACACGCGAGCGGTTCTTGCGTGAAGCACACACTTCGGCGAATATCCACCACCCGAACGTCTGCCCCATCTACGATGTCGGTATCTACGCCGATCTCCCCTACCTGGTCATGCGGTTCGTCCCGGGTGGGACACTCGCCGAGTTGCTCGCGCGCAGGAAAACTCGCCTTCCCGCCCGTTTCGCTGCCGCGATTGCCCGCAAACTTGCACTCGGCGTTGCCGCAGCCCATGAGATCGGCGTCGTCCATCGGGACTTGAAGCCGCAGAACGTCCTCTGGGATGCGGTACGAAAGCAAGTCCTGATTACTGACTTCGGGCTCGCGCGATTCGAGGGAGGGTCGGTGCAGACGCCCGACGGTCAGGTGGTCGGAACTCCCGCTTACATGGCCCCTGAGCAAGCCACCGGGGAGAATTCCCAAGTCGGCCCGCTTGCAGACGTCTACTCGCTCGGGGTCATCATGTACGAACTCCTTGCCGCCCGCCCGCCGTATCAGGGGACCGTCTTCGAGGTTCTCTGGAAGGTCACGCAGGAGCCCCCGTTACCGCCATCAACGTTCCATCCCGGTCTCGACACACGACTCGAATCGATTTGTCTCCAAGCGATGGCTAGGTCGCCTATGGATCGGTTCGGCTCGGCAGCCGCGTTGGCCGACGCACTCGGGGCGTACTTGAAGGAGGTACTGGGAACGAGTGGGGATGACGGTCTTCCCGACTCGCCCGAGCCGGATGAGGCTCTACCATGGGCGGCCCCGAACTCACCACCCGCCTCCGGGTTGGGAATATCACCCTCGGACCCGGTGCTGAGCCGAGAAGTGCTTGTCTGTCCTTCCTGCGGGGCACGTCTCGAAGTATCAGTTGGGCGAGCCGCACAAGTTGAGTGCCCGCGCTGCAAAACGCGCTTTCCCCCGGAGATGGGCAGGGAAGCAGCAATACGAGTCGCACGCGGCACGATGGTAACGAACAGGGCACGCGCGACCGCTGGTAGTGGGCATTTCGAACCAGACCATCCGCCATCGGCCCGATACGGTCCGAACTGGACGCCGGCCATCTGTGGCGTACTCCTCTCATGGATCGGCTTGCTACTGACGATGCCATCTGGTTGCGTTGTCGTAGCTCTCACATTGATCACCCGTTACCGGACAACCATAATCACGCACGAGCCGGCACCGAATCCACTTTCGGGTGCAGGTGAGCCAATTCCTGTCCCGACAGCGGTCTGGCTCGCTCTGGTCGGCGGGATGATATTAACGGTGGCCGGACGGTGGTGGTCGGCACGGGTGCCACGGAGAGTGGGTGGAGCGATAGCCGCTCGGCTAGCCGCGCTCCTAACGGCCGCTGCCGCTGGTTGCATCTGTTACGGCGTCGTGATTGACACAACACGCGACTCGTTCCAACTGCCGACTCCCGGTGGCATTGGCAGCCGCGGCACAATCGCTGTAGGCATCCTCTTGGTAAGTGAGGTAGTTTATACCTACTACTTCGCAGTGGTGGGCCGACAACTCGTCCCAGGTTTCTCCCGGCGGTCAGTCAAGGGTCTACGGCGGACACTCAGCTGTCTGATCTGCTTGCTCGCCTGTGGTGTGTATGTTTTACAATACATTAGTCATCCCGATCGCTCTGGTGAATTGACTACTGCATTGGCTGCGTCGGCCGGAGTACTGGCCGTACTGATTGCCGTCGTGCTTGGCGTCTCGGCCTACCGCACATTGTCGGTCCACGTCCGCGCGATGGTGGAGATGTGGCACGATGCGAAGGGAGAAGGGGGTTGACACATGCTCCCTCACGCGTGCTTGCCATCGGTCGGGTGAGTCGGGCGGGCGGGCGAATTCGTTCGCCTTGTCCGTGTACGGAATGGTATCCTGCCACGAATCCGATCGGACGCCCGATCCGGCGTAGCTCCTGGCGCGGCCGGGGCCGCAGCCGCCCGCCCGGCCGCGCCAGGGACAACTCGCATGGCTTCCGCCTACCCGACCAGCCGCAGCTGAGGCGCGATGGAGGTTCACCACCGCCAGCTCGAGGAGGAGCCCGGGTTCCGCGTCGCGCAGCAGACGCTCGAGCACGCCTGCCAGGACATGCTCCGCACGGCCGCGGCCGCCCGGACCACGCCGTACAAGATCACCGTCGTCGTCCACGTCCTCCACCGGCTGCCGGCCGAGAAGATCAGCGCGGCGCAGGTGAAGAGCCAGATCAAGGTGTTGAACGCCGACTTCCGGGCCAAGAACACCGACCGCACGAAGGTGCCCGGGGTGTGGTCGGGGCTGGTGGCCGACGCCAACGTGCAGTTCGTCCTTGCGACGAAGGCACCGGACGGGAAGCCGACCACCGGCATCGTCTTCACCGCCACCACGGCCACCTCGTTCGGGTCGGACGAGCGGATGAAGTCGGCCGCCACCGGCGGCGCCAACCCGTGGCCGACGGACCGCTACCTGAACATGTGGGTCTGCACGCTCAAGGGCGGCCTCCTCGGGTACGCCCAGTTCCCGGGCGGGCCGGCCGCGACCGACGGGGTGGTGATCCGCAACACCGCGTTCGGCACGTCCGGCAGCGCTGCCGCGCCGTTCAACCTCGGCCGGACCGCGACCCACGAGGTCGGGCACTACCTGAACCTGCGGCACATCTGAGGCGACACCCCCGACTGCTCCGGGTCGGACCTGGTGGCCGACACCCCGAACGCCGAAGGACCCAACGGCGGGAAGCCGGTGTTCCCGAAGATCTCGTGCAGCAACGGGCCGAACGGCGACATGTACATGAACTACATGGACTACACCGACGACGCGGCGATGTTCATGTTCACCCCGGGTCAGGTGGCGCGGATGCGCACCACGCTGGACGGGCCGCGGAGCAGCCTGGTAAGCTAACCGCGTCGCCCCGACCCGTACGGAGGCCGCGCGATGGCCGCCCTCGACCCCTCGGTGTTCGGCCGGGCCTGGCTCCACTCCTCGGAGGAGGACCGCGGCGGTAAGACGGTGTACCGGCCGGAGGAGTTCCCGTTCCCGCCGACGCGCGGCGGGCGGGAGGGGTTTCGCCTCGCCGCCGACGGCGTGGCGGTGGCCCTCGCCCCCGGCGCGACCGACCGACTGGAGGAAGCGGCCGCCGGCCGGTGGGAGATGGACCCCGCCGGCCGCCTCGTGCTGTTCTTGAACGACGGCGCGAGCCCGGACCACGTTTTCGAAGTCGTCAGCGCCGACCCGGAGCGGCTGGTCGTGAAGGGCTGACGACGTGCCTCCCTGGGCTCTGTGCAGGCCGCCTAGCCGACGTGGACGCCCGGCAGCAGGCCGGGCAGCAACTCCAGTCCGAGATCCGGTCGCGGGTCGGCGGCGTTCAGCGAGGCGTTCGCGTACACGAACACCGCCGCGGTGTCGCCCGACCCCGCGAGCAACTCCGCCCGGCTGTCCCCGTCGAAGTCCTTCGCCGCGACCCGCACCCCGCCGCGCAACCCGATCGGGCCGGCGAAGAAGCTTGCTACCGGCGTCAGGGTGCCGGTCGTCACCAAGTCGTAGCCGCTGAGGGCCAGCACGTGCGGGGCACCGCCGGGGCCGGCGCCGCCGATCACGTCGCCGTACCCGTCGCCGTCCACGTCGCCGACCGTCACGTACGCGCCGTCGCGGAGGTCGGGGGCGAACAGGAAGAAGTCGGCGAACAGCTTCTTCGGCTCCTTGCCGCCGACGACCGAGGTGCCGTCGAACCCGGCCACGCGCGGGCCGCCGCCGAACCCGGCCGACACCAGCAGGTCGGCCACGCCGTCGGCGTTGAGGTCGCCGACGGCCACGCGGGCGCCGCCGCGGAAGTTCTCGTCCTGGATGCCGAGGAAGCTCGCCAGTTGGGTGCCCGTTGCCCCGTCGAACACGAGCACGCGCGGCCCGCCGTCCTGGTCCGGGGTGACGACGAACTCGGCCTTCCCGTCGCCGTTCAGGTCGCCGGCCGCGACGAACACGCCGCCGCGGAAGCCCTCGAACACGCTGAGCGAGTAGACGGTCTTCCCGGTCGCGCCGTCGAGGACGCGGACCGCGGCGGGGGCGCCCGCGGCGGTGCCGGCGATCAAATCGGGCACACCGTCGCCGGTGACGTCCGCGACCGCGACGCGAACCTCGAACGGCGACTCGTCGCGGGTGAACGGCGCGACCGTGCCGCGGACCGAGCCGTCGGCGTTGAACAGCGTCACGGCGCTGCCGGCGACCGTGGCGTAGACGCCGGTGCTGTTCTGCCCCGTCGGCAGCGGCGGGAGGACGGGGAACGTCACCTCGACCGACTCGCCGGCGGGCGCCGCGAGGGTCGGGTTCCCGGCGGCGTCGGCCGCAGCCCCCTCGGCGACGGTCACGGACACGACGCCCGGCCGGGTGATGCCGCCGACCGTGACGAGGAACGTCGTGCCGCTGCCGGTCACGCCGGTGACGCTGCCGCCGGCGGTGCCGACGACGCCGATTGCGGCCGGGTTCAGGGAGCCGACCGGCTCCGAGGTGGTGACCGCGAATGTCACGCTGATTCCGGTGTCGTCGCCGAGCACGGTGTCGGGTTGACCGGGGGCGCGGGTGACGCTCACGGTCGGTCGGGCGGTGTCGATCAGGACGGAAACGGAGCCGGAGTCGCTGGCGTTCCCGGCGGTGTCAGTGGCCCGTGCGACGAGCACGTGCGGGCCGTCGGCCAGGGCGGCGCTCGTGATCGTCCACCCGACGGCGGTAGCGGTCGCGGTGCCGAGGCGGGTGGCGCCCTCGAAAAGCTCGACCGTCGCGCCGGGTTCGGCGGTGCCGGTGAAGGTCGGCGTGGCGTCGGCGGTGACGCCGTCGGCCGCGCCGGTGTCGCTGGCCGGAGCAAGGACGGGGCTGCCGACGGCGGGCGGAGCGGCGTCGAGTGTCACCGTGTTGTCACTGCCCGCGGACGCGGCGTTGGGGTTGCCGGCAGCGTCGGCGACGGCGGCAGGCGGGACGGTGAGCGTGACCGCCCCGTCGGCCGTGAGGCCGGACACGGTGACGACGAACGTCTGCCCGTCGCCGCTGACCGTGATAGCGGCGCCGGCCGTACCCGGTCCGGCGAGGCGGACGCTGCCGGGGCCGAAGCCGACGACCGGTTCGCTGAACGCGACCGCGAACTGTAGCGGCTGCGTGTTGGTGACCGCGGCCTGCCCGGCGCCGCGGGACACGGTCACGGTCGGGGCGTCGGCGTCCACGACGAGCGTGCGGCCGGCGACGACCGGCAGGTCGGGGTCGTTCCCGGCCGCGTCGGCGACGGCGGCGCCGGCCTTCAGCCGCAACAGGAGCGTGCCGCCGGTCGTGGGCGTGACGTGCACGCCGAACCGCAGCCCGCCGGCGACGGCGGTGCGGGTAATCGTTCCCACCGAAATCCCGGCGGTGCCGGCGTTCTCGAAGTCGGCGGCGGTGAGGACGCCGCCCACGCCGCCGGCGTCGAGCACGTCCACGGTGAAGGTCACGACCGCGTTCACCGCCACGATTCCGTCGGCGTCGGCGTCTGTGATGACGACCGTGGGCCGGAGGTGATCGACGGTGGTGAAGCCGCTCGCGGCGGGGAGGCCGCTCACGGCGTTCCCGGCGCCGTCGGTGACGAGCGTGTTCGCGCCGAACGTCAGGCCGACGGTCCCGGTGCCGCTGACTGTGCCGACGGTGACCGTGTACACGCCCTCCGGCCCGGGCACGACCGTGAGGACGGCGGCACCGGGGGCCGTGCCGGTGACGGTGAAGAAGTCGAAGCCGCCGGCCGGGTCGGTGTCCACGCCGGCTACCGGTTCGCTGAACGCGACGGTGAACGCGACGGTGGCCGCGTTCGTCGGCCCGGTCACGGCCGGCGTGATCGTGACGGTCGGGGGCGTGGCATCGACGGTGAAGGTGGTTGCGGCGTTCCCCGTGATCGCGTTCCCGACCGCGTCGGCGATGCCGGAGCCGGCGGCGGTCAGCGTGAGGACGTACACGCCGCCCGCCGCGGTGAGCCCGGTGAGGTTGCTGAGGGTGTAGGAGGAGCCGCCGCCGGTCAACTGCGCGGCAGAGAGGTCGAGCGTCACGCCGTCGCGCGTGAGGGTAAAGTCGGTGACATCGAGGCCGCCGACCGCTTGGTCGAAGGTGACGGCGACGCTGCCGACCGGCGTGTTCCGTAGGGCCGGGCTCGGGGACACGATCGTGGCGGTCGGGCCGGTGCGGTCGATCGTGAACACCTCGCCGGTGAACCCGCCCGCGGGGAGCGGGTTGCCGGCGGCGTCGGTCGCGGTCGCGTCAGGCCGCAGGTCAAGTCGGAGTGTGCCGTCGCCGCTGCCGGTATTAACGGCGACCGTCCAAACGACCCCGCCCCCGCCGACGCTCGTGATCGACGCGCTGCTCAGGCCGCTGGTGGCGAGCGCGAAGTCGCCGGCGCCCACGCCAGCGACGGCTTCCGAGAAGGTGACGGTGTAGCCGACCGCCGCGGCGTTCGTGGGCGAGGAGCTGACGCGGACGATCGAGAGGACGAACGGTACGGTCTGGTCGAGCGTCACGGCGGACGAGGTGGCGCCGACCGCGAGCGCGTTCCCGGCGGCGTCCGTCGCGGCGCCCGGAGAAACGGTGACGGTGACGGTGCCGTCGGCCGTCAGGCCGGACACGGCGACGAGGAACGTGCGGCCGTCGCCGCTCGGGTTCGAGACCAACTTCGAGGCGGTGGCGAGCCCGCCGGCGGTGCCGCCGAGCACCACGGCGGACTGTCCGAAGCCGCCGACCGGCTCGGAGAACGTGACCGCGAAGCGGACCGGCTGCGTACCGGCGGGCGTCGGCTGACCGGCCCCGAGGGTGACGGCGACGGTCGGCGCGGTGCGGTCGATGGTGAAGGCGGCCGCGGCGGTGTACCCGGCGGCGAGCGGGTTCCCGGCGGCGTCGCGGATGGTTCCGTTGGCGATCACGTCGAGGCGGATCGTGCCGTCGCCGCTGCCGGTGTCCACGTCCACGGTGAACGTCGTGCCGCTCACCGGGCTGACCGTGATCGCCCCCGGGGCGACGGCCCCGCTGGTGGTCAGGGTGAAGTCCGCGGGATCGACGCCGCTCACGGGTTCGGTGAAGGTCACGGTGTAGCGGACGGTCGCGGCCGTCGTCGGGCTGGTGCCGACGGGTACGACCGACGCAACCGTCGGGGCGGTGCCGTCGGCGGTGAGCGTGGCCGCGTCGGTGACCGGAACGGCGAGCGTGTTCCCGGCGGTGTCGGCGACGGCCGGGGCGGTCAGCCGCAGGCGGAAGTCGCCCTCCCCGGTCAGGGTCACGTCGAAGGCGTAGCTGCTCGGGCCGGTCGGTGTGAAGCCGGCGACCGTGAACGGGGCGGCGCCGGTGCCGACGGCGTTGGTCACGTCGGCGGCGGTGAGGGCGGCGGGGCCGACGGCGGTGTCGTCGCCGAACGTGACGGTGTAGCGGACCGGCTGGTTCACGCGGACGACGGCGGCGGGCGCGTCGTTCGTGACGACGACCGTCGGCGCGACGCGGTCGAGGGTGAAGACCGCACCCACGACCAGGGCCGTGGACGCGGCGGGCGTGAGGTTCACGTTCGAGACGTAGTTCAGGCCGAGCGTGCCGGTGCCGGCCGCGGGGACAGTCGCAGTCACGTCCCAGCCCGACCCGCCGGCCGACGCCACGCCGATGATCGCGGAGCCGGCGGCGAACGACCCCACGAGCGCGAAGTTCGCCGCGGTCACACCGGACACGGGGTCGGAGAAGGTGACGCGCCAGGTGACTGGGGCGGTCGTGTTGGTGACGACCGAGGCGGGCGTCAGCCGTGCGATGCCGGTGACGGACGGAACGGCGACGGAGAAGTCGGCGGCGGCGACCGGGCCGACGTTCCCGACCGCGTCGGTGGCGCGGGCCTCGACGCGGTAGCCGCCGCCTGCGGGGAAGTTGGTGAACGGGAACGCGGCAGTCCAGTTTGTGGTGCCGGTCGCGGCGAACCAGCCGCCGGCGGCGAACGAGCCGCCGTCCCACACGAGGCCACCGGCCGTCAGCACGCGGTACTCGACCACCTGCACGCCGGCGCCGACGTCGGCCGCGGTGCCGGCGAGGCCGGTCCAGCCAGACGCGGTGGCCGTCGAACCAGTCGCGGGGGCGCTGATGGCAGCAGCCGGGCCGGCGGCGTCGAAGGTGAACGACGCGGCGACCGGCGTGCCGAGGTTCCCGACGACATCGCGGGCGGCGGCGGACAGCGTGTAGGTCACGCCGTCGGCGAGGTCGGCGGGGTCGAAGCTGGTCGTCCAGGTGCTGCCGGTCAGGGCGGCCGGGAACGTCGTCGAGCCGCCGACGAAGGCGGTGCCGTTCCAGAAGAACCCGTCGGAACTGCGGCTGAACATGAGGTCGATCGCGGCGACGCCCGACGCGGCGGCTCCGGGATCGGCCGTGGTTCCGGCGAAGCCGCCGAACGTGGTCGGACCCGCGAACGACCCGCCGACGGGCGTCGTGATCGTCGGGGTCGGGGCCGCGGCGTCCCAGGTGAACGAGCGATTCGCCGGGGCGGTCTGGACGTTGCCCGCGCCGTCGGTCGCGGCGCTGGCGACGGTGTAGGTGAGCCCGTCGGCGAGTGCGGCCGCGGCGAGCGTGTACGTCCACGACCCGCCCGCAACCGCGGCCGCCACGGTCACGCCGGCCGACTGCCACGCGGTGCCGTTCCAGGAGAAGCCGTCCGACGACCGCGTGATGCCGAGCGACACGGTTGCGACGCCGCCCGCCCCGGTGTCGCCGACGGTGCCCGCGAGCTGGTCCGACGCAGGCCAGCCGGCTGGGCCGACGAACGCCGCGGCCGGAGTGGTCACCGCGGAAGTGGGGCCGACGGCGTCGAACGTGAAGCCGGCTTCCGCGGGGCTCGCCTGGGCGTTGCCGACGGCGTCCACGGCCGCGGCGCTGACGGTGTAGCCGACGCCGTGTGCGAGTTGGGCCGTCGGGAGCGGCAAAACCCAGGCCCCTGTGGCCGGCGCGACCGCGTTCGTGAACACGCCGGCGGCCCACGTTTGGGCGGCCGCGTTGTAGCTGAAGCCGTCGGACGAGCGGGTGACGACCACGTTCACGACGGCGACGCCGGCCGGGCCGGTGTCGGTCGCCGCGCCGCCGACGGTGCTCGACCAGTTGTTCGGGCCGACCACCGTGCCCGGCAGCGCCACTGCGGCCGCGGCCGGGGTGGCGTCCCACTGGTAGGCGACTGCCGCGGCGGAGCGCACGTTCCCGGCGGCGTCGGTCGCGGTGCTCGTGACGGTGTACGTCAGGCCGGTCGTCTGGGCCGGGGCGGGGAAGGGGACCGACCACGTGGTGCTGGTCACCGTGGCCGCGAGCGACGCGCTGCCGGCCCACGCGGACCCGTTCCAGAACGAGTTGTCCGACGAGCGCTGAACCGTGACCGACACCGATGCCACGGTGCCGCCGAGGGCGTCGGCCGCGGTCCCGCTGATCGTGCCGCTGTAGCCGATCGGGCCGATCACACTTCCGGTCGTGACGCTCGTCGTCGCCACCGCGGGGGCCGTCGTCAGGATCGTGTACGCCTCGCCGGTGGTGAACGCGACGGTGACCGGGTTTCCGGCGGTGTCCGTGATCGCCGCGCCGGCCGGGACGTTGAGGCGGAGGGTGCCGTCGCCGGCGCCGGTCGCCACGGCCACGGTGTACGTCCGGGCGTCGATCGGCGTTACGGTCGAAACGGCCGCGCCCGTCAGGCTTCCGCTCGTGGTCAGAGTGAACGCCCCGAGCGGCGGGGTCGCAACGTCCTCGTTAAACGTGACGGTGAAGTGCGCCGGCGTCGTGTTGATCGGGTTCGGGTTCCCCGCGGCCCGCACGACGCCGGTCACCACCGGGGCGGTGTTGTCCACGGTGAACGTCGCGCTCGAGCCGGCGGCCGGGGCCGCGTTGGTCGCGCCGTCGATCGCCGTGCCCGCGGCGATGCTGATGCCGAGCGTGCCGTCGCCGGTGATGCCGCTGAGCGTCACCGTTCGCGTGTTCCCCGTCCCGGTCACGCCGATGCTCGCGGTCACGCCGCCGCCCGGGTCCAGCGTGACGTCGCCCGGCTGCAGGCCCGGCGTCACCCCGTTCGCGTCCGCATAGGTGACGGTGAAGGTGACCGGCCCGCCGCGGGTCAACGCCGCCGACGGGGGGCCGATGACCACGGTCGGCGGCGTGCGGTCGAGCGTGAAGGACTCGCCGGTCGTGAACGCCGCCGCCAGCGCGTTTCCGGCCGCGTCGGTGATCGCGGCGCTCGCTGGCACGTCGAGCCTGAGGGCGCCGTCGCCGCTGCCGGTGGCCACGTCAACGAGGTACACGCGCGGCCCGCCCGACACGTTGCCGACCGACAGCCCCGTCAGCGTGCCGCCCACTGCGGTGAATCGGGCCGGCGTGACGCCCGACACGTCCTCGCTGAACGTGACCGTGAACTGCACGCCAACGGCGTTCGTGAGCGCACCGCCGACGCGCGCCACCGACTGCACCGTCGGGGCGAGGTTGTCCACGGTCACGGTCGTGCTCGGCCCGGCCGCGGTGGCGAGGTTCCCGGCCGCGTCCGTCGCCGTCCCCGCGGGCAGGCTGATTACCAGCGTTCCGTTGCCGGTGATGCCGGTCAGCGTGACCGTCCGCGTGTTTCCGGTGCCGCTCACGCCCACGGTCGCGGTCGCGCCGCCGGTCGGGTTCAGCGTGACCTGACCCGGCGCCAGGGTGAACGGGCTGAGGTTGGCGTCGGTGTAGGTGACGAGGAACGACACGGGGCCGCCGGCCGTGAGCGCCGCGGACGGCGGCCCGATCGTGACGGCGGGGGCGGTGCGGTCGATCGTGAACAGCTCGCCGGCGGTGAACGCCGTCGCGAGCGGGTTCCCAGCCAGGTCGGTCACGCCCGTGCCGGCGGGCACGTCGAGGCGGATGGTGCCGTCGCCGCTGCCGGTGCCGACCGTCACCGTGTACGCCGTCGGCCCGCCGCCCACGTTCGTGACCGACACGCCGGTGAGCGAGCCGGTGGGCGTGACGACGAAGGGGGTGGCGCCGAGGTTCACGGGGTCGCTGAACGTCACCGTGTACTGCACCTGGGCGGCGTTCGTAACGCCCGCGGCGCCGACGCGGGCCACGCTCGACACGGACGGCGGCGTGTTGTCCACGGTGAACGTCGTGCTCGGGCCGGCGGCGGCGGCGGGGTTGCCGGCGAGGTCGGACGCAGTGTTCGCCGGCAGGCTGATGCCGAGCGTTCCGGTTCCGGTGATGGCCGAGAGAGTAACGGTGTACGTGTTCCCGATGTTGCTTACGCCGACGGTCGCGGTCACGCCGACCGAGGCGTTCAGTATCACGTTGCCGGGGGCCAGCGTGATGGAGTCGGCCCCCGTGTAGGTGACGGTGTACGTCACCGGGCCGACCGCAGTGAGCGGCGCGGACGGTGGGCCGATGACGACCGTCGGCGCCGTCTTGTCCACGACGAAGTCGGCCGTGGTGACGGTTGTCGGCAGACCGATCAGCGCCGGGCTCGCGCCGGCAGCACCGGTCACGTTCAGGCGGAGCCGGCCGTCGCCGCCACCGGTGGAAGCCGTGACCGTCCAGACGGTCGCCGGTTCGCCACCAGTCGACACGACCCCCGTGATCCCTTCCCCGGTGAGGGTGGTGTCCACGTCGAGGAGGGTGAGGTTCGTCGCGGTCAGGTTCGAGACCGGGTGGCTGAACGTGACCGTCCAGCTGACCGAGGACGCGTTCGTGTTCGGCCCGCCGACGCGGGCGATCGACGACACCCCCGCCGACGGCGCCACGACGACGGTGAACGCCCGGCTCCCCGACCGGCCGACGCCGTTCGTGGCGGTGACCGTGAAGTTGAACGTGTTCGGCGTGTCCGGCGTGCCCGAGACGACGCCGGTGTTGGCGTCGAGCGTCAGCCCGCCCGGGAGGGCGCCGGCGGTGACCGCAAAGGAGTACGGGGCGGTGCCGCCGGTGGCGGTGACCGTCTGGTTGTAGGCGACGCCGCGGGTGCCGGCTGGTAGGCTCGTCGGGCCGACGAGGAGCGGCACGACCAGGGTGTACGCCCGGGTGCCGGTGCTACCGAAGGCGTCCGTCGCCAGCACCGTGAACGTGAACGTACCCGACGCCGTCGGCGTTCCCGCAAGTACGCCGGCTGCAGAAAGCGATAGTCCGGTCGGCGGCGTGCCCGTACTGACGGTGAACGTGTACGCCCCACCTCCGCCGGTGGCGGCGACGGACTGGCTGTAGGCCGTCTGGAAGACCGGGTCGGGCAGCGTGGCCGGCGTGACCGTGATCGCGGCCGAGTTGACGGTGAGCGTGGCGTCGTTGGTCGTGGCGGAGCCGCCCGTGTTGGTGTACACGGCGTGGTACAGGTTGCCGCTCATCCCGACCGTGGCACCGGTGACGGTGAGCGTGTCGGTTGTCACGCCGCTGTAGACGCCGCCGTTGGCGAGGTTGGTGAAGCTGCCGCCAGGCACCTTGACCTGCCACTTCACGGTCGGCGTCGGCGAGCCGGTCGCGGCCGCGGTGAATGTGGTGTTCGTCCCGGCGGTGATAGTCTGGTTGTTCGGCTGCGTGCCAATCGACGGGGCGGTGCCACCCGCGGAGGCCGTGAACGTAAGATCGTCGATCGCCAGGCCATCGTCCGAGCCCGGTGTACGGTCGGAGTCCACCCAGCGAATGACCAGTCGCTCGTTCGGAAGCCAGGCAAAACCCGTGACGGTACCAGAGACGTTGGATGTCGCGAGGGGTGCGGTAACTCCAGTCGTCGTCGATCCCGAAGTGATCGTCCCGTTGTAGTCGAGAGAGTCCTCGCTCGCGCCCGCTAATCCGCTGACATCAATCGTGGTGCCGCCGACAGCGTACAGAAAATCTAGTCGGTCTGCGGTGGTGCCGCCAGCGGCTCCTCCGTATCGCCACTGCTCACCCTTGTAGCTCACGGAGAACGTGGTCAGGGTGATCCCCGTACCGTTGACGAGGATGAGTCCGAACCGCGGCGTGTAGCTGCCACTGAGCAGGGTGCCAAGGGCTCGTTCAGTCGAACCGCTCGCCCCGAAGCTATAGACACTACCGTTGTTGTCGCTGCCGGTGCCAGCCCTGAACGTGGAAAGGGTAGCGGCCAAGCCAGACTTTTGGAACTGCCATCCGTCGAGACTGCCCGCCGCGCCTTCGTTGTAAGGAGCAGTATCGAGCCCGATGGGGTTGGTCGTCGCCTCGTTTGGCGTGGTGGGAGTTATCGTGCCTGTACTCGCAAGCGTGTTGAAGTTCTGCGTGTAGACGCTTCCCGTGGTCGTATAGTTGAGCACCCCCGCGGGTACGTCGCGGGCTTCGAGCGGTTCGAGGGCGATCTGCGGCGCGGGAGTGCGGGGGTTGCGGCGCATGGCGACACTCCGGATGCGGCAGCGTGGTGCGTTGTGTGGAGCAGCCAACAGCCGAGCGAGTCCGGCCACCCGCAAAGGGGAGAGCGAGGGTGGCAACCGCTCCGGTCCGTACCGTGATACAGTGATGATAATATGAGTGGGGAGGGGACTTAAAGCAGACTTTGCGGTTTCACCCAACTTTAACCGTCAGCACGACGGCAATTCCGACACGGGAAGGGGACGGGGAAATGAAACGACTCCGAGGGGTTGCCTCGGAGTCGTCGAGTTGCGGGGGCGGGAATTGAACGCCGCGACCTGCAGGTTATGAGCCTGCCGAGCTACCACTGCTCTACCCCGCACCATCATCTTAAGAGCGGGGGAGATAGAGTCAACCCTCACCGGCTTTTATTTCTGCGGGACCAAAGCGGGCGGCCCGCGTGAGTGGGCTGTTCGGGCGCGCTCCCGACACGCGAAGGAACAGCCCGCGCACGCGGGCCGCCCGCTTTGGTGACGCCGTTACTTCGTCTCGCCGACGGCCACCGCCACCGCGCCGTCGGTCGTGGCGACGAACTTCGCGGTGTCGAACGTCAGCTTCTTTTCGCCGTCGGCCTCCACCACGCGGACGGTGATCGTGTCCTGGCCGTGGAACGAGCCCTTCAGCAGCTCCTCGGACAGCATGTCCTCCAGGTGCTGCTCGATCGACCGGCGCAGCGGCCGGGCGCCGAACTCCAGGCTGCTCCCCTTCGAGATGATGTACTCTTTCGCCTCCTCGGTCACGACCAGCGCCAACTCCTTGTCCTTCAGCCGCTTCGACACCTTCGCCAACTCCATGTTCACGATCGCCTTCAGGTCGTCCGGCGTCAGCGACCGGAACACGATGATGTCGTCGAGCCGGTTCAGGAACTCGGGGCGGAACTCCTTGTCCATCCGGCCCCGGAGCTTCTTCTGCATGTCCTGATAGCTCGTCTCCTCGTTCTTCTTGATCCCCTTGATGAACGGGCTGTTCAGGTCGTCCGACGCCACGATCGTCTCGGCCCCGATGTTCGTGGTCATGATCAGCATCGTGTTCTTGAAGTCGATCACCCGGCCCACGTTGTCCGTGAGCCGGCCCTCCTCCATGATCTGCAGCAGCATGTTCCACACGTCCGGGTGCGCCTTCTCGATCTCGTCCAGCAGCACCACCGAGTACGGCTTGCGGCGGATCTTCTCCGTCAGCTGGCCGCCCTCCTCGTAGCCGATGTAGCCCGGCGGGGCGCCCACCAGCCGCGACACGTTGTGCTTCTCCATGTACTCGCTCATGTCCAGCTGCACGATGTTGTTCTCGTCGCCGAACATGAACTTCGCCAGCTGCTTCGCCAGCAGCGTCTTCCCCACGCCGGTCGGGCCGGCGAAGATGAACGAACCGATCGGCCGCTTCGGGTCCTTCAGCCCGGCCCGGCTCTTGCGCACGGCCTTGGCGATGGCCTTGATCGCCTCGTTCTGGCTGATCACCGTGTTGTGCAGCTCGGCCTCCATGTTCAGGAGGCGGCGCGTCTCGTCCTCGCCGACCTTCTTCAGCGGCACCCCGGTCATCTTGGACACGACCTCGGCGATCACCTCGTCGTCGACGACGCCGTCCGTCTCCTTGGCCTTGTCGCGCCACTCCTTGGTGGTCTGGTCCTTCTTCTTGCGGAGCTTCTCGGCCTGGTCGCGGAGGTGGGCGGCCTTCTCGAAGTCCTGCTCCATCACCGCCGCTTCCTTCTCCTGGTTGAGCTTCTCGATCTGCTCGTCCAGCTCCTTCAGGTCCGGCGGCCGGGTCATGGCCTTTAGGCGGACGCGGGCGCCGGCCTCGTCGATCACGTCGATGGCCTTGTCCGGCAGGCAGTGGCCGCTGATGTACCGCTCGCTCAGCTCGACGGCGCTCTTGAGGGCGGAGTCGGTGATCTGCACGCGGTGGTGCGCCTCGTACCGGTCGCGCAGCCCCTTCAGGATCTCCACGGCCTCGGCCATCGACGGCGGGTTGACGATGATCGGCTGAAAGCGGCGGGCCAGGGCCGCGTCCTTCTCGATGTACTTGCGGTACTCGTCGAGCGTGGTGGCGCCGATGCACTGGATCTCGCCGCGGGCCAGCGCCGGCTTGAGGACGTTGCTGGCGTCGATGGCACCTTCCGCGCCGCCGGCGCCGACGAGGGTGTGCAGCTCGTCGATGAACAGCATGGTGTTCTTGGCGCGGCGGACCTCGTTCATCACCGCCTTGATGCGCTCCTCGAACTGGCCGCGGTACTTCGTGCCGGCCACCATCATCGCCAGGTCGAGCACGACGATCCGCTTGTCGCGGAGGAGTTCCGGCACGTTCTGGTCGACGACCAGCTGCGCCAGCCCCTCGACGATGGCGGTCTTGCCGACGCCCGCCTCGCCGAGGAGGACGGGGTTGTTCTTCTGCCGGCGGGACAGGATCTGGATGACTCGCTCGATCTCGTTGGCCCGGCCGATGACCGGGTCGAGCTTGCCGGTGCGGGCGAGCTCGGTCAGGTCGCGGCCGAAGCTGTCGAGGGCCGGGGTCTTGCTCTTGGTGCGCGACGACCGCTCGCCGCCGCCGCCGCCCTCGCCGCGGCCCTCGCGCCCGCCGCCCTCGCGGCCGCCGCGGCCTTCGCCTTCGCTCTCGTTCGGCATGTTGTGCCCCAACAGGTTGAGGACTTCCTCGCGGACGTCCTCGAGCTTGAGACCCAGGTTCATCAGCACCTGAGCGGCCACCCCCTCCTGCTCGCGGAGCAGGCCGAGGAGGAGGTGCTCGGTGCCGACGTAGTTGTGGTTGAGGTTCCGGGCCTCCTCGACCGAGTACTCGATCACCTTCTTGGCCCGCGGGGTGTGCGGCAGGCGGCCCATCACCACCTGGTCGCCGCCGGGGCCGTGCTGCACGATCTTCTCGACTTCGAGCCGGATCTTGCGGAGGTCGATGTCCAGGTTCTTCAGGACGTTCGCGGCGACCCCCGAGCCCTCCTTGACCAGCCCGAGCAGGACGTGCTCGGTGCCGATGTACTCGTGGTTGAACCGCTGGGCCTCCTGGTTGGCCAGCTGCATCACCTTTCGCGCCCGGTCCGTGAAGCGTTCATACATCGAGCCGTCTCCGGAGGTCGGCCGGGGTCGCTTCCGTGGGGGTGAGCCCGGGGTCGCGGGGCCGTCGTCTGTCCCCATCCTATGCGCGGCGGGCCGGGCCATCCAATCCGCGGCCGGCGAGGGACCGGTATCCGTTGGAGGGGCCGGTGGGGTTCGGGGATTCGGCGCGGCGCGGGAGCGGGAAAGGGTGCGTCGGGCCGCGGCACATTCTAGCCGTCGTCCGGGGCGAATCAAGTTCAGCGGGCGAAGCCCGGGGACGGCCGTCACCGGGCTTTCGGGGCGTCTACACGAACCGTGCCCGCGTTCTAGAACAACGCCCCGCACCGAGGGCCGCCGATGAGTACCGACCCCAACCCCCCCTGGGCGCCGCTCCCCGAGTACGAGCGCCGCGTCCTCGGCGTCCTGATCGAGAAGCAGAAGACGGCCAAGACCGCCGACGCCTACCCCCTGACGCTCAACTCGCTGACCACCGGCTGCAACCAGAAGAGCAACCGCGACCCGGTCATCGAATTGGGGGACGACGAGGTCGAGGAGGTGCTGTCGTCGCTCCAGAAGAAGGGGCTCGTGAACCGCCTCACCGGCGGCCGCGTCGACAAGTTCCGCCACCTCCTCTACGACCTGTGGACCGGCAACGGCCCGCAGCTGGCGGTACTCGCGGAATTGCTGCTACGCGGCCCCCAGACGAAGGGCGAGCTCCGCGGCCGCGCCAGCCGCATGGCCGCGATCGACACACTCGACGACCTGGAGGAGGTGCTGAAGCCGCTGGCGGAGCGTCGGCTGATCGTTTACCTCGGCCCGCCGGACCGGCGCGGGGCGCTCGTGACGCACGGCTTTCACGGCCCCGACGAGGCGGCGGGGTTGTCGGCGCGGCAGGCGCACGTTGCGGCCGACGCCGATGTACCGCGAGGTAGCGTTCGGGCCGAGACGTCCGGCGAGCTGGAGCGGCGGCTGGGAGCCGCAGAAGCCGAGATCGCGGTGCTGAAGGGGCTGGTGAGCGAGTTGTCGAGCCGCGTCGCGGCGCTGGAGCACCGCACGGGCTGAAAGCCCGGGGACGGCCGTCCCCGGGCTTTGCCGGTCAGCTCACCGACAGGATTGAATCCGTTTCAGTAACTGCTGTTCGAGCGCGAAATCGCGGCCGACGCGGAACCACGTCGTGCCCGCCGCTGGGGCGGCCGCGGCCGCGGGGATCACCTCCAACTGCCGGTCTACCGTCGGCGCCTCCTGGAACACCGCCCCCACCGACTGCCGGCTCGGTCGCGGCAGGTCTTCCAGCTCCTTCTCCACGACCACCTCGACGAGGTAGCCGCCGCGCTCGCCGGTGCGAATCGTCACCACGGCCGTCTGCCGAATGGTTTGTAACGTGGCGAGCAGCCGCTCGCGCGGGTCGGGGTTGCCGCCCTTCCAAATCTGCTCGAACCCGGGGGCGATCCGCGGGTTGGTGACGATGACGCCGTAGTGCGGGTTGGCGTTGGCGACCTGGAAGTGGTCGTCCACCACGTCGATGCACTTCTCGAACACCTCGCGGTACGACGCGGCGGTCGGCTGACCCGGGGAGACGAGGACGGGGTTCTCGCAGTCGTCGCGGCCGGCGCGGACCGCGGTCGGGTTGTCGGCCGGCGGCGCGGTGGCGCACCCGGTCAGCCCCACGGCCGCCCACATGAGCCACACGCCCCTGGCCATCGGGTTCCCCTGTGTACCGCCCCCCGGAACCCGGCGTATGCCGCACACCCCGCACAGCGTCAACCCCGACCGACGTGGGGAATTCCACCCCATCGACGCTTGCGGCCGCGGGTGGGCGGGCCTACAGTCAGCAGCACCCACTGGATCGGCCTTCCGATGTCCCGTCTGTCCCGCACCCTCCGGCGCTTCACGCGACCCGCTCTCGCGGTCGTGCTGGTGCTGGCGCAGGCGGTCGCGGCGTTCGGCTTTCCGGTCCTGCGGTCGAAGGGCGGCGCGGCGAAGCCGTGCGGCTGCGTCGTCGCCTGCGGCACCACGCCGGATTGCTGCTGCGCCGCACCGGCGGCGTGCCCCGTGCCCGAACCGGAGCCGCCGGCCTGCCCGATGTGCAAGGCGAAGGAGACGCCCCCGCCGCCAGCCGACGACGTGACCTGGGTGGCAGCGTGGAAGGCCCGACAGTGCCGCGGCGAGACGCCGACCAGCGTGGCGGCCGAGTTGCCGGCCGTGACGCCGTCGGTGCCGGTCGCCGTTCTCGAGTTCCCGGTCCCGTCCGCGTTCCCGTCGCCGGCCGATGCCGGTGAATCGCATTTCGCCACCGACCCGTCCGACCCACCGCCGCGCGGCTGACCCTCACCGGCCGCGTTCCTCCCGAGTCGTTCCGTACCCCGGCCGCCGCGCGCGGACCGGAATTCCGCACCATCGCGTCGCCACCCTGTGAGGGGATCGTTCATGCTCCGTCGTCGCGCCTTTACGCTGATCGAGTTGCTGGTGGTGATCGCCATCATCGCCATCCTGATCGGGCTGCTGTTGCCCGCGGTCCAGAAGGTCCGCGAGGCCGCCGCCCGGGTGAAGTGCCAGAACAACCTCAAGCAGATCGGGCTCGCCCTGCACAACTACGAGGGCGCTGAGCAGAAGCTACCGCCGGCCCGGCTCACGTCGTCGCTGGTCCACTCGACCCTGTCGCGGCTCCTGCCGTTCTGCGAGCAGGACGCGCTGAAGCAACTCGTGGACTACAACACGTCGATCACGACGGGTACGAACGCCCAGGCGAGTACAACCCGGCTGCCGTTCGGCGTGTGCCCGAGCGACCCGGCCAACGGGCAGGTGCCGGGGGCCACCACGCAGGGGACCAATTACCTCGTGACCAATGGCACCGGCACCCTCCGCGACGCGGCGGGGGTGGTGACCGACACCCTCCACCTGAACATCGGCGACGGGCTGTTCCAGCTCACCCCGCGGCGGTTCGCGGACGTGACGGACGGGCTGTCGAACACGGCCGCGTTCTCCGAGACGGTGCTGGGGAACGGGTCGCCGCCGCCGGCCGGGGCCGCCCCGCCCGACACGCGCGCCGCCGTGCTCCGGGTCACCACTTCGACGAACGTGACGTACCTGACCTCGTCCCGCTCGCCGGACATGCCGGGGCAGTGCTTGAGCCCCGGGAGCGGCACCTGGGTCGCGGACCGGGCGAACAACTGGCTGAACGGGCACCTCACGTTCTCGATCTACAACCACCACTACACGCCGAACCAGGTCGGGGCGTGGGACTGCAAGAACGCCAGCAACAGCCACGCCCTCGTCGCCGCCCGCAGCGCGCACACCGGCGGCGTGAACGTCCTCCTGGCCGACGGCTCGGTGCGGTTCGTCACCGACCGGGTGCCGTCCGTCACCTGGCGGGCACTCGCCACCGTCGCCGGCGGCGAAGTGTTGTCCGACCTCTAACACCCGCCCGAGCCACACCCATGACGCGCTACCTCCTCCCGCTCGTGGCGGTCGTCGCCGCGGCGGTCGCGGCCCCGGCCCACGACACCTGGGTGCAGTCGAACACCCACGTCGTCCGCACCGGCGACGCCGTCCACCTCGACCTGATGCTCGGCAACCACGGCAACGACCACCGCGACTTCAAGATCGCCGGCAAGCTCGCCGCCGCGTCCGTCGGCGTGTTCGAGGTCCACGCCCCGGACGGCAACAAGTACGACCTGCGCCCCGACCTGATCGACCTCGGGTACGCCCCGAAGGAAGGCTTCCACACCGTGAAGTTCAGCCCCACGGTGCCGGGGGTGTACGTCGCGGCGCAGGCGTCCGACACGGTGGTGAATCACGGCAAGTTGGTGCGCGCGGTCCGCAGCGCGAAGGCGTACTTCCTGGCGAGCCCGAGCCTGGACAAGGTGCGCGACGACTGGGGCGGGTTCGACAAGGCGCTCGGCCACCCGTTCGAGCTGGTGGCGGTGAAGAACCCGGTCGCGCCGCTCGGGCCGGGTACTCCGATCCGTGTGAAGCTGCTCCACCACGGCAAGGCGCTGCCGGGGGTGAAGGTGAGCTTCGTGCCGCGCGGGGTGACGCTCAAGGAGGGGCTCGACCCCGAGTACGAGCGGACGACGCCGGCCGACGGCGTGGTGTCGTTCACGCCGATGGCGGGGAACTACTACCTGGTGGTGGCGCACCACGTCGTATCGGCCCCGGCCGGCGAGACGGCCTACGAGGAGGTGAAGTACGCGGCGACGCTGACGGTGTTCGTGCCCGACCGCTGCCCGTGCTGCGCGGAGTGACGCAGGTGAGCGGGGTCGCGTGAGCGCCCCGTGCGTACCCGTTTCGATCCGCGTCGGACGTGAACCGAGGCGCGTCGGCACGGGGCGCTCACGCGACCCCGCTCACCTGCACGCGATTCCGCCTACGGCGCTTGCGGGTCGGTGTGGGGTGCCGTACCATCCTCCCCACACCACCCCCGCGAAGATGCCCGATGGCCTTCTTCCGCAAGAAAGACCCACCGCCGCCCCCGCCGGACCCGCGCTGGTCCGGTGCGATGGAACTGTTCCGCGCCGGGGACGCCGGGTTCGTGGACACGATCCGCGCCATCCATGAGGCGAAGGCGCTCGCGGTGTTCGCCGAGACGTGGTACACCGACCCCCGCATCGAAACCCGCCGGCTCCTCCACCGCTACCTGGCGCTGCCGCTGAACGCCCCGCGGCACGAACCGCTCGTGAAGCGTATCTTCAAGTTCGCCGAAGCGGCCGGCGACGACGCCACGATGGGCCGATACCTGGTCGCGTTCGATCGCTCCGTCCGTCGCGGTGTCCGGCGCCCGGGTGCGGAACCACCGGCAGAGGTTCTGTTCACGTCGCGGACGTGGAACTACCTCCGCCGGCGGGCGTGGCGCTACTTCCGCAAGCTCGGCCGCACCGCACCCGAACGCTACCTCCCGGCCGCGTGTTCGGCGCTGAAGCAGTACACCGACGCCGACGTGCCCGACGGGAAGGCGCTACTCGACAACTGGGGGCTCGTCCACGTCCTGTTCCACTTCTCGCCGGCGCTGGAGGCGAAGCCGACCGGCTGGCGCCTGGCCGCTAGCGGGTCGCTGGCGAAGCTCCAGCCGGAGCCGATGTTCCGCAAGCTGTGGCTCAAATCGCCCGAGCCGGCGTTCGACCTGCTGAGCGCGGGTTGCGCCACCGTCCGTCAGTGGGCGATCGCGTGGCTCCGCAAGAACTCCCCCGACCGCCTCACCCGGGTGACGCTCGAAGAACTCCTCCGCTGGCTGGAATCGCCGTTCCCCGAGCTGAACGACCTCGCCGCCGAACTGATCGAGAAGGTGCCGCGCCTTGACGGGATTCCGGTCGAGCGCTGGCTGACGATTCTGGACGCCGCCAAGCCGGAGGTGCTGGACCGCATCGCCGGGCTGATGCTGAAGGTGCTGAAGCCGGCCCGCGTGGGCTTCGCCGACGCCGTCCGCCTGGCAATGGCCCGCCCGATCCCGGTGGCACGGCTCGGACAGTACCTGCTCGCCGACAAGCTGCCGACGACGCCGGACGAGGTGCGGGCGGTGTTCGGCCTCCGCGACGCCGAGGCCGAACCGCTACGGCCGGCACTCGTCGCGTGGGCGTGCCGCGTGCTCGGCGAGCGGCCCGACTTTCAGCCGACGTGGGTGCTCGAATTCCTGGACGCCCGCCACGCCGACGTGCGCGAGGGCGGCTGGGAGTGGCTGCAATCCGACGACCGCGCCCGCGACAGCGCCGTCGTGTGGCAGCGCCTGCTGGAGTCGCCGCACGACAACATCCGCCTGCGGCTCGTCGCCATGCTGGAGGAGCGCACCCGCGAGGCGGGCGCGATCGACGCGCTCCCGGCCGACCGGGTACGCTTCCTGTGGGCGGCAGTGCTGCTGAACGTGAGCCGCGGCGGGCGGGCGAAGCCGTTCGTGGTGCGGCAGATTCTCGACCGACTCGGCCAGAAGCCCGACGAGGCGGGTGAGTTGCTGCCGATCGTGGCGGCGGCGCTGCGGTCGGTACGGGGACCGGAGTTCCGGGCCGGGCTGGCGGGGGTGGCCGGGTTCGTCGCCTGGTTCCCGCAGCACCGGCCGCTGATCGAAACCACCTTCCCGGAACTGACGTTGGGAGGTTGAGCCACGGTGTCCGTCGCGGTCGAGCCTACCATGCTGCGGCGTTCCGCCGCGGTTGCGCTTGCCTGCGATTGCGTCCCCGGAGCCGTTGGTCTGTTCGCCGGGTGTGGTACACCCCCGCCGGACTGAGCCAACCTGCGTTCCCGGCGGGGGTGTACCACACCCGGCGTCGTGAACGTCTCCGGTCCACGGCTGAAGTCGGCCGCGGCGGACACCGCTGTTCCAAGACCAAGACGGAATGGCCACAAAAAGGCACGAAAAGACACAAAAAGTAAGACGACTCAATTCCTAACTTTTTGTGTCTTTTCGTGCCTTTTTGTGGCCATCGTCTTCATCCGTGTCGAGCGGCCTATGCAGTTGTCCGTCGCCTACCGCGGTCGCAGCCAGGTCGCCCGGACGACCGCGGGGCTCGCCGTGTCCCTCGCCCCGAACCTGCGGCGCGACCGCGTCAGCTTCACCGGCACGCTGCGGCAGCCGCTCCGCTTCCGCGAGGCGGTGTCGGCCCTGAACGACGTGGTGGTGTCGGACCTCCGCTTCAAGACGAAGGACAAGACCGGCTACGAGCAGTGGAAGCGCGAGGAGAAGGAACGCGAGGGGCGCATCCGCCGCGAGGCCGTCGCCGCCCGCCGGAAGGATTTACTCGGCGAGTTCAACCAGCCGGTCGCCGCGGGGCTGGAGGCGAACTTCAACCGCTGCCGGTCGCGGTACTGGGCGGCGCGGCAGAAGTACAGCTCGTACCTGCAGCGCGAAGACCCGCAGCTGTGGCGGCTGCTGATGCCGTGCGACCCGATCATCACCGTCAGCCCGGACGTGGTGTTCTTCGAGTGCTTCAGCGCCGACGAGAGCAGCTACGGCTGCCTGACCGTGGACCGCGAGGCGTTCGAGGCCGAGCGCGACGTGGCGCTCGGCACCACGAACGTGGACTACTCGTGGCGGCTCTACGAGCACTTCCAGGAGATCTGCAGCTACCGCGAGACGCGGTTCACCATCGACCCGCTCGGCTTCGAGGTGCAGACGCAGGCCGACGCGGGCACGTACCGCGAGGAGAAGATCGAGCTGCCGCCGAGCTGGCTCCGCGGTTTCTCGACGCTGCAGTCCGCGATGAGCCTGCCGATGCGCCGGGTGCCGGTGAGTCGGGATGGGGTGTACTCGCTCCTCGCGTTCCTCAAGCGGAACAAGGCGAAGGCGTCGCCGAGGGCGGTGCGGTTCGAGTTGTTCCCGGGTCGGCCGACGGCCATCGTGCTGGAGCCGTGGGAACAACGGATCGTTCTCCATTCGACACCGTACCACGGCGCGCGCGCGGAGGTGATTCGCGTGTGGGGCCGCGACCGGCTCCGCGTGCTGGCTCGGCTGCTGCCGGTGCTCGACGGGGCCGACGTGTACCTCCTCGGCACCGGACTGCCGAGCTTCTGGGTGATGCGGATGGGCGAGATGCAGCTGACGCTCGGCCTGTCCGGGTGGACGACGAACGACTGGACCGGCGGCGGCAGCGCGCTCGACCAACTGGCCCCGCCCGTGGACCCGGCACCCGCGACGATGAACGAGGTGGCCGCCGCGTTCCGCGAGAACACGCGCTGGACGCTGGGGGGGCTTGCGACGCGCGTTCGTGCCCCGGCGCCGGTCGTGTCCGCGGGGCTGAACAAGCTGGCGCTCCTGGGTCAGGTGATACACGACCTGCCGCACGAGGTCTACCGCTGGCGGCAGGTGATGCCGGTGACGCTCTCCGCCGAGGTGATCGGCCCCGAGAACCCGGAGACGGTCGCGGCCCGGTCGATGCCGCCGCGGGCGGTGAAGCTGACCCTCGATCAATCCGACGCGACGGGGATGCGGCACCTCGCCGGCACCGCCGACGGGCGGAACACGGTCGAGGTGACGCTCGACGCCGACCAGCGGATCGTCGCCGGGCAGTGCGGCTGCTCGTACTTCTTCACCGGGGGTCTGCGGAAGGGGCCGTGTCGGCACCTGCAGGCAATTCGGAACAAGGCGCTGAACCCCGACCCGTCCGGCGTCACGCTGGAGACGTGGTACCGGCGGTTCGCGCCGGTCGGGGTGTGAGTGAAACAAGGTGGCTGAAAGCCCACCCGCGGCAACGGGTGGGTCGGCCTCCCCAAACTTGGGTCGTCGCGTCCGAGCCTCACCAATGCTGCGGCGTTCCGCCGCGGTTGCTGTTGCCCGCGATTGCGTCCCCCGAGCCGT
>Ga0105048_10003673_pt1 | contig 25115 bp, 19 predicted proteins | sample MAT05_FD_78382 | JGI IMG/M metagenome (GOLD analysis project Ga0105048, IMG submission 78382) | Freshwater microbial communities from Lake Fryxell liftoff mats and glacier meltwater in Antarctica - MAT-05 | ecosystem: Environmental > Aquatic > Freshwater > Ice > Liftoff microbial mat | place... | reverse complement strand
CTTCGGCGCGGGCATCCTCGATGCGGGCTCGGCGGTGGCGATGGCCAAGGGCGAGACCCAGGGCTCCTGGTACTTCGTCGCGGCGCTGCTGCTGCTCGCGCTGTTCGGGCTCAAGTGGGTGGGCCGCCCGCCGCGGAGCGCGATCCTCGGCCTCTGGTCGGTGATAGGCGCGATCCTCGCCGCGCGCGGCATCCCGGTCGACGGCCTCGGTCCGCTCTCGATGCCGATGGCGTCCTGGGACCTGTGGGCGTTCGGGCCGGCCTTCCACAAGACCGCGCTGTGGGCCTCGGCGCTCCCGATGGTCATCCTGGCGGTGGTCTCGCTCGGCTCGAAGAAGGTCCAGCCGCTGGTCCTCGGGCTCACGCTGGGGTGGGCCGCGTGGCTGTTCGTCTCCGGCGTCCTCATGCCGGCCGACGTCCGCTGGATGCCCGGGATCGGCAGCGTCTTCGACCGCCTGTGGCTCTTCGCCAACGGCGGGATCCTCTTGGTGCTGGCCAAGTTGCTGGTCCTCGGTCGCACCCGGACCTGACCTTTTCCTGGGTTTGCGATAGGGCCGTGCGGTGGCCCCCACGAAGTCGCATCGCTACGTGGTGGTCGAAGGCGTCATCGGCGTCGGCAAGACCACCCTCGTGCAGCGCCTGGCCGCCCGTCTGAAGGCGCGAATGGTCTTCGAGGAGTTCGAAGAGAACCCATTTCTCCCCGACTTTTACCGCGACAAAGAGGCCTTCGCGTTCTCGACCCAGATCTTCTTCTTGATGTCGCGCTTCCGGCAGCAGGAGCTGCTGGCGCAGGGCGATCTCTTCCACGCGACCACTCTCTCCGACTACCTCTTCGAGAAGGACCGCATCTTCGCCCTGCTCACGCTGGCCAGCCACGAGCTGGCGCTCTACGAGCGGCTCTTCGACGTGCTGCGCGGCGATGTGCCGCGGCCGGACCTGGTGGTGTTCCTCAAGGCCGACCTCGAGGTGGTCATGGCGCGGATCGCGGCGCGCGGGCGGGCCTATGAGGCGGACATGGACCTCGGCTACATGAGGGCCCTGACCGACGCGTATGCCGAGTTCTTCGCGCGGTGGACGGCCTGTCCGGTGATCACCATCGACACCAGCGCGGTCGACTTGCGGGTCGACGCCGCCACGCTCGATCGCGTGCTGGAGGCGATCCGCACGGGGGCGAGAGCCCTACCCCTGCTCGATACAGGGATCGGCGAGACGTTCCCCCTCCCCGGCGTTGGCTGACGAGCGTCCGAGGCGAGATAAGTCGACCGATTTGGCCACCGATGCATCTCGCCCAGCTTCGTTGCACCGTCTCGGAAGACAATGAGTATTCCTTCATCGGCGCGCCTCGCTGGACGAGCGCCTCGGTGCCCAACTCGATCGCCTTATCTCGCCTCAGACGCTAAGCTCCCGGGCTCGTGCCGGCAGCGCCCCCGCTCCTCTTCACCGATCTCAAGAGCGGTGAGCTCCGCCGGCGGCGCTGGAGTCTGTCGGTCGTCGACGGCGTCGACACCGGCGCGAGCGCGACGATCGACTCCACGCCGGCGCTGATCGGAGCCGCGCCCGCCGCGACGCTGGTCCTCACCGACGACACCGTCTCGCGTTATCACCTCGAGCTCGACATCTTCGCCGAAGGCATCCGGCTGCGCGATCTCGACTCGACCAACGGCACCTTCGTCGGCCCGACGCGCATCCGCGACGCGTTCGTGGAGGCCGGCGACACCTTCCGCCTCGGCCGGACGACGGTCCGCGCGATCGCGATCGAGGAGGCCGCCGCGCCCGAGATCGACACCGACCCGCTGGGCCTGCCGCTCGGCGCGATCGAGCGCATCGGGTCGGCGCTCGCCGTGTCGATCCCGATGCGCGGCCTCTTCGAAGATCTGCGCAAGGTGGCCCGCTCACCTTCGTCGGTCTTGCTCGAGGGCGACGCCGGCGCGGGCAAGGCGACGTGCGCGCGGATCCTCCACGATCTGAGCCCGCGCAAGGCCGCGCCGTACATCCGCGTCACCGTGAAGAAGGGCGTCGAGACGAGCGACGTCGAGCGCCTCTTCTTCGGCTCCGGCGAGGCCGACGGCAGCGCGCAGGGCGCGTACGAGCAGGCCGCGGGCGGGACGCTGTTCATCGAGCACGTCGATCACGTCCCGCAGTCCGTGCAGCGCCGCATCCTGCGGGCGATCGAGAGCGGCGAGGTCCCCAGCAAGAGCGATCAGCGCAAGCGCCGCATCGACGTCCGCTGGATCGCGGCCACATCGTCGCCGTCCGCGCGGGTCACGCTCGAGCCGCGGCTGCTGCGGCGCCTGGCGGTGGTGCGCCTGCGGGTGCCGTCGCTCGAGGAGCGGACCGAGGATCTGGCGCCGCTCGCGCGGGCGTTTCTCGCGTCGAAGTCGAACGGCTCGCCGCCGCTCATGGTCGGGCCGCGCCTCGGGGCCGCGCTCGCGAACCAGATGTGGCCGGGCAACGTGGACGCGCTCGAGGCCGCGCTGACCACGCTGGTGCACGCCGACGCATGGATCGAGGCATCGGAGCCCCCGGGCGCGCTGCGCCACGCGCTGATCGAGGACGCGATCGCGATGCACGCCGGGAGCGTGACCGCCGCCGCGCGCATGCTGGGATCCACGACGCGCGCGTTGTTCGCTTTCGCGGCGCGCGCGGATGTCGACGTCGATGCGTCCGACGCCGGCTGAGGCGTGCAGTTCCATGCGTAGAACTTCGCCGATCGTTTTTTGGCGAATCTGGGCCACGCGCGTTGTCGCAGATACCGAGTTCTTCCTCAGCGGGACCCGTCACCGCGGACGGTGACACCCGCCGCGCCGCGCAAGAGCGGCGATCGGATCTCGGCGCGCCGTTAGAAACCGCACTCCGACGAGCGGCGGAACTGCGTTGCAAATAGGGATCTGGGCGTCCTAAGACCACGGGGCATGCTTTTTCGCGCGATGTTTTCGTCGGCCCTCGTTCTTTTCGCTGCTTGCGGGAGTGACCCGGTCGCGCTGGACGCGGGGGTCGCAGACGACGCCGAGGCCGAGTACGACGCGGGCGTGCCGAGCCGGCCCGACGCGATGCCGCGCGCGGACGCGTTGCCGCGCCCCGATGTCGGCTTCTCCGATCCGACCACGCTGCGCGCCGGTGTCGAGGTCATGCCGATCGTCAGCACCGTCAACCCCGCGATCCCCTCCTCGCTGGGCGTGTACTTCGAGATCCACGGCACCGTGACCTCGACGATGCCGCCGCTCTTCATCGCGGCGCGCGGCCCGGGCACCAACAGCGAATATTTGCCGGGCCCGATGGGCTTCATCGTCCCCGGCCGCCTGGTCGTCTACTACGACATCCGCGGCTCGGGAAAGACGAGCTACGGCGACGGCACCAGCAACTCGACGATCACCGTCGCGCAGCACGTCGCCGACCTCACCGGCCTCATCGACTACGTCGGGACGCTGCCCGGGATCGACACCTCGCACGTCGATCTCCTCGGACACGGCTACGGCGCGCTGCTCGCGATGCACTTCGCGTCGGAGCAGCCGGCGCGCGTGCAGAAGATGGCGCTGGTGAACCCGTTCCCCATCGACATCCTCCAGAACGTGTCCCGCCAGGGCGAGATCGAATCGCGGATCGGCTCGGTGGATCGTGATCGGCTGTACCAGCTGACGATGCGCCCGGAGTGCTGGGGCAACGACGAGGAGTGCTTCATCCTGGCGTGGCGGATCCTCGGCCGCTACCACTTGTGCCCGACCCACCGCGATCTCTTCGCCGAGCTGACCTTCACGAACGGCAGCTTCCGAAACGAGTTCGGCTACATCCCGCAGGATCTGCGGGCGCGCAGCTACGACGACCGCCCGCTGCTCACGCGCGTCACCGCGCAGACGACGGTGATCTCCGGCCCGTGCGAGCCCACGCCGGCCCAGACCGCGCTGGACTACGTCACGGGGATCGCCGGCGCGCGCCACGTGATCCTGCCCGACACGGGCGAGTTCGCCCTCGTCGAGGCGCCCGCCGCCTTCGCCCAGGCCGTGAAGCACGCCTTCGCTCGTTGACTCGACCGGCTCGCCCGGACTAACCGAGCGGGCGATGCGCTACCACGAGACCATCCTCTCCGCGATCGGCGACACCCCGCTGGTCAAGCTCCGCAAGATCGTCCCGCGCAACGCGGCGACGGTGCTCGTGAAGTGCGAGTACATGAACCCCGCCGGCTCGATCAAAGACCGGATGGCGCTCTACATCATCGAGAAGGCCGAGAAGGCCGGCATCCTCAAGCCGGGCGGCACGATCGTCGAGAACACCTCCGGCAACACCGGCCTCGGCGTGGCGATGGCCGCGGCGGTCAAGGGCTACCGCTGCATCTTCACGATGCCGGACAAGATGTCGCTCGAGAAGGTGAACCTGCTCAAGGCGTTCGGCGCCGACGTGGTGATCACGCCGACCAACGTCCCCGCCGACAGCCCGCAGAGTTACTACGAGACCGCCAAGCGCATCGCGCGCGAGACGCCGGGCTCGTTCTATCTGAACCAGTACGACAACCCGGACAACATCGAGGCTCACTACCGCTCGACCGGCCCCGAGATCTGGGATCAGACCGAGGGCCAGATCGACGTGTTCGTCTCCGGCATCGGGACGGGCGGCACGATGAGCGGCGCCGGCAAGTTCCTCAAGGAGAAGAAGCCGGGCATCAAAAACGTCGCCGTCGATCCGATCGGCTCGATCTACAAGGGGCTGTTCGAGACGGGAAAGATGGGCACGCCGCACGTCTACAAGGTCGAGGGCATCGGCGAAGACCGCATCTGCAAGGCGATGGACTTCAGCGTCGTCGATGAGGTGCGCCAGGTCGACGATCGGGAGTGCTTCGTCTACGCGCGCCGGCTCACCCGCGAGGAGGGCATCTTCGGTGGCGGCAGCTCCGGCGCGGCCGTGTCTGTCGCGGTGGCGATGGCCCGCGAGATCGGCCCGGACAAGTTGATCGTCGCCGTCCTTCCCGACTCGGGCACCCGCTACATCACCAAGTTCTTCGCCGACGGCTGGATGAAGGACAACGGCTTCCTGGAGGCGGCCGGCGACCCCTACGGCAAGGTCGCCGACCTGCTGAAGGGCGATCGCAAGGTCGCGACGGCGAGCAAGGGCGAGTCGATCGCCCAGGTCACCGACCGCATGCGCAAGGGCGGCTTCTCGCAGCTCCCGGTGGTCGAGGACACCAACCGCTGCATCGGCATGATCCACGAGCTGGATCTGATGAACACGCTGCTCGAGCGCCGGGCCGCCGCCAAGGACCTGATCGACGACTTCGTACAGCCGCTCGAAGGCGTCGTCTCGCGCGACACGCCGGTCCGGAAGCTCTCCGACGTCTTCGCCGACGGCCGCGTGGCCGTGGTGATCGAGGACGACCGGGTCGTGGGCATCGTCACGAAGATCGACGTGATCGACTTCCTCAGCCGCGGTTAGTTGCCGGATGACGGCTCAGAAATCCTGAGCTAGGGTCCGGCCCCATGAACCGTCTTAGCCTCGCCCTCGTGGGCGCAGGGATCCTCGGCCTGGGGGCCTGCGCGCCGCGCATCAAGTCCTCGCACTACGATCGCTGGACCCAGCAGGACACGATCCGCAAGCAGGAGCGCGCCGAGGAAGAGCGGAAGGAGGCCGCGTTCAAGGCCTTCACCGCAGGCAACGGCGGCAAGGTCGCCGTCGGCGCGAAGCCGGGCGGGCCCGCGGTCAGCAACACCGCTGCGCCGCCGCCCCCGCCCCCGCCCCCGCCGGCCGGCTACGATGGCTACAACTCCCTCGGCGGCAGCCCCACGCCGCCCGTGAAGACCGCCACCAAGAGCCGCGCCGTGAAGCCGGCCGAGGACGAGGACATCTATTGATCGCTCTTCGGCCCCGAGGGAGATGCGGGGCCGCCCGATGACGCTCGGACGAAAGACGGTTCTCGTCGTCGATGACGAGGTGAGCCTCCGCAAGGTGCTGAGCGCGACGCTCAAGCGCGAGGGCTTCGAGGTCGTCACCGCTTCCGACGGCCTCGAGGCGATCGAGATCCTGTCCAAACACGCCATCGATCTGGTGCTCACCGATCTGCGCATGCCGCGTCTCGACGGGATGGGCCTGCTCCGCGTCATGCTCGACAAGCACTCCGGGATCCCGGTCGTGGTGCTCACCGCGCACGGCACGGTCGACATCGCGGTCGAGGCGATGAAGCTCGGGGCGTTCGACTTCCTCTCGAAGCCCTTCGATCAGGACGAGCTCAAGCTGATCCTGCACAAGGCGGCCGCGACCGCGCAGCTCTCGACCGCCGAGATCGAGCCGGGCGGCCTGGGCCGCTACGGGCTCATCGGCCAGAGCGCCAAGCTCGCCAGCGTCTTCAAGATGATCGAGAAGGTCGCCGCGGCGCCGTCGACGGTGCTCATCACCGGCGAGTCGGGCACCGGCAAGGAGCTGGTCGCGTCGGCGATCCACCAGCAGAGCCCGCGCAAGGACAAGCCGTTCATCCGCATCAACTGCGCCGCGATCCCCCGCGATCTCATCGAGAGCGAGCTGTTCGGCTACGAGCGCGGCGCGTTCACCGGCGCCGTGAGCGCCAAGCCGGGCCGCTTCGAGCTGGCCGATCAAGGATCGCTGTTCCTCGACGAGATCGGTGAGATCCCGCTCGAGATGCAGGTGAAGCTGCTGCGCGCGCTGCAGGAGAGCGAGTTCGAGCGCGTCGGCGGCGTCACCACGACGCGGGTGGACGTGCGCTTGATCGCCGCCACCAACCGCGATCTGCGGAACGAGATCACGCAGGGCAAGTTCCGCGAGGACCTGTTCCACCGCCTGAACGTGGTGCCGATCGAGCTGCCGCCGCTGCGGGCGCGCATCGAGGACATTCCTGCGCTGGTCGAGCACTTCCGGCACAAGTACAACAAGCGCCTCTCGAAGGTGCCGCCGGTCGAGCGGGTGAGCGAGGCGACGATGAGCTGCCTCGGCCTCTACAGCTGGCCGGGCAACATCCGCGAGCTCGAGAACGTCATGGAGCGCGCGGTGCTGTTCGCCGACAACGGCGAGGTCACGCCCGAGGAGCTGCCCGATCAGGTGCGCAAGGTCCTGGGCGGCGAGGCGAGCGACGCGGCGGGTGGCACCAAGAGCGACACGCCACGCGGCGGGTTCGCGCCGATCGGCCCGCTGAAGGAGATCGTTCGCCAGCACACCGAGACGCTGGAGAAGGATCTGATCACCCGGGCCCTGGAAGAGACCGGCGGGAACGTCACGCAGGCCGCACGGCGCCTCTCGATCTCCCGGAAGAGCCTCCAGAACAAGATGAAGGAGCTCAAGCTGCGCGAGGGCATGAGCGACGACGACAACGACTCGAACCCGCCCTCGCTGACCTCGGTTCCCCCGCCGCCGGGCTCCGGCTCGTAATTGACAGGATTCCTGGGCAAAGGTACCCCGGTGGGGTCGCCATGCGGGTGAGCACGATCGCGACCTTTGCGCTTGCCGCGGTCCACGCCTCGACCGCGCTCGCTGCGTGGGAGACCGAGGTCCTGACCGCCGCCGAGAAGCACAACGCGGTCGATGTCCACCTCTCGCTCGGCTACGCGCACTCGATCCGCGCCGGGAAGATCACCCGCGAGTGGATCCAGGAGCCGACGATCGCCGGCGGCGTGCGTCAGGCGATCGACGTGAAAGAGCTGCGATTCCTGGAGCGCAAGAACGCGCTGCAGATCGGCGTGCGGGTCGGCCTCTATCACGACCTCGAGCTGCATATCTTCGCGCCGATCGTCGTGAACCAGGACAGCATCATCCGCTTCGCGCTGGGCGCCGGTCCGTCCTCGACCATCACCGGCAGCGTCAACGCCGACGATCCGACCTTCACCCAGGGCACGCCGCGCTACCCGATCACCGATGTGCCGCAGCAGCGCTTCCGCGGGGGCTTCGGCGACATGACCTTCGGGCTCTCCTGGTCGCCGTTCGTCGAGACCAAGGACGAGGCCTGGCCGACGCTCACGCTGCGCGGCGACATCACCGCGCCGACCGGCGAGGTCCACCAGGTCACCGAGGTCGGCGCGCTCACCGACGCCGCGGGTGGTGGCGTCGGGCTCGGCCAGACGGTGTTCGATCTCTCGCTCTCGGTGAGCCGCCGCATGCGCGAGGGCACGCCGGCGCTCGACCCGTACCTGCGCTTCGGCGTCTCGCTGCCGGTCGCGACCGCGGGCCAGCAGGTCTTCGGGATGACGCCGCCGGTGTCGGGCCACTTCATCGTCGGCACCGAGATCCGCACGTTCGAGTCGGAGGAGCAGGAGTCGCACATCGCGATCGACCTCTCCTTCGAGACTCGTTACACCGGCACCGGCCGCACGTTCAGCGAGCTGTCCGACTACTTGCCGGGGTTCGATCCGACCCGCGTGCTGGGCAACCGCGCCGGCGCGGTCACGATGCCCGATCAGTTCGAGTACGCCGACTTCGGCAACCCGGCGAACTACGCCTCGCGCACCGACGGCGCGACGTGCGGCAGCGTCGCGGGCGTGCCGTGCGGCGAGCTCAACCAGGTCGAGGAGTTCGTGACGTTCGGCGGCGCAGTCGCGGCGCTGGTGCAGATCACCCGCTGGATGTACCTCCGCGGCGGCGTCTCGCTGCGCCACGACACCGATCACCTGCTCACCAACGAGCGGGTCGGCAGCGATCTCGATCCCGACAACGCGGCGCTCACCTGCGACGGCGCGCAGTGCTCGGGCCGCGTGAACGCGCGCAACTCCTTCTTCGATCGGACCCTCAACACCTGTCCTGCGGGCAAGGTCTGCGACGAGCGGAACAAGTATTACGACCCGCGCTACGACGCGCCGGGCCGGCGTTTCCGCTTCGAAGAGAACACCCACTGGACGTTCTTCTTGCAGGGAGCAGCGACCTTCTGATGAGCACCTACGACGCCCCCCTGCGCGAGCTGGTGTCTCGCGCGCTCGCCGAGGACATCGGGCCGGGAGACGTGACCGCCCGCCTCTTGCCCGAAACGCTGACCGGAACCGCCGACATCCTCGCCAAGACCGGGCTCGTGGTGGCCGGCTTCGCGCCGTTCCTCGAGGTCTACCGGCAGGTCGATCCTTCGGTCGAGGTCACGTTCACGGGCCCCGAAGGCGCGAGCGTCGGCCCGCGCACGGTGGTCGGCACGGTGCGCGGATCCGCGCGATCGCTCCTCACCGGCGAGCGCACCGCGCTCAACTTCATGCAACGCCTCTCCGGCATCGCCACGTTCACGCGGGCGTGTGTGGATCAGGTCGCCGGCACCAAGACCCAGATCGCCGACACGCGAAAGACGACGCCCGGGCTGCGCTCGCTGGAAAAAGCGGCCGTGCGCGCCGGCGGCGGCAAAAATCACCGCTTCGGGCTCTTCGATGGCGTGCTGATCAAGGACAACCACATCGCCGCGCTCGGCGGCGTGGCCGCGGCGATCACACGTGCCCGCGAGGAGGCCCATCATCTCCTGCGCGTGGAGTGCGAGGTCACGACGATCGAGGAGCTCGAGCAGGCGCTCGCGGCGCGCGCCGACGTGATCCTCCTCGACAACATGAGCACCGCGATGATGCGCGAGGCGGTCGATCGCACCGCCGGCCGCGCCGTGCTGGAGGCGAGCGGGAACATGACGCTCGGTCGGCTGGCCGAGGTCGCCGCGACCGGCGTCGATCTCATCTCGATGGGCGCGCTGACGCACACGGTGGTCGCGGCAGATATCTCGCTCGAGTACCGCGCCTGATCCTCTTTCGATGCTCGATCCCCGACCGTACCTGACGACGCGCGCGATCGGCCGAGAGGTCGAGATCCACGACGTCATCGACAGCACCAACGCCCGCGCGGCCGTCCTCGCGCGCGCGGGCGCCGGTCATGGGCTCGCGGTGATCGCGGGCTCGCAGACCGCGGGCCGAGGGCGCCTGGGCCGCGTCTGGGACTCACCGCCCGACGCCGGCGCCTACGTCTCGTTCATCGTGCGACCGAACCTCGCGCTGAAGGACACGCCGCTCCTCACGCTGACCGCGGGCCTGGCGCTGTCGAGCGCGGTCGTCGCGCTGAGCGGCGCGGACGTCGCGCTCAAGTGGCCCAACGATCTGCTCGCGACCAGCACGCTGCGCAAGGTGGCCGGGATCCTGGTGGAGATGGTCAGCGGCCAGGCGATCGTCGGGATCGGCGTCAACGTTCGCGCGGTGCCGCGCCCGCCGCTGATCGCCGACTACGCGACGTCGATCGAGTCGGTGAGCGGCCGGGTGATCGATCGCGCCGAGCTGATCGCGGCGATCGCGTCCGAGCTCGAGGCGGAGATCGAGCGGCTGGAGAGCACCGGCGCCGGGCCCCTGATCGCGCGCTGGTCGGCGCGTGCGGCGGGCCGCGGGGAGCCGGTGCGGATCGGCGACGTCGAGGGCGTGCTCGAGGGCGTCGGCCCCGACGGCGCGCTCCTGGTGCGCACGCCGGGGGGCGTTCGCGCGATCTACGCCGGGGATCTGCGGCTGAGCGGCGCACCCGAGCCCCAAGATCGTTGACACCGGGTGGAGGAACTTGGTACCCACCTCCCCGCTTCGACGGGGTCATAGCTCAGCTGGGAGAGCGCATGAATGGCATTCATGAGGTCGGCGGTTCGATCCCGCCTGGCTCCATCCGTCCTGCCCGCCTTCGATAGAGTCCCGCCTGCCTGGGTGGCGAAATGGTAGACGCGGCGGATTCAAAATTCGCTTCCCAAAAGGAGTGTGGGTTCGAGTCCCTCCCCAGGCATCGCGCTTTCCCAGGGCATTGACCGTCGGATTCGCGACCTCGCATCCTCGGTCATGGTCGTCGACGCCGAGCCGCTGCGGTTGCGCCGCGGGATCGAGCTCATTCCGTCGTGGATCCCGGGGCGGCCCGGCGTCGTCCTCCGCGATCCCTTCCGCTACGCCGAGGGGCCGCGGCTGATCCCGAGCGCCTTCGTGCCGCTGCTCTCGGTGCTCGATGGGACCCGGAGCCGCGCAGAGATCATCAGGAGCGCGGGACGCTTCGGCGGCGCGTCGGTCGAGCCGTTCATCACCAGCCTCACCGACGATGGCTACATCGACGGCGAGCGCTTCCGCGAGCGAAAGGACGCCTGCCACGCAGAGTTCGTGCGCGCGCGCCTGCGCGAGGCGCTGCACGCCGGCTCGGGCTATCCGGACCGGCCCGACGAGCTCCGCGTGGTGCTCGATGGCTATCGCGGCACCGTCGCCGCCGATGCCACGGCGAGCGCGTCGTTCGGCATCGCCGCACCGCACGTGAGCCCGTTCGGCGCGCCGCTGTCGTACGGCGCGGCGTACCACCAGCTCGGGCCGCACCTCGCCGATCGCACCTTCGTCGTGCTGGGGACCTCGCACTACGGGGCGCCCGATCGTTTCGGGCTCACCACCAAGCCGTTTCGTACGCCGCTCGGCGAAGCACCGGTCGACGTCGCGGCGGTCGAGGCGCTGGCCGCAGCGGCGCCGCGATCGGTGGTGCGCGAGGACTATGCGCACTCGATCGAGCACTCGATCGAGTTCCAGGTCGTGTTCCTGCAGCACGCCGTCGCGCCCGACGTGCGCATCATCCCGATCCTCTGCGGGCCGCTCGAGTGCGCCGGCGGTGATCGGCCGGAGTCCGTGCCGGAAGTGGCGGAATTCTTCGCTGCGCTCGGCCAGCTGCAGTCGAAGCGCGACGATCTGTTCTGGATCCTGGGGATCGATCTCGCCCACGTCGGCGAGCGCTACGGGCACGCGTTCGCGGCGCAAGCGCAGGCCGGCGTGATGCGCGACGTCGGCAACACCGATCTGTCCCGCCTCGAGCGCGTCTGCGAAGGCGACGCCGACGGGTTCCTCGAGCTGGCCCACCCGCGCGACGACGCGCTCAACTGGTGCGGCACCTCGCCGCTCTATACGTTCCTGCGCACGGTGCCGTCGGCGCGCGGAGAGATCCTCCGCTACGACCAGTGGAACATCGACGCGCGATCGGTCGTGACGTTCGCCGGGCTCGGCTTCGACACCCCGTGAAGCGACGCCGCATCTGGGTCGAGCTCCTTCCGCCGGAAGAGCTCGGCCGACCCACCACCCGCGCCCTCCTCGCCCGCTACGCGCTCGAGCCGATCATGGCGCTGCCCCCGTCGCGCCAGACACCCGCCATGCGCACGGCGCTCTCCGAGCTCGCGGCCGATGGGATCCCGATCGGGATCTGGCCGCTCCTCCACGACGCCGATGGCTACTGGCTGTCGACCCACAACGCAGCGACGTTCATGGCGCGCGTCGACGAGGCGCTGGCCTTCCTCGCAGAGATCCCGGTGCGCACCATGGCGATCGATCTCGAGCCGCCGCTCGCGATCAGCCGCGCCCTCAACGAAGGGGACGTCGCTGGCCCGCTGATCCGCGCGCTCTTCACGTCGATGACCCCTGCGGTACGAAGCGCTCGCCACGAAGGTCGAGCGCGGCTGATGGCGCTGACGACGTCGCTGCGCGCGCGCGGCATCGAGACGCTCGCGGCGATCCTGCCGCCGGTCCTGCTCGATCTCGACGCCCGCCACCGACCGGTGCAGGCGATGCTCTCCACCCCGCTCGATCCGAGCGCCTGCGACGTGGTGTGCCCGATGATGTACACGACGATGATCGCGCCTCTGTTCCCCGGCCGGGGCATGGCGATCGCGCGACATCTCCTCGCGCTCGCGGCGCGCCGCCTGGTCGCCCGCCGCGGCACGGCCGGCACTTCGATCGGGCTGGGCTGCGTGGGCCTCGGGAAGCTCGGCGACGAGCCCATCTACGCGGACGTGGCCGCGCTGGAGGCAGACGTCCGCGCCGCGACTCTCGCCGGTGCCACGGACCTCGCTCTGTTTTCGCTGGAAGGTGCCCTCGGACGTCGCGAGCCGGAAGCGTGGCTCAGAGCGTTCGCCGAGGGCTGAGGCGGGTCGAGCTCAGGAGCGCTTCTTCAGCTCCTCGTCGATGACCGCCTTGAAGGCATCGAACGGTTGGGCGCCCGAGAGGAGCCGGCCGTTCACGAACGTCGCCGGGGTCCCGTTCACGCCGAACTTCTGGCCCTCGGCCATATCCTCGTCGACCCAGGCCGCGTTCGCTGGATCGTTCAGATCCTTCTCGAACTTCGCTACGTCGAGGCCGAACTCCTTCGCCCACGCGACGAAGTTGTCCTTCGTCAGCGCGCGCTGATTCTGGAACATCTTGTCGTGGAACTCCCAGAACTTGCCCTGCTTGTGCGCGGCGATGGCGGCGATCGCGGCCGGCTTCGCCGTGGGGTGGAAGGGCAGCGGGTAGTGCTTGAACGCGATCGCGACCTTGTCGCCGTAGGTCTTGCGGATCTCCTCGACGATCGGGTTCACGCGGCTGCAGAACGGGCACTCGAAGTCCGAGTAGACGACCAGCTGGATGGGCGCGTTCGCCTTGCCGCGGACCGGGGCCTTGCCGAACTTCACGTCGACGGGGCCGGCCGGGGCGGCGGGCGCCTGCGGGCGCTGCTGCGGAGCGGTGTCGGCGACGGCCTTGCCGGCCTCGGTGTCCATAATCTTGGCGTAGACGTCGGCCTTCTTGGTGCCGCTCGCGACGAGCTTCTCGGCGAGCGCGATCTCGGTGTCGATGACGCCCTTGAACGACTCGAAGGGCAGCGCGCCGCGAACAGGAACGCCGTTCACGAAGAAGGAGGGCGTCCCGCGGGCGCCGTACTTGGTGCCGTCCGCCATGTCACGCTCGATGGCCGCCTTGACCTCGGACGACTCCATGTCGGCCTTCCACTTGCTGATGTTGAGGCCGATCTTCTTGGCGTAGCCTTCGATGTCCGAGTCCTGGAGCGCCTTCTGGTTGGCGAACAGCTCGTCGTGCATCTCCCAGAACTTGCCCTGCTTGTTCGCGGCGAGAGCGGCCTTGGCGGCCGGCATCGCCCGCGGGTGGAAGGGCAGCGGTTGGTTGCGGAACTGGACCTGGACCTTCGTCCCGTAGGTCTCGTGGATCTGCTTCAGCGTCGGCATGACGCGGCTGCAGAACGGGCACTCGAAGTCCGACCACTCGATGATCGTGACGAGCGGCTCGGTCGCGCCCTTCGCCGGGACGCCGCTGACGAGGTCGACCCGCTGACGGGTCGACGGCGGCGGGGCCTGCGCCGGCGGCGGCGCCGGGGGCGTGTCACGGCCGCTGGCGATGATCGCCTCGTAGAGCTTGTCCTTCGACGTGCCGCTCGAGACCATCTTCTCGGCCTTCACCAGCTCGGTATCGATGATCTTCTTGAAGTTCTCGTAGGGCTGCGCGCCCGAGAGGTTCACGCCGTTGATGAAGAACGCCGGCGTGCCGCGCGCGCCGACCTTCGTCGCCACCGCTTGATCCGCCTGGATCTGCTCCTTGCCGGCGCCCGAGGCGACGTAGGCCTTGGCCTTCGCGACGTCGAGTCCGATCTCACCGGCGTACTTCTCGAGGCTGGCGGCATCGAGCGCCTTGTTGTTCTCGAAGAGCTTGTCGTGCATCTCCCAGAACTTGCCCTGCTGCTGCGCAGCGATGGCCCACTCGGCGGCGGGGCCGGCGTTCTGGTGGAAGGGCAGCGGGTTGTGGCGGAAGGCCACGCGCACCTTGTTGCCGTACTCCTGGTGGACCTGCTTGAGCGTCGGTCCGACGCGGCTGCAGAACGGGCACTCGAAGTCCGAGAACTCGACGATGGTGACGAGCGCGTCGTTCGGGCCCTTCACCGCCGCGTTCGCGACGGGGACCTTGAAGATGTCGCTCGCGCCCGCGGGCGCACCGGGTGCGGCGGGTGCGGTCGGGTTGCCGACCTTGGGATCCTGACGAACGGTGACGGTCCCGCCATCGCTGCCCGATTTGACGGCCATACCGACGGCGACGCCGACGGCGCCCGTTACCAACATTCCGATGAGTGCTGCGCCTGTTTTCATATGTTCTTGGACTCCGTAAGAGGGCCACACAAGGCCGCGTCTCTCGGGTTCTGTCAACCAGAAGTAAACGGCCGGCATTCCGTGACGATCGGTGAAACTGGGCCGCTGGAGCCGCCACCGCACGCGCGCGGTCCGCCCTCTCCGCTCGCGGTGTCGGGTGTCGAGAAAAGCCCGGACGTCGGACTTTGACGCCCTGATCCAAGTGCCTATCGGAGCGGGGAAAAGGTCCCCTGTAGACCGAGCATCAATATTTCGTTCCGGACCCGTTGCTTCCAGCCGCGGGACCGAGCAAGGAGCACTCAATCATGGCATCCAAAAAAGTCATCGGCATCGACCTCGGCACCACCAACAGCTGCGTGGCGATCATGGAGTCGGGCGAGACCAAGGTCCTCGTCAACGAAGAAGGCAGCCGCATCACCCCGTCGGTCGTTGCGTGGACCGACAAGGGCGACGTCCTCGTCGGCACCGTCGCGCGCCGTCAGGCGATCACCAACCCGACCAATACGGTCTACTCGGTGAAGCGCTTCATGGGCATGAAGTTCGACGAAGTGAAGAGCGAGAAGGAGCGCGTCCCGTACGCGGTCGTGAAGGCGCCCAACGGCGACGCCGTCATCCAGATCCGCGACAAGACCTACGCGCCCCCGGAGGTCTCGGCGAAGATCCTCCAGAAGCTGAAGCTTGCCGCTGACAACTATCTCGGCGAGGAGGTCACCGACGCGGTGATCACCGTGCCCGCGTACTTCAACGACGCCCAGCGCCAGGCGACCAAGGACGCTGGCAAGATCGCCGGTCTCAACGTCCTGCGCATCATCAACGAGCCCACCGCGGCCGCCCTCGCGTACGGCCTCGACAAGAAGGGCAACGAGGTCATCGCGGTCTACGACTTCGGCGGCGGCACGTTCGACGTGTCGGTCCTCGAGGTCGGCGACGGCGTGGTCGAGGTAGTCTCCACCAACGGCGATACCCACCTCGGTGGCGACGACTTCGACAACACCATCATGCAGTGGCTGATCGACGAGTTCCGGCGCGACACCGGCCTCGACGTCGCGAAGGACAAGATGGTCGTCCAGCGCCTCAAGGAGGCGGCGGAGAAGGCCAAGATCGAGCTCTCGGCGGCGTTCGAGACCGAGGTCAACCTGCCCTTCCTCACGGCCGACGCGAGCGGACCGAAGCACCTCCAGGTGAAGCTGACCCGCGCCAAGTTCGAGGCGCTGATCGACGACTTCATCAAGCGGAGCTTCGACTCGGTGAAGCGCGCGCTCCAGGACGCGAAGAAGTCCCCGCACGAGATCGACGAGATCGTGCTGGTCGGTGGATCGACCCGCGTCCCGAAGATCCAGGCCGAGGTGAAGAAGTTCTTCGGCAAGGAGCCGAACCGCTCCGTGAACCCCGACGAAGTCGTCGCGGTCGGCGCGGCGATCCAGGGTGCGGTGCTCACCGGCGAGGCGAAGGACATCGTCCTCCTCGACGTGACCCCGCTGTCGCTCGGCATCGAGACGCTGGGCGGCGTGTTCACGCCGCTGATCTCGCGCAACACCACGATCCCGGCGCGGAAGTCGGAGACCTTCTCCACCGCGGCGGACGGTCAGACCCAGGTCGAGGTGCACGTGCTCCAGGGCGAGCGCCCGGTGGCCAGCGGTAACAAGACGCTGGGCCGGTTCGTCCTCGACGGCATTCCGCCCTCGTCGCGCGGCATGCCGCAGATCGAGGTGACCTTCGACATCGACGCGAACGGCATCGTGCACGTGGCGGCGAAGGACAAGGCGACCGGTCGCGAGCAGTCGGTGAAGATCCAGGCGTCCTCGGGGCTCACCGAGGAGCAGATCAAGCAGATGGTCCGCGACGCCGAGGTGCACGCGAAGGACGACCAGGAGAAGCGCGAGCAGGCCGAGACGCGCAACAAGCTCGATCAGCTGGTCTACCAGGTCGAGCGGACGATGAACGAGTCGAAGGACAAGCTCCCGGTGGACATCGGACAGTCGGTCCACCAGGCGCTCGAGCAGGCGCGCACCTCGCTGAAGGGCACCGACCACGGCGCGTGGAAGAGCGCCGAGACCGCGCTGATGGAGGCCTCCACCAAGATGGCCGAGCACCTCTACAAGGGGACCTCGGGCGGCGGTGAAGGCGGCGGCGGTGGGGGCGGCGGACCTGCCGGCGGCGGTGGTGGCGGAGCGAAGCCGAAGGACGACGACTCCGTGATCGACGCTGATTACAAGGAAGTAAACTAGCTCGTCCCACGCTGCGGTCGGGGGCAGATCCCCGACCGCGGCTTTTCTCCTTTGCCGCGCGCGCACCGTCCGGTATGTCCTCGATCGATGCGTGCGTCGCTGCCCGTACTTGGCGATGAGGCTGCTGAGGCTGCTGATGCTGCTGAACCGAAGCCCGCGCGCGCTCCGAAGCCGAGCTGGCTCAAGGTCCAGGCGCCCGGTGGTCCCCGCTACGCAGCGATGAAGCAGCGCGCCCGGCGGCTGCACCTCGCGACCGTCTGCGAAGAGGCGCAGTGCCCCAACATCGGCGAGTGCTGGAGCGGCGGGACCGCGACCTTCATGCTGATGGGCGAGGTCTGCACGCGCGGCTGCCGCTTCTGCGCGGTGGACACCAAGAAGCACCCCGACGCCCTCGATCCCGACGAGCCGATGCACATCGCCGACGCGGTGTCCGAGATGGGGCTCTCGTACGTCGTCCTCACGTCGGTGAACCGCGACGAGCTCGCCGACGGCGGCGCGCGGCACCTGGCCAACTGCTTGATGGCCGTGCGGGAGAAGAGCCCGAGCGTGCTGCTCGAGATGCTCATCCCCGACTTTTTGGGCGCGCAGCCCTCCATCCGCATGATCGCGGAGACCGATCTCGCGGTGCTCGCGCACAACGTCGAGACCGTCGAGCGGCTCACGCCGTCGGTGCGCGACCCGCGCGCGACCTACGATCAGAGCCTCAGCGTGCTCGAGTACATCAAGGGATTGAAGCCCAACCTGCTCACCAAGAGCTCGATCATGGTCGGGCTCGGCGAGACCGAGGCCGAGGTCCTGCGCACGCTGGCCGATCTCCGCGCGGTGGGCGTCGACATCGTCACGCTCGGACAGTACCTGCGCCCGTCGCTGAAGCACCTCCCGGTCGACCGCTACGTCGAGCCCGAGGTCTTCGATCGCTACGCCGCCCGCGCCCGCGAGATGGGCTTCGGCTACGTCGCGTCCGGCCCGCTGGTGCGCTCCTCGTATCGCGCCGGCGAGCTGTTCGTCGAAGGCCGCCTGCGCCCCCAAGGACATCACTCATGAAGACCGTCACCGCCACGACCCCAAAAGCCACCCACAACGGCGCGCACGCGGCGCCGCAGATCGCGCAGACGATGCCCGACTTCGAGAAGCTGTACCCGCTGCGGACGTGCATCCTCGAGGACGGCTCGGCGGTCGATGACCCGAACCTCGCGCCCGAGCTGCTGCGCAAGATCATGGAGTACATGATCTGGAACCGCGAGCTCGACGAGCGCCTCACCAAGCTGCAGCGTCAGGGCCGCATCGGCTTCCACATCGGCTCGGTCGGTGAAGAGGCGCTGATGATCGGCTCGGCCGCGGCGACCAAGCCGAACGACTGGATCGTGCCCTGCTACCGCGAGATGGGCGTCGCCCTCTACCGCGGCATGCCGCTCGACGACATCGTCGCGAACATGTTCGGCACCGCCGACGACCCGGTGCAGGGCCGTCAGATGCCCTGCCACTACGTCGACAAGGCGCACAACTTCCTCTCCATCAGCTCGCCGGTCGGCACCCAGATCTCGCAGGCCGCGGGCGTAGGCTGGGCGATGCGCCTCAAGGGCAAGGGCGATGCGTCGGTGGTGTACTTCGGCGACGGCGCGACCAGCCAGGGCGACTTTCACGTCGGCGTGAACTTCGGCGGCGTCTTCAAGGCTGCCACGGTGTTCATCTGCCGCAACAACCAGTGGGCGATCTCGACGCCGCTGTCCGGGCAGACCAAGTCGCAGACCATCGCGCAGAAGGCGATCGCCTACGGCATCCCCGGCGAGCGCGTCGACGGCAACGATCCGCTGGCGGTGTACAAGGCGACGGCCGAGGCGCTCGATCGCGCGCGCCGCGGCGAGGGGTCGACCCTGCTCGAGATGCTCACGTACCGCGTGGGCGCCCACTCGACGAGCGATGATCCGCGCGCCTACCGCAACGCCGACGAGGTCGAGCCCTGGACCCAGCGCGATCCGATCGAGCGGTTCCGGAAGTACCTCACCAAGAAGAACCTCTGGGCCCCGGCCGAGGACGAGCGCATCAAGGCGGCCATCACCGTCGAGCTGATGGCGGCGATCGAGAAGGCGGAGAAGACGAAGACGCCGGCGATCGAGTCGCTGTTCTCGGACGTCTTCGCGGACAAGCCGTGGCACCTGGTCGAGCAGCAGGCCGAGCTCGAGGCGCACTTCGGCGAGGGCTACGTCAGCAAGGGCCACACTTAGCTTAGCCGGTCATTCGCAGGGGAAGCTCATCAGCGCGTCGGCCAGCGAGGTCAGCATCGCGTCGTCCTCGCGCACGCCGAAGCACTCGTCGGCGCCGATGGTCATCGAGCCGATCACCAGCGTCCCGCTCACCACTCGGCCGATCATCTCGGCCTCGCCGCCCACGCGCACCGTCGGGCTGGTCGCGCCGTCGAAGCGCAGGCGGATCGAGTCGTTGATCATCCAGGGCTCGAGGTCGACCTGTTGGGCCAGGCGATCCATCGACAGATCCAGCGAGGCTTCCACCGAGGGCGACACCGCGATCTCCATCTCCTGGCGGAGGTAACGGAACGACGCGTCGACCTGGTGTCCGAGCGCAGCGTTCATGTCGAAGCTGATCTGCTGGACGCCATCGAGGCTCAGCGTTGCGGGCGCGTTGCCGAACGAGAGATCGTCGACCACCAGGGTGTCGGTGAGCGCCGCGTAGTTGAACTGCCCGCGCAGGCCGTGGAGCGCGAGCGCGAGCTGACCGGTCGCACCCTCCTCGGCGCCCCAGGCGAGCGGCGCCTCGATGTCGATGCTGGCGATGTCGACCGAGCCGATCGCGACGTGCCCGGCGGTGTCGACGTCGAGCGCGAGCGACATCGGCCCGACCGCGACCATGAACGACTCGCCCTCGACCGTGCCGCCCACGTGCGCGCCGAGCGCCGAGCTGATCGCGAGATCGGTCGCGCCGGCCGCGAGGTGGATGACGCCTTCGACGTCGGCGGGGATCGACGAGGCGTCGATCTCCATGTCGGCCCCGTACTCGATCACCACGTCGCGCCACACCGCGAGATCGAGGTCGGCCTCGACGCGATCGGCGGTGAGATCGAGGCGCAGCGGCGAGAGGCGCCGCGTCCCGAACTGCGCGGTGAGGGTCACCTGATCGCGGGCGTGCGAGGTGGCGACGAACCGCACCGGATGCGCGGTCAGGACGCGCAGGCAGTCGGCGTTCGGGTGGCCGCTGTCCTGCGCGCAGACCTGCTCGGGCGGCACGCGATACACGATCTCGGTCGCGGTCTCGGACTCTATCGAGCCGAGGATGGCGTCCATGGTCGGGGTGATGACGTCGACCAGCTCTTGATCGGCCGGCAGCTCGGAGAGGTCGATGTCGAGGTCGGTCAGCACCTGCGACGGTGCGAGCGCGCGGATCGAGCCCATCAGCCGGGGGGCCAGCTCGGTGCGGGCGCGCCCGGAGATCTGCGCGACCTCGGCGGACGTCAGCGGGCGGGCCTGGTTGTTCACGTCGGTCGTGTTCGCGTCGCAGGCCATGAGCGCAGCAGCGGTAAAGAGTGAGGTGGTGATCAGCTTGAAGTTCATGTCAGTGGGGCTCCTTGCCCCGTGAAGAGCGGCGAGCGCGACGAATGGCCCCGAAATTTTGGGGTCGATTTTTTGGGGCCACCGAGCGGACCTCGATGCTCTATACGAACGAGCGGTGATCGACCTCACCCAGGACCGGGTGGCGCTCGACGGGTACCGGCGCGGGGATCGAGCGATCCTCGGCCGTATCTTCGAGGACCACGCGGGTCAGGTGGCGCGCTGGGCGTCAGGGGGATTCTCGTTCCGAAGCGGCGAAGAGCGGCGCCGCTTCGATGGCTTTCGCTCGGCGGTCGATGTCCATGACGTGGTCAACGAGGTCTTTCGCACGGTGTTCGAGGAGCGCGCCCGGGTCGCGTACTCCGGGCTCACGCCCCTCGAGGGCTACATCTTCGTCATCACGCGCAACATCATCCTGCGCCGGCTCAAGATCATGGATCGCGATCGGCCGATCGACGTCGACTCGATCGAGGCGTTACCCAGCGAGGAGCTGGCCCCGGACGAGCGCATCGCGCGCGAGGAGGAAGTGACCATGGTGCGCGAGTTCCTGGCCACCCTCGGCGAAGAGGAGCAGCGGTTCGTGAGCCTGCGCTTCAGCGAGGATCGACCGCAGAACGAGGTCGGCGATCAGCTCGGCTGGTCGCGGAAGAAGGTCCGCCTGCAGGAGACGAGCATCCGCGCGAGCCTCACGCGATTCATGCTGCGGCGCCGCGGGACGCGGGAGTTATCGGTATGAGCGCGCACGTCGAGGCCGCGATCGAGTGGTATTTCAAGGGTGAGATCGCCCAGCCTCGCGAGCGCGACGCGCTCTTCGCGCACCTCGGCGCGTGCGTCCACTGCCGCGCGAAGTTCGACGCGCAGTCGGCGGCGAATGACGCGCTGAGCGGTCGCCGATTCGCCAAGGTCGACCTCGACGCGATGCTGCCGGCCCTGCTGGAAGGCGCCGCCCCACCCCGCCGGCGCCTGTCGTGGGTGGCCTGGCTCGCGCCGGCCCTGACCGTGTGTGCGGTGCTGGTGTTCTTCATCCCGCAGTCGGAGCTCACGCCGAAGGGCGGCGGCCTGCGCGGGCCCCCGGCGATCGAGGCGCTCTGCTTCGACACCCAGGCCCAGCTGGCCGCACACCGCACGGCGACCGGCGGCTGCCCCGCGCCGGGGTTCGTGAAGCTGGTGTTCGCGGCGCCCGAGACCGTCCCGGTGCTGAACCTGGTGGTGCTGGGGGCGGATGGCGCGGTGCGCTGGAGCGCCGACGTCACGACGCCCAAGCCGCGCGACGTCATCGGCGACTACATCGAGCTGGCCAAGGGCGACGAGCTGCGCGTGATCGCGGTCGCCGGAGATCGGTCGACGCCGCTCGAAGTAGCCAGGACGATGGCAGCGGTGATGACCATCCGCGGGGAGCCATGATCAGCCTCGTACTGCTCGCCGCGCTGCACACGCAGGTGCCGACCTCGACCCCGACGGTCGCCACGCGCCGCTACGCGATCGTGATCGGCGTGAACGATCCGATCACCAGCGCGCAGAAGCCCCTCAGCTACGCCGACGACGACGCGGTGCGGTTCTTCTCGCTGTTCCGCGAGATGGCCGGCGACGCCGCGCTGTTCACCTTGCTCGACGACGAGACCCAGGCGGCGTGGCCCGAGGTGGTGGCCGAGGCCGAGCTCCCAGAGAAAGAGGCCATCTTTTCTCGCGCCGAGCGGATGTTCGCCGAGATGACCGCCGATCACGAGCGCGGCCTGCGTACCGAGCTCTACCTGGTCTACAGCGGCCACGGCATGGTCGACGAGCACGGCGAGGGCCGGCTCGGCTTGCGCGGCGGCACGTTCTCACGGAGCGAGCTCTACGAGCGGTTCCTGGCAAAATCACCGGCCGACGTGAACCACCTGATCGTCGACGCGTGCGACGCGTACTTCTTCGTGCAGTCGCGCGGCGGTGATCCGGACATCGAGCGCGCGCTCAACGCCCGGGCCCGCGAGTTCCTGGATCGCCAGACCCTCGCCCGCTTCCCGACCACCGGCGCGATCCTCTCCACCGCATCGCTCGCCGAGACCCACGAGTGGTCGGAGATCAAGGGCGGCGTGTTCAGCCACCAGGTGCGATCGGCGATCCTCGGCGCGGCCGACGCCGACGAGGACGGACGCATCTCGTACGACGAGCTGGAGGCGTTCGTGCTCTCCGCCAACCTCGGCGTGAAGCACGCCAGCGCCACGCGGGCGATCTTCGTGCGCGCCCCGGAGCGCGATCATCGCCACCCGGTGCTCGATCTCGCCGCGCTCTCCCGGGCCCACCGCCTCAACGTCGGCACCGAGCTGACCGGGCGCATCGCGATCGCCGACGAGCAAGGGCGCCGCTACCTCGATCTCAACAAGGCCCGCGGCTTCAAGCTGGTCCTCGCGCTGTTGCCCGGCCTCCGCTACTTCGTCACGCGCGAGGACGGCGACTACGCGGTGCCCGGCGAGGGCAACGAGACCGAGCTCGCCGCGCTGACGGTAGCGTCGCCTTCGCTGCGCGCGCGCGGGTCCGGCATCGCCGACGCCTACGCCAAGGGCCTGTTCTCGGTGCCGTTCGGCCCGCAGCTGATGGACGGTTTCCGCCTCGGCCTGCGATCCAATGTCGACACCGTGATCGTCGAGCGCGAGTCGCACCCGCTGCGGACGGCGTCGTTCGTGACCGGCGGCGCGGCGCTGGTGATCGGCGGGCTGGCCGCGGGGTTCTGGGCGGCCGGCGGCAGCGCGACCGACGACTACAACGCGGCGGTGCTCGGTGGCGCGGGGTTGCTCGATCAGCAAGACGCGAGCGCGGCGGCGCAGGCGTGGGACGGACGCACCAACGTGGCGATCGGCGCCGCGGTGGGCCTCGGCGTGACGGCGGCGGTGCTCCTGACCCTAGATCTCCTGGATGTGAGGCTGTGATGAAGAAGCTGCTTCTTTTCCCGCTCGTTTTGGGCTCGTGTAGCCACGATCTGTCGGCGGCATTTTCGGCCGAGGTCCAGAACCAGGAGGCGATGGAGCTGTTCGCGACTGCCGACATGGTGGCAGCGCGGCAGGCCTGGATGCGGGTGGTGGACGCCTATCCGAACGACCCCAACGCGCTGTTCGGAGTCGCGATCACCGACCTCATGCTGATGACGGAGTCGGCGCCAGTGACGAAGCTGCTCCACGACCACTGCCACCAGGCCGCGAAGCTCGACGTGATCACCCAGCTCTTCGGCGACGAAGGGCTCATCAAGCAGGGCGTCGATGCCGCGGAAGGGGAGTGGCAGGGGACGGTCAACTACTTCGGCCGCGCCGGCGAAGGCGCGATCCGCGAGCTTTTCGACCCGAAGGTGGTGAAGAGCGAGATCAGCGGTCCCCCCGGCTGGCGTCAGCTCCTCACCGTGAACATGCGCGAGCGCGACGTCCCCGAGCCGCGTTGGATCTACATCAGCGCCAACATCGACGATCTCGTGCGCGGCGACGAACAGGTCACGCCGCTGGTCGACGGGGTCGAGGTGTCGCTCGATGACCTCGACGGCTACTTTGAGGTGTTCGCGCGCCCCAACCCGCAGGGCTACACCACGGGGCCGACGACGGGGCGGCTGCGTTTCGTCCACGCCGGCCTGCGTCCCGGCGAACCGCTGGAGATCGAGCTCCTCGACATCCGCACGCCCGCGCCGCTGCCCGAGGGGTGTGGAGGGGACTGCGGACCCTCGCAGTACCTGGTCTCGGGCCGCGTCAGCGACCACATCTCGGCGCGCAGCGGCTTCGATCTGGCAACGGTCCCGTTCGGCACCGTCTCGCCCGATGCCGGGCCGCCTCGCCGCGACAGCACGGTGGTGGCGATCGAGGACTGCGACCGGATCGACGATCGCGTCGTCGCCGAGCACGTCATGACGGTCGTCGATCTCATCCACCAGGACGCGCAGCGCCTCGGCGCGATTTTGGCGTCACCGGATCGCGGCGACTTCGACTTCGCGATGCCCGCCAAGCTGTTCGCGTCGCCCGCCGCTCTGCCGGTCAACCTCACCGACGTTCGCGCGCTGCGCGGCCTGCTCCTGGCGGGCGTGGCGTTCGCCGAGATGGGCGCGCAGTACCGCTGGCTGGCGGGCGACCTGCAGTCCACGATCGAGGAGCACCGCTGGTACTTCGACGATCTCCCGAGTCAGTCGCGGGTGCTGTGGCCCGCGACGCTCGCCGCGCACCTCGAGGCCGGCTTCATGACCAAGCCCGAAGGCTTCGATCTGACGCGCGCACGCGATCGCCTGCGGGCGGGCCTCGACGAGCTGACCCTGGCGATGAACGAGTCGCCCGAGCGGCCGGGGCTCTTCGACTTCCAGGCCGCGCTCTCGGCGCGACTCGTGCGCGCGCTGGCCGGTGTCGGGGGCGCGATGGCGGCGTCGTTCGACAGCGCCACGCCGGTGATGCTGCCGGACGCGCCGCTGTATGGGGTCCACATGAAGTCTTTTTTCGATGATCCGCTCGACGGCGCCAAGCTCCGCCAGCTCCCCGGCGTCCTG
>Ga0105048_10003671_pt1 | contig 25120 bp, 20 predicted proteins | sample MAT05_FD_78382 | JGI IMG/M metagenome (GOLD analysis project Ga0105048, IMG submission 78382) | Freshwater microbial communities from Lake Fryxell liftoff mats and glacier meltwater in Antarctica - MAT-05 | ecosystem: Environmental > Aquatic > Freshwater > Ice > Liftoff microbial mat | place... | reverse complement strand
TCCCGGTTTTCATCGGGAAGGCAAATGGAGCAAAGCGACATCCCGGTTTTTTATCGGGATAGGCAATGATAATCAGCCAGTTATGACAAAAATAACCTCGATTAATTTTGCCCGCCTACTTATAAGAAAACAATTAATTTTTCTTAATTCCTTCTATCATAATCTTCACCCCGCCATAGCCATACGCCCCCGCCCCCGGTTCATAGTATCGTCCCCCGGCGGCATTAATCAGTACATTGGCATTATAGCGGGCATTAAAAATATTACTAATCCCCACAAATGGTTCTATGGCCCATTGCCGGAATGAGTGGCGATAACCGGCGCGGAAAGTCGCTACGGTATAAGCGTCGTTTTTATCCGTATTCGCATCATTGGTATAAAAACTACCCACGCGGCGTAGTTGCGCCACGGCGGTAAACCCCTTGCTGGAAGTCCAGCGCCATTCGCCAAAACCATTATGCTGCGGAATACCGGGCGTACGATTATTTTTAAAATCCTGATCGCCAGATCTATATTCTGTATATCTGAAATCGGAATAAGTATAATTAATCGAGAAAACCAGGCCCGGTTGCACCGTCCATTGCACACTGGCTTCCACCCCCTTGCGCTCCGACTTCCCGGCGTTTCTGTAAAAAGTGCGTCCGGGGAAATCCACTAATTGATAAGGCACAAATTCGTCGCGCAGACCAATGAAAAACAGCGCGGTTTCCACCCGCAACACCTTAAAAACCGCGACCTTCAGCCCCCACTCGCCAGACCAGGCTTTTTGTGGCTTTAAGCCCGCATTAAAACCGCCCACATTAGCCGGATTGGCTGAAAGTTCATTCAAAGTGGGTAATTCGTAATTGGAAGTAACATTTACATACATTGCGGAGCGCGGATTCAGTTTCCAGGTCAGGCCAGCCAGAGGACTAAATCGGGTGATCGGTATAGCATCCGATTGATCGCCGTCGCTTAAAAACTGGTCCTCTACGGCTAATTTTATCCTGTCCAGTCGGGTGCTGGCCGTGAGTGCCCATTTATCAGCCAATTCCAGATGGTGTATCCAGTAAACGCCCACACTGCCAAATTTCTCGTTCTGATCCAGCGTAGCCGTACCCTTTATACTCTGCTCATTATTAAAACGGCGGCGATGGTCGCGTTGCTGATCCTGATCTACCCCTGCCTGCATGCGATAAGGGCGACGAAAGAGTTGGCTGGTTAATTCATACTGCATACCGCCGCCGCCAAACAGGCGATTTATTTCTACGACACCACCATTCCGGAAGGCCAGTTTATTATCAAAACCACGGGCAGTAATAAAGCCACGCAGCGTTAATCGCTGTTGATCATTCAGCCGATGTTCCAGAATCACCCCCGCGCGGCCTTGTTCCACGCTTTCTCCGACATCGAATTGTACATTCTGGGGACGAGCCTGCCGCCGGTTAGTCGCCACCTGCTCGGCAGTGAGGCCGCCCGCATCATCGGCTTGTGGACTATTTCCGTAGTTCAGCAAGACCCGAAGCGTAGTTTTACCAGATAAATCAACGACCCATTTATTATTGACAATTAACTGGCGCACATTGGCATGTTCGCGGTAGCCGTCGCTTTGGTTATAACCGACACTTAGGAATGTCCCCACTTTGCCCCAGCGAACACCCATTTTCGCCTGATAACGCTGGAAACCATAACTGCCCTGCACCACTTGGACTTCGGTAAAAGGCGGCGTGGCCGGTTCCTCGGTTTTTAAATAGATCACCCCGCCCGACGCATTGCCATACAGTGCGGACGAGGCACCTTTGAGTATTTCCATACTTTGTAAGGCTCCGGCATCCAGATTATCTACATCCGCCTGTCCATCCGGCGTGGATTCGGGAATGCCATCCGTAATAATACGAATACCGCGAATGCCAAAGGCCGCCCTGGCCCCGAAACCGCGAATAGAAATCCGTAAATCCTGCGAAAAATTATCGGGGTTCTGTACAAAAACGCCAGACACGGTGTTCAGCGCGTCATACACCGACAATTGTTGCTGAACGGCCTGCAATTGGTTTTTATTCAATACCGTAATCGCGAAAGGCGTCTGGATTTGGTCATTGCCCAGACGCGTGGCCGTTACAGTCACTGGCTTAATATCCTGATTGGAAAGTGTATCAGTTTGGGCGATCAGACTACTAATCAAAGCCGTTAGCAGGATGGTAATCGTAAATTTCATAAGTAGTAATGATGGATGGCGAAACACTATTTGCGCCAGTTCGCGTTTCCGAAACGCGTGTTTCGGTGTACATAAGTGTGCAATTTACTGCTCCAAAGCGAAAGCCACGAACTGATTCCCCTGCGGTGTCCCCAGTTTCTCCCCGCCGCAAGCCACCACAAGATACTGTTTGCCCTGTACCTCATAAGTGACCAGCGTAGCAAAAGCCGCAACTGGCAACGTAGTCTCCCAAAGGAGCGTGCCGTTCTTTTTATCGAACGTGCGGAACTTGCCATCCTTGGTTCCGGCGATAAAAAGGAGGCCGCTGGCCGTGACGACTGGCCCGCCATTTCCTGCTGAAATTTACGTATCGGTTCTTGTTATAGTCGGGTACTCTGGGAGTTTTCCTACTTTTGCGCGCTTCAAAGCAAACATGGAAAAAATTCTCATCCTCGATTTTGGCTCGCAGTTCACCCAACTCATTGCTCGCCGGGTGCGCGAAGCCAATGTGTACTGCGAAATAGTGCCGTACAATAAAATCCCCGTACTGACCGACGACATTCGCGGCATCATCCTCTCCGGCAGTCCTTTTTCGGTCAAACAACCCGATGCCCTGCGGGTGGACCTGGATAAAATCGTCGGCCAGCGACCCGTGCTGGGCGTGTGTTACGGCGCGCAATTGATCGCCGACTTTTATGGCGGAGAAGTGGCCCGCTCTGAAAAACGGGAATACGGGAAAGCCCTGCTGCAAACCAACGACCAGGACCACGATCCTTTGCTGGCGGGCGTGTCTGCCCGCTCGCAGGTGTGGATGAGTCATGGCGACACTATTTTGCGTTTGCCGGCAGGTTTCGAACTGCTCGCGCATACCGAAAGCATTCCGGTGGCGGCATTCCGGGCACCGTCAGGCCGGTTCGCGCAGCCCGTTTACTGCCTGCAGTTTCACCCGGAAGTGTATCATTCTTTGGAAGGGTTTCATTTGCTGAAAAATTTTGTCCACGGCATCTGCGGGTGTGCGGGGGACTGGACGGCAGCCCATTTTGTCGAAGAAACCGTCGCTGCTTTGCGCCAGCAAATTGGCAGTGAAAAAGTAATCATGGCCCTGTCTGGCGGCGTGGATTCCACGGTGGCGGCTACGCTGCTGCACCGCGCCATCGGCGACCGGCTGTTTTGTTTCTTTATTGATAATGGTCTGCTGCGCAAAAACGAATATGCCGAAGTACTGGCTTCCTACCACGGTATGGGCCTGAATGTGGCAGGCGTGGATGCCCAACAGCGGTTCTATGCTGCGTTGGCTGGCGTGAGCGATCCAGAAAAAAAGCGCAAGATCATCGGTAAACTTTTCATTGATCTGTTTGAAGAAGCATCCGAGGCGCACCCCGATTTCCAATGGCTGGGGCAGGGCACTATTTATCCCGACGTGATCGAATCGGTGAGTGTGCATGGTCCTTCGGTGACCATCAAAAGCCACCATAATGTGGGCGGCCTGCCGGAAAAATTGAAACTCAAAATCGTGGAACCCTTACGGATGCTCTTCAAAGATGAAGTGCGTCGCGTGGGGGCCGAACTGGAAATACCTGGTCATATTTTGCAACGTCATCCGTTCCCCGGTCCCGGCCTGGGTATCCGCATTCTCGGCGACATCACCCCCGAAAAGGTGCAAATATTGCAGGAAGCCGACGCTATTTTCATCGGTAAACTCCGCGCACACGGTCTGTACGATCAAGTCTGGCAGGCCGGTACCATCCTGCTGCCTATCCAATCGGTGGGGGTAATGGGCGACGAACGCACCTACGAAAAAACCATCGTCCTGCGCGCCGTGAGCAGCACTGATGGCATGACTGCCGAATGGAGCCGCCTGCCCTACGATTTTCTGGCCGAAGTGAGCAGCGAGATCATCAATCGGGTGAAAGGTATTAATCGCGTGGTGTTTGATATTTCTACCAAGCCACCGGCGACGATTGAATGGGAATAAATTAATGCGAGGCATCAAAAACTGCCTGCAAATCGTTTTTCTGCCTATATTTGTCACGCTATCAGGCGTTTGTCTGCTTTACCAATCAACTGCTTGGACTATTTCGAGGGTCCAGGCACCGCTAAACTACCCATATATAAATGCTATTTTCAAACTGGAAACTGCTGTTGTTGCTGCTAATTGCCGGGGCACAATCTGGTTGTTACACCTTTAAGGGCTTTTCGATTGACCCACGGGTAAAGACTTTCGCGGTGCGCAATTTCGAAACGCTGGCCGACAATGCGCCACCCACGCTGGGGCTGGATTTTGCGGAATTGCTGCGCGATAAGACGCGCTCGGAAACGACCCTGACGGCGAAAAATGACGAGCCAGACATCGAACTTACCGGTAAGATCGTGGATTTTCGGGTGTCTCCCGTGAATCCCAAACCGGGTGAATTGGTCGCCGCCAACCGCCTGGAAGTACGCATTCGGGTGGGCTATATCAACCGGATTGACGAGAAAAAAGGCTGGCCCGCCGAGCGGGATTTCAGCCACTTCGCCGATTTTTCCAGCAGCACCGATTTGCTGACTGTACAGGCCAATTTGTTGTCCACCATTAACAAGCAGTTGCTGGAGGACATTTTTAATGCGGCTTTTAATGACTGGTAAAAAAATATCTTGCCCATGACGCAAGAGCGATTTTTAAAACTGCTGGATAATCCGGCACTGCTCACGACCATCTCCTACGAAGAGTTGAAGACGCTGGCTATTGCTTATCCCTATGCCCATAACCTGCGTACATTGCTGGCTATAAAGGCCCAGCAAGTCAATCATCCCGAGGCCAGCCGCACGCTGGCGGCTGCGGCTGCTTATGGCCTCGACCGTACGCGTTTGTTCGTGCTGGTTGCGCCAAAAATATTGGCTCCGCAGCGTCTGGCCGCGATTAGAGAAGAAGTACTGGAACTAAAACCCATTGAAACGGTGCAGCGCGAACTGGAAGCACTGGCGCCCGTCATCCGGGAGGAGCGACCTGCGCCCCCCCGTTCTTTTTTAGCTGTTCCGCCGCCCCTACCGTCCGAACCCGCTGCGATTCCAGCCCTGGAAGTCGCCCTGGATTTTAGTCAGGCACTACCCCTGGAATCGCCCCAGCCCGCGCTGCCACCACCGCCGCAGGCCTTTGGAGCGTGGTTGGACCAATTTCAACTGCCAACCCTCGAACCGCGCCGCGCCCGACCCGTTGCGCCACCTGCACCCACGGTGTTCGTGCCGAAACCCGAACCCACGCCGAAAACCGGCATTGCGCACGTGTTTGCCGAACGCAGTGTAGCCGAAAATAAGGACGTGCTTTCCGAAACCCTGGCCAAGTTATATGCACAGCAAGGGCATCGCGAAAAAGCAATTACGATGTATCAACGATTATGCTTGGCGTTTCCAGAGAAAAGTGCGTACTTTGCCGCCGAAATTGAAAAACTTAAAAATTAAACAACCATGTTATCCACCCTTGCGGTATTCATTGCCATTATCAGCATCGTGTTGATCGCGGCTATCCTGGTGCAGAATTCTAAAGGCGGCGGGCTGGATGCCTCCTTCGGCGGTCAGGCCCAACAACTTTTCGGCGCGGCGCGTTCGACAGATTTTATCGAAAAAGCCACCTGGGTGCTGGCGGGTACCTTGATGGTACTTTGCGTAGTGGCCGTACTGACGGTGGGTACCGGTGCTGGTGCCACCCCCGATGCTATTCCGTTGCAAACGCCTGGCAGCTAATCGTTTCTGCTTTTTTCTTTATGGCTGGCGGAGACGCCTGCCACGACAGAAGCCCTTTCCGAACGTTCGGAAAGGGCTTCTCGTTTGGCTATGGGCCAGGATATGGAGGGTCCGCATTTAATGGTCGAACCGCTCCAGTTTCATATTCTGAATCAGGACCATCAATTTCTCTCCATATTTTTTATCCGTGGCGTAGCCCGCCTGCGCGAGGCCGCTGGCCCAGCCCCGATAGTCATTCTGGTCCAGTTTGAAGAGTGGTGCATACCGTTTAGTATTTTTCAAAAACTGGCTGTGGGCGCGGAAACTGCCCCAGGCATTGGTGTATTTTATAAAAAAATCCTTGTGTGAATCGTCGGTAAAATTCATACAGTGGCCTTTGTGGCATTGTTTGGAAAAACACTTCACCCCGAAGTGATTGTTGGTTTTTTGGGCCAGCGGACTTTCTCCGGCATCACTTTCGAGGAGGCCTTGCGCCAGGATGACACTGGCCGGAATGCCGAATTTATGCATTTCCGCTACGGCAACCGGGGCAAACCGCGCTACATATTCCTGACATTTGGCCAACCGCTCCCGGGCAGCGGCAGCAGGGATGCTATTGCGTAATGCAAAAGCCGGGTCAATGGCGAGCGTAGCATTATGGAGCGGACCGGCGGGTAAGGTCACGCGTTTAGTGGCTGGTTCTTTGGCAGCTACCAGGGAAGTGGAAGCCCGGCCAAATAAGGAGGCACCCGTGCGTGGTGCCGATACTTGTTCCACGACTTCTTCCCCAAATGGCGAAAAAGTGATGGCGATTTTATCGCTCCAGACTAAATAGGTGAGCGCGGTGAGGATCAAAAGTTTCCAGATCAATGACTCCTGTTTGGCAGAAACATCGGTAGCAGCAGCGGCATTGGTCCGGTTATAATACTGGCTGTGGGTGGGTTGGTAAGTGGCCATAGCGATGGAGATAAAATGGTGAGCGGCGGGAAAAGGATGAAATTCTACCACAAAGTAAAACAATTTATTTCTATAAAACAACAAAAAGTTTTAATAAAAATATTTTAAAGAGGCACATTTCACCTAAATTGCTGGCAATCAAACATATTCTCTCCATCTAAAAAATAAAGGTTTTACTTTTTGCCTTGGGCTATTTAAGTAAATAAGCAAAATTGCAAAAGGCAAATGGAGCAAAGCGACATCCCGGTTTTTTATCGAGATAGGCACTGATAATCAGCCAGTTACGGCAAAAATAACCTCGATTAATTTTGCCCGCCTATTTACTGTTTTTTTGCTTTTAAAACCAAAATTTATATTTGCTTGTAAAACCGTTACCTGGCCTGAAAACACCTGAAAATAAAAGCTTGCAAACTTTCCTTTGCTCAACAACCAGCATTTTGCGTGATTTTATGCCGGAAAATCTATTTTTGCACCCGACCTTTGCTTCGTGTACTTTTTACAAGTAGTCTCTTTACTTCACTTTCTTCCTTACCGTTGTCATTTTACACCTGCCCATGACTATTATTGCCGACTGCGGCTCTACTAAATGCGATTGGTTGCTTACCCGCGGCGGACGCGATCAGCAACTGGAAAACACCGTCGGGTTTAGCCCGTTCTTCCATACTACCGCAGAAATCTCGGAAATACTGAACACTCAACTGCTGCCCAAAGTGAAAGCGGCGGAGGTAACAGCGGTGTTTTTCTATGGGACTGGTGTCCACGATGAGCACCGCGCCGAGATTGTGGCCGCTGCCATACGGGGGGTGTTTCCCAACGCCAAAGTGGAGGTGGAGCATGATTTGCTGGCCGCTGCCCGGGCCACCTGTGGTCATAATCCCGGTATTGCCTGCATCCTCGGCACGGGTTCCAACAGTTGCTATTATGACGGCACCCAAATCCTGGATAACGTACCATCACTGGGCTGGCTGTTAGGCGACGAAGGCAGCGGTACGCACTTGGGTAAAGCACTTTTGCGCGCAAAATTCTATCGGGAGTTGCCTGCCGATCTCAATCTGGCTTTCGATGAGGCACACCCGGAAGGGCAGGATGCGATCAAAGATAAAGTGTATGAAAAAGGGGCCAATTCCTACCTGGCGACGTTTACCCGTTTTTTAGGCGATAACCTCTCGCATCCATTCATCCAGTATTTGGTGGCGGGTTGTCTCAACCAATTCCTGGATCGTCATGTTTTAAAATACAGCGGTCATAAGCAGGTACCCGTGCATTTTGTGGGTTCCATTGCCCACCACTTTCGGGAAGTGCTGGCTAAAAGTATGGACGAGCGTCATCTGAAATTAGGCATTGTGGTACGGAAACCTATTTATCCCCTGGCCGATTACCACGTGCATCTATCCGCCGACCAATAGGTTGTACTTACTTTCATCACTACAAAACGACTGACTTACCGATGGCCAAAGTGGCTGTCTGGAAGGAATAAAAAATATTATGGCAAAAGACATCAAACGTATTGCCGTGTTTACTTCGGGAGGCGATGCACCGGGCATGAACGCCGCCGTGCGGGCTATTGTACGCAACGCTTTCAACAACGACCTGCATATCTATGGTATCATGCGCGGCTACGAAGGAATGATTGACGGCACCATCAAACGACTCGAAACGAACGATGTAGGTAACATCATCCATCGCGGCGGCACCATTCTGAAAACGGCGCGTAGTCAACGGTTTATGACTCCCGATGGGCGCAAGCAAGCCTACGAAAACCTCATTGATAATGATATTGACGCGCTCATCGCGATCGGTGGTAACGGTACTTTTGCCGGAGCATCCCTGTTCACGCAGGAGTACCCGGATATTTCGATCCTGGGTATTCCCGGCACGATTGATAATGACCTCTACGGCACAGACTTTACAATTGGGTTTGATACGGCAGTGAATACCGCCGTGCAGGCGGTGGACAAAATCCGTGACACTGCCGACTCGCATAACCGACTCTTTTTTGTGGAAGTCATGGGCCGTCACTCCGGTTTTATTGCCCTGCATACGGCTATTGCCGGTGGTGCCGGTGGTGTACTGATCCCGGAAGAAGAGTCTTCGGTGGACGATATTGTCAAGATGCTGAAACGCGGTGCCAAACGGGCCAAACTTTTCAGTATCATTATCGTGGCCGAAGGCAATCAGATGGGAACGGTATATGATATTGCCAAGCAGGTGGAGCAAAAAGTTACCATTTACGACGACATTAAAGTCACCGTGATCGGCCATTTACAACGCGGCGGTTCCCCTTCTTCTTTCGATCGGGTGTTGGCCAGCATACTTGGATTCTCGGCAGTGGAAGGGCTGCTGGCCGGTAAAACCGGCGAGATGGTGGGCATCAAAAACAACAATGTATTCTATACTCCTTTTGAGGAGGCTATCGCCAAATTTAAGCCTTTGAACAAAGAGTTATTGCGGATGGCGCACATTCTGGCGCAATAAAGTCTCCGCTTTATCGGTCATTTATAACATCCGCTTAAACAACTGGTGTACGCCCCGTTCGATCTGGTCGTAGGCGGTATTGGCGTGGTAAATGGCCAGCATATCGGCCAATATTTTGTCTTTATCGGCCTGGGAGCGGCAGTATTTGTCCCGATACGACAAAATGGTGTCCAGGGCTACTGCGTCGTCGCAGGCCATAAAAGCGGATTTGACGCGGGCGTAAGCCTCCGGCGGCAGGGTAGGGATAATCAGGTTTTCCTCCTCCAGGATGATGCGTCCGTCCGCATTGGCGGCATAGAGCATGGTGAAAGCGTGAAATTCCGGGTAGGTCCAATTGTCGGCCATAGGTAGGGAACGATGAACTATAAACGATGAACGATTTTACGGTTGTTGGTCGTTTTGGGATACTGGGGTGTTTTGACGGCGAAAGTTAGCAAAGTTCGGGTATTCCAGCCAAGGTAATTACCTTTGTCACTGAGCGAAAGCGCGATTGTTGCCGCGCTCCATCCGGTGCAGACCAATTATATTTATTATGTGCTCAACGTCGAAAAAAACGACGGCTTCCATAATTTCTACGCCTCCGCCGCCGAATTTGAAAAAGGCAAAGCCGCCTATCAAACCTGGCTTGCGAAGCAAGGCCGGTAAAACGTAATTTTTAACCCTTACCACATCTTTCTTGAACCTTCCATTCTTCATTGCCCGCCGTATTGCCTTCGATTCCGGGAAGAATATCTCCCGGCTCATCATCCGTATTGCAGTCATCGCCGTGGCCTTGAGCGTGGCGGTCATGATCGCTGCTACCGGCCTGATCGCCGGTTTTAAGAGCGAGATCAGCAAGAAGATTTTCGAGTTCTGGGGGCATATCCATATTTCGGACACGGCCTATTCGCTGTCGTTCGAGCCGCAGCCGATTGAGAAAAATCAGACTTTTTATCCTTCGCTGGATACGGTGACGGGCATTTCTGCCGATAAACGCGCGCTAATGGAGTTTGGCGAACGCCCGCCGCATGGCGGCATCCGGCATATTCAGGTCTTTGCCCACGAGCCGGGTATTATTCGCACCAAAACGGCGATGGAAGGGATTCTCCTGAAGGGCATCGGTACGGATTTCGACTGGGACAACTTGCGGCCTTACCTCGTCGAGGGGCAGCCCATTGCCATGAACGATACGGCAGCGTCGCGCGATATTATTATCAGTCGCCAGACGGCCGACCGGCTGCAAGTGGGGGTGGGCGACAAACTGGTGGTGTATTTTGTAAAAGAAGGCCAACAGTTGGCGCGTCGCTTTCAGATCTGCGGTTTGTATAAAACGGGTCTGGAAGAATACGACCGAAAGTTCGCGCTCTGCGACATTCGGGTGGTGCAGGACTTGCTGGGCTGGAATGCCAATCAGGTGGCGGGTTTCGAGGTGTGGCTGGACGACATCCGCGATATGGATGCTTATAATGAGTTCATTTACAACGAGATGACCAGTTCCGATTTGCTGGTAGTCAGCATCCGCGAGAAATTTCCGGCCATCTTCGAGTGGCTGCAATTGCAGGATTATAACGAGATTGTCATCCTCGGCCTCATGCTGGTGGTGGCTATTGTGAATATGGTGACGGCCCTGATGGTGCTGGTGCTGGAACGCACGACGATGATCGGCGTACTGAAAGCCCTGGGCGAGAACAATGGCCGCATTCGTGAAATATTCCTGTACCATGCGGCGGTCATCACGCTCACTGGGATGTTCTGGGGCAACCTGATTGGTCTGGGTTTTTGCTGGTTGCAGGATAAATTCCACCTGATCCGCCTGAATGAAGCCGACTATTACCTGTCTTATGCGCCTATTAAAATGAACTGGGCCGCCATTATGGGTATTAATGTCGGCACCTTGGTCATTACCCTGGTTTTCCTGTTGCTGCCTTCGCTGGTCGTCTCGAATATTGCGCCGGTGCGGGCTATTCGGTTTAAGTAGTTACTGGTTATTAGTTTATTGGTTATTGGTTTACAAAATCCTGATAATCATGGTTTTGTTCAAAAATACAACCTAAACTAATTTCCCGCACGTACTTATTGGTTAATAGTTAATGGTAACCAAGAGACCAATAACCAATACACCATTAACCAATATACCAATAACCAATACACCAATAACCAATACACCAATAACCCATCCATGAGAAGCCACCGCTTATGGGCACATCTATCGGGTCGAAAATCAGCCTTTGCCCGCACTTATCCGGCGCATTTTGCCTGGCGTGGTATGGAGGCGGCGTTGTTATTGGCGGATTGTCTGTTTCTGCCGGAATTACTGATGTTTCTTAATCAATTATTCAAGCCCAATACCCGTAAACTAACGCCACGAGAAGTAGCATTGGCGCAAAGTATTTTTGGAAATAATATTGACTATCAAAAAGTTAGGATAGACGAACGGGCGCGTATTGGCTGTAAAAAGTACCATTTTGCTTACGTTGGTTTTTGTGTAATCAATGCCTGGGACCCACTATCCGAACCGCATTTTATCCACGAAATGGTCCATATTTGGCAATACCAGCGCCTGGGTTCGGTGTATATTCCACGGGCTTTATACGCCCAGCGGACATCCGAAGGGTATAACTATGGCGGCATAGCGGGGCTGCGCCAAATGGCCGGGCAGGGTAGGGGACTGGCCGACTTCAATTTTGAGCAGCAGGGCGATGTAGTGGCCGATTATTTCTGTTTACGGCAAGGATTCAAACCGCGCTGGTGCCCGGACGACCGAGTGTATTTGGATGATTTCGAGCGGGTTATACGTTTTGCATAGCCGGACTATGGAGGTTAATTAAAAACGTATTTAACATTTCTTGCCTCTGGATGTTGTCATTTTCACTATGTCTTCTACCGTCGCTACCCAATCTCTTTTCCTCCGCGCCGTCCGGGGCGAATCCGTCGAACGCCCACCCGTGTGGATCATGCGTCAGGCCGGACGTATCCTGCCGCAATACCGGGCTTTGCGCGCCAATTTCCCTGATTTTAAGGAATTTGTGAAAACACCGGAAGCAGCAGCGGAAGCGACCTTGCAGCCGGTGGACGAACTGGGCGTGGATGCGGCGATCATTTTTTCCGATATTCTGGTGATCCCTGAAGCGATGGGCCTGAACTACGAAATGGTGGAAGCGAAAGGGCCGCGTTTTCCCAAAACCATTGAAAGTGCAGCGGATATAAACGCGCTGGATGCCGGGGAGATGGCGGCTGAACGGCTGGAGTATGTCTATGAGGCGTTGCGCATCACCAAACGTGCGCTGGATGGTCGTGTGCCGCTGATCGGTTTTGCCGGTGCGCCCTGGACGATACTGGCCTACATGGTGGAGGGGAGCGGGAGTAAGACTTTCTCCAAGGCTCGTCGCCTGCTTTACACGGAACCAGTACTGGCGCATACTTTACTTGAAAAAATAACCGACACCACTATTGCTTATTTGCGTGGCCAGGTGGCTGCCGGAGCGGATTTGCTACAACTGTTCGATTCCTGGGCAGGCGAACTGCCCGCAGCACATTACCGCACTTTCGCCCTGCCTTATTTGCAACGCATTTGCGCAGCCCTACCCGCAGTGCCGAAGACGGTTTTTGCCAAAGGGGCCTGGTTTGCAATGGAAGATTTGGCGGAGTTGCCTTGTCAGGTGCTGGGTCTGGACTGGAATATGTCGCCGGAATGGGCAAAAACAGTGACAGGCGGTAAGAAAATTTTGCAAGGCAATCTCGATCCTTGTGCGCTCTATGGCTCTACGCAAAGCATTGAAAAAGAAACGATTACAATGCTCCACGCTTTTGGTGGAAACCACATTGCTAATCTTGGCCACGGGGTGTATCCCGATACGCCGCTGGATGGGGTGCGGGCGTTTGTGGACACGGTGAGAGGGTTTCAGTATTAGTTATTTATCAATCCGTCCACCGCCTCCACCGCCTTGCGCGTACGCTCTTCAAAGCCACCGCTGATTACTACATACGGATAGCCGCGTTCTTCCAGCACTTGTTGCAAGCGCTGAAACATAAAATCGCGCTGGTGTTCGTATTCGCGCAAGCCATCATTTTGCCAGGGAATATCGGGTTTGAGCAGTAAAAACAGGTCGTAATGGCGGGCCTGGCTGGCCTCGATGATCCAGGGCTGGCAAAGGCCCTGAAAGTAAATTTCGCTCCATACTTGCGTGACGATCAGTTCCGTATCGCAAAACAGGATGCCGCTGGCTTTTTTAGCCATTTCATCTTCGCGGTAGAGTTGGCCTCCGGCGATGTGGGCAAAATCCAGTTCGGTGAGGTCCATCCCGAATTTCTTACAGTAAGTACGGCCGTATTCTTCCACAAAAACGGTGTGGAAATGGGCCGCCAGTTTTTCCGCCAGGTAACTTTTGCCAGAACTTTCGGGGCCAAGTAAGGCTACCCGTTTTAAATCAGTTTTCATCCAGTCGAAGCAGTAGTCGGTAGGGTCGTGCTGCTCAGGGGCAAAAAGATGGTGAAAACAGCCCCTTCGCCCGGATGACCGGTGGCGTTAATAATGCCGCCGTGATTATCAACAATCTGTTTGCAAATCGCCAGCCCCAGTCCCGTACCGGCATATTCGTGGCCATGCAGCCGTTTGAACATCTGGAAGATCGTCTGTGCATATTCCGGTGCAAAGCCGATGCCGTTATCTTGTACCACCACCTTGCAGAATTGCTCGCGGAAAGTAGGGTCGTTGATAATACTGAAATTGGCAGGAATTTCCTGTGGCCAATCAACGTGAGAGCGGGTGACTATTTCACCGGAAATGTGGATTTCGGGCACCCGGTCTGGCAAGCGGAATTTCAGCGCGTTATTGAGCAGGTTTTGAAACAAAATACGGATTTGTACGGGCGCTACTGGTGCTTCCGGCAACGCACCGATCTGTACAATCGCCTGATTATCTTGAATCAGTAGTTCCAGATCGTTGCATACCTCTTCTGCCAAAGCACTTAGCGATGTCCATACCTTGGCTTCCTGACTTTCTGACAAGCGGGAAAACTGCATGATCTCGTCCACTAACTGCTGTTGCCGGTGGGCATTCTCCTGAATTTTCTGCACATATTCTACGCCTTTCTCCGGCAGCGCAGCACCGAACTGACTTTGCAATCGGGAGGCGAACAGGCCGATTTTACGTAAAGGTTCTTTCAGATCATGCGAGGCGATGAAGGCAAAACGTTGTAGTTCAACAACTTTGCTTTCCAGATCACGGGTTTTCTGCAGGAGTTCTTCTTCGGTTTTTTTGGCCTGCGTCACATCCTGGGCCGTACCAATCAGTCCAATGAGTTCTCCGTTTTCGTTGCGCAGGGCATCGCCGCGCACCATAATGTGGACAATCTGGTTGGACGAACCGACCAGCCGGTAGTGGGATGGGGCGAGGAAACCTTCCTGCATCGCTTTTTGCCAGTTGGACACCATATAATCACGGTCGTCGGGGTGGGTACGCTGCAGCAGGTCTGCATAATGTAACACCCCGCTATCGCCCCCTATTTCGTAGATCCGCAATAGTTCTGCCGAGCCACGGACGATGGCACCTTCGTCTCTTCGCCACTCCCAATGGCCCATTCTGGCGATTTGTTGGGCCAGATTGAGCAGGTGGTTATTTTTATTCAACTCTTGTTCCACGGCTTTACGCTTTTCTATTTCCTTTTCAAAATCAACCGGCGTACGCATCGCAAAAGCCGCTGGCAGGACTCGTAGCAAAGCAAAAACCGTGATCCAACTGATGACCCCCGTGACAAAACGAGCCAGGGCACTCAACCGGTAAACAGGTGACCAGAAGATAACGGCATCCAGCAAGTGGGTAACGCTACAAGCCAGAATAAAAGCACCAAACAAATAGAAGACGCGATGAAAGGGTACTTCCTTTTTCCGCATGTAACTGAAAAGAAGTAGCGGTATGGCAAAATACGCCGACCATATCAAAAGGTCGGAGCTGATGTACAGCCAACCGTGAAAATCTGTCCAACGACCACAATGCCAGCGGGCCGGAAAATCGCTGGTATCAAATAATTTCCGGAAGAAATCTAGTACTTGCTGCATTAAGAGGCTGTTTATTTAGAAGTGTGGCGCACCTAAATCTGATCATGTAGGATCAACTATTTATTAAAGGTGTGCCACACTTAACTGAACATTCTCGTTTATTTTACTTCATTCAAATTCCAGTCGTAATTCAGGTAGCCAATATCCGTGTTTTTCGTCAATTTCACGGTAGAAAATTTGTTCAAAAAGCCCCCCACCGAACCACCGCCATCACGTTCAAAATCGCCTTTGAACCACTTGAATATCTCGGATATTTCGGCTTTATCGGCTTTAATCTTGTTCCGGCTGGGATCATTAATAAAACCGCGCATGACCTCATCCAGTTGCTTTTCCAGTTTGGCCGCCGTAAAGGCTTCATTCAGCAGTTTTGGGCAGGAAGTAGAAGCACAATTAACCGCAGCGTGAATGCGGGCATCCTTGAATACCGGCCGCAGGATATTGTGCTCTATATTGTTCAGGTCGTAAGTGTACCCCTGAATTTTGATGAACTTAATATCCCAGACCGAATTGACAAAAGCCACGCCCTTTTTGATGTCTTTAATGCTGGCGATCGGGTAGTGCTGGCTGATAAGTTGAATCGTGTAGGCATTATACGCGTTGATCCAATAAGCCATTTGCTCCTGGCGGCTCCAGTTTTTATCGCCGGGGTGAGCACTTTCCAGCAATTTTAAATAATCATTCAGGGCCGCGCTATCGCGGATAAAACCCTTGTAGTCCACCAGTCCGTCCTCGTGGACGTGCTTTTTAAGCAAGGTATTCCACTGGTCGTGGGAGACGGGTTTGGAATCGGTGTTGTGCTTGATACTGCGGCAATTAGAGCAGGTAAACCATAACAGCACCACCGACAATAGAGTGAGCGAAATTAGAATGGACTTCTTCATAGAAATAGGGTTTTGTCGCAGTAGAACACCCACCGCGACCGATGTTTATTGGCTCAAAATACGAGCGTGTTCAGTTAAGTGTGGCACACCTAAATTTAAAGGTGTGCCACACTTTTTTGAACACGATCCAAAATACGAGCGTCAATGCAGAATAGATTTATAAATGCGCTTCAAACGTGGGGGAGCCACGCCCCATTGGAATAGTTGAAAGACCAGCGTGTTGGCCAGTTGCACCCGCACCCAACTGTTTTGCTCGTACTTCCGTGCCGACACCATGGCGTATTTGGGGATGGTGTGTAGTGGATAACGCGGCATGGCCCGCCGTAAAAAATCGTACTCTTCCATGATGGTATAATATTCATCGTAACCTCCTAATTCATTAAAAATTTCCCGCCGAATAAAAAAAGTCTTATCGCCGCCCTGGCACCATAACCACGGGAAGCGATTGAAGTAAGCATTGATTTTCAGCAATATACGCGGAGAATCAAACTGGTATCGGTAACACCCCATCACCTGATTGGCCTCCAAAGCCGTCCGAATATCGGCTGCGTAGGATGCTGGTGGCAGCGTATCGGCGTGTACAAAATAGAGCACCGGCGCACGTGCCGCCTGCGCACCAAGGTTCATTTGGGCCGCACGGCTACACAACGCACTTTGCAGCACTTTCGCCCCGGATTGCAGGGCTATTTGCCCAGTGGCATCTTTACTACCGCCATCCACTACCAACACTTCTTCTACAAAATCCGTTCCGTGGTGACACAGATACTTCACCAAATCGCCGATTCGACTGGCCTCGTTCAGCACTGGAATAATAATGGAGATGCGCACAGGGTCTTGAATCTTCATAATAATATTTCCTCAGCCAAAATTTTCTTTACGAAATAATGCCTATTCACTCAAAAAGCCTCACCAAAAGTCAGGTAAAAACCGGAGTTTTCACGCCCGTCGCCAATTCCATAATCCACCCGCAGATGTATTTGCTGTTTTTTGTCAAACTCAAAGCGTAGCCCGCCACCGCCTTGGGGTCGCCAGTGCAGCGGTTGCCCGGCGGTGCCGAATATCGTGCCGGTCGCCACGAAAAGTGCGCCTTTGAACCGCCAGAAAATAGGGAAGCGCCATTCGGCCTGACCGAGCAGCAGGTGCCGGTCGCGGTATTTGCCATCGGGATAGCCGCGCAATTTTTTAGTTCCGCCCAGTTGCGAAAGGTTGAAAAATGGCGCATTGCCGCCCGTGAACTGCGCCATCAACTGCGTGGCCAGCGTCATATTGGGGCCAAGCGGCCAATAGCGCACCGCATCGAGCGAAAAGCGCAAAAACTCAAAATCACTGCCGGTAAATTCATGTTCTGTTAACAATGCTGCTTCGGCAAGCCAACCCTGGTGCGGATAGAACTGATTGTCGCGGGAATCATATAGCCACACCGGGCCAAAACCCGACGAGCGGCCACCCGCTGCACCATACACCACTTTTCGGGCCACCTCGCTTTCTGCGGAACTGGACACAATATTATATACATCCAGGTTGTAGCGCAGGCCCACCAATTGCCGGGTGGTCAGGTGTTTGGCCACCGTCAGCCGCAGACGGGGATATTGGGCCGTATAGGTTTCTAAAAAATCATTCGGGTAAGCATTCCCGACCCCAAAATATTGATATAAATACTTATACCAACCGGCTTCGCCGTATATTCGCCATTGGCCGTCGGGACTGAACCATTGATAAGGAAGATAGAGTAAAAACTGCTTGCGTTGGGTGTATAACAGGCCAAAAGTAACGCTGGAACGCAGGGGATTGCCGCGAAAGGTGACAATTCCGGCAGCACCAAAAGCCCAATACGTATCATTGCTATAGGATAATAGTGGCACGCCAAAAAAGCGTACCGAACTATCGGGAACCGCATTTTGCGCATTTAAAGAGCAGGCGCAAATCAATAGACACCCAATTACCCATAGACGGCTCATGTCAACTAGTTTTTGCTCGAAATGTACGAGTAAATCTCTGGCAACAGCTCAATTGACCAGTACTGACATTCCGCTACTTAAAAACCATGCACAAAAATTTTCCATACCACACCGCGTTTACGCTTGGCATACGTTTTTAATCATCTCCCGCAAAAAGTTCTCCTTTATGATCAAGTATCTTTCCCTGCCCGATGCCCTCCAAAACCTTACCGCCAAAGGCTACCATTTAGCCGACAGTCGAATAGCCGACAGGCCCGATCAATCTATTCAGTCCAATGACTGGCGCCTGGATTCCGTGCAACAAGTGCGGGAAGAAAATAACGGCTCCAGTTCGCTGGTCATCATTGCCGTTTCCAGTGTGCAGCAGCATCTGAAACTGGTTTTTGTCGAAGTTATGCAACAGAAAAGCGACTTTTCGCCGATGAACCTGTTGCGTAAACTGTTTCCTGTTTTTCAAAAATAAGTCGCTTTCTGCACCGTTACTTTGTCGGGTGCAATCTGTGTCCAATTCCTTGTTTCTTTTCCTGCTCCTGCTGACGGGCCATGCCGTTGGGCAGGAGGTGCCGCGTATTCGCAATTTTTCTCCGGTGGAATATGGTGGACAGAATCAGAACTGGGCATTGGCCCAAAATACGGCCACCGGCGGCTGGCTTTATGTGGGCAACAACGGCGGTTTGCTGGAGTTCGACGGCACCCGCTGGCAGTCCTTTTTCCTACCGGAAAAGCAGACCCTCCGGGCCGTAGCCACGGGGCTGCATGGCGAGGTATTTTGTGGCGGTTTTGCCGAGTTCGGCTTTTGGAAAACCGACGCGAACGGCCGCTTTACCTACACCTCCCTCAGCCGGGGGGTGGATGCCGATAAGTTGGGCAAAGAAGAAATCTGGCACATTCTGGTCGGACCTGATTTTGTACTGTTCCAGTCTTTTTCTTGTATTTATAAATTTGATTATCAAAAAGTTACGGTGCTGCGGCCTCCGAACAGCATCATGTTTGCGCGGCTGGTGGATGGGCAGGTGCTGCTGCCGGTCATTGGGCGCGGATTGTACGAATTAATGCCCGATGGTACCTTCCGTTTTCTTTCCGGCACCGAAATGCTGGCTGGTGAAATTGTGCAATTTCTGGTGCCCAATGGCCGGGGTGGCATCTGGATTGGCACGACCAGCCATGGCATATTTGAATGGCAAAAGGGTAATTGTCAACCCTGGCGCAATCCGCTTAATACCGCCTTCCAGCAATATCAACTCAACCGGGCCATTGCGCTGCGCAACGGCGGCTGGGCCATTGGGACCATCCTGAATGGAGCCTATATTCTGGATGAAATGGGTCGGCTGCGCTATCACCTCAACCGCGAAAATGGCCTGCAAAACAACACGGTGCTGGCCCTGACCGAAGACCGGGAAGGCAACCTGTGGCTCGGTCTTGACCGGGGTATTGATCTGGTTGCGCTCCGTTCGCCGCTGACCATTTTCACCGATCAGAGCGGCAAAATCGGCACCGTTTATACCGCCGCCCAATGGAATGGCCGCCTTTACATTGGTACCAATCAGGGCGTTTTTGTCCGCAGCCTGTGTACCGGCGATGGTCTTTGTACCCGTCATTTTCAACTGATTGAAGGCACCCAAGGTCAGGTCTGGCAATTGCAAGTATTTGATAATCAATTGATTTGTGGTCACAATAGCGGTACCTTTCTCATCGGGAGTACCGTCGTACGCAAGTTGTCGGAAGTCACCGGCGGCTGGCATACCATACCCGTACCCGGACGGAACGATGTGCTGGTACAGGGTACTTATACCGGCCTGGTGGTGTTTCGCCAGGATGCACTGGGCCGCTGGCAGACGGGTCAGCGCGTGGCCGGATTCAGTGAGCCTTTGAAAAAAATCGCTTTTGACTCGCTCGGCTATTTATGGGGGACGCATCCCAGCAAGGGCCTTTTTCGGCTGCGGCTCCACGATGACTGGAGCCAGGTGCAGGAATTTCGGGTTTTTACCCGTGCGGATGGCCTGCCGACCGATTTTAAACTTGATCTGGCCGTCATTCATGGCAGCATCATCGTCAATGCCGATTTTGTGCCCCTGCATATCGTTACCACGGGTAATCAGGTGCGATTTCTTCCAGCGACGGCCGAGCGTATCCGCCAGAAATGGCTGCCCGGTGCGGAGGGCGATTATTTCGCGGTGGATAGTAGCGGTTTGCGGCTTTTCACGCCCGATGCCCGGCAATATGCCTTCCTGCTTTCCCTGGTGCCGGGTTTCGAGAATGCTGTTGCGTTGCCGTCCGATCACTATTTGTTTTGTCTCGAAAATGGCTTTGCCTGGCTGAACCGGCGGGCACTGGCACAAACCAGTCCTCCCACGGCGATAGTGCCGGTGATCCGTACGGTTGAAACGGGCAATGGCGAATTGGTCTGGACGGACCACTCGCCCGGATTGTCGTTGTCCTGGCGACAGAATAGTCTGAAATTCAAGTTTGCCAGCCCGTTTTTTGCGCATGCTCCGCAGTTTTCGTGGCAATTGGCAGGCTTTTCCAGCCAATGGTCGGTTTGGCAGAGTAACCCGGAAAAGGAATTTGTCAATTTACCCTCCGGCCACTACGTCTTTCGCGTTCGTGCCGACACCGGTGGAGAAGCCCAATTGGCTTTCGACATTGCGCCGCCCTGGTATCGGTCGCGCTGGGCCTGGGCCCTGTATTTTTTGCTGGGTATAGGGCTGGCCTGGTCCATCGAATTCTTCAACCGCCGTCGCCTCCGACAACAATTGCAACGCTTGGAAGCCGAAAAAGCCCGGGAACTGGCCCGGCAGCGGACAGAGGCAGAAAAGGAAAAATTGATGTTGGAAGTAGAAAATAAAAACCGCGAACTCTCTAATGCGGCCTTCCACCTGATCCGCAAAAACGAGGTACTCCAAAGCATAAAAGACGATCTGCTGGCCGCTCGCAATGAACCACAGGCTCTGCAAAAAATCGTGCGCCGCATAGATGCGCACCTGGAAGGCAACCACGATTGGGAGATTTTTGAGGAATCTTTCAACCAGGTCCACGACGATTTTTTCAAACGGCTGATGACCCGCTTCACCGATCTTACGCCCGGCGATATGCGTCTGGCCGCCTATCTGAAGATGAATCTGGCTTCCAAAGAGATTGCGCCCTTGCTCAATATCTCTATCCGGGGCGTGGAAAACAAACGGTATCGCCTGCGCAAAAAACTTGGCTTACCGGAAGATGCCAACCTCACCGAGTTTATTATGGCTTTTTGAGAAAAATATCCCACCCCATAATGCCCCCTTTTACGGCCTTTAACGCCGTATTTTTGCTCATTTTGGCCGTGGTGTAGTTTTGGTGAGGTAGTTTTAAACTTAAATTCGGGTATATTGTCATAATTTCATGCTGAAAAAAAACGTGGACACCGAATTATTACCCAAAAATTGAAATGGAGGAATTGATATGACCAGAAACAACTACACCACTTTACTACTTCTTTTTTTAGTTACCCAATGTGCTATTGCCCAGTCCCCCGTCGCTCCTGCCGGAGTGGCGGCCATCGGGTATGATAGCCATATTGAATTGCATTGGGAAGCCAGTAGTAGTGCCGGGGTTACTACCTACCAAATTTATCGCTCCAGCGATGGCGGCACCCAATTCACCCCGCTGGTGACCGTGTCTGCTACCCAAACGACCCTCATAGACTGGACTGGCGATGAGGGCCAGAACGTGGAACGCCAATACGAAGTGCGGGCGGTAACCGCAAACACGCCCGGTGCGTTTTCAGGCACGGCATCCGCGCAGACCTACGTAATGACCGACGAGCAACTGCTCGATATGGTGCAGCATTATACCTTTCGTTATTTCTGGGACTATGGCCATCCGGTGAGCGGTCTGGCCCGCGAACGCAGCAATGGCAACCCCGACCTCGTGACCACGGGTGGCTCCGGGTTCGGCCTGATGGCCATTGTGGCCGGAGCGGAACGTGGCTGGATTACCCGCACCCAGGCACTGAATCGGATGCTGCAAATCGTCTCGTTTTTGCAATACGCCGACCGTTTTCACGGGGTATTTCCGCACTGGATGAATGGCACTAATGGTAATGTCTATCCATTCAGCCAATTTGACGATGGCGCAGATTTGGTGGAAACAGCTTTTTTAATGCAGGGTCTTTTGGCGGTACGTCAATATTTCAATCAGAATAATGCCAATGAAAATGCCCTGCGTGCCGTCATAAATGGCCTTTGGGAAGACGTGGAATGGGACTGGTTTCGCAAGACACCTAACGGTCCGGTGCTGTACTGGCACTGGTCGCCCAACTACGCCTGGCAGATGAATTTCCCGCTGCGTGGCTTCTACGAAGCGCAGATCGTGTATATATTGGCTGCCGCTTCCCCGACGCATCCGGTACCGGGTAGCCTGTATCAAACCGGCTGGACGGCTGCTGCCAACTACGCCAATCCGAGCATCCATTTTGGCTACCCGATTTACTGCGGGCCATTTGGCGGCGGGCCACTTTTCTTTGCCCATTATTCCTATCTGGGCTTCGATCCACGCGGCTGGCGCGACAACTATTGCAACTATTTCGTGCGCAATCGTAACCATTCGCTCATCCAACGTGCTTACTGCCAGGCCAACCCGGAACAACACGCCGGGTATTCCGCCCAGGCCTGGGGCCTTACCGCCAGTGATGGCCCCGATGGTTATGCCGCCCACGATATTTATCCAAGCAACGACAACGGCACTTTATCGCCCACGGCAGCCCTGTCTTCTATGCCTTACACACCGTCGGAAAGTATGGATGCGCTGCGGCATTTTTATCGGGTACGCGGCCAGCAACTCTGGGGGATTTATGGCTTTTACGATGCCTACAACCTTAACCGGAACTGGTATGCTGATGCTTACTTAGCGATTGATCAAGGCCCGATCGTGGCCATGATCGAGAATCAGCGGAGCGGGTTGTTTTGGCAGTTATTTATGCAAAATCCGGAGATTGAGCCCGCTTTGCTGGCGATGGGTTTTCAGCCGGACAATTCAGCAACGAAAGAAAATAACCTGACCAAAGCGGGTTTTGATGCCACTGTTTTTCCGAACCCGATTAGTAGTGGTGCTAATTTTAAAGTCGAATTTTCTACTTTAGAAAAACAACCGATCACGGCGGAATTACATGACGCGCAAGGCCGATTGGTGCGACGTTATTTTTCGGAAAAATTAGTGCCGAATGGGGTTTCCATCGAGATATTTGACGCTAAAAAATTGACTGCGGGTGCATATATTTTGGTGCTGAGAAACGGGCAGGGTGGGGTAGTCAGCCGTTTGATAACTGTTCAATAAGGTGGATAAAAATAGATAATTGGAATTTTTTAATTCAGATTATGCCCTACGTAGATTGCACCTCCCCCTGCCCCCTCCAAAGGGGGATACCGAGCGCGATGCCATCGCTACTTTCATTGGCCAAGCTCGAAGCCTGTCCCCCTTTGGAGGGGGTAGGGGGAGGGAAAAACCTCGTGGTCTTAAAAACATTGAACCCCTAAATCCTACAAAAAACAACAAACCTGTTTTCCTTCACAACTTAACCAATTCAAAAAAAGTGCTTATGAAAAATTTTTTTCTCACTGCATTGCTGGGTATGTGCTGCATATTCGGCGCGTATGCACAGACTATCGAAGATTTCGAGGGTGGGGCAGCACTGTCCTGGAGTGGCCTGAACGGGACTTATAATGGCGCAATACCCAATCCCGACCAAAGTGGCATTAACACCAGTGCCACCGTAGGTAAGTACACCAACAGTCCGGTTTTCGATTTCAATTTTGCCGTAGCCGATTTGGGCGGCCCGGTTGATATTTCGGAGAACAATCAAGTCAGCATGAAAGTGTGGTCGCCCACGGCCCCGGCACAGATGCTGTTCAAGTTTCAGGGTGGCGGGGTGAACGCGGAAAAGTTCGTGGACATTACGGTAGCCAACCAATGGGTGGAATACAAATTTGACCTCTCCGCTTATGCCGGGGCAATTGCCCTGAGTCAGTTGTTGGTTTCTTTCAACCCCTTTGTGTTGGGCGATTCCCTGTCGTACTATTTCGACGATATCGTCCTGGAAAAAGCCCAGGTCTGTTTTGCCGATTTTGAAGGTCCGGGCCTGACTTTTCTGGGCTTGGATGGTACGTTTACCGCGCCAGTGGCTAATCCGGGAGCCAACTCGATCAACACGTCGGCCAATGTGGGCCAATACGTGAAAAGCGGTGCCCACGCATTCAGCCTGTTGCTGGCCGATAATGGCACACCGTTCGATTTATCGGTGTACAACCAGTTTAAGATTCACATCTATGCGACGGCACCTACCCAAGTGCTGATGAAACTGGAAGGCATCGGCCCAGCCGTGGAAGTCACCAAGAACATTGCGGTAGTGAATGCCTGGCAGGAATACACTTTTGATTTTAGTGCCGCCGCTGCCAACGCGGGCCTGAGCAAGATGATCCTGTTCTTCGATCCGGGGGTAGAGACGAGTGCTGACACGTATTATATTGATAATATTTGTGCCGTGCCCAAGGGTGTCTGCCTCGGGGTGACCTCCGATCCGGACCTTATTGATGATTTTGAATGCAACCGCAACGCCACGTATGCCGGCGACTGGGCCGTGCTTTCGGTGGTAAACAACCCGGCACCCACGGGTGATAACAACTCGCCTAAAGTCGGCAAATGGGATGATCCTGCTGGTCCGGGCACCGAGTTTTCCAATTTCCAGTTGGACTATCAAAATCCAATTGATTTGTCGGTTAAAAACCAGTTCAGCCTTAAATTATGGGCACCTAAAGCCGGGCGTTTGTTATTGAAAATAGAAGGCGGGATAGGCGCAAAAGAAGTGGAACTTCAAGTGACGGAACTCAATAAATGGGTCACTTACACGGCTGACTTTACCAGCGAAATCGGGAAAAACCACACCAAAATTGTGGTGTTCATCAACGCAT
>Ga0105048_10003669_pt1 | contig 25139 bp, 21 predicted proteins | sample MAT05_FD_78382 | JGI IMG/M metagenome (GOLD analysis project Ga0105048, IMG submission 78382) | Freshwater microbial communities from Lake Fryxell liftoff mats and glacier meltwater in Antarctica - MAT-05 | ecosystem: Environmental > Aquatic > Freshwater > Ice > Liftoff microbial mat | place... | reverse complement strand
TGCGCTCGCACTCGCGGCGCAGGCGCATGTCGAGCTCGACGATGGCGCGCGGCTCATGCAGCAGGCTGGCGTGCGCGAGATACAGGTCGGCCAACGGCGCTTCGTCGAGCTCGTCGAACGCGAGCCGGGCACCGAGGTATTGCGCGAACCCCGCGGGGTCGATGGCGAAGGTCGGCCAGGCTTTGGCGGCGGTGGCGAGGTGGGCGGCGAGCGCCTTCTCAGCGGGCTTGGCGCCTCGGGCCAAGCCTCGGCCCGCGAGAAAGGCGGCGACCAAGGGTTGGCTGACGGGCATAGCCACGAATGTAACAGCAGGGCCGCGAGGGTTCCTACCGGCATCGGGGTCGGTGCGCGGTTGGCTTCGGTTTAGCGCACTCGCGGGAGGTCGCGCCCCGTGGCGGCGTTGGCTTGAACTCCGGCGAGCCAGGCTTTGAGAACACGCAAGGCCATGCGCACGTGCTCGAAGCGTTCGGCCAGGGAGCCCAGGGGGCCAGGGGCGACGGCTGCGTCGATGCGGGCTGCCGCGGCTTCTCGCCAGGCCGAGGCATCACCTGGTTGGCTCTGGCCCTCGAGGCGGTCGGCCTCCTCGAATTGGAGCTGCGCCCGGTAGACGTCAAGCGCCGAGATGAAGCCCAGGTCGGTGGCGATCAGCAGCTCGCGGGCGGTGTCAAAGTCGCGGTGTGCGTCGCGCTCGCCTCGGTGCGCTCGAAGTGCGCCGCGCGCGCCCAACGCCAACGCCGAGTGCCGCTTGTCGCCCACCAGTCGGAACAGCATCTGCGCCTCTTCGAGCAGCTCGCCGCCTTGCTGCAGCTCAGCGCTCTCGAGCATCAGCAACGCGTGGTTGAGCAGGCAGATGCCCTCGAAGCGCCGGTTGCCGACCTCGCGGTGAATCTTCACTGCGCGTCGGTACAGCACCACGGCCAAATCGTTGGTGCCCCGGTCTCGCTCGAGGTCGGCCAGGTTGGTGACGGCGATGCCTTCGCTGCGCCGGTTGCCCACCTCTTTGTGCACGGCGATGGCCCGGGTGCCGCTGTCTTCCGCGGCTGACCAATCACCTCCGGCTTGCTGAAGCACCGAGAGGTTGGTGAGCGTCACGCCTTCGAAGCGACGATCTCCTGCCGCCCGGTGCAGCTCGAGCGCGGCCGCGTAGAGCGACGCTGCTTGGGGGCTGCCTTCTTCTTGAGCGATCGCTCCCAGGTTGGCGATTACCCGCCCCTGCATTCGCGTGTCTCCCGCGCGCTCGAGCAGCGGCAGCGCTTTGTCGTAGAGCGTCTTGGCCACCTGCAGCGACCCGGTCTGCTTTTTCACCGAGGCGAGATAGGCCAGCGCGCGACCCTCGGCGCCTTCATCGAGCGGGTTCGCCAGCAGCGCGTTGAGATCAACCATCGCCTCTTGCGGCTTGCCTCGCGACAGCAGCACCCGGGCCCGGGCTTCGAGCGCGGGGGCTCGATCTTCAGGGCGAGTCAGCTTCTCGAGCACCGAGTCGAGCATCGACAAGTGCGCACCGTACGGGCCTTGCACCACGAACACCGCGTCGAGCGAGAGCAACACCCGCAGCGCGTGCTGGGGCCCGTCGCCAGGTTGCTCGCACCACCACTACCCGGCGCGCATCAGGTTCTCGCGCTCGACGCTCAGCACATCGAGCACCTTGGCGCCCTTCTCGGCGGCGGGCCCGAGCAGCTCCCCGAGGTGCAGGTAGTAGTGGGCGTGTCGCTCGCGGGCCAGCGTCTCGTCTTTGAGCTGCCGCTGCGCCACCCGCACCCGAATCGACTCGTACATGCCGTAGCGCGGCTGCCCGGACTTCGCCGAGAACCCCACCCGCAGCAACGACATGGCCCGCAGCCGATGCAGCACCTTCAGCACCCGCTCTGCGTGTGGCACGGTTCGAATGCCCGTCCATCGCAACACCTCGATGGCGGCCTCGGCTGTGAACCCGGCAGCGAAGGCGGTGCACTGAGCCAGCGCCCCCTGCTCCTCTTTGGTCAGTCGAGACCAGGTGGTCTCGAAGGCCTCGTCCATCGGGCGATACCCTCGCGAGCTCTGCTCAGGCGAGAGCTGGGAGGCCTGCTCCAGCTCGTCGGGCGAGAGGTTGGCCATCTGCGCCGCCGCCAGCTCGATTGCCAGCGGTATGCCCTCGAGCCGACGCACCACCTTGCGCACTGACTCCCGTGCCATTGCGCCGGTCTGAAACCGGGGGTTCTGTGCACGCGCCCGCTCGAGAAACAAAGTCATCGCGTCGCTCTCGACCTCGCCCTCGCCGTCGCCGTCGCCGTCGACCGGCAAGGGGTTCAGCTCGTAGCGGCGCTCGCCTGGCACCCCGAGCGCGACCTGGGAGCAGATCAAGAACGACGCACCACGAGCCACCGCCAGCCACTCACCCAGCGCCTCGGTCAACGGCCCGGGGAGGGTCTCGGCGTGGTCGATGATCAACAGACACTCGCGGCGGCTGGCGAGCAACACGCCGATCGCCTCGACCGGTGTGCCTGACGACGGCAGCGCTACACCCAGTGCGTCGGCGATCTCGATGCAGGCCATTTCGAAGGTCTTGATGCTGGCGAGGTCGGCCACCCAGACCCGACCCCGAAACTGTGACCCCTGCTGTCGGGCGACCTCGCGCGCGAGCCGTGACTTGCCCACGCCACCCGGCCCGAGCAGGGTGAGCACCCGATCGCCGTGGCCCAGGTGTTGATGCAGATCAGCCAGCTCGGCCGCGCGCCCGATCAAGGGGTGCTCGTCTTCAGGCATCAGCGAAGGCATCGGGTTCTCAATCGAGAACCCCGGGTCAGACTGCTCGGAGATCTTCCGGGCGTGGGCCTGCCGCGCTTCCTCCAGCGAGCTGGGGCGCTCGGCCCGCGTCGCCGCCTCCACCTCGACCTCGAGCGCGGAGGTGAAGGTCAGCTCCTGATCAGCGCTCACCGCGTCGACCAGCGGCCGCTCGGTGAACAGCGCGCCCATCAGTGAGGCGATGGCGTTGGAGCCGTTGGTGAGCGAGCCCCGCTCGATGACAGTCTCAATGGCCTCTGCGAGATCGGCCGCGCGCGCGTATCGATCATCGGGCGACCGCGCGAGCGCCTTGAGCACCAGCGCGTCGACCTCCGGCGGCACTTCGGGCCGGTACAACGATGGCGGCGTGACCTGGCACGCGAAGACCCGCTGCATGGTCTGGGCTTCGGTGTCGGCGCGAAAGAGTCGACGGCCGGTGAGTGTCTCCCACAGACAGACGCCCAGTGCGAAGACATCGCAGCGCCCATCGACGACCTTGCCCTGGGCCTGCTCGATCGACATGTAGGCCAGCTTGCCTTTGATCATGCCGGGCTGAGTTCGCAGCAGGCTCTGCTCGGCGCGGGCCACACCGAAGTCGATCAGCTTCACCGCTCCGCTGCGCGCGATCAGCACGTTGTGCGGGGTGACGTCGCGATGCACCAGGCCCAGCGAGCGACCTTCGGCGTCGAGCGCGTGATGGGCGTAGTCGAGCGCGCGGGCGATGGAGGCGCCGATGAACAGCGAGGCCTCGAGCGAGATGAGGGTGTTGGTTTGCACCGCTCGCTTCATCACCTCGAACAGGCTGGCGCCCTCGATGTGCTCCATGCGCACGAACCACTCGCCCTCGACCTCGCCCAGTTCGTCGATGCGTACGATGTTCGGGTGACGCAGGCGCGCCGCGATTCGGGTCTCGTCGAGAAAGGCGCGCAGAATATCGGGGTTGTCGAGCAGCGTGCCGAGAATGCGCTTGATCACCACCGCTCGGCCCGACGGCCCACGGGCCAGGTACACCTCACCCATGCCCCCGCGCCCCAAGACGGTGAGCAGCTTGTATTTGCCGAAGCTGATTCGCTCGCCATGCTGCTCCGCCAGCTCGCTGAAGACGGCCGCACACTCGGCGCATTGGCTGATGTGCAACCAGGCCGCCGCCTCGTCGGCACGGCTCAGCTTCGACTCGAGAATGGCCCCGAACTGATCTTCAGTGAGACAACGTTGGCTGTTCATCTACCCAAGCATGCAAAAACATTGAAAGTCAGTGAAAATACGGGTGAAGGCGAACGTTCGCACCCAAAATCATTTTCTCAGAAGGTAACAAAATCGGCTGGCCGACGATAACGGCCTTGGAGGCTTTCCTCTCATGGCGATCTCATCAGTTGGGCAAAGTGACGGCGCGGTTCCGACGACTTCGGTGGAACCCGAGCAGCTCCCGGTCGCCGAGCCCGCGGTCGTCGAGGCCCCTGCGGCCGGTTCGAGCGGCGAGAGTGGCTTCGATTCGGCAAGCTCCAACCCGTTGAGCCTGAACCCTCAGTTGGCCACGCTCGATCTGGCCGAGTACAGCCGCCTTAGCGACAGCGAAGGCCGAAAGAAGGGCACCAACGACGACTCGATTGGCGGAGGGGACACCAACGCCACCCGCCCTGACATCGGCAAGGTCGCGCTCGGGCCGACCGGCGACTTGATCGCCGCGGTCGAGGGTCTGTCTGAGACCACCCAGGCGCAGGTCGCCTCTCTGCTCGCGAACCCCGAGACTGCGGCGGCCGTCAGCGCGGTGCTCAGCAATGACACCTTCGCCCTGCTCCCGATTGATCAGCGCGAGAAGATGATCAACGTGATGGCCAAGTCAGACCCCGCCGGCGTCGAGATGATGGCCTACGCCTGCGAGACCTCCGGCGACATCTCGACCTTGTGCGCGAGCGACGGTTCCACCGTGATGGACAACCTGAATCGCATGGTCGAGGCGGGCCTGGGGCCGTACGTGGCAAACGTGATTACCGACATGGTGCGACCCGACGCCATCTGGCAGGGGCGCGCGCCGACCTGCACCGCGGCCAGCATGCAATACGAACTCGCCAAGCAGGGCCCTGCTGAATACAGCCGGATCATCGCGGGCCTCGCCATCGAAGGAAAAGTGACGATGGCTGGCGGCGGCGTGCTCGAGATTCACCCCGGCGCCGCGCTCGATGGCAGCGCCAAGCTCAATGATCAGCGCTCGCCCAGCGAGTCGGTGTTTCAAGCGGCGCTGATGGAGTTCTGCAACGGCGCCGACGAGACCTACGACGTGAACAGCTTGCGCAGCACCCGCCAGAACGGCACCACGCACGCGGGGCTCAACGGCGAACAGATTCAGAGCGGGTTGGAGAACCTGTTCGGCGTCAAATACGCCACGACCAACATCACCTCTGATGAGCAGGCCCACAACCTGCTCTCCACCCTCAACAAGAGCTTGATGCCCAATCGCCCGGTGCTGGTCGACATGGTGATCAGCGACGACCTGAACCACTGCGTGGCTTTCGAGGGCGCTTCGAATGGCAGTGTGCGGCTGCGCGACCCCACCACCGGCCGCAGCTACACCATCACCGAAGAGCAGTGGAATCGAAGCGCCGCTGCGATTCACGTGGTGAGGAAGTCGGTGCCCTCGCCAGTGCTCAGCCCGATTCCGAGCGGCGGGCGCGGCGAGATCATGATCGCTGCCGCCCTGTAAGCTCCGGTCGTCGCCTCACCGTGACCTGCGCGGCGCTGCTCGCCTCAAGCTGTGACTGAGGTGGCACACTCGAGCAGAGTGATTCGACGCGCGAGGGCGATCGAGGTCTCGACGCGGGCCGAAGCAGTGGCAGGCAAGACGCTGCTATTGACCGCGATGCGGGCACCGCGTCAGTCACCGAGGTCGAAGCGCTGCCATCAACTGCCGTAGCTCAAAAAACTGAGTCACGATTGGAGCATCCGGCATCCAACCCGCGCCCGAAGCCGGGGTGAGGGTGGGGCCATGACGAGAATCGCGACATCACCCTGCGCCGGCGTACGGCGAGACGGGAAAAAGAGAGGCCTGGCGTGCGGCCGCTGAATCTCGAGCAGCGGCGTACTTGTTGCTCTACGGTACGCGCCCCGTGAACCACCGGCTCCTTTTCTCATGGCTGGTCTTGGCGTTGGGCTCGGGCTGCGTGACCGCGTATCAGCCTTTGGTCTCACTCCAGCGACCCCTCGCGGTCGACCCGGAGATCGCCAATTTCGAGGGCCAGAAGATTCTCATTCGCTGCGTGCCCGGCGAGTACCTCGAGCCGAGCGATGCTCAGCTGCTGTGCCGCAAGCTGCGCACGCTGTTCGCCAACCAGAGCGCGACGGTCGAGGTCGAGGTGCCGCGCCAGAACGCGAGCGCCTCCGAGACCAGCTTCAAGGCTGACCTGATCATCGAGCTGCGGGCACGCCTGCTCCACCATGGCGACAGTGTCTTGAATTGGCTGCTTTGCTACGCCTCTTTCACGCTGATACCGGCGGTCACCGAGTTCGAGTTCGCCCAAGACATTACCGTTCGCGACAGCAGTGGCTTCATGCTGGGCACTGACAGCCTGCAAGGGCGCTTCGTGCGCTCGTTCGGCTTCGGAGTGTGGGCCTTGAACGGGCTGCTCGATTTGATCGTTCGACCGAAAGAAGAAGCGGTCACCGGCGATGGGCACAAGAAAGACTTCTCGAAAGACTTCTTCGGCCAGGTCAGCCAGCTCGCCTTTCACGCTCGCATGCGCGCCGCGGTGATGAACGAGTTCGACAAGCCGCAGGTCGCGGCTCCCAAGTTAGCTCCCGTGGCTCCGACGCCTCCGACCGCTCCGCCACCCAGGGCGACGCCGTGAGGCTGCCGCTGCTCGGAGCCCTGCTGCTCGCCGCCTGCGCCTACGACCCCGCACCGGGCGTGTTTCACACCCGCAAGGAGTCGCGAAACCTGGAGTGCACCCGGCTGGCGCACGCTCAGGCCCACGAGCGATTTCCCGGAGACGTGCCACCGGTGGCGCCTCGCGCGTTGGCCGAAGAGGTCACCGACGCCCTGGTGTGCGAGCCGCGGTTTCTGCCGCTCGGTGACCGCATGCCCAGAGACGAGGCGATTCTCTCCACGCTGCGCGCATCGGTGGGCACGCTCACTCAGCTGGCCAGTGCGCTGAACCCCGGTGATGTGGTCTGGCACGTCGACGCGTTCTACCCGGAGCAGGCGGTGGCCTCGAAGATCTCCATCGCCGCCAAGACCGAGCTGTTCGAGCACGGCCGCAAGGTCTCAGACCGGGTGCCGATGCTGGCTGCGGGTGACATCTCGGTGCTCAGCCACCTGCCGCCCCGCCAAATGTATGCGGTGGCGTGTCAGCGCTACTTCTCCGAGCACCTGCTCACCGAGCGCGACGTGTTTCTGGGCTTGATGGTGGTCGACCCGCGCGAGACCCAGCTCCACGCAGGCATCTGCCAGGGTGGAAAGTGGCGGTGGGTGCAATGACCCGCTTCTTCGCGCTGGCGCTGGCGCTGGCGCCGATGCTGGCGATGGCGGCGCCCGACCCGACGGTGCGCGAAGCCCAGCGCGCGCAGGTCGAGCGGGTGCGCGCGGAGCTGGCTGATCAGGTGCAGCTCCAGGCCTACGACTTGATCGATGAGCTGGTCTACCAGTGGTCGCAGAGCCCACCGTTCGGGGTCGACACCCCGGTGGTGCTCGCCGACGTGAGCGTGCCGGTCAGCTTCGGCAGCGGCTTGCAGGCGCTGCTTGAGAATCACTTCAACGCGCTGGTGGTGCAGAACCCGAAGTCGAACGTGGTGATGACTCATTGCCCTCAGTGCACCTCGATGGTGGTGCACTCCGGCGCGAAGGGCACCATCATCTCGCGCGGCGTCGATGCCCCCGAAGCACTGATCGCCGCCGGGGCCGTCTCACAAAGCAAGCATGCTTTGTTTCTCGACTTCGAAGTCGAGGGCAGCGCGTTGGTGCTGCGCGCCCGCATCACCTCGCTCGAGCCCAGCCTGCCCATCGTCTTCGCCAAGACCTTGACCACTTCGACCAGCAGCGCTGCGTTGCTGCGAACCGGTGATCGCCTCAAGAGCGCGGCCGAGACGCGCAAAGAGTACCTCGACATTCTCGAGAACCGCAGCACCTGGCTGATACCGGTGCGGGCGGGCGTGCGCACCTACAAGCCGGGCTCCAACTCGTTCGCGGTGGTGCCTCCGTTCATCTGGTTGCAGGGCGGCGTGGAGGCCGCGTTCAGTCAGGCGCGGGCCTGGTTGGGCAGCTTCTCGGTCGGCGTGAGCTGGGCCCCGCAGTCGCACACCGCGTGGCTGGCGCAGGCCCGCATCTCGCGCTTGCTCACCGGTACGGTCAGCTCGCTGACCCACCCCGACCTCTATCTCTTTCTGGGCGGGTCGATCATCACCGTCTACGGGAACAGCGCGCTGCTCTTTTCAGATGACACGGTCAGCATCGACGACGTGACCCGGGCGGTGCTGGGCAACCAGAACCTGATACCGACCAAGACCATCGGCGCACTGCAGATCGGCCTCGAACTGCGCGTGAAGAACCGCATCGGCGTGGGCCTCTACCTCGAGTCGCTGCCTGGCGTGACCAGCGGCGCGAACCTGGGCGACTACCTGAACCTGGGCTTCATCCGCTTTCACAGCTTTGGCGTTGAGGCCTCGTTTTGCTTCTGAGCCCACGCCTCTTCGCGCCGATGCTCCTGGGCCTGCTGCTGGCGCCCTCCGTAGCGCTCGCGCAACGCGAGACGACTCGCAACGCGCTGCTGCGCTTCGAAGAGACGATGGCGCTGCGGCGTGACGATGGAGCCAGAGAGGTCAAAGACCTGTTGCCGGCGATCGTGGTGAGCGTGGCGCCAGCCTTCGAAGAGACCCGGGCCTGGTACCCCACCGCGGCGCTGGCGGCGTTGGTGCACGTGTTCGGCGCGGCGGGCCTGCGCTCGTGCGAGGCCTGCATGGCACCGCATGCCTTCATTCAGAACGGGCGCTTCGAACAGTCATCGAGTGCGTTGGGTGCCGCTGAGATCAGCCGGCTCGACGAGGTGGCGCGGGGTAAAAGCGCCCCGGCGCGCATCGCGGTGTGGCTCGATGAGACCACCGAGGGCGTGTCGGTGAAGATCATCGACTTGCAGAACAGCCGCATCGTGATGGCGCAGAACTTCGACCCCAACCTCACCGAAGCCAAGCGCACCACCAAAGGCATCACCTACGCCGAAGAGCTCGATCGCCGCGCGCGGGGCAACAGCCTGACCCACACCTTCTTCGACTTCGTGCTCTACCCCGGCCAGCACATCTCAATCGACTGGGCCGAGCAGTGGGGCGACACCAACGCCAACATCGCCGGCGTCTCGCTCTCGGCCATCGACCCGGTGTTCGGCATCGGCGCGGTCTACTTTCGGGTGATACCGCAGGCGCTGAACCTGATGGTCGGCGCGAAGGTGCTGCTCAGCGTGCCGACGGCGTTGGTGCAAGCCATCTCGGGCGACTCGACTCAATTGTTAAACCCGCTGATCACCGGCGTGTTGATGGTGCGCCTGCCCATCGCCAGCTCCAACTACGGCGTGGTTCTCTCGGTCTCGACCAACGGCGCGGTAGGCCTTGGTTTCTCGTTGATGAACGTCTCTTTGCTGCCCTTCTTGCCATGAACAGACTCTTTCTCATCACAGTGGCAGCGGCGTGCGCCTCAGGCTGTGCGGCGCGCAATTACACCTACTTTCTCGTCGACCCCACGCCGCAGCGACACCCGGCGCTCAAAGAAGAGGGCACGCTCGCGCGGCCGCTCGGTTACGGCTCGACCACCGTGATGAAAGTGCGGTGGAACGATGGCAACCTGATCACCGAGGTCGACGTGCCGGTGATGGCCTCGGGCCAGCGCATCGTCATCGAGCACGGTGCGGGCAGCAGCGACGTGAAGACCATTCCCCAGATGCGGGTGGTGCCTCCGATGCCGACCCCCGCCGACACCGCGTTGATTGAGGCCTACCGTGCGCGCGGGCTGCGCATCAATGAAGACGCGCCCGAGGTCAGCATCGTGGGGGCCCGCTCTGAGATGCAAGACGCGATCAAAGCCGGCAACTACCAGATCGCCCTCGAGTGGGCCGAGACGGTGCTGCAACGCTACAAGTCGCACCCTGAGTTCTTGCGCGCCAAGGCCTCGCTGCTGCTGATGATGGGCGAGAAAGACAAAGCCATCGAGGTCTACGAGCTGGTCGAAGGCATCGAGAGCGACCCCGCGGTGCGCAAGAAGCTCGAAGAGCTGCAACGACAACAGAAGTAGTTCATTTTTTTCGAAGCAGGAGCACCCAAGTGCAAATCATCGGTCTCGCCTTGTTGGGTTTCATCATCTGGTTCGGCTTCAGCGACCGGAGCGGCAATCAGGTCATCTCCGCGTTCGACGTGCACGCCCTGGTGATGGTGGTGGTCGGCTCATCGGCCGCGGTGATGGTCAGCTCGAGCACCGCGACCGCCTGGCGCACCATTCTCGCGCTGCGCGAGCTGATACCCGGCCTGCGCCGCTTCGGCCGCATCACCTCGACCATGGAGACCGAGCGCGAAGCGGTGTGCAGCGCCTGGCGCGAGGGGCGGCGGAGCCAGGCCCTGGCCATCGCCGAGAAGAGCGACTTTCACGCGGTGAAGCAGGTGGCCGAGCTGCTGCTCACCCGCTCGCCCGCGGTGGCCAGCGCGAAGGTCTTTCTCGAGCTGCGACACGAAGAGATCAGCTTCTGGCAGCCGCCGGTGAACAACTGGGAGATGCTCTCGAAGCTCGGCCCCTCGTTCGGCATGGTCGGCACCATCACCGGTATGATTCAGCTCTTTCGCAACATGAGCTCCGACAACCTGAACATCGGCGCGGCGATGTCACTGGCCCTGCTCGCGACGCTCTACGGAGTGGCCTTCGGCGCCGGTGTGGCAGCGCCCATCGGTCACTACTTGAACGGCCTGCTCGATGAGCGACTGGGCTTTCTCGAGCGCTGCGAGACCGGCGTCAACGAGCTGGTCGCGCGCGGGGCGGCGTAAATGCAACGCCGCAAGATGGGCAATGAAGAGGGGTGGCTGCTCAGCTACGCCGACCTGATCACCAATCTGCTGTTGTTCTTCGTGGTGCTGCTCACCGCGGCGAACCTGAGCAAGGGCCGCATGCAGCAGATCGCCAAGAGCATCTCGGGGCAAGAGAGCCCACAGAGCCTCGAGGCGATTCGCAAAGAGATCGACGCGCAGATCAAAGCGCAGCAGATGGAGAAGCTGGTGGCGACGACTCAGACCGAAGAGGGCCTCGAGCTCTCGCTCAACTCGGGCCTGGTCTTCGACTCGGGCCGCGCTCAGATTCGCCCCGAGCTCGAGCAGACCATCAATGCGATGCTCAAGGTGCTCACCCCCTACTCCACCAAGTACACCTTTGCGGTCGAGGGCCACACCGACCCGACGCCCATCAACGGTGGCGCCTTCGCCAGCAACTGGGAGCTCTCGAGCGCGCGCGCCATCGTGGTGCGCCAGCGGCTCGAAGACGTGGGTATCGCGCGCAGTCGAGTGCGGGTCGAAGGGTACGCCGACACGAAGCCGTTGCCAGAAGAGCAGCTCATGGGGCTGGGCCCCGAAGAACGCATGGCCCGGCTCCGCCGCGTCGTGGTGAGGGTGTACTGATGAATTCGCTTGGTCTCGTCGCAATGCTCAGCGTGCTCGGGCAAACCACCACTCAGCCCACGCCGTTGCCGGGCAAGCACATACCCGCGCCGGTGTTGATGGAGCTCCGGGCGCTCGAAAATCAATTCGACCTCTCGCTCGGTCGCGACTGCGCGCCAGAACGGTGCATCTCGAAGGGCTGCGTCTATCAAGACCATGCGGTAGTCGACCTGCCGCGCTCGGCCTCACTGCCAGGCCTGGGCACCACCGAGGGCCCGGGCAGCGTGCCGGTACAGGAGTATCTGACCCGCGCGCACTGCGACTTCGCGCACGAGAAGTCGGTCTCTGGCCGCGACGTGCAGGCGCTGGTGAAGCGGCTCGAGCAACGGTTGGCCAAGGGGTGGTTGCAGGTCACCGTCGGTCATCAGATTCTCGAGCCGATCTCCGAGAGCCTCCGCGATTCGCCGACGCCGCCGCCTCCGGTCGCTCCGCCTGAGCCGGTCAAGCCGCCCGAAGCGGCCCCCGCGCCGCCGCCGAAATTCGAGCTCGACGTCGCGCTGCGTGAGCTGTGGCTGGCGCTACTGCCGCACTTCTCGTGGATGACGGCGATTCTGCTGGTCACCCTGGCGACGCTCACCATCATCTGGGCGCTGCGTCGGTTGGGCCGCGAGACGATTGAAGAGAAGGCGATGCTGGCGCAGCTCAATGCGGGCACCTTGTCGGGCGCACCGGGTGCCGCGGCTGCGGGCGAGACGCCAGAAGAGGCCTCGGGTGCTTCGCAGCTGAGCGCTGAAGATCAGGCCAACGCCGCCTTCGTCACCGAACAGAATCAGCAGTGGGGCCAGCGCTTCGCCAAGGCCGACCTGGCCAAAGACGACAGCGTGGTGGTCGAGCTGTTGCGCGAGTGGCTCAAGGCAGGCGAGTTCGCCCTGCTGGCCAAGGCCATCTTCCTCTTCGGAGACCGTCTCTCGGTCGCCTTCCCCTCCGATGGCGAGTACGCGGTACGCAAGGTCGAGTTCGCCGAATATCTGCGCGCGCTCGACCCCACCCGGTTGCCCACCGACGCCGTGTTCTTTCGCCAGCTCGGCCAGCACGCCATCGCCGCCTCGCTCAAGTCGCAGTCTGACGCGGGCATCTACTTGAGCTTGCGCGAAGAGTTCGGCAGCGCGGGCATCGCCAGCTTGATCGAGCGACTGCCTGAGCGACACGGAGCGTTGCTCTACGCGCTGGTGCCGACCGACGTGCAAGACGAGGTGGCCCGGGCGATGCCGCCAGGCGTTCGCCTCGAGACCGCCAAGCAGCTGCTGCTCACCAACCGCATCTCGCGTGAAGAGCGGGGCCACCTGTTCGAGGCCATCGATGCGGCGCGCGCTGGCCTGGCGTTGCCGCTGCCTCCTCCAGCGAGCGAGAACGACGTGGTCGATCGCGGCCATGAAATCGACGCGGCCGGAGCGCTCTCGAACCTGCTGCCGTTCATCGACGCCAAAGATCGCCGCGCTCTCTTTCTCACCGCGTTTCAGCGCTCGAACGGTGCGCTGCCCCACTGGTACGAGAGCATTCTGTACCCCGACATGCTGCTCAAGGTGCCCTCGGAGCTGCAGGCCGACATGCTGCTGGAGGTCGACGTCAAAGGCCTGGCCGGGTGGTCATCGCTCCAGTCGCCCGAGTGGCAGGAGCACTTTCTGTCGGGCCTGAGCCAATCGCTGCAGAACGCGCTTCGAGCCAGCATGGCGTTTCGTTCGCGGGCTGATCAGCTCCACGCCGCGAAGCTGGGCCACGACGAGCTGGTGGCCTCAGTGAAGAAGCTGGTCACCCAGGGCAAAGTCACCTTCTCGGAGATCGTCGCCTAAGCCATGCGTTCGCCGAACCGCCAGAGCCTGGCAACAGTGGCCGGGCTGGCTGTGGGGCTGATGCTCATGCTGCCGGCGTGCGAGAAGGTGCCCATCGTCGACATCGGGGCCTCGTTCTCGCTCGCCGACGTGAGCTGGTTTCAAGATGAAGAGACGCTGTTCATCTTCTACCGGGTCGACGCGTACCAGGGGCTCGGGCCCGAGAGCCAACTCGAGCTGACCTACCGCACCGATGATCTCGAGCAGCCGTGGGCCACCCTCGCCGACCTGCCCCCGGTGCACCTGCATCTGCCGGTCGACTGCGGCCCGTACGCCCGGTGCGGCAGCGCCAGCATCCGCGTCGCCAAAGCCCCGCGCGATGTCGGGCTCCGGTTGCGGTACCACAAAGACGGCGCGCTCACCCTCGGGGCACCGGTGGTGTTCAACGTGGTCGGCAGCGGGCCGCCGCACCTCGCTCGCAGCCTGGTGCTCTACGGCGTGTTCGACGAGATTAACTTGCACGTGCAGTGGCGCGCGCGACACCAGTTCCCCACCCTGCGCAATCAGCAGGTCGAAGACCTGGGGCTTCGCCGGTACTTTCGCGTCGAGAGCCCTCGCTTCGGCGACCTGAGCAGTGTCGACCCCCTCAACCCGTATTCCTACGCCTTCGCCTCGCGCTGCCCGACTGAGCTCACCGCGCTCGGCTGGGCTGTGACCGCCACCACCACTCGGGCCATCTTCTCGCTCGAGACGGTGCCGGTGCCCGCGTACGAGTCGCCGAGCCTGTGCGGTGAGTCGACGGTGCTCGACGCCAAGGGCACCTTCAGCACCGCGGTGGTGGCGCAGAAAAACCCGCAGACTAAGGCCGCGTTTCCCTCTCTGCGAAGCCCGATCAAGACCAACACCATGTTCGGCTTCTCGCTGGTGCCGTGTCAGACCTCCATCTCTGCGCCGCACCTCGCGATGCAGAAACAGCGAACGCTGCTCGAGAGCGCGCCAGAGAACTGCACCGACAATTGGCAGAGACCCGGCTTCGTCACTGAGCTGGCGACGCGGTTCAAGACCGCGCTCGATGCCACCCGCCTGCAGGGGCACGACATGGTAATGGCGCTGGTGCTGCACCACGCCGACAACACCGGCCAATTCACCGGCAAGGTCGAAGAGGCGCTCGACCTGATTCTGCCCGCGGAGCGCGACAAGAGCTCACCGCGCCTGAGCGGCGTCTTCGTCTTCGACAGCTTCGCGCACAAGATCACCCGCCCTGCGGTGGGTCGGCTGACGCTGTGGTGCCCCGCCATTTTGCCCGGCATGGCGCCGATCGATGATCTCGACCTGATCGGCGCGGTCTCAGCGCGCTCGTGCCCGCTGTTGCCTGATTTGCCCGACATCGTGCTGGGCCCGGTGAAACTGAGCAGCCTCACTGTGTTGCCCACGCGGCCCCAGTTCGAGACCTTCGTGGCCAAGTACGGTGAGGGTCAGACCGGGCGCATGCTCGAGCTGCAGTTCTTCGCGCCCGAGCGAACGCCGACCTCCGACAACGTGCCCGTGGGCGACTTCGGCGTGGTGACCTTTTTCAACAACGAGTCGTTCGCGGCCGCGCCGAGCGATGCGTTCTCGTATTGCGCGAGCGAAGACGCACGCACCAACTTCATCGCGGCGCGGCTGCCCGCCTTCCCCAACTCGCCGTTTCCGCTGCAGGCGCTGCCCGAGGTGCACTCCGCCTCGCCGAGCCCCACCTACCAGCTGGGCCTGGGGTGGGACTTTCCGTACCTGCTTCGCTTGAAATACGAGACCATCGTCGCTGGTGCCGCGACCGCGCTCTCTTTCACGGTGCCCTTCGGCATCGGCACTCCGAGCGAGACCTATTACGGCTCCCCGCTGTGGATGAGCAGCGAAGTGCCGCTGGGCTCGGTGCTGACCCAGTGCACCCGCTTCTGCGACGCGCCGACCTTCGACTCGGCGGGCGTGTACAACGTGCAGTCGATCTTCCGCACCACCTACAGCCAGCAGTGTTACCGACCGGTCTTCCCCGTCTTCGATGCGGCGCACGCGGCCGAGGGAGGGTACCCCCTTGATCCTTAGTGGCGTGTTGATGGCGGTGCTTGCCGCGGCCGACGTGCCGCGCGACGACGCCTCGCTGGGCAATCACCGAACGCCGTTCGACGCCCTGACTGAGCGCGCCCTGGGCACCGCTTCGCGCGCGGTGCGCTTCGACTGGCGACGCACCAAGGTGGGCTTCGGGCTCTCGTCGAGCGTGATTCTCGAGCTCAACAACTTCGCCAGCGCGCGCGTCGGCGGGTTCGCCCGCATTCCCGTGGGCAGCTTCATGCTCGAGCTGGCGGTGACGCGGGTGGTCTCCTGGGCCAGCACCGCCTCCTCGCAGCTGGCCTTGACGCCTTATCGCCAATACGGGCGAATGAGCCGCGTCGAGCTCGACTTCAACGGCAGCTACCCGCTGTTCGAGGGCGTGGCCACCGCGAGGCCCGGCTTTCTGCCCGCCTCGGAGTTCGTCTTCTCGGTCACCGCCGGGCTGCGCTACCTCTATTACCCGGGCTCCCTGGTGAACATGACTCCGGGTCAGGTCGGCGCCGCGGTCTTCGCACCGCTGCTGGGCGATGCCGAGGTGAACAACCTCAAGCCCCAGCTCTTGCCAAGCATGGAGCTTGATCGCGCGCGCTACGCGCTGTTGGCGGGCTTCAGCCTCGACGTCTACTTTCAGCCCGGCCTGTTCATCACTCCGCGCGCGATGCTGGGGCTCCCGGTGGTCTCGGCCGGTCGCGGCATCGGTCTGTGGTGGGAGCTGAGCCTGCTCGCGGGGTGGGCGTTGTGAGCCGTGCGGCGGCAATCGCGGCACTGCTCTGTGCGCATATCAGTGTGGCTGCCGACCCCGTGCTGCAGCGCGACGTGTTTTACAATGCGCGCATGGCGCTTCGTGAGGGGCGTTCGACCGAGGCGCTGAAGCTGTGGCTGCTGCGCAACAGCATCGAAGACCAGGGCATACGTGCCACGCACGACGGTGAGTTTCGCTCGGTGGTCTGGGCCGCGTTGGGTGAACAGGGGCTGTGCCAAGACGGCTTCGCCAAAGATCAGGTTGGCGGCGCCGGGCTGTGGCCGCTGGCGATGCACAACTGGGTGCTCACCTCGGTGGCCAAGGGCGGCGCGGTCGACAACCCGCCTCCGTTCGACGCGTACGAAGCGGGGCTGCAGCAGCGGTTCATCTCGCTGCTCGACGTGCTCGATGTCGAAGAGCTGCAGTCGGTGAGCTTCTTTCGCAGCAACTGCTTCAGCTCGACGGTGTACCTGCTCGAGCGAGGCGCGAGCCCCTTCGGCGACTTGAGCGACCGCCAGACCTCGGGGCCGCTGCTGCGCAAGCTGCTGATGCACTCGCTCGAGACGCTGGCGAAAGACAAGGTTCAGAACCTCGCGCTGATTCATGCGCGCATCTTCGACCTCGACCTGGCGATGAGCGAGCTGAACGCCCGCACCGCCCGGCAAGACGGGCGCGCTCTGGGCGACACCGCGCGCGCGGCGGGAGCCTCAGACCCGGCGGTGAAGGCGCTGCAGAATCGAACCGAGAAGGTGGCCACGCTCACTTCGGCGCAGGCGGGGTTTCTGCGCGAAGCGCTGCGATGGCCCGCGCGCGACTGGCTGGCATTGAGTCAACCCCGCCGACTGTCGCTGTTCGCGCAAGCCAGAGCGCTGGCCCTGGTTGATAGGCCCAGCCCAGATCTCCAGCCGTTGATCTTGAGCATCATTGACGCGCTCCTCGAGAAGCGGGCGGGCGCCGAAGTCGAAGGGTGGGTGGGCTGGCTCGAGGCGCGCAAGGCGACCGGGCGACGCGCGGTGATCATCGAGGGCGAGCGCGGCAAGCGGCTGCTTGAGCTCGACGACGTCTCGGGGTTTCGGGAGCGCTCGGTGGTGGCCCTGCACCGCGGCCTGGCGTTTCTCGAGCGGGGCGAGCTGCGTGAGGCGTTGATCTCTTTCGCCTACGCGATGGCCAACGCCGACAGCTCCCGCGAGCCGGTGATCACCATGAGTCTGGCGCGCCGCTGGGTGTCGTACGTGTTGGCGCGCTACGAGGTGAGCGAAGACCTCATCGCCACCCTCAAGGCCCTGGTGCCGAAGCAGGAGTACAACTCGGTCATCGAAGACCTGGTGTGGCGTGCCGCGCTCAACGCCGATGTGGCCTCCTTCGATCGGTTGGTGGCCAGCGCCCGACGCGGCAGCTCTTTCGATGGCCGAGCCGCCCGGCTGCGATTGCTGGCGCAGGGCAACGCGGGCTCGCTGGCGACCCAGCTGCGCGACGCGGTCGAGACCGAGCCCTTCTTCACCGTGCGCTTCATTCGCCAGCTGATTGAAAAGCTCGAGGCCGAAGAGGTCGACGTGCGGGCGGCGAACGTGCCGCTGGTGAAGCTGCTGGTTCGGGTGCTCGACCTGGTGATCAGCCAGTCGAAGGGCAGCTCGGCGCACGCGCGCGCGGCTGAAGAGCTGCTGGGCCGCACCCAGGCGCTGCTCGAGGGGCTCAGGGCCTTCGAGCCGAACACCGATGGCAAGGCGCGCACCCTCTCGCCGAGACACGAAGCCTTCGCTGGCAACATTCGTCTGGCGCCCACCGACGCGCTGCCGTGGCCCTTCTCCGCTCCTGAGCCTGAAGCGCCTTCGGCCTTCACCCCCATCATGCTCACCCCGGTCGAGTGGCGAGACCGGGCCGGCGCGCTGGTCTTCGGTTGGAGGCTCTCCGAGTGAATCGTCGCGAGCTCAGGGCGGCGATGAAGGCGCAGCGTCGCGCGCTCCAGGCCTCGCAGCGCGAGCTCCGCGCCCGGGTCGCCCAGCTGCCCGAGGTGAAGGCCGCAGCGAGGAGGCGTCGCAACAGGCGCATCGCCGTGATGACCGTGCTGTTGCTGCTGCTGTGCTTCATTCGCTGCGACTGCGAGCCGGGGCCTGCGCCATTCATCGAAGTGCCCGACGCGGGGGTGCTGGTGATGAAGAAGCCGGTGGTGACGCCCAAGCCCCCGGCGGTGAAGCCGAAGAGCCCGCTCGCCGCGAAGGTCAGCCTCGGCCAGCGCGACGGGTTCGGTTCGAACCAGCGCTCGACCCCTGATTGGCTCGACGCGTTTCGACTGCAGGTCGCCGCGCGCAGCCCTCGGCTGTCGGCCTGCTTCGAGGGCACCGAGCGACCCGGAGCGCTGCGCTGGGTGGCCGCGGTCAACCCCGAGAGCGGCGCGGTGTCAGATCAGACGCTCGACCCGGTGGGCTCCGCGCTGGAGCTGACCAAGGAGCAGCGCCGCTGTCTGACCCAGGTGCTCTCGACGCCGCCGTTCAAGAAGCTGGCGGCGATCGAAGGCCAGGCGTTGCCTGATCGCGTGAGCATGGTCATCGAGTTCTAGTGGTAGACCTCGCCCCGCATGCGCTCTGAGAATGTGCCCAAGGTTGGCCGCTCGTACCGCTTCTACGACCTGATCATGGCGGCGTTCGGGTGCGTGTTGCTGTGCTCGAATCTGATCGGCACCAGCAAAGTGGTGACGGTGCTCGGCTTCACCTTCGGGGCGGGCAACCTCTTCTTCCCCCTCAGCTACTTGTTCGGAGACGTGCTGACCGAGGTCTACGGGTACGCCCGCTCTCGCAAAGTGGTGTGGGCCGGCTTCGGCACCCTCGCCTTCGCCTCGTTGATGAGCGCGGTCATCGTGCACATGCCACCCTCGGCCGAGTGGCAGGGCCAGGAGCACGTCGAGGCCATCTTCGGTGCGACCTGGCGCATCTCGTTGGCGTCGCTGCTCGCGTACACCTGCGGTGAGTTCATCAACTCGCTCACTCTGGCCAAGCTCAAGGTCAAGACCCAGGGCCGTCATCGCTGGGTGCGCACCATCACCTCGACCATCTTCGGTGAGGCCATCGACACGATGCTCTTCTACCCGCTCGCCTTTCTGGGCACCTGGGAGACCTCGTTGCTGATCAAGGTGATGCTGGGCAACTACGCGATCAAGGTCGGCTGGGAGGTGCTCGCCACGCCAGTCACCTACCGGGTGGTCGCGTTTCTCAAGCGAAGAGAGAACGAAGATCACTTCGACCACGACACCGACTTCACCCCGTTTTCCCTCAAGACCTAGCGATTGAAAAGGCCTCGAGCTTTTCGAGCGTGTCAGGGTGAGCAGCGAGGGCGGCGATGGTCTTCGCCTCGTCTTCGAGGTGCGCCTCGAGTGACTCGAGCTCACCGGCGTGGAGCAACCGCTTGAGCGCCTGCGCCGCACCCGAGGGCACCGCCGCCATCTTCACCGCCGCGGTCTGCAGCGCCTCGTCGAAGCCGGCGTCGTCAGTCACCTTCGAGACCAGGCCAATCGCCAGCGCTTCTTCGGCGCTGACGGTGCGATTGGTCGACATCAGCTCGAAGGCCCGTTGACGCCCGACGATGCGAGGCAAGAACCAGGTGCCGCCGCCATCGGGAGTGAGCCGCGTCTTCAGAGAGGCGGAGCGCCGAGTCGCGAATCACTCGGCAGAGCGCGAGGTCGAGCGCATTGAGCCGGTCGGGGCGGTTGAGGGTGATGCGGGCGACGCCGGCGTCAACGTGCAGCGTGAGGTTGGTGGCGCTCACTCGAACACGACGGCCAGGCGCGCGTTTCGTTTCGCGGCAGTCACCGCGCCGCGCATCAGCGACAGCGGCGCGACGTCTTTGAAACGAACCGCTACCTGGTTCTGAAGTGCGTCAGGCCACGGCCCCGAGAGCGGCTCATGACCCCACCGCGGAGGCTTGCCATGCGGTGGCCCCTCGTCTGGCCCGGGCTCGAGGGCCATGCCCTTCTCGTCGAGCGATTTGAGAAAGTCACAGGTCGGCCGACAGTCGCTGAGCTCGATCAGCTGCACCCGCGCGCCCGCGCTCTGGGTGAGCAGCGAGGTGAATGAGGCCGGCAGCTCGAGCCCTTGCGGCGCTGGTACGGTCTGCACGCCGCGCAACTCGACCACGCTCACATCGGCGTGAAAGAGAGTTTCGAGCAGCGCCTGCAGCGACTCGGCGGTGGCCTTGGTGCCGACATCGACGCTCACCATGTCGCCAGGCGGCAGGTCTTCAACGATGAACGGAGCCTCGTCACGGCGAGTCGCAGCGCCGCCTTCGAGCAACAGCAGCGCGCCGCGTTCCGCGGAGGGCCCCTCGAGCTTCACCAGCTCAGTCGAGGGCTGCACGACGTTCACCTGCGGCAGGTCAGCCCGCGAGAGTGAGAGCGCCCGCGCGCCAGTGACCACCGCAGGCACGGCCAGCAGCGAGAGCAGCGAGACAATCGCTCTGGGCGACTCTCTCAACATCACGGCGCCCGCCAGAATGAAGCCGATCGCCAGCGCCAGCAGCGCCCAGGCGAGCAGCCCGGCCTGGTGTTTCTCCGAGAGTGAGCCGAACACCACCAGCAGCTTGTCGGCGGGGTTGACGTGCGCGAACGCCTTCTCTGCGTTGGCCATCGCGGTCTCACGCCCCGCCAGCATCACCAGCCACAGCCCCAGCGCGCCGAAGGCCAGGCTGAAGTTGAGGCTCAGCCGCCGTGCCTGCGTATCTTCACTGCTGAAGCGGGCCAGAAAATCGATGGCGAAGCCGCCCGCTACCAGGCTGAGCATCGATGCGGCCAGCAGCAACCCGAAGACCCAGATGCTGTACGCCTCGCCGGTGCCGCCGTGCACGATGAGCTCGCGGTCGGCGGCCGAGACGTGCACGAGCGATTGAAAGAGCTTGTCGATGGAGACGCGGTACCCGGCTGCTGCGACTGCGACCACCACCACGGCGAAGATGGCGGCGACCGGCGCGAGCCACTGCTTCCATCGGCTCGAGGCCAACACCACCCCGCCCGCCAGCACGCTCATCACCCCCGCGGTGCCCAGGGCGATCCACATCCACACGCCGCCTTCGTCGAAGGCCTCGCCCAGACGTTCAGAGAGCACCGCCAGACCAAGCACACCAACGGGTACGGTGAGGAGCGAGAGAGCTGCCGCCAAAGCCGACACGACCAGCGGGGGTTTCTGGTGCATTCGCCCCTCTTTACCCTGGCTCAGGGGAAGGGCAGCGCTGAGAAAGCCTTTCGGCCTGACCAACGCCGCCCCGATACCCCGACACTCCTGTCGAGCAAGCGAGCTCTCGGCCGCTCAAACTACGCACACATGAGACTTCAGCCCCGGCTTCGGCCCATCACTCCGGAGAAGCGCGGGCCCTGATCGAAAGCTCACCGAAAGTTCATCGAGAAAAGGTGACCAGCTGTTGAACGTTCAGCGGCAACTCGATCGCGCCTGATTGAAGCTTGGCGTTGAACTGCACCTGGGCGTTGCCCTTTTGAACAGCATTGAAGATGCCCATACCGGCCGAGAGAAAATTCACGGTCAGCGGCAGAGTCACCACCCGGGTGCCCTTGCCGTCGAGCGCGCCCAGGTCGCCGGTCGAGAGGGTGCCAACGTTCGAGCCGGCCAGGTTCAGGCTGCCAGTGACGGCGCTCACCGGCAGCGCGAAGGTGTTTCGGTTGGTCACGGTGAGTGGAAATTCAATGGTCACCCCCTGCAGCGAGAGATTCGAGACCTTCGGGTTGGCGAACACGATGTTGGGGATCTTGGGCACTTCGAACTCGCCCGACTTCACGATGGGCAGCCGAATCACGCCGATGGGGGTCTGCACGCCGAGCGCTCCCTCGGGGTAGGCAGCGAAGTCTTTGTTCAAGAAGGTCTCGACCACCGCCACCACGTCTTGAAACTTGAAGCTCGCGGGGAAATGGAGGTCGGTCGAGGCGTTGGGGGCGATCTGCAGCCCTTGCTTCGGCGCGCCCGCCACCACCTGCTTCTCTTCGATGAACAGGGCGTAGTCGACCGACGCCAGCGAGATGCCCACCGAGTTCGGGTTGCCCAGCGCCCACACCGTGTCAAGGGTGAGCCCGCCGAGGGAGAGATCGTTGAGGCCCAGTCGCTTGAAAGAGAAGCTCGGCGGCTTGAAGGCCGACTTGAGAAACTCAGTGAGCGCCGCGCACCCTGAGAGCAGCACCATCGCCAGCAGCAAAGAACGTCGTTTCATGGAGGCTCCTTTTAGCCGGGCCCCCATACGGCGACGCGCTCACTTCATTCACGGCATTCTCTCCATGCGCACAAAGAACGCGACCATAAGTGACTGAAATTATTCGATCTCAATGTAGACGTTGCATAGATGCACATAGAGGCATATTCATTCGTCTCCGTGGCCCTCTCTCCTCTGACCCGTGCTGTGCCAAGCCGGCTACCGCCCCGGGTCGACCTGTTTCGCATCTTCGCGGAGCCCCACCGGCTGCAGATGCTGGCCTTGTGCGCCGACGAGGAGCTCTCGGTCTCGGAGTTGGCCGCGTTGCTTGATGACAGCCAGCCGCAAATCAGCCGCAAGGTGGCGCCGCTGCGTGAAGCGGGGCTGCTCGAGGCCCGGCGCGACGGCACCCGCATCTTCTTGCGCACGGTTCGCGAGGTCGTCGACGCAGACCCGGTGGTGGCCGATGCGCAGGCCGAAGGTCGAAGGCTCTGCCTCGACGATGGCAGTCTGGCCCGGGTGCCCGGCATCATCGCCGCGCGCGAAGATCACGGGCGCTCGCACTTCGAGGTCGCGGCGGTGCCGAGCCCGGCGACTGCCAGCGCTTCGCCAGAGCATCTGGCGCATCTGGCGGCGCTCGCTCCCTTGCTGAGCAGCCGCGCGCTGGCCATCGACGTGGGCACGGGTGACGGGCTGGTGCTCGACGTTCTCGCGCCGCTCTACCAGCGGGTGATCGCGGTGGAGCGCAGCCGAGCTCAGCTGGCCCGGGTCTCTGACCGCATCGCCTCGCGCGGCTTTCACCACGTCTCGCTCTTCTCTGGCAGCTACGACGACTCGGCGCTGCTCGAGCGCGTCGACGCCGCGGGAGGCGCCGACCTGGTCTTCGCCGGCCGCACACTGCACCACGCCTCGCGGCCGGGCATCGCCATCGCGTCGTTCGCGCGGCTGCTCAAACGCGGCGGCCATCTGGTGGTGCTCGACTACCTCCCTCACAGCAACGACGAGCTGCGCGGCGAGAGCGGCGATGTCTGGCTCGGCTTCCCCGTCGATGGGCTCAAGCGCTTCTTCGAAGAGGCCGGCCTGGCTGAACTCGGCTCGGTCGCGATTCCCTCTGCGTTTCACCCCTCTGGCCCCGACGCCGCACTGAACTGGCACGCCTGGGTCGCTCAGAAACCCCTCTTCCTCTCGCCGACCGCGAGAGGGTAACCCCCGCAGCACAGTACTCACCCGAAGCACGCGCTGAAAGACAGACCATGGAAAACAAGACCACCTACCCCGCTTACAAAGTCGCCGACCTCACGCTGGCCGAGTGGGGCCGCAAAGAGATCGCCATCGCCGAGAAAGAGATGCCGGGCCTGATGGCCTTGCGCGCGCAGTACAAGGGCAAGAACCCGCTCAAGGGCGCCCGCATCGCTGGCTGCTTGCACATGACCATCGAGACCGCGGTGCTGATCGAGACCCTGACCGCGCTGGGCGCCGAAGTGACGTGGACCAGCTGCAACATCTTCTCGACCGCCAATCACGCCGCGGCCGCCATTGCCAAGGCCGGCGTGCCGGTGTTCGCGTGGAAGGGGCAGACCCTCGAAGAAGCCGACCAGTGCCTCGAAGCGCAGCTGTACGCGTTCAAAGACGGCAAGGGCCCGAACATGATTCTCGACGACGGTGGCGACCTCACCATGTGGGTGCACAACAAGCACCCCAAGCTCCTCGAAGGCGGCCCCGAAGGCGTCAAGGGCTTGTCTGAAGAGACCACCACTGGCGTGCATCGCCTGTACGAGATGATGAAGGCCGGCACGCTGAAGTGCCCCGCCATCAACGTCAACGACTCGGTGACCAAGTCGAAGTTCGACAACCTCTACGGTTGCCGCGAGTCATTCCTCGACGGCATCAAGCGCGCGACCGACGTGATGGTCGCCGGCAAAGTGGTGGTCATCGCCGGCTACGGCGACGTGGGCAAGGGCTGCGCGCAGTCGGCGCGTGGCATGGGCGCTCGCGTGATGATCACCGAGGTCGACCCGATCAACGCGCTGCAAGCGGCGATGGAGGGCTACCAGGTCATCACCATGGATGAGGCCGCTCCGATGGCCGACATCGTCTGCACCGCGACCGGCTGCGTCGACGTGGTGACCGGCGATCACATGGCCAAGATGAAAGACGGCGCCATCGTCGCCAACATCGGCCACTTCGACTCTGAGATTCAGGTCTCGTGGCTCGAGAAGAACCCCGAGATTCGCGAAGAGAACGTGAAGCCGCAGGTCGACCAGTTCATCTTCCCCAACGGCAAGCGCCTCACTCTGCTGGCCCGCGGCCGCCTGATGAACCTGGGCTGCGCCACCGGCCACCCCGCGTTCGTGATGTCGAACTCGTTCACCAACCAGGTGCTCGCGCAGCTGGCGCTCTGGGGCACCATCGACACCGGTCACAAGTTCGAGGCCGGCAAGGTGTACGTGCTGCCCAAGAAGCTCGACGAGCACGTGGCCCGCCTGCACCTCGAGAAGGTCGGCGCGAAGCTGACCAAGCTCACCGAGACCCAGGCCAAGTACATGGGCGTGCCGCTCGAAGGCCCGTTCAAGCCTGACCACTACCGCTACTAAAGCGCGACGTCTTTGTCGGCCAGGTTGGGAAAGCGGCACCGAAAGGTGGTGCCGTGCCCCGCCTGGTTGACGCTCGCTGAGACCTCGCCCAGATGGGCGTCGACGATGCGCTTGACCACTGCGAGCCCCAGACCGGTACCGGTGGCCTTGGTGGTGAAGAACGGTTGAAACATTTTTTCGGCGGCACGTGGAGTGAGCCCCACGCCTTCGTCGCTCACGTCAATCACCAGCCAGGTATTCGCCGCCTCGCCCTCGACTGAAGCGCGCACCGTCACCGTGCCTCCCTTGGGCATCGCTTGCACCGCGTTCACCAGCAGATTCACCAGCCCCTGCCGC
>Ga0105048_10003668_pt1 | contig 25145 bp, 20 predicted proteins | sample MAT05_FD_78382 | JGI IMG/M metagenome (GOLD analysis project Ga0105048, IMG submission 78382) | Freshwater microbial communities from Lake Fryxell liftoff mats and glacier meltwater in Antarctica - MAT-05 | ecosystem: Environmental > Aquatic > Freshwater > Ice > Liftoff microbial mat | place... | reverse complement strand
GCACCGCAGCATCGTCCGCCTCGTCGAAGATCGTCACGCAGCGGCGCACGAGATCCGCATCGGGGCGCAGCGCGACGAGCCCGACCAGCATCGGCAGCGCGGCGCTCGGCACCGCAGGATCGATCCGTTCGAGCGCACGTCGCAAGAGCGCAAGGGTCTCGGGCCGCTGGAGCTCCGCGGCGGCCGCATCCGGCTGGAACGTCAGCAACGCGTGCACCAGCTCGCGATCCCTCGCATTCGCCGGCACCGGTTCCTCGTGCCGCTCGTCGGGATCCGTCGCGAGGTCGAAGCGATACGCGACGTCGATGCGGCGCTCGTAGACCAGCTTGTCGCGTCCGACCACGACCCCGACCGCGCTGCCCTTCGCGTTCTCGAAATAGTACGGGCGACGCCGCGGGCCGTCGCCACCGGCGAGCAACGGCGCGAGCGACCGCCCCCGATCGCCGCTGCTCGGCGGCGCACCGAGCAGGTCGAGCACGGTCGGCGCGAAGTCGATCGCGCCCACGGTGTCGTCGATCACGTGGCCGGTGCGGCCCGGGATCTCGATTGCGAACGGGACGCGGATGTCCTCCTCGAACGTCGTCGGCCCGTGCAAGAGCACGCCGTGATCGCCGAGTCCCTCGCCGTGATCCCCGATGAACACGACCATTGTGCGCTCGCGCAGACCGAGCGCGTCGAGCCCGTCGAGCAGCGCGCCCATCTGCGTGTCGAGGTAGCGCAGCGAGCGGCGATAGTTCGCGACGCGCGGCCGCCTGGCGAGCACGCGACCATCGTAGCCCGGCAGATGCATCGTGTACAGGTGGAGGAAGAGCGCGACGGGTCGATCGCGGCGCGCGTCCAGCATCGCGAGCGCGCGCGTCACCGCCGTGTCGGTTGCTGCATTCGCGTAGACCTGCACGTCCGCGAAACCGTCGAGCAGCGCCGCGACGACCGGTGACTTCGCGGGGCGGAAGTAGCGGTGCACCACCGCGATCGGATCGAGTCCGAGCATCGCGAGACGATCGCCGAGCGTCGCCCCCGACATCAGCGGATCCTCGCCGACCTCGATCGAGCGGAACATCACCGGCATCGCGCGCTTGGTCTCCGTGCCCCCCGCGTACGCGTGGCGGAAGCGATATGCGCGAGAGATCCACGCATCGAGCCGCGGCGTGTCGCCGGGCGCCCAGAACGGCGTGCCACGCTCGGCGCGCGCCGGCGGCAACGCGTCCGCACGCAGCGTGTCCGCGACGACGAAGACCACGTTCGAGATGCCGGCGGTGTCGAACGCCGGGCCCATCGCGGCGGGCGGCGAGCTCGTCCATCGCGGCTCGTTCGCGTCGAGATCGACGAGTGCGGCGTGGACCGGCCTCGATAGCCGTCGCGGCAACGCGTGGCGGATCCATGTGCCGGCGGCAGGCGCACGCAGCACGAGCGCCGCGCGCGAGTACGCCGACATCGACAGCCATCCGATCGGCGCGGCGACGCACGCGACACAGCCGAGCGCGAGCACGAGCCGACCGCGCGCCGTCGCCGGGGCGGCTCGCACCGTGACGATGCGCGACCCGAGCACGACGGCGGCGGTCGTCATCGCACCGTGCAGCAGCACATGCAGCTCGGGGTAGAGCCCCGGCGCGACCTCGTGATCGAACACCGCCAGCGCGATCAGGGTGATCGTGATCCCGGCGTCCACGCGCCGATCGCCGTGCGTGCGCACCAGATGCACCGCGAGCGCCGTGCCGGCGAGCGCACCGCGCAGTGGCGCCGCGCCGACGGCCCACGCGTACCACTGCTCCGAGATCCACGGCCCCGCGCGCAGATCGGCGCCGGCGTCGACGAGCCAACGCACCAGCGGCATGATGGCGACGAGCGCCGTGACGAGCAGGCGCCGCCGCGGCTCGGCGAGCAGCGGCGCACCGATCTGCTGCGAGACGCCGACCGCGAGCACGCCGAGCCCGAGCGCGATCGCGGCGAGCAGGACGTGACCGCACAGCAGCGTCAGCTCTGCGGACCACTGCAGCGCCGACGCGCCGGTGACGGTGATCTGCACCCGCTCGGTCGTGAACGTGAGCACCCCGGCGACGAGCGGCACCAGTGGCCAACAACCGAAACGCGCAGGGAGCATCCGAGGTGTCGCCGCAGTCTGTCACTCGGGTGTGGCGAGGTCGAGGTCGAAGCCCAGGCGCGGCGCGGTACCGCTGCGACCGCGCACCGTCACCCGCAGATCGATTGCGCTCGCCTCGCCGAGTGCGCGCGTGTCGAGATGGATCTCCTGCTTGCCGCTGCGGGCACGCACGGGGAATTCGCGCAGCGCGATCCAGTCGGTATCGCCGCTCGCCCTGCCCGCGAAGGCGATCTCCCAGCCCGACTTCGCGTCCGCGAGCGCGACGTCGTCGATGCCGAACCACCCGTCGATCGAGCGCGTCGCGATGCCCGGCAGCACGATCGTCGCAGGATCGTCGACCGAGGCATCCACGAGGATCGCGGGGCCGATCACGCGATCCACCTTGACCGGACCGTTGGCGACGCCGTGCGCCTCGTCGGCCTTGCCGACGCGCAGCCACCCGCTCGCGAGATGACGCTCGCCGGCGAAGCCCGCGGCGTAGCGTCCGAGCACCGCGACGGCGAACAGCGCCGCGAGCACGAGTCGCGCGCGTGACGGCAGCAGCCGCTCGCTGCGGACGAGCACCACCGCGGCACGTCGTCGCGCCGCGACGAGGAAGCCGACGACGCCGGCCGCGAGCGCGAGCGCGACGAATCCGGCGATGTCGGCCGCCAGCCATCGCCGCCATCGCAGTTCGTACACGCCGTCAGTCGCGTCGACCGCGAGGAGCATCGGATCGGTCGGCGGCGTCGTGTTGCCCTTGCCCGCCCGGAACACGCCCGCGCGACGCTCTTGGGGGGTCGCGTGCGCGCCCTTGCCGGACGCGGGGACCTCGTACCAATCGACCGGCACGCCGTCGTGCAGCACCTGCCACCGCGGGAATCCAGCGACGTTGAATTCCAGCCGCGCGCCTTCGCCGGCACCTTCGACGCGCACCGCGACACGCTCGTGATCGACGTCGTCGACGAGCACCTCGAGATCGCCACCGCCGACGACCCGCGCGATCTTTTCGTTCACCTCGCGCTCCGACACCTTGAGCTTGCCGAAGCGCTTGACGACCTTCGCGCCGGTGATGCCCGAGTTGCCGACGAAGTACTTCACGCGCAGCCGGTCGAGCACGCTGCTCTGCTCGGATTCCGGCCGGTGCACGAACACCTCGCCGGGCATGTAGCCGATCTTGTACGCCGGTGCGCCGTTGAACACCGGTGCGTCGGCGTAGATGTGGCTGTGTCGCTTCGCTTTGTACGCGAAGCGGAAGTACTCGCCTTCGCCACGCTGGGCCCAGCGTTTCTTCGCCCACGCGTTGAACGCCGCGAAGTCCTTGTCGAGCCGCTTGTCGCCCCTGACCCGCTGGGTCGCGAGCTCGCCGACGTGCTGTTTTTTCGCCTCACGAGCGGCACCGGTGAGCATCGCGCCGAGGCCGACGATCGCAGCGATCGCCGCTGCGATCGCGACGACCTGCGTGCGCAAAGCTGGCCCGTCGGCGCGCCAACGCCCCCATGCGAGCCGTACGAGCGCGGCCGGAACGAGTCCCGCGGCGAGGTACAGCCCCGGCTTCGCGCAGATGATGAAGCGCTGGTACTGCAGGTAGCGGAAGTTCTCCGACAACCAGTCGAGCCGGAAGCGGAAGAAAAAGTCCGAGGTGCTCATCAACCACAGCAGCACCGCCAGCACCGCGAGCCCGCGCGTGAACCGATTGCCGCGCACCATCGCCAAGCCGAGCCCGACGATGATGCCGTAGCCGATCGCGGGCGCCATGTGCTTCGCCCAAACCCCATCGACCACGCGCGCGACCATCGTGTCGACGTCGCTGTAGAGCGTGCCGAGGTTCGCGATCCAGGCGCTGTGGCTCATCATCGGCAGCACCCACCACGCCGCGAGCGCGGCACCGAGGCCGGTCGCGACCCCGAACGCGACCAGCACCCGGGCCATTTCGCCGCGCACGCCGAGCGCGATCACCATCACCATCGTGCCGACCGCGGCCATCGGCAACGCGATCGGATGGGCGAGCATCGCGAGCGCGACGAGCACGATCGGGCCCACCAGCGCACGTGGTCGCAGCGGCGTGCGTACTGCGATCGCGAGCTCGGCGAACGCCCACCACACGAACACGCACGCGACCGGCTGCATCCACACGCCAAAGTGCACGGTGTACGCCCAGCCTCCCTCGCGCAGCACGCCAGGATCGAGGTAGAGCAGCAACGAACCGACGAAGCCGGGCGCGACGCCGAGGCCCGTCGCCCGCGAGATCCGCAGCATCGCGACGCCCTGCAGCAGGTACGCGATCGTGAACACGAACGCGTAGCAGCGTGGCCACGGCAGCAGGCCGAACGACAGCGCGCGGAACAGAGCGACGAACAGATCGCCGAGCACGGGGTAGAGCTCGCCGACCGGAAAGCCGAAGTACCAGTAGCTGCTCCACCCCGAGAGGTGACCGCCGCGCAGCTCCTCGCCGACCATCCACGCGCGCGCGACGTGAACGGTGTGATCCTGCGACAGCGGCATCTTGCCGATCGGCGCCGGCCAGATCAGCCAGCACGCGAACGCGCACAGCACCAACATCGGCCAGTGTCGCCGCACCAGGCTCGCGATCTGCGTCACGACACGCGCCGCCCGAGCGGCGGCTCGCAGCAGGCGCACCGGCTCACGAGGTGAAGCCGACGACGCAGACCCCGACATGGGAGCGAGAAGGTCGCGCACCGACGACGCGCGCTGTGGTACTCATTGCGCCTTCACGTATGTGGAAACGCACGGTAAGCGCATGAACGACTTGGCCCCCTTGGATCGCGACAGCTCTGCCATCACGCAGACCGGCACGTTCATGAACGAACGCGCCGGGGTGAGCATCGTGATCCCGGCATACAACGAAGAGCGCGGCGCAGGACCTGTGCTCGTCGAGCTGCTCGAGCTGCTCGAGCGCGAGCTACCGGGGATCCCCCACGAGGTGATCGTCGTCGACGACGGCAGCAAGGACAAGACCGCCGAGGTGATCGAGCAACACGTCGGTGGGCGTCTGCGCGTGATCCGACATCCGGTCAACCGAGGCTACGGCGCGGCGATCAAAACCGGCGTCGCGCATGCGGTCCATCCGTGGGTGCTCATCACCGACGCCGATGGCACGTATCCCGCGAAGCACATCCCCGAGATCCTCTCGCATCGCCGACACTTCCACATGGTCGTCGGCGCGCGCACCGGCCCCAAAGCTGCCGTCGCGATGTTGCGTCGGCCACCGAAATGGGTTCTGCGCAAGCTCGCGTCGTACCTGAGCCGACAGGACATCCCCGATCTCAACAGCGGGCTGAGGGTCATGCGCAAGGACATCCTCGAGCGCTTCGAGAACATCTTGCCCGACCAGTTCAGCTACACGACCACGATCACGCTCGCGATGTTCTCCGCGGGCCTGCACGTGAAGTTCGTGCAGATCGACTATCTCAAGCGCGAGGGCAAGTCGAAGATCCGCCCGATCGCCGACACGATCGGCTTCACGAAGCTCATCTTTCGCACGGTGATGTACTTCGATCCGCTGCGGGTGTTCATCCCGGCGGCACTGTTCTTCATCCTCGCCGCGTTCGCGATAGGCGTCGGCAGCTACTCCATCACGGGCACGGTCATGGATGTCACCACCGTCGTGCTGTTCACCACCGGCTTCCAGACCCTGATGGTCGGCCTGCTCGCCGACATGCTCAACCGCCGGCTGCCCTAGATGGCGGCGCCCAGGACCTGGGACTGGCGCATCATCCCGGTCGCGGGGTTCACCGCGCTGGTGGTGTGGCTGCTCGTCCGCAACCTCGCGGGCGCGGACGAGTTCGGCGAGGCGTTCGCGAACGCGCGCTGGGAGTACGGGCTCGCGGCGATCGGGTTGTTGCTGGTGACGCAGTTCGTCGCCGCCCACCGATGGATGCTCATCCTCGACGCGCTCGGCCATCCGATCCCGTTCGGTCGAGCCGCGCTCGCGATGCTTGCGACGTGGCCGATGGCCATGCTCGCGCCGGCGCGTGCGAGTGATCTGCTGCGCGCCCTCGCGATCGCGGATCTGTGTCCGCCGCTGCGCGGTGCCGGCAGCGTGCTCGCCGAGAAGGCAATCGACGTGCAGAGCCTGTGCATCCTCGCGATCGTCGGCTCGCTGGCGTTCGACGTGCCGATCGTCGCGGTGCTCGCCGCCGGCATGCTCGTGTGCGAGTGGATCTTCGTGTGGGCGCTGGTGTACCGCCGCGCGACGATCGCGAAACTGCCCCTGCTCCGCCGCCGGCCCGAGAAGCTCGAGCAGGTGCTCGTCGCGTTCACGGCGCTGCTGCAGCGACCCGCTCGACTCGCGCTCGTGAGCGCGACGTCCCTGGTGTCTTGGGTCCTCGCGACCGCGCTGTTCCAGTGCCTGCTGCTGATGTTCGACGCTCAGGTCGGCATCGCCGCGACGCTCGCGTTGTGGCCCGGGGCAATCTCAGCGGGCATGGTGCCGGTGACCCTGGCGGGGATGGGCACGCGCGACGCGGCGTTCATCTACCTGCTGCGCGCTGCGGGGCACACGCCGATCCACGAGGGCGCTGTGCTGGCGGCGACGCTGGGCTACTCGGCCGTGGGCACCTGGCTGCTCGCGATCCTCGGCATCCCCTTTGCGGTCCAGTTCGTGCTACGCCTTCGGCGCCCTGCGCCGGGCGCAGCGAGCGTCGAAGCGCCCGAGCAGAACGAGGTCCCATGAGTGATCATCCGCCGCATGAACGCGCTCATCATTCCGACGGCGTGATGGATCGCGAGTACGCCGCGGGTCGGCGTCGCGCGCCCCATCTGAAGTTTCGTTATCGCGTCCGCGCCCAGCTCGCGGTCGACGCTTTCCGGGGCCGCGTTGCCAAGCACAGCAAGCACGCGGTGCTCGAGCTCGGTGCGGCCGACGGCCTCACGTTGCTCGCGATTCGCGAGTTGCTCGGCGCCCAAGACGGAGACCAGTCCGCCAGCGAGTTCGTCGGCATCGAACTGTCGGAGGAGCTGCTCGCGGCGGTGCCGAGCCTGCCGAGCGACACTCGCATCATCAAGGGCGATGTCATGCGCCTGCCGCCGGAGATCCCCGACGGGCACTTCGATCTGTGCACTGCGCTCGCGGTGCTCGAGCACCTGCCGGATCCCACACGTGCGCTGCGCGAGGCCCATCGCGCGCTGCGTCCCGGCGGTGTGCTCGTCGCGACCGCACCGAATCCGCTGTGGGACGACATCGCAGGCAAGCTCGGCATGGTCGCCGCCGAGCACCACGAGCAAGAGCTCGACGAGAAGGCGCTGCGCCGCATCGTCGCCGACGCGGGCTTCACCGACATCGAGTTCCGCCGCTTCATGTGGGCACCGGTGGGAGTGCTGCCGTATCTGAAGCTGCCGATAAACCCCGCGCGGTCGCTCGAGATCGACAAGTGGGTCTCGCGCGTGCGCCTGCTCGACTTCGGCTTCGTCAACCAGTGCATCATCGCGACCAAGCCATGACCGAAGAGCGTTTTCCGCAGCCCGCCCCCGGTAGTCGCGATTGGTACACGTTCGAGGCGATTCGCGCGCTGCCGCGGATCATCCTCATGGTCGACAAGAACCCGTTCTCGGCGACGTACGGCTGCTTCGACCGCGAGTACTGGCACTACCGCACGATCGATTTCCCGTGCGGAATGAGCCAGGAGTTCTGCCTCGCGCTCGCGCTCGCCTGGAAGCATCCGTTCCCGAACAACCCGTACTACGGCAACGAACGGCTGCGCGAGATCGTCGTCGGCGCGATCGAGTTCGCCGACAAGTCGGGCCACGCCGACGGCTCGTGCGACGACTACTTCCCGTTCGAGCGCGCGCTCGGTGCCCTGGTGTTCTCGCTGTACGCGATGACCGAGAGCTACCTCGTGCTCGGGCTGTCGCGCCCGGACATGATCGATTTCTTCCGCCGCCGCGGGACGTTCCTCGCGAAGCACAACGAGAGCGGCCAGCTCGCGAACCATCAGGCGCTCGCTGCGTTGGCGCTCTACAACGTCTATCTCATCACCGGCGACGAGACATTCAAGACCGCGAGCGACCACTACCGCGACATCACGCTGTCGTGGCAGAACGAAGAGGGATGGTTCCAGGAGTACGAGGGTGCCGACCCCGGCTATCACTCGTGCTCGATCGCGTTCCTCGCGAAGCTCTGGCAGAAGTCGCACGACGATCGATTGGTCGCGCCAGTCGGCCGCGCGATCGAGTTCGCGAGCTACTTCATGCACCCCGACGGCTCGTACGCCGGTGAGTACGGCAGCCGCAACACGTATCACTTCTATCCGCACGGCTTCGAGGTGTTTGCCGACCGCTTCCCGCTCGCGGGGCGCATCGCGCAGACGTACCTGCAGCGCGGCCTGCCCGAGCGGCGTCGTTACTACAACGACGACAACCGCATGTGCGCGCACTACGTCTACGACTGGATGCAGGCGTGGCTCGACCATCGTGCCGATGCGCAGGGCGGCACGCTCGAGCAGCATCGCGGGCCGTTCACGAAGTGGTTCCCGAACGCGAAGATGCTCGTGAAAAAGACGCCATCTTACTACGCGGTGCTGTCGCTCGCGAAGGGCGGCGTGCTCAAGGTCTACGACGATCACGGTCCGCTCTACAGCGACACGGGGCCGATCGCGAAGACCGAGTCCGGTGACGTGCTCGTCTCGCACATGGTCGACGACAACCCGGTCGAAGCCGATCCGGCGACGGGCCGGTTCTCGACGCGCGGGCGCATGAGCAAGCGCAAGCACCAGCTCGCGAGCCCCGTGAAGCAGGCGGCATTTCGCGCGATAAACCTGACGCTCGGGCGCTACAACCCGAACCTCGTGCGCACGACGCTTCAGAAGATCCTGATCACCGGCAAGCCGCGCACCGATGTGAGCTTCAGCCGCCGCGTAGAATTCACCGACACCGAGATCCGCGTGACCGACGGTCTCGACGCCGGCGGCACCGACGTGAGGCTCACGCGCCTCGCGATCGGCAGCGACGCCACTTCGATCTACGTCGCGAACTCGACGAATTTCCAGGAGTCGATGCTCATGCCGTGGATCGAGCTGCCGGACGCCGTGGGCACGTTCAACGCCGACCGCAAGGTCGAGCTGCCGACGCGTGTGGTCAGCCGGGCGCAGCTCGGTAAGCCGCTGGGTTGAGCCGTAGACGCGTTCATCGCGGGTGCGTCACAAAGCTTCCAGGTTTGTATCTGTCGGCTGGACCGCCCCTTCCTCTTCCGACCACCCTGCTCGTCCGCGACAACGAAAGAGACTGAACACCCATGGGCATGCTCTCGAAACTCACCGGAATGACCTCCACCCAGCAGCCGACGGACGACATCCTGCTCGTCCACTCGATGTTGCTCATGGCGGGTGCCGATGGCGTCGTCGAAGACGAGGAGATCGCGACGGTCCACGCGTTCGTGATGTGCCTTTCGGAGTTCAAGAGCCAGAACTTCGGTCAGCTCGTCGAGGAGGCGCGCAAGATGATGCGCCGCTACCCGAGCGTGAAGGAGTCGGTCGCGGCGCTCGGCTATCTCAGCACGCCGGCGCTCAAGCACAAGGCGTTCGTGCTCGCGGCGGACATCGCGATGTCGTCGGGCGACGTGGACGAGACCGAGGATCAGCTGCTCGAGACGATGCAGCGGCTGCTCGAGATCGACGACCGGTCGGTACAGACCATCATCTGGGCGCTCCACCAGAAGTACGCGCGCTGAGTCTCACGGCCCCATTCAGGGCCCCGAATCACGGTTGAGTCCGGCGGTCGCGGAGCCACCGCGTGAATTCGCCCAGGCCATTTGCGAGCGGCGTGCTCGGGCGGAATCCGAGGCGACGCTCGGCGTGCTCGACGTCGGCGAAGGTCCGCGGCACGTCGCCCGGCTGCTCGGGTAGGCGCTCGATCGTCGCGCGGATGCCGAGCGCGGCCTCGAGCGCCGTCACGAGCTCGGCGAGCGTGACCGGACTCGAGTTGCCGAGGTTGAACACCTCGTGGCCGTCGGCATCGAGATCGATCGCCGCCCGCACGCCTTTGACGATGTCGTCGATGAACGTGTAGTCGCGGCTCGTGCCGCCGTCGCCGTAGAGCTCGATGGGCCGCCCGGCGAGCATGCGCTCCGCGAACTTGCGGATCGCGAGATCGGGGCGCTGACGCGGGCCGTAGACCGTGAAAAAGCGCAGCGACACGATCGCGATGCCGTACAGGTGCGCGTACGCATTGCACATGGCCTCGCCCGCAAGCTTCGTCGCGCCGTACGGCGAAGCCGGCCGTAGCAGCGCGTCGGTCTCGGCGAACGGCACCTTGGTGTTGAGCCCGTACACCGAGCTCGACGAGGCGAACACGAACTTCGGGACGCCGTTGTGCCGCGCGGCCTCGAGCAGGTTCAGCGTGCCGACGGAGTTCGTCGTCTCGTACAGCATCGGATCGACGAGCGATGGCCGCACGCCTGCCCGCGCGGCGAGATGCACGATGCACTGCGGCGCGAGCGAGCGAACCAGATCGTACATCGCCGCACCATCGCGGATGTCGGCCTCGACGAGCCGGTGCCGCGGGTCGTCGGCATGCGGCGCGACGTTCGCTCGCTTGAGCGAAGGGTCATAGTAGTCGTTGAAGTCGTCGACCACCGTAACGTGCGCGCCGGCCTCGATCAGCCGATCCACGAGATGGCTGCCGATGAATCCGGCGCCGCCGGTGACGAGAAATCGCTCGTACTGCATGGGCGAGTATCGTCGGCGCGGCCGACCTGCCCGAGTATAGACTCCCCCGACGGAGCGCGGCGCACGTGACCGAGCCCAGCAGCAACGCGCGCAAGCACGAGAGTCGCAACCCGGCGCTGCGGCTCGTCATCGGTCACTTCACGCGCACGCTCGTGCGGGTCGTGCAGGCGCTCGCGCCGCGGACCGTGTTCGACGTCGGGTGTGGCGAGGGCTACATGCTCGCCGCGCTCGCCGACGCCGGGCTGGACGCCGATCTTTCGGGCGTCGACATGAGCAGCTCGGCGATCGCGGCCGCGCGTGCACGGCTCGGCGCCCGCGCGCACGTCGAGGTCCGCGATGCCCGCGAGCTATGCGGCACCGGTCGCATTGATGTCGTGATGATGCTCGAGGTCCTCGAGCACATGGACGATCCGGCGCCGATGCTCGACGTGCTCGCCGATCTGACCGTCGGCCACGTGGTGCTGTCCGTACCGCACGAGCCGCTGTTCCGCGCCCTGAACATGCTGCGCGGGCAGCACCTGTCGCGCCTCGGCAACCACCCCGAGCACGTGCAGCAGTTCTCGCGCGCGGCCTTCCTTCGCTTCGTCGAGCGGCGCTTCGAGATCGTGGAGGCGCCCATCGTGCCGCCGTGGACGATGGTCGTCGCCCGGCCCAAGTGAAGGCGACCGAGCTGCGGTATCGTGGACGCGCACGTGACGTTGGCGCTCCGCGACCAGTTGGGCCTCTCTGCGGTCGTCCCCGTGTGGAACGAGGTCGAGTCGCTGCCGCAGCTGCGGCGCGAGCTCGTCGCCGCGCTCGAGGCGACGGGGCGCTCCTTCGAGATCCTGTTCGCGGACGACGGCAGCGACGACGGGTCCGCGGCGTTACTCGACGAGATGGCGGCCGAGGAGCCACGGCTCGTCGTCGTGCACCTGCGCAAGCACTACGGCAAGTCGCCGGCGCTCGCCGCCGCGTTCGAGCGCGTGCGCGGCGAGATTGTAGTGACGCTCGACGCCGACCTGCAAGACGACCCAGCGCACATCAGCGAGTTCGTCGCGCGCATCGAGGGCGGCGCCGATCTGGTGTCCGGCTACAAGCAGGTGCGTCACGATCCCGCGACCAAGACGTTGCCGTCGCGCGTCTTCAACGCGGTGGTGCGCTGGACATCGGGCGTACCGCTGCGCGACTTCAACTGCGGCTTCAAGGCGTACCGAATCGCGTGCATCCGCGAGCTGTCCGTCTACGGCGGCTTCCATCGGTTCTTGCCCGTACTCGCGAGCGAGCGCGGATTCCGGATCGAGGAGCTCGTCGTCCGCCATCGCCCGCGCACGCACGGCAAGAGCAAGTTCGGCACGACGCGTCTGTTCGAGGGCTCGCTCGACCTGCTCACGGTGCTGATGGTCACGCGCTTTCGGACGCGGCCATTGCATCTGTTCGGTTGGCTCGCCGGCGTGAGCGGATCGATCGGCCTGTTGCTGCTCGGCTATCTCACGGTGCTGTGGTTTCTCGGGGAGCCGATCGGTACGCGACCGCTGCTGACACTCGGGGTGCTGCTCACGCTCGCGTCGATCCAGTTCCTCGGGACTGGGCTGCTCGCAGAGCTGCTCGTGCGCACGACGATCACGCCGCGCGAAATCGTTTCAGTGCGTGAGCCCGACACGCGGCCGCCCGTCCGCACGGCGCCTCGCGTACTGCCCGGACGTGCAGATCTGCTCGAGGACGTGAAAGCGGCGGACGCCGCGCACGCCGACGAGGGCACGTGAGGACGATCGTCCAGCGCGTCGCGGGTGCGGATGTCGTCGTCGACGGCGAGATCGTTGGCGAGATCGGTCGCGGCTTGCTCGCGTATGTCGGCGTCGAGCAGGGCGACACGGAGAAGGACGTGCGAACGACCGCGCGCAAGCTCGTGGAGCTGCGCTTGTTTCCGGCACGCACACCGATGGACAAGGACGTGCGAGAGGTCGAGGGTGCGATACTGCTCATCTCGCAGTTCACGTTGCTCGCGTCGATCAAGAAGGGTCGACGCCCGAGCTTCGACGCTGCGATGCCGCCCGACGAGGCGCGGCGTCTGTACGACGCGCTGTGCGACGCGGTCGCTGCAGCGGGCGTTCCGATCGCAAAGGGTAGCTTCGGCGCGCACATGCTCGTGCGATCGGTGGGCGACGGACCCGTCACCATTGCCGTGTCTACGCGACTCGGCCAGCTCCTTTGATTCCTCGTCTTGACCGCAGCGTTTGCAGACGTGCGGGCGATTACGCCCCGATCGAAAGATCGTTTGCATTATGGGCTGCGAGGTCCGAATTGGGACGAGTAAGTTTTAGTTGCGGCCGCAGCGAAGAGGTCTACGTTACAGAATATGCGGCATGCAATTGTGTTGGCGGTTGTGCTCGTTGGTTGCGGAGCAGCCCAAGACAACCCCGAGTTGGCAGAGATGGAGGCCGTGTACCGGAACGGCGGATCCCCGTATCCGGCGAACTACCCCGGCAACGGCAACATCGGCATCTACGAGGGCCCGTCGGCGGCCAGCGAGGATTGCCTCATCTACACGACGATCGGCACCGACGTGCACGCGGGCAACGCGTCCGGTCCGGTGATCATGAGCATCGTCGGCAACGACATCGTCGACCCGGTCTCGGGGGCGGTGATGTGCTCGCGCGACGGTAACCAGCTCGTCGAGCGCGTACGCAGCGGAGGTCCTGGAGGTCCGGTGCTCTTCACCGTCATGGGTCGCTGGATCTTCGACGGCGACATCAGCACGCAAGGCAAGCCGTGGCTCGAGGTCGTGCAGTACTTCGACGACAAGCTGCTCTACACGTTCCAGGGCGCGCACGTGTACGAGCACGCGCCGTACGACGGCGAGATTCTCGTGACGGCGACGAAGCCGATCGCGCAATCGAACCAGATGCGAAAGCTCGTCATCTCGTCGCTCATCGCCGCCGAGTGCGGCGGCCTCGGCCTCTATGGCGAGGACGAGGACGAAGAGCACGAGAACTAGCGACGTTGGGCGGGCTGGGCTGCGATGACCTCGCGGGCCTTCGCCAGGTCCGCGAGGTCCGATGCGTTCGGCGTCGCGAGGGCGCCGAGCAGCGTGCCCGCGGTGTCGCAGTCGCGATTCGCCGCGTCGATGTCCCCCGCCGCGCCGTGGGCCTCGCACCGCCGCAGGTATGCGCGCAGTCGCGACGGATGATGCGTCGCCTTCTCGCGCTCGAACAGCGCGATGGCGTGGGTGAACGCGTCGACGGCCGCGGCCGTGTCGCCGAGCGCGATGTAGCTGGTGCCGAGGTTGTTGAGCGCCATGCCGGCGCGGAGGTCCTTCGCATCGGGGCCGCCGAACAGCGCGACCGCGCGGCGCAAGGCGTTCACGGCAGCCGCGTGATCGCCTTGGCGGCGCGCGAGCGAGCCTTGCGCGACCAGGACCTCGGCGACCGCCGGGTCCTCGGCACCGAACACCGCCTCGCGGATCGCGAGCGCCTTCGCGTACAGCGTCGCAGACTCGACGTAGTCGCGCCGCCCCTCGGCGACGGCGTTGCCGAGGTTCATCGAGTTGGTCGCCACCAGCGGGTGGGTCTCGCCGAGCGCGCGACGATGGGCTTCGAGCGCGGCACGAAACGCGTCCTCTGCTTCGCGGTGGCGGCCGAGCCGAACGAGCGTGATGCCGAGGTCGTTGCGGGCCGCGGCGACGCTCGGATTGTCGGGACCGTCGTGCTCTTGCCGATGGCGAATCGCCGTGCGGAACTGCTCGGCCGCGGCCTCGAGGTCGCCGCTCGCGGTGAGCACTACGCCGAGCGCGTGCGCGAGCCCGGCGATGCGCTCCGGACGACCACCTCCACGGGTGACCGCGGCCTCGGCCGCGAGTCGTTCGCCGAGCGCGTGCTCGGGGCGACGCAGGTGCAGCCCGAGGAGCTGCAGGTGCATGATCCACGCGTCGGCCTCCGTGTCGAACAGACGATGGGCCGCGGCGTCCTGGATCTGCGCCACGAGCTCGGTCTCGGCGCCCGCGTAATCACTGCGCAGTCGCAGCGTCCGCGCCCACATCAGCCGTGCCGCGACGCGCGTCGGCGCGTGCTCGAGGTGTGCCGCTTCGTTCCACGCGAGCTGCGCGGCGGCGAACGCCGGCTCGACCCGCATCGCTTCGATCAGCGCGTTCGCCTTCGCGACCTGCTCGCGGACGGCGGCAACCCGTTGCTCTTCCGCGGCCGACGGCGCCTGGTCGTCGTCGTCCGGGCGATCGTCGCGGCACGCTCGCGGATCGGCGAGACCCATCGTCGCGACCACGGCGTGCTCGACGAGCTCCGCGTCGGTCTCGGTGAACACGTCGACGAGCGCGCCGAGCTCGAGCAATGCGTCGTCGAGGCAGGCCATGCGGTGATCGAGCAGCGCGTCGGACTGCTCGCCGCGCAGGCGCGTCGCTTCGCAGATCTCGACGTGCGCCCGCCTCCACGCGTTGGAGCGGTCGTCGAGCACCGCGATCGTGCGCGATGCCGCGTCTTCGGCGAACGGTGCCCCGGTCGCCGCGAAGTCCTGCGCGAGCGTTTGGCCACGCGCCGCGTTCCACCGGGCGTCCATGCGATCCGCGGCGCCCGGACACGCGTCCTGGCGCGCATACGCCCAGCCCAGCCCGCCGAGCACGACCGTCGCCCCGATCGCGACGGCCGCGACCCGCCCGCGACGGCGTCGTCCGAGCCCCTGCGACAGCGCGGCGATGACCTCGGCCATGTCCGCATAGCGATGCTGCGGATCGCGATCGAGCAGTCGCAGCACGACCTTGTGCAGCCACGGCGGCACCTCGCGATCCTTCGGCGGCGGTGCGACTGCCCCTTCGACCGCGTTCCACAGCGCAGCGTCCGCGTCGCCGCGAAACGGCAGCATGCCGTAGAGCGCCTCGTACAGCGATGCACCGAACGCGAACTGATCCGTGGCCGGCCCGACGGCATGCCCGAGGATCTGCTCGGGCGACATATACGCCGGCGTTCCGACGCGCCGACCGACCGCCGTCAGCCGCGGGTTCCGCTCGGCGATCGGCTGCTCTTGGCCGTTGCCGATGATCGGAATCGGGACCTCCACGGACGATGACGCGGCCGGGTCGTCGTCGTCCTCCGTGTTCGCCCTGCCCTGCGCGAGCGCGAGCCCGAAGTCGAGCACCACGACGCGACCCGTCGGCTCGAGGCGCACGTTCGCCGGCTTGAAATCGCGGTGCGTGATGCCGGCCGCGTGTGCGGCCTGCAGCCCCTTCGCGGCTTGGATGAACACCTCGACGACCTCGCTCCAGCCGCGCGTCGAGTGCTCGAACCAGTCGTCGAGGCTCTCGCCCTCGACGTACTCCATCGCGATGTATAGGCGGTCGTCGACGATGTCGACGTCGTGCACCGCGACGATGTTCGGATGCTTCAGCTTCGCGAGCGCTCGGGCCTCGCGCTGCAGTCGGAGCTGCGCGATGTGGCTGCGGGCGGCGTCGTCGCTCTCGCGCTGGCGCAGCAGCTTGAGCGCGACCTTGCGGTCGAGCTTCGGATCGTAGGCGGTGCACACGACGCCCATGCCACCGATGCCGATCACCTCGACGACGACGTAGCGACCGATGCGCGCCGGCAAGCGATCGTCGTGCGTCGACGGCGGCGGCGTTGCGGCACCATCGTCGTAGCCGATGGTCGGCGAGCTGACGCGTCCTCGCGTCAACTGCACGACGTCTCCTAGCGATTCCGACGACATCGCGAGCAATCGAGCATGCCCGCGCACGCTGGCCGCCACAAGGGTCGATCCCACATCGGGCCGGCGTCAGAAGCCGACGCGACGCATCACGAAGCGGGGTAGCCAACGGATGATCAGCATCACCCAGCGCCAGATGCCGGGCGCGTAGACGACCGGGGTGCTACGGGCGAGCGCATTCGCGACTCTGCGTGCTACGGCCTCCGGCTCGCCCGCGAACGGCGGTTCGGCGAGGCCGGCGGTCATTGCAGTCCGCACAAAGCCAGGCTTCACGCAGACCGTCCGCAGACCCGCGGCGTGGAAGCGATGGTCGAGCCCCTCGAGATATGCGCTCAGGCCGGCCTTCGCGGCCCCATAAAGGACGACCGGCTTACGGCCGCGATCGCCCGCGACGGACGAGAACACGCACAGCGTCCCCCCGCCGCCAGCGAGCAGACGTCGACGCGCGACCTCGCACAACAGCACCGTGTTCGTGAAGTTCACGGTGAGCAGGCGACCGAGCAGCGCGGGATCGGACTCGAGCGTCGCCTGCACGCCGAACATTGCCGCCGTTACGACGACGGTGTCGAGCCCACCGAGCGACTCGCTCGCGCTGTCGAGCGCGGCCTCGAAGCCGGCGGGCTCCTCGAGGTCGCAGCGCGCAGCACCGATCGTCACCGCCGGCGAGCGCGCACGGAGGTCGGCCGCGCTGCGCTCGATCTCGTCGGCATCGCGACCGAGCACGCACACCGAATTTCCGCGCGCTGCGAGCTCGCGTGCAAGGGCGCGCCCCATGCCCTTGGTGGCGCCGACGATCGCGACCTTCACCGCGCGCAGAGTCTATCAGACGTGGGCGCCGAGCACCCGTGCACTTGCGCCCGGGCGCGCGGCCGAGGACGCTTGATCACGCATGCCGAACATCCTCGTGGTCTCGGGGGCCTCGCGCCCAGAGGGTAACGTCCATGCGGCGGTCGACGTCGCTACGCAAGCCATCACCGACGGCGGCGGCACCGTGCGCCTGTGCGACCTCGCGACGGTGCGACTACCGATCATGGAATGGGGCAGCGACGATCAGAGCACGCAAGCGAACGTGCTCGCCGTTCGTGCCGATGCGCGCTGGGCCGACGGCTTCGTGCTCGTCACCCCCGAGTATCACGGCAACATGAGCGGCACGCTGAAGAACTGGTTCGACTTCCTCTACCTCGAGCTCGCCGGCAAGTTCGCCGGCGTCATCTCCGTCACCGGCGGTGGCGGTGGCGACATGTCGATCATCGCGGTGAAGAACTGCTTCGCGTGGTGCCACGGGTTCACGCTGCCGTTCCACGCCGCGGTGCGTCCGGTCGACATCACCGATGGCGTGATCACGGCGCCGAAGGTGCTCGATCGCATCGGGCGGATCTCGCACGACGTCGTCCGCTATGCGCCGGTGCTGCGACGCGCGTTCGACGACGCGCGCAAGCTCGGCAGCGGCACCGAGGCCGGGGTCGCGGGCATGCACGTCGGAGACTACGACGGTGGCTGATATTCGCCTGCTGTTCGTGACCGCGCCGCCCGACATCGCGGCCGATCTCGTGCGCACGCTCGTCGGCGAGCGGCTCGTCGCGTGCGGCAACATCATCCCCGGCGTGCGGTCGATCTACGCGTGGAAGGGCGAGGTCTGCGACGAGGCCGAGGCGGTTCTCCTGCTCGAGACGAGCGCCGCGCGGGTGTCCGCCGCGATCACACGTCTGCGGGCGCTTCATCCGTACGAGGTGCCGAAGATCGTCGTCATCGACCCGAGCGCGGTCGACGACGCGTACGCCGCGTGGGTGCTGCAGTCGACGTCAGCGTCGCGCGTCGACATCGACGCGTAGATGGTGGACGAGGAACGCCCAAAGATCCGCCGCCTCTTCGATCTGCTTCTTCGTCGGCTTGCCGGCGCCATGCCCCGACTTCGTGTCGATGCGGATGAGCACCCGATCCTCGCCACGCTGCGCGTTCTGCAGCGCCGCGGTGAACTTGTAGCTGTGCAACGGCACGACGCGGTCGTCGTGGTCGGCCGTATAGACGAGCGTCGGCGGATACGCGGTGTCGTTGCGCACGTTGTGATACGGCGAGTACGCGAGCAACGCCGCGAATTCGTCGGGGTTCGCCGTCGAGCCGTAGTCCGACGCCCACGCCCAGCCGATCGTGAACTTGTCGAAACGCAGCATGTCGAGCACGCCGACGCCCGGCAGCGCGGCACCGAACAGATCCGGGCGCTGGGTCAGCACGGCACCGACGAGCAGGCCGCCGTTGCTGCGCCCGCCGATGCCGAGCTTGGCCGGCTTGGTGTACCGATTCGCGACGAGGTACTCCGCCGCCGCGATGAAGTCGTCGAAGACGTTCTGCTTGTCGAGCTTCGTGCCCGCCTTGTGCCACGACTCGCCGAACTCGCCGCCGCCACGCAGGTTCGGCACCGCGTAGATGCCCCCGAGCTCCATCCACACGAGGTTCGCTACCGAGAACGACGGCGTGAGCGAGATGTTGAAGCCACCGTAGCCGAACAGGTACGTCGGGTTGCTGCCGTTCTTCACCAGGCCCTTGCGATACGAGACGAACATCGGGACGCTCGTGCCGTCGGTCGAGTCGAAGAACACCTGCTCGGTGACGTAGTCCGCGGGATCGAACGCGACCTTCGGGCGCCGCCACGTTTCGGTCGTGCCCGTCGCGACGTCGAGCTTCCACACCTCGGTCGGCGTCGCGAAACCGGTGAACGAGAAGTACGTCTGCGCGTCGCGCCGGTTGCCCGTGAAGCCGCCGACGGAGCCGATGCCCGGAAGCTGAAGCTCGCGCTCGACCTTGCCGTCAGTTTTGTGGATCGCGACGCGTGATTGCGCGCTGTCGAGGTAGTTCGCGATGAACCGGTCGCCGACGAGCGCGACGTCGACGAGCGTGCGCATCGACTCGGGGATCACGACCTTGCGCTTGGCGCCGCCGGTCGTGGATACCGCGACGAGGCGACCTCGCGGCGCCCCCTCGTCGGTGAGAAACCACAGGGTGTCGCCCTCGCTGCCGACGAAGCGATAGCGAGCCTTGAACGCCGGCAAGAGCTCGATCGTCTTGCGGCCCTTCGCGGGCTTGCGCAGGTCTTGCAACAGGATGCTCGTCTGCGGCGCGGTGCCGAGCTTCACGGTGATGACGAGCCAGCGACCGTCCTCGCTCACCTCCGGCTCGAAACCCCACTTCGGCTGATCCGGCCGCGAGTAGACGAGCGCGTCGGCCGTCTGCGCCGTGCCGAGGCGATGGAAGAACAGCTTCTGATCGTAGTTTTCTCCCGACAGGCCCTGTCCCGGCTTCGGCGCATCGTAGCGCGCGTAGAAAAAACCGCTGCCATCTTTCGCCCATGACGGCGCGGTGAACTTGATCCACTGCAGCTCGTCGGTGGCGTCGGTCGCCGTCGCGACGTCGCGCACCTTCCAGGTCTGCCAGTCCGAGCCCGATGCCGACACGCCGTACGCGAGCTTGCTGCCGTCGTGGCTGTACACGGTGCCGGCGAGCGCGACCGTGCCGTCGGCGGACAACACGTTCGGATCGAGCAGCAGCGACTGATTGCCGTCCTTGTCGAGCTTGTAGATCGGCGACTGGTTCTGCAGACCGTCGTTGCGCGAGACGACGAGCACGTCGCCCTCGCGCGTCGGCACGCCCCAACGCTCGAAGTCCCAGACCTCCTGCAGTCGCGCGAGCAGCCGCGGCCGGGCGGCGATCTGCTCGAGGTGCCTGAACGTGATCTCGTTCTGCGCCACGATCCACGCTTGCGTCGGCGCGGGTCCATCTCCTCGAGCCAGCGATACGGGTCCGCGATCGTGACGCCGTGATACGTGTCCACCGTGTCGCCGCGTTGCGACTCCGGGTACGCCATCGTCGGCTCGCGAGGGATGATGGGCGGCGACTTCGCGTTGCCGCGCGCGGTCGGATCACGCGGTGGAGGCGTCGTGTCCAGCGGGGCCTTCGCGCAGGCCGTGGCGACCAGCACGAACGCAACGAGTGCAGCTCTCATCACGATCGGGTTTTAGCGCCCCGTCGCCACCGCCGACAAGCGGTGCCGGTCCGCGATGCGTCACGGGGCGAGGTCGGGTTCGAGATCGAGCGGCGCATTGCGTTCGCCGAGGCGCGTGGGGTCGAGATCAGCGAGCAACGCGGATGCATCGATCGCGCGCGTGTCGTTTTCGAGCAGACCGCAGCTACGCGCGAGCGCGGCGACGACGCGACGTGGATCGGCCCCGCCCTCGCGCAACGCGGCGACGTCGGGCGCGCCGTCGCGTTTCGAGAGCTTCGTGCCGCCTCGACCGAGCAGCAGCGGCGCGTGGGCGTACCGCGGCGTCGGCAGCCCGAGCGCGCGCTGCAGCAACACCTGTCGCGGCGTGCTCGTCCATAGATCGTCGCCGCGCACGACCTCGGTGATCCCCATCGCCGCATCGTCGACGACGACCGCGAGCTGATACGCCCACGCACCGTCGCCACGTCGCAGCACAAAGTCACCGATGTCGGTTGCAACGTCCTGCACGAGCACGCCGAGCCGTGGATCGGTCGCCTGCACCGAGCCGCGCGGCGCGTGCCACCGCGTCGAGACCGGGCGCGCCACCGGACTCCACGGATCCATCAGGCGATGCAGGCATGTGCCCGGGTACACCGGCTCGACGCCGTGCGGTGCCGAAGCGGACTCCCGCAGCTCGCGACGCGAGCACGTGCAGGCGAATGTCTCGAGTCGCGCGAGCGCGTCCAGGTAGCAATCGCCGCGCTCCGACTGCCGATACGGTCCGTGAGATCCGCCGACATCGGGTCCCTCGTCCCAGTCGATCCCCAGCCAGCGGAGATCGGCGAGGATCGTGTCTTCGTGAATTCGCCGAGATCGATCCGGATCGAGATCCTCCACGCGCAGCACGAAGCGACCACCGACGCTGCGCGCCGACAACCACGCGAGCAACGCCGTGCGTGCATTCCCGAGATGCTGCGGACCGCTCGGAGACGGCGCGTAACGCCCGATGGTGACACGAGGGTGCACGACGTCGGTGCCGGACAAGGCGCGTGCGATGGTGACATCGGCGGCCCGAGGTGCGTGCCTGATCACGACGTGTGGGCCGCTGCGCAGCGGATTGCGCACCGGCCCACAACGCTCTTCCGTCGCCTCACGAGCGCGCACGTCGACGAGAACGAAGAAGTGTCGTATCGCCGCCACAATCGACTGTTGCATCGATGCCACACCCCGTGCGATCGTGCGCTCGATCACCCACTCGATGTGGACCTCGCGGCGCGAGTCGGTAAGCTCGCCGCGTGGTTGCCGATCGTCTCGACATCTCGCAGCGCAAGAAGGACCACCTTGCGCTCTGTGCGGGCCCGAACGTCGGGTTCCGCAGCAAGACGACGCTGCTCGAGTGCGTCGACTTGCTGAACGACTCGCTGCCGGAGATGCATGCCGACGACGTCGACAGCACGACGACGCTGCTCGGTCGCAAGCTCGCGGCGCCGATCATCGTCGCCGCGATGACCGGCGGCACCGATCGCGCCGCCGAGGTCAATCGCGACATCGCCCGCGCCGCCGACGAGCTCGGCCTCGCGTTCGGCCTCGGCTCGCAGCGCGCAATGTTCGTCCGGCCCGAGACGACGTGGACGTTTCAGATCCGCGAAGTCGCGCCCAACGTACTGCTACTGGGAAACCTCGGGGTCGTCCAGGCCCGCACGATGTCGACGCAACAGATCGCGGATCTGTGTGGAGCAGTCGGCGCCAACGCGCTGTGCATCCACCTCAATCCGGCGATGGAAATCGTCCAGCCGGGTGGTGACCGCGATTTTTCGGGCGGGCTCGAGACGCTCGCACGCCTCGTCGCGGAGCTCGGAATTCCGGTCGTCGCGAAGGAGACCGGCTGCGGCCTGTCGCGACGCGTCGCCGAGCGCATCGTCGCGACCGGTGTAAAGACTGTCGACACCAGCGGCGCTGGCGGCACCAGCTGGGTCGCCGTCGAGGCCCATCGCGCCGTCGACGAGGACGACAAGGCGATCGCGGAAGAGCTGTGGGACTGGGGCATCCCGACCGGCGCATCGCTGCTGCAGCTCACCGGCATGCCGCTCGAGATCATCGCGACCGGCGGGCTCAAATCGGGCAGCGACGTCGCGCGCGCCGTCGCGCTAGGAGCGACGTGCGGCGGTATCGCGGCCGCAGTGCTGCGTGCACACAAGGACGGCGGCTACGAGGGCGCGAAGGCGTTCCTGCGCCGGGCGATCCTCGTGGTGCGCGCGACGATGCTGCTCACCGGATGCAGGACCGTCGAGGCCCTGCGTCGCGCACCGAAGATCCTCCACGAGCCGCTCGCGTCGTGGCGTCCGGAGGCGGCCTCCACATGACCCCGACCTTGCACGACCACGCGAGCGCGTGCGCGAAGGTCATCCTGCTCGGCGAGCACTCCGTCGTGCACGGTCAGCCGGCGATCGCGGCGGGCCTGCCCGAGGCGCTGCGACTCACGGCATCGCGACTCGCGGATCGCATGGCGCCGCTCGAGGTCGCGATTCCGGCGTGGGACCTCGCGTTCACGCTCGCCGACGTCGGCACGCATCCAGTCGCGCGAGCGTGCGGCGACGTCATCGGTCACTGCGATGGTCCGCTCACCGGCTGGCGCATCGAGGGCACCACTGCGATCGTCGCGCGCGCGGGGCTCGGCTCTTCCGCCGCGATCACCGTCGCGATCGCCCGCCTCGTGCTCGGCGAAGACGCACCGGCCGAGGCCGTGATCGATGCGTCGATGGTCGGCGAGCGCGTCTTCCACGGTACGCCGTCGGGCATCGACAGCGAGGTCGCGACACGCGGAGGGCTCTTGCGCTTCGTGCGTGGGCAGCCGCCGCAGCCGCTCGTGCTCGGCCGCGCACTGCCGCTCGTCATCGTGCCGTCGGGCATCCCGCGCAACACGGGCGAGCAGGTCGCAAAGGTGCACCATGCGATCGAGCGCTGGCCGACCCTCGCGCGCCCGATCATCGAGACGCTCGGTCGCATCGCGACGCTCGGCCAAGAGCAGCTCGAGCGCGGGGACTTCGCCGGTTTCGGTGACCTCGCGAACATGGCCCATGCACTGCTCGGTGCGCTCGGCGTGTCGTCGCCCGAGCTCGACGCGCTGTGCTCCGTCGCGCGCGAGCACGGTGCGCTCGGGGCGAAGCTCACCGGCGCGGGTGGTGGCGGCTGCATCATCGCGGTGCCGAACGGATCGCCCGACGCTCTGGTGTCGGTGTTCCGTGCGCGCGGCCTGCTGCCGCTCGTGGTGGAGGTCCGCGCATGAATCGTCCACACGGCCCTCCGGGCCTGAAAACCGCACGCGCGAGCGCCCACTCGAACATTGCCCTGTGCAAGTACTGGGGTAAGCGCGAAGGCGCGACGCCGGGGCTCAACCTGCCGGCGACCGGCTCGCTGTCGCTGACGCTCGACGCTCTGTACACGCAGACCGAGGTCGCGGCGGGCACCGACGATCGCTTCGAGCTCGACGGACGAGCGCTCGTCGACGATGCGGCTCGCAAGGTGTTCGCACACCTCGACTTGTTGTGGCGCACGGCGGGCAACAGCGGTGCACGTCCCGCGGCGCACGTGCGATCGACGAATCACCTGCCGACGGCAGCGGGGCTCGCTAGCTCTGCGAGCGGTTTCGCTGCGCTGACGCTCGCGGGGATGGCGGCGTTCGGGGGAGCGCTCGATCGCGGGCCCCTCGCCGCGCTCGCACGCATGGGCTCGGGCAGCGCGGCGCGGTCGCTGTGGGGCGGGTTCGTGCGGCTCGACCGCGGGAATCGACCGGACGGCGCGGATTGTGTGGCCCGGCCGCTGTTCGGTCAGGACCATTGGGATGTGCGCCTCGTCGTCGTGCAGACCGCTGCGGGCAGAAAGCCCATCGGCTCGACCGCGGGCATGGAGCGCTCGCGGCTGACGTCGCCGTACTACGGCGCGTGGGTCGAGGGCAGCGAGGCGGACCTCGAGCGCGCGCAGACGGCACTCGCGGCGCGCGACCTGACGGCGCTGGGCGCCGTCGTCGAACACAGCTGTTTCAAGATGCACGCGTGCATGCTCGCGAGCTCGCCGCCGTTCTCGTACTGGAACGGTACGACGATGGAGGTCACGCGCGCCGTGTGGAGCGAGCGTGCGGCCGGCCTCGAGGGCTACGCGACGATCGATGCCGGCCCGCACGTGAAGGTGCTGTGCGCCGCCGCCGATGCACCGCGCTGGGTCGAGCGTCTCGGTGCCGTCGCGGGCGTCGTCGCGGTACAGACGTGCGCGCCGGGCCCCGATGCACACGTCGAGGTGGTCGCATGACGACTGCAGTCTCCGCGCCCGGCAAGGCGTTCCTCATCGGCGAGTACGCCGTGCTGGAGGGGGCCGCTGCGATCGTGACCGCGGTCGACGTCCGCGCGGTCGCACATGCGCCGAGCAGCGAGCGACCTTCGGCGAGCTCGGCCGTCGTGCGCTGCGCCCACGCACGCGTCACTGCATTCCTCGCGGCGAACGGTGGCGCGGCCGGTGAGGCACCCGCGGTCGAGACCGGCGGCTTCACGCTCGGTCAGCGCAAGCTCGGCCTCGGCTCGAGCGCCGCGGTCGCGGCCGCCGTCGTCGGCTATCACCTCGTCGAGAGCGGCCTCGATCCGAGCAGCGCGGACGTCCGTCAGCACGCACTCGCGATCGCCCAAGCGGCGCACGCCGAGGCCCAGGGCGGCACGGGCAGTGGAGCCGATGT
>Ga0105048_10003667_pt1 | contig 25145 bp, 22 predicted proteins | sample MAT05_FD_78382 | JGI IMG/M metagenome (GOLD analysis project Ga0105048, IMG submission 78382) | Freshwater microbial communities from Lake Fryxell liftoff mats and glacier meltwater in Antarctica - MAT-05 | ecosystem: Environmental > Aquatic > Freshwater > Ice > Liftoff microbial mat | place... | reverse complement strand
GGATCTGATCCGTTAAGGGTCTTTCCGCAGTACGGGCAGAGGCCCAGGCAGTCGTGTTTGCAGACGATCTGGTTGGGCAGGCTGAGGATCAGGGCGTCGTGGGTCCAGGCTTCGACGTCGAGGATGCGGTTGTCGACGTACGGACTGAGCAGCTCTGCTGCGGTCATCTCGTCTTCGTCCTCTTCGAGTTCGGCTCCGTGTTTGCGCGAGTGGTTCTCGTCGGGCGGCTGGTCGACCTCGCGGGCGTCCACCCGGACTTTGGCGACCGCAGGGTCGAGGCAGCGCACGCAGGGGCCGGCCAGTCCGACCTCGAAGCGCAGCCGCATCGCAAATCCACTGCTGGTCCTCGATACGTCCAGAACGAACGGGACTTCCGCCGGATCGGGCAGGTAGGTCTGGCCACCGAGTTCGACGTCGGCCGGACTGACAACTCCATCGATTCGCTTGGCGTCACCGTAGGTGAGCGCGAGCGAGTCAAGATCAACTTTTTCTATCAACATGAATCCACCGTCTTTCTTTACTGCCGCTCGCTACCTCTACGATGTCGATCTGATCGTCAGAGTATCTACATGACCTCACCGGACCCGACAAGCACCAATTATCTGGAATCAGTGCGATCCCAGGTGCCGCTCTACGACGAGCTGCAGGCGGCTGCGATCGAAGCCGTGCGTTTCGCTCCCGCCAACGTGCTGGAACTCGGCATCGGCACCGGGCAGACCAGTGCCGGCCTGCTGAACCGCTTCCCGGACGCGCAGATAACCGGCCTTGATTCCGACCCGGACATGGTCTACCGGGCCCGGGAACAGATCAGCGACGTCAGCCTGGCCCGCATGGAAGACCCGCTCCCGGACGGCCCGTGGGACCTGATCATCGCCGTACTTTCGATCCACCGACTCGATGACGAGCAGAAGCAGACGCTCTTCCGCCGGGCGCGGCAGAACTCAAAGGCCCTCGTGATCGGTGACTTCGTGACCCTGCCCACGGGTGAAGGTGCCACGATGGTCGACGGCACCGCCTTCCCGGGTACGGCAGAACACCTGGCCGAGTGGTGCGGAGGCGAAATCGCCTGGGCCAAAGACGACCTCGTCGTCATCACCGCCGACTACAGGTAGACCTCTGCAACAAAAAAGGGCCGGCAATGCCGACCCTTTTCGAGGATTAATCTTCCAGTTCGCCCAAAGGCTCTTCGTCGCGGCCCGCAAGACGATCTCTGCCTCGCTGTACTGCCGCGGTGAACTTCTGGAGGTTCACTTCAAGTGTGTTGAGGATCTCGTCGGCGTAATCCTCGGCGCCGAGGCGGATCTCCCGCTCACGTGACCGGGCGTCTTCGACGATCTCGTCGGCGGCACGTTCTGCCTGCTTGGTGACTTCTTCGTCAGAAACCAGTCGGGCCTGCTGCTCGCGGGCCTCGCGGATGACCCTTTCGGATTCACGCTTGGCCTCTTCGAGCATCTCCTGACGCTCCTTGACGATCCAGCGGGCCTGCTTTATCTCCTCAGGAATCGTCGCCCGCATCTGATCGAGCAGGTCGTAGATCTCCTCACGATCAACCCGGACCTGGTCCGTAAGTGGGACCGGCCGCGCGTTGTGGACGAGATCATCAAGCTTGTCTATGAGTACCAGGACATCCATGCTCAGGGAACCCTACGTGTCTCCGTTGTTTTCAGTGCGAAAGTGGCCATTTCCAGAACATTCTGCATGGAATCTCCCACTCCTGTATTTGAACATAAAGAAATTATCTGCGTCCCAGTCTATCCGCCAGAGCGGCTGCGACCGGTGCCGGTACGAGGTCGGAGATGTCAGCGTTGAAGATCGCCATCTCCTTTACCCCGGTGGACGAGAGGAAGCTGTAGCTCGAGTGCGCGAAGACGTAAACGCTTTCGATCCCGGGATCCAGCTTGTGGTTGAGGTGGGCCATCTCGTTTTCGTATTCGAAATCGGAGATCGCACGCAGACCCTTGACAATCGCCGTGGCCCCCACTTCGCGGGCGAGCTCGACCACGAGGTTGGAGAAGATCCTGACTTCGATGTTGTCGAGGTCGGTGGTCGCGTCCTCGATGAAATCCTTGCGCTCTTCGGCGGTGAAGAGGGTCTTACTCTTTCGCATCGGCTTATTGACGACGCCAACCACGACCCGGTCGAAGGTGCGCGAGGCACGACCGATGATGTCGAGGTGCCCGTTGGTGACGGGGTCGTAACTGCCGGGACAGACTGCTATGCGGGGATGCTCTTTGCTCATTTCATTTCTCGTCGCGGGAATCTGTGTGGAATGTAACCAGGGTTCGGCCGTACCGGCGCTCCCGGACCACTTCCAGGGAAGGAAGTTCCAGCGGGGACTTGGCCGCGCTTTCCACAACTACCCGCCCGCCCGGTGCCAAAACCCCGGGAAGGTCGCGGTCGAGATCGGCCGCAAGGTCCGGTGCCATGCGGTAAGGCGGGTCGATCAGGACAAGGTCGAACTGCTGTCCTTGAACCGACTTGAGCCACCCCGCTGCCTCGCCTCGAACCAGTTCGATTTCCGTGATCAGGCCAAGGTTGTGGACGTTGCCCATGGCCGGACGCGTGTCGCTGTCGACCAGCACGGCACTGGCTGCGCCCCGGGAAATCGCTTCGATACCCAAGGCTCCAGTCCCGCAGTAGAGGTCGGCGACTTTGTATCCGGAGACGTCGCCAAGCGCGGAAAAGAGCGCTTCGCGAACGCGCTCGGAGGTCGGCCTGACCTGCCAGCCCTTTGGGGCGAGCAGCTGGCGTCCGCCCAGTTTTCCGGCAATGACCCTCATCGCCGGATCCCTTCCGGGCCGAAGCGCCGGCCGGCCAGGTCGAGCATCGGCCCGAATTCAGCGGCGTCGAGTCCGCCCCACTCGCCAGCGAGCCGGTCGAGGTCAGCCCGCGCGTCTTCAAGCAATTCCTGGTCACGCGGCAGGCGGGCGACGTTGAAACGGGGAAGGCCGTGCTGCCTTGTACCGGCGATCTCTCCTTCACCACGCATCCGCAGGTCGATCTCCGCCAGACGGAAGCCGTCGGACTCATTCGCCACCGCACCCAGGCGCTGGGCCGAGGTCGGTCCACCGCCGCCCGGAATCAGGAAGCACCACGACGCAAACTCTCCGCGACCGATCCGGCCGCGCAGCTGGTGGAGCTGGGACAGGCCGAAACGCTCTGCACCTTCAACCACCATCACCGTTGCGTTTGGCACGTCGATCCCGACTTCGATCACAGTCGTCGAAACAAGGACCTGGATCCGGCCGTCCTCGAAGGCAGCCATCGCGAGTTCTTTCTGGCTGGATGACATCTGGCCGTGGATCAGGCCGACTTCGAACTCACTGAGTTCACCTTCGCGCAGCCGTTCCGCTTCGTGAACGGCGGCCCGGGTCTGGAGGGCTTCGGACTTTTCGATCAGCGGGCAGACCACGAAAGCCTGGCGACCTTTGCGCACCTCGGACTTGAGCCGTTCGAATGCCCGGGCCCGGGCGGCATCGGGCACAACTTCGGTCGTGATCGGCTTGCGGCCCGAGGGGAGCTCACGCAGCTCGGTCGTGTCGAGATCGCCGTAGGCGGTCAGCGAGAGAGTCCTGGGAATTGGGGTCGCGGTCATGTGGAGGATGTGGGCCGATTTGCCCCGAGGGGCCTTCGAGTCGAGTCTTGTTCTTTGCCTTACGCCGAAGCGATGCTCTTCATCGATCACGCAAAGCCCCAGCTGCCTGAACTTCACTTCATCTTCGAGCAGGGCGTGGGTTCCGACCAAGATATCCATATGGCCGGCGGCGAGCTCATCGAGAATCCGCTTGCGCACAGGCTTGGGAGTCGATCCGGTAAGCAGCGCGAAAGTCACGTTGCTGCCTTCGAGCAGGTGGTTGATCGTCGAAACGTGCTGGTCGGCAAGTACTTCGGTTGGTGCCATGAGCGCCGATTGGGCACCGCTTCCGGACGCCCGGAGCATCGCCTCGAGGGCGACGACGGTCTTGCCCGAACCGACCTCGCCCATCAAAAGCCGGCGCATCGGGACCCGGGTCGCGATCTCGCCGGAGATCGTCTCCACCGCTTGCGCCTGGTCGCCAGTAAACCGGAATGGAAGTCCCCCCACCCACTTTCGCGCCTCCTTTTCACCACCACCAAGAGCAATTGCAGGCGGCCCGTGATCACGAAGTTCGACCCGGCCGCGCCTGAGAACGGCCTGGTGCAGGAAGAGTTCTTCGTAGGCCAGCCGGTTCATCGCGATTTCCGATGACTCTTCGCTTCGGGGGAAGTGGGCTTCGCGGATGGCTGCCGCGGCGCCCGGGAAACACCTCCCGGTCAGGATCGCCGCCGGGAGAGGTTCGGCGAGGTCGTCGGCCAGCTGGCAGGCCTGCCAGGCCCATTTGCGCCAGCGGGACGGCCGCAGCTCTTCGCTGCCTGGATGCCGGCCACGGATGCCACCTTCGCTGAGGCCGGGCGGACCATCTCCCGCGGCCGATCCCCATCGAACCGGACCGTCGGTGACCGGCGCCGAATCGGGCCCGGCGTCGGTCGGTTCGTGCGCGGAAACCACGAATCCTTTGGCCTCCAGCCGTCCTTCAAGCACGTAGCCCGCGCCGGCTGAAAGCTGCTTCTCCATCCAGGGCTGATTGAACCAGACCGCCTTTCTCTCCCCCGAAGAGTCGGCGACGCGGGCCTCGACCACGCTCAGCCCCCGGCGGCGCACCCGGATCCTCCGTGAAGAAACGATCTCCACGATCACCGTCGAAGTCGTGCCTTGCTCCAGATCACCGAGCAGCGATCGTTCCGGTGCATCTCCGTAGGAGCGCGGAACCCGCCAGAGCAGGTCGAAAATGGTCTCCACCCCGGCCTCCCTGGCTTTCTCTTCGAACGTCGGACCGACACCGGGGAGGGTCGAAAGCGGTTGGTCGAGCCGTCCCGGCCGCGGCCATCTGACCGCCGCCCCGAGGGTCTTCTCCCTGGACGGTTCGGCGCCGCCACCGAAGGGCGCCGACACTACTCGCTTGCCAGCAGCCACCACCAGCTTGGCTGGCCGCCTTCGTGGAAGTCGATCTCCACACCATCCGGTGTGTAGTTGTCAAGCTCGTCGAGCGGGATCGGGGCGCCTTCTCCGCTGATCACGGTGATCATCTCGGCGTTCTCGCCCATCGCTTCGATCGTCGAAGCCAGGGTGGACCCGGCCCCGCCCCAGGCCACGATCTCTCCGTTGCTGAAACCGACCGCGTCACCACGACGGAACCGGCCTTGGGCGTCGTCACGGCCGGCCGGCGCGATGCCGCCGACAGTAATCCCGGCGATTCCGTCTTCAAGCCGTTTGCGGTTCGATTCCAGGTCGGCTTCGGGATCGAACTCGGCCAGGGCCAGCAGGCATTCCTGCTGGGTCTTGGTCGCGATGACCACGGCGTTCTTCTCCGAAAGCTCGCAGGCGCGCTCGGCCGCCATGATCACGTTGGAAGAGTTCGGCAGGACCAGCACGTCGTTGGTCGGAACCTCACGGATGCCGGCCAGAAGTTCGGCGGTGGAGGGATTCATCGTTTCCCCACCCGAAACGACGAGGGCTCCGCTCTCGCTGAAGAGTGCTTCCAGCCCGACGCCGCTGCCCACCGCGACCACGCTGGTCCGATAGCCGGCCATGCGGGCCTCTCGATCAGCGACCTGCTTGCGCATGTCGGCGACGTCCAGGTTGGTGACGTCACCCGCGTCGGCGAAGATCGACATCGCCGATTCGGGATCGTCCGTGTGGACATGAACCTTGAGAGTCGCTTCGTCTCCAACCACGAGGACCGAGTCGCCGATTCCCTCCAGCGTCATCACGAAGTCCCGCGGGATCAGGCCAGAGCCGGAAACGATGAAGTTGGTGCAGTACTGGTACTTGCTGTCGGCGTGGTGGGACTTGCCGAAATCACTAGGTGTCTTCTGGTGTTCAATCACCGGCAGGTCAGCGTCCTCCCCGCGCAGGGCGGCAAGCACACCGGCCAGAATCAGCACCAGACCGTAACCACCGGCGTCAACCACTCCGGATTCGGCCAGGACTTCCAGCTGCTGCGGGGTGCGCTCGACGGCTTTCTGGCCGTCAGCTATCGCCTGCTCGATGACGTCGGCCAGCAGGTCATCCTGCTCTTCATCGGTGGCGTCAGGGCTGAGCCGCTGTCGCTCCGCTGGCGTGTGGGCCAGCTGGCGGGAAATCGAGTGGGCCATCTCGCGGAACACCGTGAGCATGGTGCCTTCGGCCGGTTCACGAACCGAGGCGTAGGCGGCGTCAGCGGCATTGGCGAAAGCCGAAGCGACCAGGACCGGGTCGACCAGCTCGCCAGGCCTGGAGGCCAGTTCTTCAGCGGCACCACGGACGATCTGGCTGAGAATCACGCCGGAGTTGCCACGGGCGCCCATCAGGGCGGCACGAGCCAGGGCAGACACGAACTGGTCCCGCCCGATCTCTTCCAGGGACCGGCCGTCATCAAGCCGGTCGAGCTCATCCATGACGGCCCGCATGGTCATCGCCATGTTGTCTCCCGTGTCACCGTCGGCAACCGGAAAAACGTTGAGGTCGTTCACCTCCTGGCGACGGGCCTCGAGGGAGTTGTAGGCCGACGCAACCACTCGCCGGAATCGTTCAATGGATGGATCAGCCACAACCCCTCACGGTATAGGAGCAGTCGGCGGAGGGGGTTGGTGTCACCGAAAGCTTTCGCAGGTTCGTATCGAAGTGGCTCACTTCCGAGTACTGGGGTGAGCAGCACGCAATAAGCGTGCTGATCGACCCCACCCCGACCAAAGCCACCGGTAACCAGAGAAGTGACACAGATAAGTGCCCTTAAACGGCACTTATCCATGTGACTTCCAAACGCGCGAAGCGCGGAGCAAAGCGACCAGTCCCCGAAGCTCGGCCGTAAACGCAAGTCAACGAAAGCCCGACCGCCGAAGGCGGGAGCATCAACCAGAAAGCCCCCAAGACTCGGCCGCTCGCCAACCATCCCTGCAATAGAAAGGGCGCCCGATGGGCGCCCTTTCGAAGCTTGAAAGTGAAGGAGCGTGAGACTAAGCGGCCTTCTGGACCTTATTCGCCTTCAGACAACGCGTACAAACGTTAACCCGCTTGCGAGCGCCCGACTCGATGATCCTTACCTTCTGGAGGTTCGGCTCGAAGCGGCGCCTGGTTGCGACCATTGAGTGTGAGCGTGAGTTGCCGTAGGACGGCCCTTTTCCGCAGGTGTGACATACGCGTGCCATAGGACGGGGCATGGTATCCGAAACGACGGCAACAAGAGTTTCTCCCACTCAACTCGTCTAGAGATCCGTGTTGCGGAGCGAAGCGGAGTAGTTCGGATACTTGTCCTAAGCTCTCAGCTCGCTACGGATCTCGTTCATCCGCAGGACCGCGCGGGCCGCATTGGCTCCGGAATCCCGCTTGCCGCCGACGTCGGCACGGGCCAGGGCCTGTTCCATGTTGTCGACGGTCAGCACACCGAATCCGCAGGGAACGCCGGTTTCCAGCTGGACGTTCTGGATTCCCCGGGCGGCTTCGTTGCAGACGAAGTCGTAATGGTCGGTTTCTCCACGGATGACCGCGCCGAGGCAGGCCACCCCGGCGTATTTGCCGGATCTGGCGCAGTAGTGCGCCGCCAGCGGCAGTTCGAATGCACCCGGGACTTCGAAGACGTCGATGTCGGTGACGCCGTCTTTGGCGAATTCCGACTTCGCGCCGTTGACGAGTTTGTCCGCCAGGTCCCCGTAGAAGTTGCCGACGCAGATCGCGTAGCGCGCTTCAGCCACCCTCGGGCTCCGGCTTGTGATCCGCGACCCGTTTGTCCTGGACCTGCTCGTCGTGGATCATTTGTTCGTCGAGGGCGAGGCCCTGGTGGTGCAGGGTGTGGCCCATGCGATCGCGCTTGGTCTGAAGATAACCTTCGTTGTGGACGTTCGGCGGGGCTTCGATCTTGACCTGTTCGGTGACCCGCAGCCCGTGTCCTTCGAGCCCGATGATCTTCTTCGGGTTGTTGGTCAGGATGCGAATGTCACGAAGGCCGAGGTCCTTGAGGATCTGGGCGCCGATGCCGTAGTCCCGCAGGTCGGCGGGCAGGCCGAGTTCGAGGTTGGCATCAACGGTGTCCATGCCCTCTTCCTGGAGCTTGTAGGCCCGCAGCTTGTTCAGCAAACCGATGCCGCGTCCTTCCTGTGACAGATAGAGCAGCACGCCCCTGCCTTCTTCTTCGATCATCGCCATCGCCGCGGCCAGCTGTTCGCCACAGTCACAGCGGAGGCTGTGGAAGACGTCGCCGGTCAGGCACTCGCTGTGGACCCGGACCAGGACAGGCTCGCCGGTGTCGACTTCGCCCTTGACCATGGCGACGTGGTGCTTGTCATCGATCAGCGAGCGGTAGCCAACCGCACGGAAGTCACCGAAGGTGGTCGGCAGGCCGGTAGCGACGACCCTTTCCACCAGCTTCTCGTTCTTGCGGCGGTACTTGATCAGATCGGCGATCGTGATCATCTTCAGTTCGTGCTTCTGTGCGTAGGTCTTAAGGTCATCGACCCGGGCCATCGTTCCGTCTTCGTTCATGACTTCGCAGATCACGCCGGCCGGGCTGAGGCCGGCAAGGCGGGCGAGGTCGACGCTGGCTTCGGTGTGGCCGGTGCGCTCCATCACTCCGCCCTCTTTCGCCTTCAGCGGGAAGACGTGGCCGGGCACCACGAGGTCACGCGGGCCAGCGTCAGGGTCGATCGCGACCTGGACGGTGTGCGCCCGGTCGTGGGCCGAGATACCCGTGGTGACACCCTCTGCCGCTTCGATCGAAACGGTGAACGCGGTCTCCAGCGGAGCTTCGTTCTTGGCGGTCATCAGACTGAGCCCGAGCTGCTCGCAGCGGGTCGGGGTGAGCGCCAGGCAGACGAGTCCACGGGCTTCTTTCACCATGAAATTGATTGCTTCCGGGGTGGCGAATTGCGCGGCCATAACCAGGTCGCCTTCGTTCTCCCGGTCTTCGTCATCGCAGACGATGATCATGCGGCCACGCCGGACGTCTTCGAGAGCGTCCTCGATCGACGAGAACGGACTGCTTTCGGTCACGGTGCTGCCCCCTGTGTTCTCCTGGTCACTGCTTGGCATTTACTCCGGCTCACTCTCTGTTGCTTGGATACGCGCTGCATATGGTGACACCATCCGCTCGACGTATTTGGCGATTACGTCACATTCGACGTTCACCGACTGGCCCACCTCGAGCTTGCCGAGGGTAGTTCTTTCCTGGGTCTCGGGGATCAGCGCGACTTCGTCCCAGTCCTCACCGCACGTGGTAACCGTCAGGCTGACTCCCTCGAGGGTGATCGAACCCTGCGGCACCACGTAATTGGCGAGAGTTTCCGGAACCGAGAACCGGATCCGGAGTGAGAAGCCGTCTTCAGTTAGAGAAACCACCGAGCCGACCCCGTCGACGTGCCCCTGGACGATGTGCCCACCGAGCCGCTGGTCGGCCCTCAGGGCCAGCTCCAAATTGACCCGTGCGCCATCTTCCAGTCCGCCCAGCGAAGTCAGGCTGAGGGTCTGTTGCATCGCGTCGGCGGAGAAGCCGCCTTCGGTCACGGCAGTCGCGGTCAGGCAGACACCGTTCACGGCGATCGAGTCGCCCGGCTCGATCTGTCCGGCCAGGCCGGTTTCCAATTCGATGCGGGCGCCTTCGTCATCGGCGTGAATCATCTTGACGCGGCCGAGGTCAGCCACCAGTCCGGAAAACACCGATCACCATTCCTTGAGGTTCGCGCTCATAAGTACATCTTGACCGACTGGGGTCACGAGCATGTGCGGCAGACGGATCGCGTCCTTGATCAGCTCCGGCCCCTGGCCCTTGATCGCACCCTGCCCGCCACCGACAATCAGTGGCGCAACGAAGACTTCGACCCGGTCAACCTCCCCCGAGGCGATCGCCACCCCGGCCAGGGTCGGGCCTCCTTCAAGCAGGACGGACGCGATCCCCATCTCGCCGAGCTGGTCGAGCGCGTTGACGAAACGCTCGATCGCTCCGACCCCACGGCTGACCACAACCACCGCCCCCGCTTCGCGCAGCGGATCCAGCCGGGCGCTCGGGGTACGTTCGCTGGCAACGATGATCAGGGGCGCATCGTCGATGTCTTCGAAAAGTGCGGCTTCGGTCGTGACCAGCGGCTCGGAATCGAAGATGACCCGGGCCGGCTGGCGCGCTTCTCCTGCGATCCTCGCGGTCAGGCGCGGATCGTCAGCGCGGAAAGTTCCCGAACCGACCGCCACGGCATCGACCTCGGCCCGCCAGTGATGAACCATCTCCCGGCTCTCGGGTCCGGTGATCCAGCGGGAATCCCCGGTGCGGGTCGCGATCTTGCCATCGAGGCTCATCGCGGTCTTCAGGATCAGCAGCGGCCGACCGGTGCGGGCGACTTTGAGGAAGTCCTGGACCAGGAGACGGCACCGGTGAATGGCTTCCGGATCGGCGTCGCGGACCTTGATGCCTGCCTCACGCAGGATCTTCGGGCCAACCCCGCGGGTCTTCGCGGTCGGGTCGCCGTAGCCGATCACAACCTCGCTGATACCGGCCTCGACCAGCGCGTCGGCGCACGGAGGCTGGCTGCCGTGGTGGGCGCAGGGCTCCAGGGTCACATAGGCGGTGGCACCGGAAACGTCGTTGCCTTTCTCGACCGCGTCGGCCAGAGCAACCCGCTCGGCATGAAGGTCGCCGTGGATTTTGTGCCAGCCCTCACCGATGATCCGGTCGTCTTTGACGATCACACAACCGACCACCGGATTGGGGCTCGCAAAGCCCCGTCCGCGCTCAGCCAGTTGAATGGCTCTGTCCCAGAGTGCGGCCTCACCGGTGGGGATTTCTTCGCGCATGGGAGAATCTTGACGACTTATGAAGGTAATCATCCAGATCCCGTGTCTCAACGAGGAGGAAAACCTCCCGGCGACGCTTGCCGATTTGCCGCGGGAGATCGCCGGAGTGGAAGAGGTCGAGATCCTCGTGATCGACGATGGCTCGACTGATCGTACGGTCGATGTCGCTCTGGAATGCGGGGTTGACCACATCATCAAGCTGCCGAACAACCGTGGCCTGGCCACCGGTTTCCAGGCCGGTCTTGATGCCTGCCTCAAGCTCGGCGCCGACATCGTGGTCAACACCGATGCCGACAACCAGTACTCGGGCAAAGACATCCCACTATTGATCCAGCCGATCCTCGACGGTCGGGCAGAGATGGTGGTCGGTGACCGCGACGTCGCCGCAATCGACCATTTCTCTCCGTCGAAGAAGGTCCTGCAGAAGGTCGGCAGCTGGGTGGTGCGGCGTCTTTCCGACACCGAAGTCACCGACGCGACCTCCGGCTTCCGCGCCTACAACCGCGAAGCCGCGCTCCAGCTGTTCGTTGTCGACAACTTCACTTATACCCTCGAGAGCCTGATCCAGGCCGGCAAGACCCGGGTCGCCGTGGATGAAGTCCCGATCCATACCAACGCCAAGACCCGCGAGTCACGGCTGTTCGGCTCGACCTCCGCATACGTACGCCGCAACGGTGTCGCAATCCTGCGGATCTACACCCGGTACGAGCCGCTCAAGGTCTTCTTCTGGCTCGGAGCGATTGCCGGTGTGGCCGCAGTCGCCGCCTGGATGCCTTTCCTGCTCGACTGGATCTTGAACGGCGACCGCGACGGCCACATCCAGTCGCTGCTGCTTGGCGCGGTGCTCTTCATCGTCTCGATCCAGCTGTTCGCCCTGGGCATCATCGGCGACCTGCTGGCGGGACAAAGGGTCATGACCCAGCGTGTGTTTGAAAGAGTGCGGAGGATTGAACTTGAGCTGGAGGTCGAACCGACCCACCAGCTCGATCCTCCACACGACCGCACGCCGGTCTGACCAACCCTTGGAAAAGAATCCCGAAACCGCTCCCGACGCGGGCCAGTCCGAAATGGAACCTGGCTCTTCTGCTATCGAACCGGAGTTGACGGGGGCCGGGAACTCCGGCAACCGGGCATACAGCAAGACCGCCGGGATGCTGACCATTGGCGTCGGCCTGACCGGGCTGCTGACCTACGCCTATTTCCTGATTGCATCGCACGATCTGTCAAAGGAGGCCTACGGCGAAATCACCGTGCTCTGGTCGGCCGTTTTCATCACGGTCTCCACCCTTTATCGCCCGGTCGACCAGCTCCTCTCCCGTCACATCTCGGAGAACATCGAACTGGGACAGTCCGACGCCGGCCCGGTCAAGGTCGCCACCCGGATCCAGATCGGCCTGGGAATCGGCTTTGCGATCGTCGCGCTGATCTTCAAGGGTCCGCTGGAAAACGGACTGCTCGCCGGCAACTCGGTCCTCTACTGGGTGTTCTTCACCTCGGTGCTGTTCTATGCCGGCAGCTACTTTGCTCGCGGATACCTGGCCGGCCACCAGCAGTTCGGCCTCTTCACAGCGCTGATCCTCTCCGAGTCCCTGTTCCGGACGCTGTTCTCCCTGCTGGTTGCGATCGGCATCCTCAGCGGGCAGTCGATGGTCGCGATCGGCATCGTCGCTGCTCCGCTGCTCAGCCTGCTGGTCGTGCCGTTCGCGATTGCCCGCCGTTCACGTCACGAGAAAGCCGAACGAGAGAAATTCGCCGCCAAAACCGGCGACGCCACCGTCGAACCAGAAGAGTTCTCTTTCTCGCGCGGCGCCGGTTTCGTCGGATCGCTTTTCCTGATCATGTTTTCCGAGCAGGTCTTCCTCAACGCCGGGCCTCTGGTGGTCCGCGGAATCGAAGGCTTTGCCGCTGCCGGCTACATCTTCAACGTGCTGATGATCGCGCGGGGCCCCCTTCAGCTGTTCCAGGCAGTCTCGACCAGCATCCTGCCCCACCTGACTTCGCTCCACTCCAGCACTGACGAAAACTCCGAGAGGGATTTCCACCGGTCGGTCAACGTCGTCGCGCTCGGCATCATTGCGTTCACTGCCGTATCGGCGGTCGTCATGGCTGTCGCCGGACCGAAGCTGATGCAGATCGCTTTCTCCGACAAGTTCACTTATGACCGGCTGGGCCTGCTGCTGGTGACTGCCGGCATGGGCCTTTACCTGCTGGCCGTCACCGTAAATCAGGCCTGCCTGGCCCAGGGACAGGCTCGGCGAGCTTCGTTCCGCTGGATCGGCTGCGCCGTCTTCTTCATTGTCTGGACGCTCCTGCCGTTCATCAGCGACGGCAACCTGCGGGTGGAGATCGGGTTCACGCTGACCGCCCTCGCCCTGCTGACCTCACTCTTCGTGATCTACCGCCGGCCGCACGGAATCGAAGCTGACATTCCGACCGCCGGTTCGGCCGAAGAAATCGAAGCACGCCTGGCCGGTATGGAAGAGGGCAACCTCTAGCTCAGGTCCCGGGCAGCTGGTTCTTTGCCTGTTGCAGCTGCTCGTCCGTGATCATGCCGCTGTCGCGCATCCTGGTCAGTTGCTCAACGACTCCGGCACCGTCGCCACTCGAGAACGAGGACTGAGACCCACCCTGGATGACCGTGGGGTCACCTCCGAGCCGCTCACGCAGCGCCTTGGCAAGGGCTTCTGGATCCCCGCCGGACTCGGACTGGGCGTCCATGACGGTCTTCAGGATCGCCATCGGATCCGAACGGTCCACCCCGCCGGTCGAAGTCATTGAGCCCGACTGAAACGATTCGGACAACTTTTCGAACTGCTTCATCTGCTGCCGGCGGTCACTGCCCCCGCGGCTACGTTCATTCATCAAAGTCGCGATCAGGGCAATCAGCAGGCCGACCCCGAGCAGCACGCCAGCACCCACCATCAGCCCTTTCCGACTGACCGGGTCCATGGTGATGCCAACCGCACCAAGTACGACTGCCATGACCACCAGGAGCCACCCGACGAGCCTCATCAGCCCTGGCCGCCTTCGGCCGCCGCCGCGATGTCAGCGTAAGCCTGTGCGGGATCCTCCGCCCCGAAGATCGCCGATCCGGCGACTAGGAGGCTGGCTCCGGCGGAAGCGACGGATCCGGCAGTCCTCGCATCCACCCCGCCGTCAACCTCGATCAGGGTCTCGCCGAGGATCCGGCGCATGCGGCCGATCTTCTCCGGTGACGATCCGATGAACTTCTGGCCGCCCCAGCCCGGGTTGACACTCATGGCGAGGACCAGGTCGGCCATGCCATCGAGCTGCGAAATCGCGTCGACCGGGGTGCCCGGGTTGATCGCGACACCGGCCAGGCAGCCGAGCTCACGAATCGCCCCAAGCAGGCGATGGACGTGCGGCGTTGCTTCGAAGTGGAAAGTGATGCTGTCGGCACCGGCCTTGGCGAACTCCTCGATCTGCTGCTCGGGGCGGTTGACCATCATGTGGACGTCGAGCACTCCCCCGGCCGCGTGGACCTGGTCGGCGATGGCTGAAGCAACGAGCGGCCCGATCGTGATCGGCGGTACGAAATCACCGTCCATCACGTCGAAGTGGATAACCCGCGCGCCGGCGGCCATCACCTCTTCGATCGCTGCGCCAAGGTGGGCAAAGTCGGCCGAAAGAATCGACGGAGCGATGCGGACGCCAGAAAAAACTTCGTTCCGGGCCTCCCGGTTGACGGAACTCAAATCGGCCTCAGCATGGAGCCGCCACAGGACTGACAGGTCATATCTTCAGTTGTACTCATTCTGGCGATGGTCTGGTGCTCGCCGCAGTCGGGACATTGTGAAACCAGTTCGTAACGCGAAAGGCAATAGACGCAGCGGAAACGGCCCGGAAGCTGGGTTGGCCTGAGCCACGGTTCGCCGCATCCGGGACAGGTCGGACGCTTGTTTACCGGGACCGACTTCCTGTCTGAATCGCTGGGCATTCGCACATTATCCCGAAGCGACCGGCGAACCGGGCATTTTCAGGCGGGCAATGAAGAATCCGGTGGTGTGGTCGCGATCTGGAAGCAGCTGGATGAAGCGGGAATCGGCGCTGTCAGCAAGGTCTGGAGCGAGTTCTCCCAGGTCGTCGATGACCAGGCCGGAACGCTCGGCGTATGCGAGCACCTGAGCCGAGTTCTCTTTCTTCGAAATCGTGCAGGTCGAATAGACGAGAGTCCCGCCCGGCCCGAGACATTGGGCTGCGCGATCAAGGATCTCGGCCTGAAGGGTGACCACCCGGTCGATTACCGCGGGCGATTTGCGCCAGCGCGCGTCAGGCCGGGAGGCAAGGGCACCGAGGTCGGAACAGGGAGCGTCAACCACCACCCGGTCGAAAGTGGAGAGGATTTCGCCTTTGCGGGCATCGGCCTCCATGACCAGGCCATTATGGAATCCGAGCCTCTGAAGCTGCTCGGCAACATCGGCGGCCCGCTCCTCGTTTGGCTCGATCGAGACCATGTTCCCCTGACGTCCGACCCGCGCGGCGATCTGCCCGGTCTTGATCCCGGGGCCCGCGCAGAGATCCAGAATTCGCTCTCCGGGCTGCGGATCGAGCACTTCGATCACGGCGGCCGAACCCCTCGACTGGGCAACGACCAGCCCTTCACCGGCCGCGATTTCAGCTTCGGCCAGGTTGCCGCGGGCGATCAGCAGTTCAGCCGGCGCCAGCGGCCACGGTCCTTCAGCCGGGGTCAGCTCGAGGTCATCGGCGGATAGCCTTTCGATCATCTCGTCAGTGGTGGTGCGCGCGGTGTTTACCCGCAGTGCCCGCTCAGACGGCTGATTGGCCGCGGCCAGAACCGTCCGGGCCCGCTCGGGACCAAGCTGCTTCCACCACATCTCGACCAGCCAGTCGGGCGCCGAATGGGCCATTGCAGCTGCCGCGGGAGTTGAATCGTCGGCGAGTTTCGCCATCACCGATTCGCGCTCCCGGAGTGTGCGCCGCAGCAGGGCGTTGACGAAGCCGGCGGCGTAGGCCGCTCCGGAATCGCGGGTCAGGCTCACAGCCTGGTCGACCACGGCGTGGTCCGGGGTGCCATCGGAGAAGAGCAGTTCGAAGATGCCGAGCCGCAGCGCCGCCATCACCGGCGGATCGGGCCGCTGGCCTTTATTCCTGATCAGGCCGGAGACGATCGCGTCGACCGAGCCTTTGCGCTGAACTGCGCCGTAAGCCATTCGCATGGCCTGCGATCGGGAACGGCCGGTCAGGCTGCGCTTTTCGGCTTCGTCACGAAATGCGGCTTCTGTGTATTCGTCGCCCTCGAAGGTGCGGCGAAGGACGGCGTAAGCGGCAGCCCTCTCCGGTGTGATCTGACTCATCGGGTGGGGTGCTGCTCAGGCAAGGGGGCCGGCCAGGTCAGGCAGTCCGTAGCCACGCAGATACGAACCGCCGTCCATGGCCGTCTTGCCTGCGGGCTGGACCACGTCAAGCCGCAGGGTCAGGTCACCGCAGGCGAGCAGGATCTCGCCGTTTTCACCGACCAGGGAGCCTGGCCCCCAGCTGGGACGGTCGATCACGGTTGTGGCCTTTACCGCGAGGCGGTCATCACCCTCCAGCGGCAGGAAAGCACCGATGTGCGGGTTCAGGCCACGCACCCGGTCGTGGAGGTCGAAAGCCTTTTCGGTGGGATCAAGCCGACGGTCATCGGCCGAAATCTTCTCGGCGTACGTTGCCTCTTCATCGTCCTGCCCGGTCCAGACCAGAGAATCGCGGTCGGCCGCATCCAGCGCCTGCACCAGCAGGTTCCCACCGATCCCGGACAGGCGCGCGGAAAGTGTTCCGAAGTCTTCGCTTTCGTCGATTTCGGTTTCCTCGACCATCGCCACGGGACCGGAGTCGAGACCAGCCACCAGCCGCATCACGGCGACGCCGGTGGTTTCGTCTCCGGCCATGATCGCCCGCTCAATCGGGGCCGCGCCACGCCACCGCGGCAGCAGAGAGGGATGGACGTTCAACATCGGCAGGTCGGTCAGCAGCGGTTCCTTGATCAGCTGGCCGAAAGCGCAGATCGAGCCCCAGGCCGAACCCGTGGAAATCAGCTTCTCGCGCACTTCTTCCGCGTTGACGTCGGTGCACTTCAGGACTTCGATGCCCAGCTCTTCAGATTTCAGGGCAACCGGAGACGGCGACTCCTTGCGTCCGCGGCCCTGGCGCCGGTCGGGCAGCGTCACGGCAAATTCCGGCCGGTGATCCGAAGCCGCGAGACGCTCGAGAACGTCAGCAGCAAACCCGGAGGTGCCGAAGAAAGGTCCGTTACTCATCGTCGTCAACTGGTGGCGAATAGCTCTCGCCGCGGCGCAGGGCCTTCATCGCGCCCTTGCGCTGTGACCGTTCGGTCCGGTCGAGGATGAGGATCCCGTTCAGGTGGTCGATCTCATGCTGGAGGACCCGTGCTTCGTGACCGGACGCTTCGATCAGCATCTCGGCACCAGTGTGGTCCTGGCCACGGACCCGGGCGTAAAGGGGGCGCTCGACTTCAACCACGACCCGCGGAATACTCAGGCAGCCTTCGACCATGATCTCGGCTTCGTTGGAAAGCCATTCGATCTCGGGGTTGACCAGGGCCTGCGCCTCGGCGTCGGCGTTGGTCTGGAAAACGAGCAGTTGGCGCAACTTGCCGACCTGGGTGGCGGCCAGCCCGACCCCCAGTCCATCGTTCATCAGGTGGATCATGCGATCGATCTCTTCGGCCAGCGCATCGTCGAATTCGGTGACGGTCGAAGCTTTGCTCTTCAGGACCGGATCGCCGTACTGAACGACCTGGGCCAGCGCCGCTTCGCGCTTTCGCATCGTCTCTTCATCGAGATGACGGGCCGCCGGAGCAACTTCCTCCCCGCCCTCATCTTCGATCAGGAGCTCGTCGTCCACACGTACTTCGTCGATCTCGGTTTCCTGGTCAGTCATCGACCGCCGAGTTTACCGGGACTGCGGCAAAGTCACTTCTGGAGCGGCCTACTGGGGATCGACGTCGATGCTGAGCACTATTTGTTTGAACACCTTCTCCGCCAGCATGGCTTCCACCGTCGTGTATACGGCCTCGATCGTTTCTTCCCTGATGGTTGACTTGATCAGGAACCGGCGCCGGAAACGGTTTCGGGCCCGGAACATCGGGGCCGGCCCGAGCATCGACGCCCCGGGCGGCAGGGCCGTGTTCACCCTTTCGCCGACGATTGCCGCCGCCTGATCGAGCTGCGGTTCCTTCTCTGCCGACATCTGGATCCGGATCAGAGATGAGAAAGGCGGATAGCCCAGCGCCTCCCGCCGCCCCAGTTCGCCTTCGAGGAAGGTCGGCGAATCATGCTTCGCGGCGTTACTGATGCTCGGCGCGTTCGGGGCCAGGGTCTGGACGATCACTTTTCCGCCCAGCGCGCCCCGCCCACTGCGGCCAGCCAGCTGGGTGACCAGCGAGAAGGTGCGTTCCTCGGCCCGGAAGTCCGGGAACCGCAGGGTTGCGTCGGCATCGAGGATGGCGCTGAGCGTGACTTCCGGGAAGTCGTGCCCTTTGGCCACCATCTGGGTACCGACCAGGATCGCACTGGGCGCCTGGTCGAACTGGCCGAGGATGCGCCCGTGGCCGCCCGGGCCGCCGCTGGTGTCAGCATCGAGCCGGAAGACCGGCATCGGTGCGAGGTGCTCGGCCAGGATGCGCTCGATTCGCTGCGTCCCGGCTCCGGCCTGCGAGAGGGTGGTCCCGCCGCAGGTGTCGCAGCGCCGCGGATTCGGCTCGGCGTGGTTGCAGTGGTGGCAGATCAACTGGTCTGATTCCCGATGGACGATCAGTGACACATCGCAGTTGGGGCAGCCCCAGTGGTGGCCGCAGGTCTGGCAGGTGAGCCAGGGTGCGAATCCGCGCCGGTTGATCATCACGATCGCTTTCTCCCCCCGGGCCCGCACTTCGATCAGGGCTTCCATGGTTTTCGGATGGATCGGGCCGCCGCGGGGGTCGGCGTTCCGCATGTCGATCACTTCGACGGCGGGCATACCGAGGCCGTCCACCCGGTTCGGCAGTTCGATCCGATCCAGGCCTTTCCAGGTCTCCGGGCGCGGTGTTGCGGTGCCGACCACCAGCAGGGCACCATTCGTTTCCGCCCGGCGGCGGGCGACTTCGCGGGCGTCGTACCTGGGATCGCTCTCCTGTTTGTAGGAAGGATCGTGTTCTTCGTCGATCACGATCAGCCCGAGGTCCGCCACCGGGGCGAAGATCGCCGAGCGCGGCCCGACGCAGACGGTGGCTTCACCGCTGCGCAGCCGCTGCCACTCGTCATACCGCTGGCCAGCACTCAGGGCCGAATGGAGCACCGCAACCCGGTCGCCCAGGCGTGCCTGGAAACGACCGACGGCCTGCGGGGTCAGCCCGATTTCCGGCACCAGGACGATCACGGTCTGGCCGCGGGCCAGGACCTGCTCGACCAGTGCCAGATAGACCTCGGTCTTGCCGGAGCCGGTAACCCCGGCCAACAGAGTTTCGATGGAAACATCGGAGTCGAGCTGGGCTGCGAGCGCTTTCACCGCAGCCGTCTGATCGGCAGTCAGCTCTGGTGCGTCGGTCGCGGCTGCCCCGACCACGCTGCCGACCGGCCTGCGGCGCACCCTGATCTCTTCGCGTTCGATCATGCCGCGCTCGGCCAGGCGTTTGAGCGTGGAGCTGTCGGCGCCGGTGCGTTCGTAGAGACTCTTGCCGGTCATCTCCCCTTCGAGCAGTGAGGTGAGGACCAGCTTCTGGCGGGAACCAAGCCGCTGCTCCGTGCTGAGGGCTTCTCGGCCGGCGTCGGTCAGACGGTTGAGTTTCTCCACCTTCGCCCTGGTCCGCTCGCCGCCGGTGCCGGTGCCGGGCGGCAGCATCAGGCCGAGTGCGCGGGCCGGCGTCGAACAGTACTCGCGGGCAATCCAGAGGCCGAGGTCGATCAGCTCCGGGGTGGTGCCACTGCCGAGGATCTTCAGCGGTTCGGCCAGCCGGTCAGCGGCGATCTCGGATTCGGCGGCAATCTCAACCACGACGCCGGTCAGGCGACGGGGGCCAAACGGCACCTGAAGGACGTTGCCGACTTCGATCCCGGACAGTCGTTCCGGAATCGAGTAGTCGAACGGTCCCCGCAAGGCGCGGGCCGTCGTCAGCGGCTCTACTCGCGCGATGGACACTGGTCCAAGTTACGGAGATCGGCGGACGAATGAAGTCGTGCTCCCCACGGCGCCGCCGGTCTGGAATAAGCTGCGCCGCATGAGCTTCAGTCCAAGCCCCGGCGAACAGATCATCTTTCAGGGACACCCATCGTGGCGGGCGATCCTGGCCTTCTACCTGAAGGGCATCGTCATCGCCCTGGTTGTCGGTGTCCTGGTCCACCTGATCTGGGGATCAAGCGCCCTCACTTTCGTCGTGGTGCTCGTGATCATCGGCCTCGATGTGCTGGTCGGCTTCATCAAGCGGTTGGCCACCGTCTACACGATCACCAACCGCCGCCTGAACATCAAACGTGGCATCTTCGCCCGCGACATCCAGGAAACCCGCCTCGAACGTGTCCAGAACGTCAACTACAGGCAGGGCGTCTTCCAGAGGATTCTCCGGGTCGGCGACGTGGATTTCGACACGGCAGCTTCAGACAGCGAGAACCAGTTCGTATTCAACGGAGTGGCAAACCCGCAGGACGTAGTCACCCAGGTGGACAAAGCAACTTCAGCCGGAGCAGCAGGCAGCCACGGCCTCGGCGAGCCTTCAGGCGACTACTGAAACGCGCAAAGCGCGGAGCAAAGCGAGACCCCAGGCCGCAAGACTCAGCCGTTCACCTAAGAGTGGTGCACGGGGCTCACCTAGGTGCGCCTGGCGAGGAACGAGCGACCCGGCGAAGCCGATTTGTCCTACGACAATGAGCGAGCCGAGTCGCTCTGCACTTCGAGAGGTAGCAGAGTTGCCCACTTCGAAATCGAATACTTCGAAATCCGGATCGTGTAGCGCAGCGGAGCGGTCCGGATTCCTTGTTCCTGCATAAAACGTTCCCGGGCGCCGCTCGCTCCTCAAATCCCTAACCACGCTTCTGTCCAACGCGCGGTAGCATCCTGCATGTGACTGACACCCTTGCTTCCCAGACGCCCGATCAACTCAGCATCAACACGATTCGAACGCTTTCGATCGATGCGATTGACAAAGCTAACTCGGGTCATCCGGGGACCGTTATGGCCCTTGCCCCGCTTGCGCTGAAGATGTGGCAGGAGTACCTGCGTTACGACCCGGCCGATCCTTACTGGCCGAACCGCGACCGTTTCATCCTTTCCGCCGGTCACGCTTCGATGCTGATCTATTCGCTGATCCACCTGACGCAGGTGAAGCGGGTCGACCATGACGGCAACGTCACCGACACACCTTCGATCAGCCTCGAGGACATCAAGAACTTCCGTCAGCTGAACTCCCCGACCCCGGGACACCCCGAGTCGCACCTGACCACCGGCATCGAGACCACCACCGGCCCGCTCGGCCAGGGTGTCGCCACTTCGGTCGGCATGGCCGTTGCCGGACTCTGGAAGCAGGCCGAGTACGGCGAAGAAATCTTCGACTACGACGTCTACACGATCTGTGGCGACGGCGACATGATGGAAGGCGTCTCGCATGAGGCCGCTTCACTCGCCGGCCACCAGAAGCTGCATAACCTGCTCTGGGTATACGACAGCAACCGGATCACGATCGACGGCAGCACCGATCTCGCTTTCACCGAAGACGTCGAGAAGCGCTTCGAAGCTTACGAATGGAACGTCCATCACATCATGGACGCAAACGACCTCGATGAGATCGGCGCCGCCCTCGACAAGTTCAAGGCAGAGAAGGAACGCCCCACTCTGATCGTGATCCACAGCCACATCGGTTTCGGGTCGCCGAACAAGGTCGACACCGCCGACGTCCACGGCAACCCTCTCGGAGCCGAAGAGACCAAGCTGACCAAGGATGCCTACGGCTGGCCCGATGACGCACACTTCCTCGTTCCCGATGGTGTCTACGAGAACTTCGCCAACGGCGTGGGTGCCCGCGGCGCCGAACTCAACGCCGCCTGGCGTGAGCGTCTCGGCGCGGCCCCGGAAGAGGCCCGCGACTCGATCAACCTGATGATCAGCGGCAACCTGCCGGACGGCTGGAGCAGTGATATCCCGACGTTCAACGCCGGTGACGAGGTTGCCACCCGCTCGGCCTCGCAGAAGGTCCTGAACGCGATCGCCCCGAAGGTCCCCTGGCTGATGAGTGGATCCGCCGACCTCACCGGCTCCGCATCCAGTGGCCTCGACCCGGACGTCTCCGGCGTCTTCGAGCCAGGAAACCGTTCCGGCCACGGCATTCACCTGGGCGTGCGTGAGCATGAGTCGGCAGCGATGTCGAACGGCATGGCGCTGAGCCATATCCGTCCGATCTGGTCGACCTACCTGATCTTTTCCGACTACGCCCGCCCCGCAATCCGTCTTTCCGCCCTGATGGAGCAGCCGGTCGTCCACTGGCTGACCCATGACTCGTTCGGTCTCGGTGAAGATGGCCCGACCCACCAGCCGGTCGAGCAGCTCGCTTCGCTCCGCGCGATCCCGCAGCTCGACACGATCCGCCCGGCCGACGCGAACGAAACCGCCGAAGCATGGCGCGTGATCATGGCCAAAAAGGATGAGCCCACCGCCCTCGTCATGACCCGCCAGAAAGTTCCGGTTCTCGACCGCGAGAAATACGCCCCGGCGTCCGGCCTGGCCAAGGGCGGTTACGTCCTGGCTGACGGCAACGGCAAGCCGGAGGTCATCCTGATCGCCACCGGCAGCGAGGTCCACCTCGCCGTCGAAGCCCACGAGATGCTGCTTGTCGAAGGCATCAATTCCCGGGTGGTCAGCCTGCCTTCCTGGCACCTGTTCGACCAGCAGACCCAGGAGTACCGGGACTCAGTCCTGCCGCCCGACATCACCAACCGGGTCGGGATCGAGCAGGCCTCGACCATGGGCTGGGATCGTTACGTCGGTGCGACCGGGCACATGATCGGCATGACCACATTCGGCGCTTCCGGTCCTTTCAAGGACCTCGCGAAGTTCTTCGGGTTCACCCCCGACGACATCGTCGAGGCCGCCCGGGCCCAGATCGCGGCCAACGCCTCCTGACCCGATGAGTGCGCTCCGAGAGACCCCGGCATGGAGGGCTCTCGAGAGCCACCACTCCGAAATAGCTCCGCTTCAGCTGCGAGATCTCTTCGCGGATGATCCGGCGCGCGGTGAAACGTTCGTGGCCGAAGGCGCGAACCTCTACTTCGACTATTCGAAGAACCGGATCACCGGTGACACCCTGCCGCTGCTGACCAACCTCGCTGAGGAAGTCGGCCTGCCGGCCCGCCGCGATGCGATGTTGAACGGCGAGCACATCAACGGCTCGGAGGACCGGGCCGTGCTCCACGTGGCGCTGCGCATGCCTCGCAGCCGCTCCCTGATCGTCGATGGCGTCGATGTGGTCCGCGAGGTCCATGAAGTCCTTGACCGCATGGCGGCTTTCTGCGAAGAGATCCGATCCGGCCGCTGGCTCGGCCACACCGGTAGGCCGATCCGGAACATCATCAACATCGGCATCGGCGGCTCCGACCTGGGTCCCGTGATGGCCTATGAAGCTTTGAAAGACTACTCGCGCCGTGACCTGAACTTCCTTTTCGTCTCCAACGTCGACGGCACCGACTTCTACGAAGCGACCCGGGACCTCGATCCGGCCGAAACGCTGTTTGTCGTCTCTTCCAAGACGTTCGTCACCCTGGAAACGATGACCAACGCCAATACGGCACGCGAATGGTCCCTCGCTGCGTTCGATGGTGATGAGTCGGCTGTCGCAAAGCACTTCGTGGCCGTGTCGACCAACGCCGAAGGTGTTTCGAAGTTCGGCATCGACACCGACAACATGTTCGGTTTCTGGGAATGGGTCGGCGGCCGGTATTCGATGGATTCGGCGATTGGCCTCTCCACCATGCTGGCGATCGGCCCTGACCGCTTCTCCGAGATGCTGGCCGGCTTCCATGAGATGGACGAGCATTTCGCCACCACCCGCCTGGACCTGAACCTGCCGGTGATCCACGGCCTGCTGGCAGTCTGGTACCGGAACTTCTTCGACACCTCGACCCAGGCGGTGCTGCCTTACAGCGAGTACCTGCATCGTTTCCCGGCCTACCTGCAGCAGCTGACCATGGAATCGAACGGCAAGAGCGTGACCCTCAAGGGTGAACCGGTCGACTATTCCACCGGAGCCGTGTTCTGGGGCGAGCCCGGCACCAATGGCCAACATTCCTTCTACCAGCTGATCCACCAGGGAACCCAGCTGATTCCGGTCGATTTCATCGGCTTCAACCATTCGCTGAATCCGCTCGGAAACCACCAGGACCTGCTGATCTCCAATGTGTTCGCCCAGGCTGAAGCCCTTGCATTTGGCAAGACGAAAGAACAGCTGGAAGCCGAAGGAGTCGCACCCGAGCTGGTTCCGCACAAGACTTTCAGCGGCAACCGGCCGACCAACACGCTCATGGTCGACAAGCTGACCCCGCATTCGCTCGGCACGATGGTCGCGTTCTACGAGCATTCCGTTTTCACCCAGGGAGCGGTCTGGGGCATCGATTCGTTTGACCAGTGGGGTGTCGAACTGGGCAAAGCCCTGGCCCAGAAGATCATTCCCGAGCTGGAGTCGGAATCGGCACCGGACCTCGGCCATGACAGCTCGACCAACAACCTGATCCGGCGTTACCGCGACGCTCAGGGGCGCGCGTGAGCGGAGGGGCGGTCACGCCGGCAGATGCTCCGATCAAAGGCATCCTTTTTGACATCGATGGCACCCTGCTGACTACTGGTGGCGCCGGCGCAGCGGCTTGGAGCAAGGCTTTCGTTGAGGTTCATGGTGTGCCCGTCGACATCGAAAGAACCACCGAATCGGGCATGACCGATTCCGAAGTGGCAGCCGTCTCGCTCAGGTCCATACTCAGCCGTGAACCCGATACGGATGACATCGAGGAAGTCAGGGAGGTCTACCTCGAGAACCTGCCCGATGCCGTCGCCCGGTCGCAGCGATATCGCCTCTCCCCCGGCATAGTCAAGTGCCTGGAACGCCTTTCGGCCGCCGGTTACCTGCTCGGCCTGACGACTGGCAACATCGAACCGGCCGCCCGGATCAAGCTGGAAAGAGGAGACCTCAACCGGTTCTTCAGTTTCGGCGGCTTCGGCTCCGACTCGAATGTGAGATCGGAACTCACCCTGCGCGGAGTCGAGCGCGGAATCGAAGCTTCGCGAGGCCAGTTCAGCATCGATGACTTCATCTCGGTCG
>Ga0105048_10003666_pt1 | contig 25146 bp, 18 predicted proteins | sample MAT05_FD_78382 | JGI IMG/M metagenome (GOLD analysis project Ga0105048, IMG submission 78382) | Freshwater microbial communities from Lake Fryxell liftoff mats and glacier meltwater in Antarctica - MAT-05 | ecosystem: Environmental > Aquatic > Freshwater > Ice > Liftoff microbial mat | place... | reverse complement strand
CGTTTATCCGTACCGCCATCAACGCGCACATCCTTCGTGCGCAGGCAGCGGACACGTTGCACGCTTCACGCGCGACACGCAACGTGTCCGCTGCCCTGGCTGAAGCCTCGGACAAACCCGCCTAACCGCTGGGGCTCAAGCCCGGCGGCTTGCGGCGGGTTCTCAAAGGTCACCTGTGAAACAAGGAGCCATCCGTGCATACATCAGTTCAGAACGTACGCGCCGAGGCCAGGGGCGTCATGCTTTCAACATTGTGGATCTTCGTCGTGTGCAATATCATCATTGCGGATATTGTCGGGTTCTTGAACCCCGGAGCGCTCGAAACGATTATGACGGGATCAACAGGGTTTGAAGTCACTCAGGAATTGATCTTGGTGTTCTCAGTGTTGCTACAGGTTCCTATTGCCATGATCCTGCTGTCACGAGTGCTGCCGCGTGGGGTCAACCGTTGGGCGAGCATCGTCGCGAGCGTCATCACGATCCTCTTCGTGATCGGCGGGGGCAACACCAGCCTCTCGTACATCTTCTTCGCGACGGTCGAGACGCTCGCGATGCTGTTCATCATCTGGTATGCTTGGACGTGGCCCGAGCTGGCCGCGTGAACCACTACTTCGCTTAAGGAGCACGGATGAGTCATTCCCCTGAACCGCTGGCGCTAAAGACGCTGGTCGTGGCTGGCCGCAGCTTGTCCTACGCCGTCGCCGGTGAGGCTGGCGCCCCGCTGGTAGTGCTCGTACACCCGGCCTTTGGCGACCATCGCTGCTTCGCCCTACAGCTCGACGCCCTCGCAGCACAGCACCGGGTCGCGGCGATCAACCTGCCGGGTCACGGCTCGGGGCAGCGCCCAGACGATCCAACCCGCATCGTCGACACGACCGGCCTCGTCGTCGCGCTCCTGGCCCAGGAGGGCTACGAGCGCGCTCACCTGGTCGGGGTCTCGCTCGGCTCGCTGGTGGTGCAGGATATCGCCGCCCGCTTCCCCAGCGCAGTGAGCAGCCTGACGGTTGTCGGCGGCTACCCGATCTCCGGCACGAGCCCGACGGTTCAGCGCGCCCAGACAGTCGCGCTGCTGCGGCTCTTGCCCCTGCTGCTCTTCTCGCTCGACCGCTTCAGGCGCGCTGTCGCCCGCGAGGCGACGCTCACGCCCCAGGCCAGGGAGCTGTTCCTCCGCAGCGCGCAGGGCTTCACGCGCAGGTCGCTGCGGGCCTTCGCCGGCAACGACGCGCTCATGCGAGCCTCGTTCCAGCCTTCAGCGGTGCCGCTGCAGATCGTCGTCGGCGAGCAGGAGCGCCCGCTGCTCCGTTCGGTCGCCGAGGACTGGCAGCGCCGGGAGCCAGGCAGCGTGTTGGAGGTTATCCCCGGCGCGGCGCACTGCGCGAACATGGACAACCCTGGCGTGTTCAACGAGCGACTGCTGGCCTTCCTCGGACGCCACGAGCATGCTGCCCCGGCGGGGCACATCCAGTCAGGTGGGGATGTCCATCCGGAGGTCGCGTGATGGGCGACGCCGCCCCCCAGATCGACCTGCTCCCCCAACGGGCGCCGGACGGGATCACCTTCACGTTCGCGGCGGAGCGGTCGCTGCGCCGCGTGGCGGTGGCCGGCACGTTCAACAGCTGGCGCGGCGACTTCAGCCCGCTCCAGCGGATCGACGCCGCCCGCTGGCAGACCACCCTGCCGGTGGCGCCCGGCCGGCATCTCTACAAATATGTGCTCGACGGCGAGGACTGGGTGCGCGACCCGGCCAACCTCTGGGTCTCCGAGGATGGGCAGGGCAACTCCTGCTTCACGCTGACCGAGGCGGGCGAGCTGTACGTCCGATCAGGTTGTTCGCTACTGGCGCGTGCTGGGGGCGGAGCGGCTCTGCGTCACCGTCAACCTCGCGGGCGAGTGGCGCACGCCGGCGCCCCACACAGCGCCGGTGGAGCCGTTGTACCGTCATGGGCCTAGCGGGGCCGAGCGCCATAGTCTGTTATGTGCCCGGCGCTGGCGCCGGTTGTACATGCTCCGCCAGCCAACACAGAATACCTGGCTGCTGACGTGAACCCAGTATCAGTGTTCGTAGCTGCACGGCTTCTGCCTTGCTCAGCGGGTTGCTATGCGCCAGACGATTGCGGGTCTTGTGGACTGTTTTCAGCCGCCAGAGCTGTTTTGCAAGGGCACGCCGATACTGCGGGGCAACAAGCTCAAAGATCAGCTTCAGATTAGCACTGGCATTGATGTCTTGCTTGCGCTTTGTGAAGGCGTGTACAGGCGTGCCAATCGTCCAGCCAGATCTGACTTTGAACGCCTTCGGCTTATGCAGGTAGAATCGCCGTCGCAGCTCGAGTTCGAGCGCGCGGCAGCGCGTCGGACGTTTACCCATAAAAGTCTAACACGCGCGGTCACTAGCCCAGAGGGTCGGCATACTTGATGCAGACAACCTCACTCTGGGGGAGATAGAGCTGCGAGTCGTAGCCGAACATCAGAATCCCAGCGTTGGTGGGCCGCACTTCGCCAATTTGCCCGTCGGGAGCCACCGCCTCAAGTCCAAGGAGCAGCTAGCTGAGGCTGCTATGCCGTCGCCTGCGTCGGCTCCTTTCGGCCCGGTAGCCGAGGTAGCGCTCGACTGCCTCGGTGTCAATATGCTCAATCGTCGCATCCGTGAAGCGCGTGTCGAGCTCGTCAGCGAGGCGGAGCTAGCGATGGCCATCAGGAAAGGCGGATTAGGCGACACGCCGGTCTCGCTGGGTACCGGGCCGATCGGATCGTGACGAAGCATTCGTGTCCGCCTTTCACACCCTTTCCTCGTACGATGCACATGAGCTCGGACGGAGTACTAAGCGCGGAGTCGGCGTAGCCTCGCCCGTAGCGGGCCGCTCAACGCACAGGGCGGCGACAAAGCCCTCGGCCGGGGCCAGCTCGATGAGCTGCCAGCGCCCGACCTCGTCGGGGTCGCCGTCGACACGTTGTAGGGCGGCAGGCACGCCCGGCGTCACGCTGACCGCGAATCGGTCGAGGGCCAGGGACAGCCCATCGCCACGGGCCTTGACGAACGCCTCCTTGCAGACCCAGCAGCGGTAGAAGGCCTCCCGGCGCTGTGCGAGCGGCAGCGCGGCGAGGGCGTGCCGCTCGTCGGGGGCGAAGAACCCGGCGGCGATGGCCGCGTGATCGGCGTCGCCGACCAGCTCGACATCGACGCCCACGCGGGCGCGGCTGGACACCGCCAGCAGGGCCAGATCGTGTGAGTGGGCTAGGTTAAAGCTGATCAGATCGCCGCGAGGGCCATCGAGCCGGGGCTTGCCGGTGGGGCCGTAGCGGAAGCGCAGGGCGGCCGCCTCCTCGCCAACGTAGCGGGCCAGGGCAGCGCGGAGCGCGCCGCGCCCGGCCACAAAGCGCGCGCGGGCCAGGGGGGCGATCAGCCGCCCAGCCCGTGCGCGCTCGTCTGGGCTGAGGGTCTGCCCGAGGGCGTCGAGGTTGGCCGCCGCGGCCGCCAGGTCGATCCGCCAGAGGTGGAGTTCTGGTGAATGCAACATGCGAAATGCAAAATGCAAAATGCTTTTGCATTCACGCTTGAAACACTCTTCAGGGAGCGGATTTTGCATTTTGCATGCTCACGGTCGGTAGCTGGCCAGCTCCGTTGGCAGTCCCACGCCATAGGATCGCAGCTGCTGAGCGCGGTAGAGGTAGGCCGCGCCGGCGAGCATCTGGCGGGCCACGTCGGCGGCGTGGCGGGACTCGGGGGCCTCCAGGTAGGAGCCGCGGGCCCAGTCGTTGAACGCGCCCATGGCCGGCCCGCACCAGATTTGGTAGTCCATCTCTCGGCCCGGCTCGCCGCTGGTAGACCAGCGCGACGACAGCCCGAGATACCAGCGGAAGACCAGGGCCATCTTGCGCTTAGGGTTGTCGGCCGCGCGCCGGATCTGGTCGGGGTCGCGCTCGGCGAAGAAGGCCTCGGTCTCTTGCCAGATCGCGTCGATTGGCTTGCGGAAGATCTGGCGCTCTAGCTGCTCGCGCTCGGCGGGCGGTATCGCCTCCAGCGACGCGTACTTCTGGTACAGGTCGTAGAGCTTCTGGGCGCGCATGGGGAAGAAGGTGCCGCGCCGCAGCAGCTGCACCTTCACGCCAAGCTCGAACATGTCGGCGGCGGGGGCCATGATCACATCGGCCATGCCCGCCTCGGCCAGGAGCCGCCGTGCGTGGGGCGAGGCCCCCGACTCGACACAGGCTTGGTTGACCGAGCCGGTGACGAGGTAGGCCGCGCCCATCATGAAGGCGGCCAGGGCGGCGGCGGGCGTGCCGATCCCGCCGCCCGCGCCGACGCGCACGGCCTGCGGGTAGCCCAGCTCGGCCTGGAGCTGGTCGCGCAGGGCGATGATCGAGGGCAGCAGGCAGACCAGGGGCCGGTTGTCGGTGTGGCCGCCCGAGTCGGCCTCGACCGTGATGTCGTCGGCCATGGGCACCTGGGCGGCCAGCCGGGCCTGGAGCGGGGTGATCGCGCCGGACTCGACCAGCGGTGCGAGCAGGGCGGCGGGGGCCGGGCGCATAAACGGCTCGGCCACCTCGCGCCGCGAGATCTTGGCGATCACCCGGTTGGCGACCGTGATCGCGCCGCCGGGGTCGAGGCCCAGCCCGGCGGCGCGGTAGTGGACGACATGCGGCGTCAGGCTGAGGAAGGCGGACGCCTCGACGGTGCGCACGGCGTGGTGCAGATACAGCTCGACGGCGCGACGCTCCAGGGCCTCCTCGCTGGGGCTGTGGATCAGGTTGAAGGCGTACGGCCCGTTCGGCAGCGCGGCCTGTATGCGGCGGATAGCCTCCTCGACGCGGGCGGGCACCAGCCCGGCGGCCCCGAACGAGCAGAGCATCCCGGCCTGACCCAGGGCGATCACCAGCTCGACCGAGGAGATCCCGCCAGCCATGGCCCCGGCGGCGTAGGCGTAGCGCAGCCCATAGGCGGCGCGGAAGGCCGGGTCGCCCAGCAGCTCAATCGGCGCGGGCGGCAGCGCGCCCAGCAGCTCAACGCCGCCCGGCCCGCGCGCGTAGGACGGCTGCCCAGCCGCCGTCAGCCCGACCTGGCCCTCGGCGCGGACGATGAAGCAGGGCCGCCCCAGGTCGGCCAGCCGCTCGCGCACGCCGGCCGCGTCGAAGGCGATGCTGTCTGCCGGGCCGTCCCAGCCCTGGCCGGGCATGGCCGCAGGGCCGGCGCTGAGGGCGGGGGCGGCGGCGTTAAGCTCGCGCATATGCTGGTCTTTCTGGTGGGCGCTGTTTCAGCCGATTATACACGCCGGGGCAAATCAGCAGCCGCTGTCTGTATTCTTCCGCGACTCACCGCTCGCCGAGGAGCCGCTCGTGCTCACGCGGAGCACCGACGCTCTCCGCAACGCCATCGCGCTTGAGGGCGATTTCACCCTGGCGACGCGGAATGTGCAGGAGTTCCAAGGCACCGGGGTTCGCATAGCCAACCCGTGGTCGTAATCTTCATCCCTCCACCAGCGCCAGCCCCAGGTCGCGCACCTCGTAGATCCGCAGCTGGTCGCGCCAGAGGCTGGCGTCGGCGAGGATGACGATCTGGCCGCCGCGCCGCTCGACCCGGCTGATGTGGGCCTCCAGGCGCATCAGCCCGGCGCTGGGCAGGATCTGGCCGCGGTACTTCCAGACGGTGCGCTGGCCCACGGGCGACGTGAAGTGCGGCGAGCGCAGACGCTGTCCGATCCCGTTGTGCAGCGCGTAGACCTGCATCGCCTCGCTGATCGCCTCTACGCCCAGCGACCCCGGCATCACCGGGTCGCTGTAGAAGTGGCAGGGGAAGAACCAGCTGGCCGGGTCTACCCGCTTTTCGGCGTAGACGTAGCCCGCGCCGTGCGATCCGCCCTGCGCGATGAGCAGGGCGTGGTCGAGCAGGCCGAGCTGCCCGCCCGCCAACCGCTCGTGGACGCGGCCGGGATTGGCGCGGAACAGCGGGTGGGCATCGCCGCGCAAGTCGATCCGCGCGCCGCCCGCCGCGCCCGCCGCCTCGTGCCAGGCCGGCCTGGCACGCCCGCCGTCGAGGCCGGTCTGGTTAGACAGCACTGGCGCGCTGAAGTAGCCGAATGCCGCATCGCCCACATAGAAATCGGAGCCGTCAAGGGCCAGGGCGAAGTCGAACTTCTGGATGATGATCCCCAAGATCGCGTTCGAGGAGGTCAGGCTGGCCCGCGCCGTGATCCGGCGGCCCCGGATATCCACCTCGCGCAGCAGATGGCCTGAGCCGTCGAGGTTGCGGAAATAGAAATCCTGCTCGGGGTCTGTTAAGGTCGTGCCGAGGGCGCTGGTCAGGAAGCCGCAGGGCTGGAGGGCGATCTCCATCAGCACCGAGTAGGGCGCGGTTGGGTAGCTGTTGTTGCGGCAGAACCAGGGGTTAGCGGGCACGTCGTACTCGGCGACTAGGCTCGCGCCGGGGGAGATCGCGCCACGCTGGCCGTCCAGCGTGAGCACCCGGCTGATCAGCTGGAGGTCGCCGTTGGGGTTGCGCGGCGCGCGGCGCTGGTCGTAGATCGCATACTCGGGGCCGAAGCAGGCGGCGATTGAGCCGGTGGTGAACTGCTGGATGCGGGCCTCGTCGTACGCGGGCGGCTGCGCGCTAGCGGGCCGCTCCAGGGCGGTGGGTGGGGCCACGCGCGGGTCTTTCTCGACCAGCCGCAGGGCCAGATCCTTAAAGCGCACCACCGCGCGGCCCTCTAAGATTACGTCGATGTTGGCGTAGGCGAAGGGCACCGGCTCCAGGCCGAGGGCCGTCACCTCCAGCCGGTAGGTCAGCGCGCCGGTGGTGGGCTGCACCTGGCCCCGGCAGCGCACCACCTGGGCCACGCCGGGGATGGGCTGGAAGCGGGCGTCGAAGGTGTAGGCCTGGAGGCCCAGCGAGAGCATGTAGATTTGGAGCAGCTGGCTACAGCCCTCGGCCATCAGCGAGCCAGCCATCACCTGATCGTCCTTGAAGTGGCAGGGAAAAAACCAGCTCTCCGGGGTCAGATCCTGCTCGCCGACCACCAGGCCCAGGCCCCAGTCGCCGCCCCGCGGGTCGATGCTCACCACCCGGCTGAGCATGAGCATCTGGCGGGCGGGCAGGCGCAGCGAGGGGTTGCGCCCGCGCTGGTCGAAGGCCGGGCCGAAGCAGTCGGCGATCCGGCCCGCGATCAGCAGGTCTAGGTCGGCGGCGCTGAGCGAGCGGCGCGTGGTGGGCAGCGGCGGGGCGAAGGACTGGCAGACGGCGCGGCGGCGCTGGTCGATATCATCGCGCGAGTCGACCACGCCGCGCCCGTCGGCCAGCTCGGCGTCGGTGAAGAAGCCGGCGCAGCCGCCGTCCATCCTCAACACCATGCGCTCGCCGACAAAGCACTCGTAGCTGAAGAAGAACAGCAGGGTCTCGCCGCTGCTGGCGAACGAGTTGATGCTGATGTCGTAGCGCAGGGTCTGGCCGTCCTTGGGCAGCTCGTCCAGGAAGGTCAGGGTACAGTCGAGCAGACGGTAAACCCGCTCGCCCCGGCAGGAGAAATCGATCCCCAGGTAGCTGATCAGCAGCAGGTCGCACTGGCCGGACTCGACGCTGATCGCCAGGGGCGGCTGGCCATCGACCGAATACCAGGCGTCGTGGGGGATGTCGTACTCGGTGGTGACGGTGGAGGGCTTGAAGCTGCCGCGCTCGGCGTTCAGCTTGGTGATCCGGCTGACCAGCAGGTAGGGCGGCAGGGGCAGGCGCACCCGGCGCGCGTAGCCGTCGATGACGCTGTACTCGGGGCCGAAGACCTTGGCAATGTCGCCGCCGGCAAACTCCAGCAGCTCGGGGGTGTCCCAGATCACCAGGGGGCGAGGGGTGAGGGGGGCCTCCCGTAGGCGCGCGGCGTGAGCGAGCAGATCGGCGTGGTGGCGCTGGAGCAGGGCGCGGTGGCCGGCGATAGTGGACGGGACAGCGGCCACGGGCGATTCTTCCAGCACAGAATACTCCTTATCAATATGCGGTGCAAGGATCGCCGCGCTCCGCTCGCCGCGCAGGGCGGCGGGGATGTCGTGGCCGCCGAGGGTGATCGGCTTGATCAGGGAGCGCGCCGGGGCGGGCGGCGGCACGGCGGGCAGCAGCGGCGTCAGGTCGAGGGGCACGCGCTGGGTGATCAGGCGGGCCAGCACGGCCAGCAGGCTGGCGGCGTCATCGCTGCCCTGGCGGTTGAGGGCCAGGGCGACGTGCGGGCGGCCCGCCAGGATCGCGCCGACCCAGCGCGTGCAGGCGCTGGCCGGGCCGGGCTCGACGAAGAGCCGCGCGCCGTCGGCGTAGGCCCGCTCGACCAGCCGGGGGAAATCGACCGGCTGGCAGGTGGCGCGGGCCAGGCTCTGGGCGATCTGCTCGGCGTCGTGCGGCAGCGGCGCGTAGTCTGCCGCGCCGTAGAAGGTGATGCCGGGGGCGTCGGCCAGGGGCAGGCGGTTCAGGGCGACTAGCAGCCCGTACTCGGAGTGCATGGCCGGGCAGTGCATCACCGTGTCGAACGGGGCGCGAAAGGCCTCGCAGCCCAGCTCGGCGATCACCCGGCGCACGGCGTCGGGCGCGCCGGAGATCACCACCTCGCCGGGGGTGTTGATGTGGGTGAGGAAGGCCCGCGCCTCGCCGCGCAGCCGCTCGCTCACCGCCTCGGGCGTGGCCTGCACGATGTAGATGCACCAGAAGTCGTCGGGGGCGGCGGCGGGCAGGCCGAAGTACGCGCGGGCCGCCTCGCGCCTGCCGGTCAGGCGGCGGGTAAACAGCGGCGACTCGCGCAGGCGCTGGAGGGCCGTGTCGCCGGCCCGCCACGCGCCCAGCGACCAGAGCATGCTGGCCTCGCCCATGCTGTAGCCGAGGGCGGCGTTTGGCCGCAGGCCGAACTGCTCGCGCAGGACGGCGGTGAGCAGCAGGGTGAAGCTCAGGCTGGTTTGGATCATGCCCAGCGGGTCGCCGCGCAGGGCCGCCTTGGCCTGGCTGAGGTCGTCTGGGCCGGGCGCGTGCTGGAGGCGCGGGTAGAGTCGCCGCTCGCCGAGGGTGCTGGGCGCGTCGGAGAGCAGGGCGTCGATGTTGGCGTGCAGGGCCGGGAAGAGCTGGAACAGCTCGCGGCCCAGGCCGGGGTAGGCGCTGAACGCGCCGGGGTAGACGAAGGCCAGCCCGGCGTGCGCGCCGAGGGGCCGGGCGCTGAAGCAGCTGCCCAGGGGCGTCTCCCAGTCGCGGCCATGCCCAAAGGCGGCGGCCACCCCGGCGCGGGCGAATCCTAGCTCGCGCCGTAGATCTTCAGTGCTGCGGGCGACCAGTGCCAGGGCGTAGGGGGCGGCGGATCGCTCCTGGTAGGCGCGGATGGCCTGCCGCGACAGCTCGGCCAGGGGCATGTCGGCCTGGGCCTCTAGATGGTCGAGCTGGGCCAGCAGGTCGGCGCGGCTGTCGGCGGCCAAGGGCAGCAGCCAGACCCGGCTGCGGGCGGCGAAGGCGGCGGGCTGCGGGCGCGAATCTGGCTCTGCGGAGAGCAGCACATGGGCCGCGCAGCCGTCCCGGTCTAGCCCGCTGACCGCCGCAATCCGGCGCTGGCCGCGCCGGGCCAGCCAGGGCCGCGCGGCGTCGGGGATGTAGAAGGGGGCCGGGGGGGTGAGGGCCTCCCGGCCCACCGCTCCCACTGCGGCGGGAGCGAGGGGGGGGCGACCCGGCAGGTACCGACCATCTAGGCAGAGGGCGGCACGGATGAGGGCGGCGATCCCGGCGGCGGCCCCGCAGTGGCCGATCTGCGCCGCGACCGATCCCACCGCACAGCTCAGGTCGTCCGCTGGGCCGTATGCCTGGTCCAGCCCGGCGATCTCGGCGGGGGCGCTGATCTCCAGGTACCCCACCTCAGCGGGGGTAACACCAGCGGCGGCGAGGGCCTGCCTGGCTGCAAGGAGAAGCGCGACATCGGACCCCAGCGCGGCACCCCCGCTCCGCTGCGGGGAGGAGGCAGGGGGAGGGGACACAATAATTGAGAGAGCGTCAACCGTGGCGTAGATCCGCTCTCCCGAGCGGCGGGCGTCGGCGGCGCGACGCAGCACCAGCGCCCCGGCCCCCTCGCCCACGGCGCGGCCCGCTCGCCCGGCGACGGCGTTGAGCACCGCCCGCTCGACGCTGCCGGCCAGATCGACTCCGGCCAGCACCACCGCCTCTAGCTCACTATTGGCCAGCATGAGCTGGGCCAGCTCCAGGGCGCGGAAGGCCGAGTTTTCGTCGGCGGAGACGGTGAAGGCCGGGCCGCTGAGGTCCCAGAGGGCGGATACGCGGCAGGCCATGATGTTGCCGATGAAGCTGACGTACTGGTTGACCTGGGCGCGCGGGTGCAGGGCGTCCTTCAACGCAAGCTCCAGCTCGGCCCGCTCGGCGGCGCTCAGCGTGACCCCAGCCCGCTCCAGGAGCCTCGGTAGCTGCCAGCCCAGATCCTGACGCCCGCGCAGGGCGTGCATGGCCGCCTCGGTCTCCATCGCCACCAGCACCGCGATAGGTGCGCCGGGCCGGGCGCCCGCGTCGCGCAGGGCGCGGTCCGCTACCTGGAGCAGCAGCAGCTGCTGGGGCAGAGGCTGGTCGGCGGGGTTGGGCGGGATCTTGGAGCGCAGGAAGTCGAACGGAAAGCCCGACAAATATGCCCCATACTGCACAGCCCTGTCCGGCAGCCCCATGTGTGAGTCCAGCCCGTGCCAGCGATCCGGCGGCGGCGGGCCGAACGCCTGCTCGCCCGCGTACAGCCCGCGATCTAGGGCGGCGAGATCCGGGTATGGCCCGAAGCAGGCGTCCATGCCGGTGATCGCGAGAGGGAGGCCCTCCCCCACCCCGCCCCCCGCTCCCTGAACGGGGGAGCGGGGCGGGGGGTGAGGGCTTTGCTCCAGCACCACATGCGCGTTCGTCCCGCCGAAGCCGAAGGCGTTGACCCCGGCGCGGCGCGGGCCGAGCTGGTCGGGCCAGGGCGCAAGCGCACGCACGGTGCCGGGGCCGCCGATGCTGCCGGATTGTGAGCTGAGGGGGTCGGACACTCCCACGGTAGGCGGGATCTGGCCGTGGGCCATGCTCAGCAGGACTTTGAGCATCCCGGCCATGCCCGCCGCCGTCAGCAGGTGGCCGAAGTTCGACTTGACCGAGCCGATCCGTGGGGCGTGGCCGTGCGCGCCGAAGAAGCGCTCCATGCTGTTCAGCTCGACGATGTCGCCGACGGGGGTGCCGGTGGCGTGGCACTCGACATAGGCGACGCTCTGCGGCGGCACCCCGGCGGCGCTGTAGGCCCGCTCGAAGGCCAGCTGCTGGCCCTTGGGGTTGGGCACCAGAACGTGCTTGCCCGCGCCGTCGTTCGAGAGGCCCACCCCGCGCACCAGCCCGTAGATCCGGTCGCCGTCGCGCTGGGCGTCGGCCAATCGCTTGAGCGCGAACACGCCCGCACCCTCGCCGGCGGTTAATCCCCGCGAGCTGCGGTCGAGGGGGCGGCTGGCCTCGCCCTCAGGCGGGTAGGCATTGAAGATTGAGAAGCCGGTCAGCACAAACAGCGGGTCGGCGCAGCTAACCGCCCCGGCCAGCATCAGGTCGGCCCGCCCGGCGTTCAGGTAGTCGCAGGCCAGGCCGAGGGCGTAGAGCGACGATGCGCAGGCGGCGTCGAGGGCCAGGCGCGGGCCGCCTAAGCCGAGGGCCTGGGCCACCAGGGCGGCGGGCCGGGCAGAGATATCGGTGTTTATGGCGTTGGCGTGGGCGAGATGACCCTCACCCCCCAGCTCCCTCTCCCGCTGCGGCGGGCGAGGGGGAGCCGAATCGCTCCCTGCGAGCAGATCGTCCAGGGCGTCGGCCACCGCGCCAGCGTAGAGCGGGGCCAGCAGCCGGCGCGAGGAGCGGGTCGGGAAGGAGAGGTTGCCTACGATCACCCCGCAGCGGTCGAGCCGGTCGGCCCGGCCCAGGTAGCCGCTGTCGGCGAGGGCCTGGCGGGCCACGTGCAGCGCCCAGGTGTAGAGCGGGTCGAGCCCGCGTAGCTGCTCGGCGGAGAGGGCCAGGCCAGCGGGATCGAGGCTGAAGCCGCGCACATAGCCGCCGCGCCCGTAGGCGTAGCCGTCGGCCTGCTCGTGGGCCGGGTCGAAGAAGAGCGCCGGGTCGGCCCCGATCTCGGCAGCGGTCGCCAGACTGGTCGAGTCAACCCCGTCAATCAGATTCTGCCAGAAGGCGGCGGGGCCATCGGCGCCGGGAAAGAGGCAGCCGAGGCCGATGATTGCGATGGGATCCACAGGCCTCCTTACTTTAGGGCTGCCGCCCCCAAACCCCCGCTCGCGGGCGCAAACAAGCGGTTGAGCCCGTGGCTCACCGCCACCTCGACCCCGCGCAGCTGGAGGGCCACCCGGCCATCTCCGTCGTGGGCGGCGATATCGGCCACCATGCGCTGCTCGCTGGACTCGCGCACCGCCAGGATCAGGTAGGTCGGCGTGGCGAAGGCCAGCGGCAGGTACTGCTCGGCGGAGGCCCAGCCCAGGGGCAGGCTGGCGGCGGCGTAGCTGCGGCGCACCCAGATCAGGGCGGCCTGGAACAGCGCGTCGGCCACGAAGGGGTTGAAGTCGCCCGCCGGGAACTGGCCCTGGCACTCGGCACTGAGCGCTGGCAGGGAGCAGCGCAGGGTCAGGCCGCTGCGATCAAGGCGCAGCACCCGCTGGACGCCGCGCAGGCTCGGGCCGTGGAACAGCGTGCCGTCGGTGTAGAGGGCCGCGCCGTCACAGGCGTCGCGCTCGCCCAGATCCAGCCCGATCAGCGGCGGCGGGGCGGGAACCTCGCGGCCCAGCTCGACCGCGGCCCGGTAGTGGTAGCGCGGGCGGCCCTCGGGCGTGCTGCTGGAGATCAGCGCGTCAAGCCGCACGACCCCCGCCGTCGCATCCTTGGCCGTCTCGCTCAGATCCAGCCGGTAGCCCTCGGCCAGATGTTCGTCGAAGACAATGCCCTTCAGCACCTGGAAGCCATCGCAGCGGCGCAGGCGGTAGCCGGGGTGGAGCTGCTGACAGGCGGCGATCATCCAGGATGCCGCTGTCGTCGCCGGTAATACCGCGTGCGCGCCGATCATATGGTCGGACAGGAAGGGGTTCGCCGTCAGGTCGAGCCGCCGCCAGATCCTCCAGCTGCGCAGCTCGGCGTCGAGGGGCGCGGGCGCGGGGCGCATTGGGCTGCCCACCACCAGCTGCACGCCGGGGCGATCCGCCGCCAGGGCCTGTAGCAGCACCTCGACCCCGCCATCGACCGGGATGACCTCGATCTGGCGCTGGGCGAACATGGCCTTGAGGGCAGGCGTGACCATCCCGCCGTCCCACGGCCCCCAGTTCAGGGCGATCACCCGGCAGGCCGGGTGGTCGCGCTGGATCTGGTAGGCGGCCTTGTTCAGGATCTCGTTGGCGATGGCGTAGTCGCTCTGGGCAAAGTTACCGTAGAACCCCGCCCCCGACGAGAAGATCACCAGGTGGCGCAGCCCGCCGGGCGGGGCGACAGCCAGCAGGTGGCGCAGCCCGCCGATCTTCGGGCCGAGTACCGCGTCGAAGTCCGCGCCGGTCTTCTGCTCGATCCGCCGGTCGGCTAGGGCCCCCGCGCCGTGGATCACCCCGCTGATCGGGCCGATTGAACCCTCACCCCAGCCCGCTCCCACCGGGAGCGGGGAGATCGGACTGCCGCTCCCGGTGGGAGAGGGGCCGGGGGTGAGGGCGGCCCGCAATCCCGCGGCGTCGGCCACGTCGGCGCAGCGGTAGCGGGCGCGCCCGCCCGCCTCCGCCACCGCGCGCAGGGTCGCCGTAATCTCCTCGCAGGCCCGGATCTCGCGCCAGGCCCGCTGGATGGCGACCGGACGCGGGCGCTCGCCCCGCGCCGTGATATCCGCCGCGATGCGCTGCTTGAGGGCCGCGTCATCCAGCCCCGGCCCGGCCCACTCCGGCGGCGGGGCGAGGGGCGTGCGCCCCAGCAGCACGAACCCGCAGCGGAAGCGCCGGGCCATGCCGATCACGCAGGCGGCGGTGATCCCGCGCGCCCCGCCGCTGACCAGGAAGAGATCATCGGCGCTGACCATCACGCCACACCGGCGGGCAGTTCGGCGGAGAGCGTCACCCGCCCGCGCGGGCCGTAGCCCACCTCGGCCAGGCGCAGGTCGGGGTCGGCGCTCTCGGCGACGATCAATTGGGCGGCCTGCGCGGCGACAATCTCCGGGCTCAGGTCGATAGCGCGGCAGAAGACGCCCGGCCACTCCTGGCGCAGAGTCTTGACCAGGCCGAACAGCCCGCCGCCGACCGGGCTGATCGGGCGGGCCATGCCCGTGCCCAGCTCGCCGTCCATGCGCGTCACGGCCATAAACAGCGGGCGACCGGCGCGGCCCGCCGTCAGGCTGGGCGCGAGCTGCTTGGCGGCCAGGAAGACCATCCGCACGATCTGCTGCTCGGCGTCGCTGAGCAGGCCGCCGGGCTGGGCCAGTGCCGCCGGCTGCGGGTGCAGGTGGATGAAGCCGCCCACCTGGCCGTAGCTCTCGGCGATGGTGCGCAGGGCCAGCTCAAGCTGGCCCTCGCTCATGTCTTGCAGGGCCACCCGGCCCACGCCGCGCGGCAGGGCGGGCCGTGCGCCGACCACAGACTCGGGCAGGCGCAGCACCACCGGCTGCCAGCCGACCTCGGCCAGGGCAGCGGCCAGGGCGGCGGCGGCGGGCGTGCCGTCGTCGGTGATCACGCAGCTCCAGCCGTCTGGCACCGGGGATTCTAGCCGATCCGGCGCGGGCAGCCGCACCAGGGTCGCCGGTGCCGTGGCCACGGCCCACTGCGGCGCGGGTGCGCCCTCACCCCTGCCCTCTCCCCCCGTGGGAGCGGGGCTGGGGGTGAGGGCCTTCGGCGCGGCCACCGACGAACTTGCGCGCTGGAGGTGGGCGACGACCTGGGCGAGCGTGCGCAGCTCAGCCAGCTCCTCGGGGGCCAGCCGCGGCAGCGTGAAGCGCGTCTGCATGGTGCCGAGGATATCGACGCGCTTGATCGAGTCGATGCCGAGGTCGGACTCCATATCCATGCCCAGCTCCAGCGTCTCGCGCGGGTAGCCGGTCTTCTCGCTCACCACCGTCAGCAGACCCTCCGTCAGCTCCGGTGAAACTACCGGCGCGGGCGCGGCCATCGGCGTCGGCGCAATCACCGCCACCGGCGTCGGCGCAATCACCGCCACCGGCGGGGCGAAGCTCGGCGTGGGAGCTGCCGCAGCTGGTGGCGGGGCGAAGATCGGCACGGGGGCGGGGGCGACCGGCGCAGGCGGGGCGAAGATCGGCGTGGGAGCTGCCGCAGCTGGTGGCGGGGCGAAGATCGGCGCGGGAGCCGGGGCGGCCGGCGCAGGAAGGATCTGACTCTCCTCTCCCCCTGTGGAAGAGGGGCTGAGGGGGAGGAGCTTCAAAGCCGCCGGCGCAGGCACGGCCATACCGAGCGATACCTGCTGCTGGATCAGCTGGAGCAGCCCGGCGGCGTAGTCACCCTGCTGGGCCAGGAACTGCTGGTGGATGCGTAAGGTCTCGGCCTGGATCTGGTGCAGGGCCGCCAGCCCGCCCTCGTGATTCGCCGCCGCCGACTGCGGCAGCTGGAGCAGCAGGGCCACATACTCGTGCTGGTAGCCCAGGAACTGCTGGTGGATCTGCAAGATCTCGCGCTGGTGCGCCTGGAGCTGCGCCATCAGCTCGGCGGGCGTCGCCGGGGCCGGCGTGGCGGGCTGGGCTGATAGCGCCTGGCCGTTGCGGTACTCCTGGGGCGGCGGCGGCGCGCTCTCGGTGAATATGTTCGTCATCTGAATTTCCTCATTGATTATCGGCTCGTCCGACGCGGGCGCGCTGGCCAGCGCATCCGCATAGTCGGCCCGCGTCTTCTCGCTGACATAGTTGCTGCCGTTTAGGAGCACCGTCGGCCCGCGCCGCTTGGGGGCGGGCGGGGGCGCGGCCTCGCGCTGGAAGGGGTCGATCCCGCGCAGCGGCAGGCCAACCACCCGCAGCTGCACCACCGCCTCGCGCAGCTGGCGGTCGCTGCTGTGCTGGCGGCTGGGGTTCAGGGCCACCGCGATGTGCGGCCGGTCGCCGAGGATGCGCGTCACCAGGTTGGTCAGCACGCTGCGCGGGCCGACCTCGACAAAGATCGCGCCGCCGGCGGCGTAGATCTGCTCGATCTGGTCGAGGAAGCGCACCGGCTGGAGCATCTGGTCGGCTAGTATCGCCTGCATAGCGCGCGGGTCGGCGGGGTAGGGCTGGGCGGTGGCGTTGGCGTACACCGGCACGCGCGGCGGGCTGAAGGCGCAGGCGTGTACGGCGCGGCTGAACGGGGCCTGGGCGTGGCCCACCAGCGGCGTGTGGAAGGCCGCCGAGACCGGCAGCAGCGTGGCGCTGTGGCCGGCTGCCTCCAGCAGATGCCGCGCCCGGCTGATCGCCGCCGTCGGCCCGGCCAGCACCACCTGGTCGCGCGCGTTCAGGTTGGCCGCCGTGATCCCCGGCACCTGAGCGGCGATCGCCTGCACGGCGGACAGCTCCGCCGAGACGGCCAGCATCGCCCCGGCGTCAAAGGCCGGGTCGGCGGGGGGGGCCATGGCCCGCCCGCGGGCCTGGGCCATGGCCAGGAAGCCGTCGTCGTCAATCGCGCCAGCGGCCCAGAGGGCGGTCAGCTCGCCGAAGCTGTGCCCGGCCACCATATCGGGGCGGAAGCCCGCGTCGCGCAGCAGGCCGAACATCCCGGCGCTCAGGGCGCCGATGGCCAGCTGGGCGTACTCGGTGCGCTGGAGTCGCTCAGCCTGGGCGGCCTGCTCGACGGGCGTGAAGGCCGGGGGTGGGAACAGCACCTCGGAGAGCGGCACGTCTGCGGTGTGGGCGTCGGCCCGCCCGAGCAGATCGCGCAGCGGCGGGAAGTTCAGCGCCAGCTCGCGGCCCATCTCCAGGTACTGCGAGCCCTGGCCGGGGAAGAGCGCCACCACCCGCCCGGCGGTGGCGAGTCCGTAGCGCTGGTAGTAAACCCCCTTGGGGTGCTGCAACCGTTGGGCATCGGGCTGGCCGTCAAGCATCGCGGCGGCGCGCAGCAGCTGCTCGCGGGCCTCGGCTGGGCCGTCGGCCACAAAGCCCAGCCGGGGCAGCCCGGCGGGCAGGGCGAGCTCGCGCGTCGCCGCGGCCAGATCGGCGAAGGCCTGAGCGGACTGCGGCCCGGCCAGGGAATCGGCTAGGGCGGCGCAGCGCCCGCGCAGCTCGGCGGGCGTCGGCGCGGCCAGGATGATCTCCTGGGCCGTCTGGTGCAGGCGGTAGGGCTGGCGGTGGTCGGCTGCGTGCTCCTCAAGCACCACGTGGAAGTTGGTCCCGCCGAAGCCGAAGGCGCTCACCGCTGCGCGGCGCGGCGTGCCGTCGGGCGCGCGCAGCCAGGGGCGGGGGCGGGTGTTCACATACAGCCGCGAGCCCTCCAGTCCGAACCTCGGGTTGGGCGCGCCCACATTGATCGTCGGCGGCAGCACCTGGTGGTGCAGGGCCAGGGCCGCCTTGATCAGCCCGGCCGCCCCCGCCGCCGCCTTGGTGTGGCCGATCTGCGACTTCACGCTGCCCAGGGCGATGTGCGCCTGGCGCGGGTTGCCCGCGCCGAACACATCGCGCAGCGTCTGCACCTCGCACAGGTCGCCGGCCACCGTGCCCGTGCCGTGGGCCTCGATCAGGCCGACGCTCGTGGCCGGCACCCCGGCGCTGGCGTAGGCCCGGCGCAGGGCGCGGGCCTGGCCCTCCGAGCGCGGCGCGTAGATGCTCTTGTAGCGCCCGTCGCTCGACGAGCCAATCCCCCGGATCACCGCGTAGACCCGGTCGCCGTCGCGCTCGGCGTCGGCCAGCCGCTTCAGCACGAGCAGGCCCAGCCCCTCGCCCACCAGCATCCCGTCCGCCTCGGCGTCGAATGGACGCGACGACTCCTGGCGCGAGAAGGCCGGCGTCTTGCTGAAGCACATGTACATAAAGGGCGAGTTGTCGGTATCCACCCCGCCGGTCAGCATCATGTCGCAGCGGTGCTCGGTCAGCTCGCTCAGGGCCATCTGCAGCGCGCTGAGCGACGACGCGCAGGCCGCGTCGGTCACGCAGTTGACCCCGCCCAAGTCGAAGCGGTTGGCGATCCGCCCGGCGATCACGTTGCCGAGCATGCCGGGGAAGGAGTTCTCCTCCCAGCGGATGTAGGCCAGCTTGATCTTGGCGATCACCTCGGCGATACGCTCCTCGCCTAGCCCGCAGCTGCGCATAGCCTGCTCCCAGACCGGGTACTGCAAGCGCGCGATCAGCGGCGTCATCAGCTTCTGCCCGCCGCAGATCCCCAGCACCACGCCGGTGCGCTCGAAGTCGTGGCCGCGCTCCGCGCCGTAGCCTGCGTCCTCGAATGCCTGGCGGGCCGCCACCAGGGCCAGCAGCTGCGAGACATCCGTCACCTCCAGGATGTTCGGCGGCAGGCCGAACTCCAGCGGGTCGAAGCCGATGTCGGGCAGGAACCCGCCGCGCTTGCAGTAGGTCTTGTCGGGCGCTGCGGGGTCCGGGTCGTAGTAGTCGGCGATATTCCAGCGCGAGGCGGGGACATCGGTGATGCTGTTGCGCTCACGGATGATGTTATCCCAGTAGGCTGCAAGGCTGTCGGCCTGGGCGAAGAGGGAGGCCATGCCGATGATCGCGACTGGCTCCATCACGGTGGAGCGCGTGGAGGTGAGCTGCATATGCTATCCTCAAAAGCCGAAATGGCCTGCGCCTGGGGTGGGCGTTACATCGGGCCTATTATACGCCCTCTGTAAGTTACAGCCGTCAGGTCGGCATTTTTACAGTCTAAAATCTTGCGCCGGTACCGTGTATCAGGACGCCGGTTTCGGCTACGCCTGTGGCGGCTGGCGGGGTTCCCGCCACCGGCGCCGTCCTTCTTCCTTCCCCTTCCAGCTCCTTGCCGCGGTCGCCTTGCCCGGTTGAGCCGGGCGGGTGTCCTGTGCGGCGTAGTGTACCCAGTGGTGAAGCTCGTGGACAAGCTGGGCGAGGGAGGTCGCTGATGCGCATCCGCGAGCTTCCCCTGCACGAGCAACCCGCCCGCCGCATGACCTGTCATGGCCCCGACGCCCTGAGCGACGCCGAGTTGCTCGCCCTGGTCTTTGGCCAGCACGATCTGGATGTGTGTGCGCAGAGCTTGCGCGCGTACCACGGCTGGGTGGGCCTGCTGCGTGCCGACATGCGCGCCGTTGCCGCCAGCATCGGCACACCGCGCAAGGCTGCGAGCCTGAAGGCGGCACTCGAGATCGGACGGCGCCTGACGAGCGCAAGCTACAGCGACCGCTTCCAGGTTAAGTCGCCCGCCGACGTCGCCAAGCTCTTCATGGTCGAGATGCTGGCGCTCGACCAGGAGGAGCTCTGGGTCGCCGCCCTTGACACGAAGAACCGCCTTATGAAGGTGAGCAAAGTGTACCGTGGCTCAGTCAACACGGCGATGATCCGGGTTGGCGAGGTGTTCAAGGAGGCATTACGCCTCAACGCGACATCAATCATCGTGGCGCATAATCACCCCAGCGCAGACCCGACGCCAAGCCCAGAGGATATTCTCGTGACACGGCAGATTGTCGAGGCCGGGAAACTGTTGGATGTGGAAACGCTCGACCATGTGATCCTCGCTGGCAGCCGATACGTCTCGTTGCGGGAGCGCGGCCTCGGCTTTCCGCGCTGATATCGCGCTCGCCACGACCGGAATGCCGTTTGTGCTCCACCTGTTTCCACGATTGTTCCGCGTTTGTCCCCTTCTCACCGTGAGCATCTGCCCATATGCTACCGCTAGCACACCGTGCAGAACACCGAGGCCCAGGGTGAGCGGTCGATGGAATGGTTGTCGCATCGTGCTCCACTGATGCGCACCCCCGACTCCGGCGCAGACCGCTGACCGGTATACGTCCCCGAGACACCGCGAACGGAGCGCAACGAGCTTCCACGGGAGGGCGAAGGCCCATCCCGCGCCTGCGCCTGCCTGTGACACGGCAGGCCAGCCCAAAGGAGTGTGCTATGGGCCGCCGCCGAGGCAATAATGAGGGCACGATCTACCAGGATAAGGACGGCGTCTGGTGGGCGCAGCTTCCGCCCGACGAGCAGGGCCGGCGTCCCAAGCGGCGGGCGCAGACCCAGCGCGAGGCCCGGGACAAGCTCCGCGAACTCGCGCGCGAGCGCGCCCAGAGGATGAATCTCACCGAACGACCACCAACCATCGCGGCGTTCGCGACGACCTGGCTGGAGGAGGTCGTGCGCCGCAATGTGAAGGCCTCCACCCACGACAGCTAGCGCTACATCATCACCAAGTACGTGCTGCCCGCCATCGGTACGCTGCGCATCGATAAGCTCACCACGCCCCGTGTGCAGAAGCTCGTCAGCGGCCCGCAGCGCGCCCTCACCGTCGCTGAGGCCCGGACGCTGCTCGCAGCGCTCGGCGAGTACCGCAACACAACCGCCTTTCACCTGCTGCTCGGCCTGCGGCTGCGGCGCGGCGAGGTGCTGGGGCTGCGCTGGGCCGACCTGGACTGGGCGGCGAGCACGATCAAGGTGACCCAGCAGGTGCAACTGGTCGGGCAGCAGGTGGTGATCAGCACGCCGAAGACCGAGCGCAGTGGTCGGCTCCTCCCGCTCACCGCCCGCATGCTCGCCCGATTGGAGCGGAAGCGCGCGGCGCAGGCGGCGGAGCGCCAGGAGTGGGGCGAGGCGTGGAAGGACCACGGCCTGAGCTTCGCCACTCCATATTAGCACGCAGGGCTTGACCCAGATCACGCTACCTGCGCGAGCGCCAGATTCCTGGGTCCACTATAGTCTTCCAGCATCCGGGCACGTACGCGTGTCCAGCGTGCGTCGAGCTCGTCCTCCATCTCCCGCAAGGTGGCGATGGGATGCTGGGCCCGCCACGTGCGCATGCCACTCATGATTTCCTCGGTCATGTGACGCCTAGTCTGCTCGGGGAGCGGACTGCTCATGCGGGTAGCTCCGGTAGGCAGCGATAGCTGGCCCCCATGCTACCACTGTTTGCAAGAGGTTACGTCATACCCTTCTGCCGCTGTTCCCTGTGCTGCAACGGGAAACCGTGCTATACTCAGCACATTCTCTGGTGTCCGTTCCTCGCTCTGCGATGCCTTTCTGCCTCCCGAACCAACGGCCGGTTCGGCGCTGATCGCTTCACGTCGATGTGGAACCAGGAAAGGATGCAGCCATGACCAGCACGAACGCGGTCTTCAAACACGTCGCGACGGGTGACGGGGTGCAGCTTCACTATCTCGAAGCCGGGTCCGGACCGACCCTGGTTCTTGTCCACGGCTGGTCACAGTCGGCCGAGCAGTTCCGCCATCAGATCGACGGCCTCAGCGACCGCTACCACATCGTCGCCTTCGACCAGCGCGGCCACGGCGAGTCCGAGAAGCCGGACCACGGCTACAAGATCTAGCGCCTGGCGACCGATCTGCACGACGTGCTTGTGGCCCTGGACCTGCACGACGTGACGTTGCTCGGCCACTCGATGGGCTGCTCGGTGAGCTGGTGCTATTGGGATCTGTTCGGCAGCGACCGCCTGGCAAAGCTGGTCCTCGTGGACGAGCCGCCCTTGCTCACCAGCAACCCGACCTGGACGCAGGAACAGGCCGACGCGGCTGGGGCAATCTTCACGCCGGCCTCGGTGACTGACACCTGCAACGCCCTGGCTGGCCCCGAGGGCGAGGCGGTCACGCGCGGCTTCATCGGGGGGATGCTGACCAGTGCCTGCCCCGATGCGGTGAAGGAATGGATCATCCAGCGCAACTTCCGCATGGCGCGCGCGCACGCGGCCACACTCCTTTACAACCACTGCCATCAGGACTGGCGCGACGTGATCCCGTGCATCGCCGTGCCAACGCTGGTGGTGGGCGGGCGGGTGAGCCTGGTGCCCTGGACGTCGATGGCGTGGACGGCCGCGCAGATCCCGGGAGCGCGGCTGGAGATCTTCGAGGAGGCGGAGGGCGGGCAGCATTTCATGTTCGTGGAGAACCCGGAGCAGTTCAACCGGCTCCTCGCAGCGTTTATCGGCTAGCCTCGGCAGCCGCATAGACGCGCTCACAGCGATGCCCTGCGGAAATTCGTGAGCGACGCGCAGTTCACCAGAAGAGGAGACGGTATGGCTGGCGAACTGGTCGCAGTGACGCCCAATGTCTGGCTGTTCCCCTGCGATGACGATGCGGAGGCGGGGCGCATTCAGCCATCAGTGGGCATCATCTGCAGCGCCACGCAGACGGTCCTAGTCGACGCCGGCAACGGCCCGACCCACGCCCGTCGTATCCGCGCCGCCCTGGAGCGCATCGCCGCCCCGCCGCTTAGCTTCGTCATCTACACCCATCATCACCCAGACCACGTGTTTGGCGCGCAGGTCTTCGGCGTGCCGGTGATCGCCCACGAGCTGGGCCGCGACCTTGTGGCCGAGCTTGCGACGAGGTCGTGGAGCCGCCAGACGCTTGCGCAGCGGATCGTGGATGAGCCCGAGCGCGCGGTTGGCCTGACGGCGCTGCTTCGCGCCATCGGTGACGAGCAGCCCACGCTCTGTGTGCCTACGCTCACCTTCTCGCAGCGCCTGCGCTTGCACGTCGATGAGCTGACCATCGAGCTGCAGCACGTCGGCGGGCAGCACGCGCCGGACTCGATCGTCGTGGGTGTGCCGGAGGCGGGCGTGCTGTTCCTGGGCGATTGCTACTACCCGCCGCCCTTGCATCTGCGCACTGCGGAGTCGGCCCTGGATGGCGCGATGCTCGCCGCGCTGGTAAGCGAGCGGTACGAGTGGTACGTCGAGGGCCACAACGCTCCGCAGAGCAGGGCCGCATTGCGCGCGGCACTGGCTCAGTTCGAGCGGGGTGCCGATGGCTAACACGCGAACAATCTGCTGGACGCCGAGGTGGGACGGCGTTGAGCGCCGATAGCGGCTGCCGTCCCGCCCTCTTCCGCGAGGCCCGGCGCTCGCCGAGGGGTGGCGAAGCTACTTCAGCGAGCGCTTGGCAGAACGCTAATCGAACTGCCCCTCTCCGAGATCTTCAGATCCCGTTTCGGCTCAGGCATGACGCGAAAAGGAGCGCAGCGATGTCTGTATCTCGCCTGGCCCAGATTACCCCGATTGGCGTTGAGCAGATGGGCGACCTCGCCGATAGCCTGCGCGACCCCGCCGTGCTGCGGCTAGAGAACCTCGACACCGACCTGCGCCCGCCGCCGAGCGCCCTGGCCTTCACGAAGCAGGCCGTGGACGACGATGCGGCGAACAGCTACCTGCCCTTCTTCGGGCTCGACCGCACGCGGCAGGCGGCAGCTGAGCTGGTGAGCCGCCAGTCCGGCCAGCGCTACGACTGGAAGACTGAGTGCCTGATCAGCGCCGGCGGGCTCTCGGGCATCCTCAACGTGCTGCTGGCCACCCTGGAGCCCGGCGACGAGGTGCTGCTCACCGACCCGATCTATGTCGGCCTGGTCAACCGGGTGCGGCTCGCCGGCGGTGTGCCGCGCTACGTGCCGCTCATCCCGTCGGCCGCGGGCTGGCGCCTCGACCTCGACGCGCTGGCGACTGTTGACCCATCGCGTGTGCGCGTCGCGCTGCTGATGAGCCCCTCGATGCCAACTGGGGCCGTGTTCTCCGCCGAGGAGTGGGCGGCGCTGGTCGCCTTCTGCCGGCGGGCGGGCTGCTGGCTCGTCAACGATGCGGCGATGGAGCGCATCCTGTTCGACGGGCGCGCGGTGATCCACCCGGCGTCGTTCCCCGCGATGCGCGAGCGCGTGATCACGGTGGGCGCGGCGTCGAAGGAGTACCGCATGATCGGCTGGCGCGTGGGCTGGGTGGTCGGCCCGGCGCCGATCATCGCCGACGTGGCGCGGGTGAGCCTCACCAACGTGGTCTGTCAGACCGGCATCGCGATGGGCGCGGTCGCCACGGCGATCGGCGACCCGGACGACGGGATCGCGGCGAGCGTGGCCGAGTGGCAGCGCCGCCGCGACGTGGTGCTGGAGGAGTTGGCGGGGCTGCTGGTGATCCCGCCCCACGGCGGCTGGTCGCTGCTGCTCGACGTGTCGCCCTTCGGGCTAGAAGGCCCCGAGGCGTCGCGGCGCCTGCTGGAGCGGGGCACGATCGCGGCGACCCCGATGGTCCACTGGGGGCGTGCCAGCAGCAGCCGCTACGTGCGCTTTGTGTTCGCCAACGAGCCGACCGAGCGGCTGCGCGGGCTCGGCCAGCGTGTGCGTGTCGCCCTTGAGTAGGAGCAACGCAATGGCTGTCACGCAGATTGTCGCGGGCGTGTACCAGATTGCGTTCGGGGTGGTGAACGCGTTTCTGATCGACCACGACGGTTTGACCCTGATCGACACCGGAACGCCCGGCAGCGCGCCGAGGATCCTCGCGGCGGTGGCCGAGCTCGGTCGACGGCCCGCCGACATCACGCAGATCCTGGTGACGCATCTCCACGGCGACCACACCGGCAGCCTGGCAGCACTGAAGGCCGCGACGGGTGCGACGGTCTGGATGCACGCCGCCGACGCAGCGTTGGTACGCGAGGGCGTGTGTGCGCGCCCGATGCGGCCAGCACCAGGCCTCGTGCCGTGGGCGATGTATACGCTGATACTGCGCGGCACGTCGCCGAGCGTCGAGGCAGTGGAGACCGACCGGCTGCTAGACGGGGCAGCGGAACTTATAGTGGACCCCAGGAATCTGCACAGTCCGACAGCCAGGGTTCGGTAGCATAGGTCTATGAAAAAGTCTTACACTGCCATCTTCAAGGCCCAGGCCGTCTTAGAGCTCCTGAAGGAGACCAAGACCCTCAACCAGCTCGCGTCGGAGTACGGGGTGGCCACCACGGTGCTCCGAGAGTGGAAGCTCGCGGCGGTCAAAGGTATGGCCGATGTCTTCGAACAACGTGACTCGGTGACCGAGCTCAAGGCGACCCACGAGCGCCAGTTGGAAGACCTCTCTGCCGAAATTGGTCGGCTCACCACCCACGTCACCTTTTTGAAAAAAAAGTTGCCCTCCTAAGCCATGGGGAGCGGCGGGCACTGGTGGAGCACGACGCCGACGCCTTGCCGCGCATCACGCAGGCTGATTTGCTCGGAATCAGCCGTCGCAGCCTGTACTATCAACCCGTTCCGCCCTCACCGGTAGAAGGAACCT
>Ga0105048_10003665_pt1 | contig 25149 bp, 21 predicted proteins | sample MAT05_FD_78382 | JGI IMG/M metagenome (GOLD analysis project Ga0105048, IMG submission 78382) | Freshwater microbial communities from Lake Fryxell liftoff mats and glacier meltwater in Antarctica - MAT-05 | ecosystem: Environmental > Aquatic > Freshwater > Ice > Liftoff microbial mat | place... | reverse complement strand
TTGAAGTTTTGAAGTTTTGAAGTTTTGAAGTTTTCCATGATTATTTTTTTAAATGTTTAATCAAAGATAAATTAGTTTATTGCAAAAGCAAATTTATAGGCAATTAAATCAAATATCTTTTTTACGTGTGTTTTTCATTGTTTTACAAGCAAATACAACTATTTTTACCTCTTTATTCATAACATTTTCTAATGTGTTAAAGTAGAATTAATTCTGTTTGGTAAATAATCTGCCCAACTTGATTATAAATTTCCATAGACATACCTCCTTTTGGTTCTATTTTCTCAACGGTAAAGTTTCCATTATTCGGTTTAGGAAATAGTTGAATTTCACTTTCTTTTGGCAAATTCTTTATAGCTCAGCTAATCTGAATTTCAATATAATAATCCGAAATACATCCGGCCAAATTGGTTACCTCAAAACAAGCACTGTACTTGCCCGAAAGGAATTTAGAGTAAGTGTAAGATTGTTGGGGTTTGCTTGTATTTGTTGTACCTCCATCTTCAAAAGTCCATTGGTAATTGGTGGCATTAACTTCAAATTAACCAAAACAGAAGTGTAATACCAATTATACAAATAAATAGTTCAATTTTAATTTTCTGGCCTATAAACTAATATTTTGTTACATCAACATTTACCATTGTAAATTTAATAAATAGCTTTGGGCTATTTATTAAATACAATTGGCATTAAATGGCATAAATTTTGTGGCGAATAAATACCCAATCCGCATTTAAATTCCTGAAAATTATTTATGGTTTCACAAATATTGGGATGCTTTGTGTTGCCGTGTTATTCTTTTTATCGGTAGCCATTACTGTAACAGTAAATGGTGTTATACCATTAATTCCCGTTGGCATATAGTGTTCGTGGAACGAGAATACTTTTAAACCATCAACCGAAGGATTTTCTAAAAATAATTCAGTGCCTATACTATTGGTTAATTTAACGCTTACTTGTTTCAATGCTGCATTATCCTGAACAGTAAATTCAATATGAATTTCAGGACTCGCCGATAACGCAATAGTGTCGTTCATCAAGGGCTCATCCACATGGATTATAGGTTTTTCTGTGTCTGTTTCCTCCTTGTCACACGATGTAAAAAAGATAAAAGAAAAAATTAGTAAAACGAATTTAAGTTTTGTTTTAATTGTTTGCATGGTTTGAATGTTTTTAAAATAAATAAATAATATGGACTGAAATTTTTTGCTTACTCTTTACAAGTCCGTTGCTTATGTTCTCAACCATGGGTTTCTTAATACTTGCACCAAAGGCAAAGTTTTTAATGTACAAATCAAAGCCAGCTAAGGCATAAGTTCCGGTTCCCCCACTAAATTCAATCGATTTTTTAAACGACATATTCGTTTCCGATTTCTCATAAGTTGCGCCTAACTGAGGAATGAACGAGATTGACTTGTATTTTCTCCAATAAAAAACACGCATCGAGGTGTTTAAACGATTACCAAATCGAAAATGTTGATTATTCACGGTATTGATAGTATAGTTCAACTCTGTATTTATACCAATTTGTTTCTTACGAAGGGTATAAAGGAGATTGAGAGGAAAATCGAAAGTCCCAGTACCCGGTTGGAGGTTTTGATTTACCATATGATTATTTTGAACTATCTCATGTTTTCCTGAAGGAATTTTCACTCCTCCTCCAATTTGTAAGGCTTGCTTCCATTTTTTCCGAATGCTATCACCAGTATTAATAATCATAAAATTTGAAATAATCGAAATATCTCCTACTCCGTGAATTAGCGTTTCCTTACCTGTTTCTTGGCGTTTAAAATTATGGTAAGGTATAAATGCGAATATCTGAACTCTGGGATGAGGCACATACTTTCCCCATAGTTCAGTTGTTTGAAAATAATCATGCCCAAGATCTTGCGAAGTTTCATGCGGCATAGATGAAAAACTTTTGAATTGAAACCTTATACTTACAAAATTCTTTTGAAAGCGAGGCAAAATTCCAAAGTAGCTTCCACCTGCGGCGCAACCACAAATATCGCAAGCGTGTGTACTTATCGAAAACCACACAAAAAGTGAAGTTAAAACTGTTTTAAACATAAATAAATGATTTGGTTTGAAATAAAAGAAGCTCTTAACACTGAATCCTATTCAGCGTTTATTTCAGAAATGAGTAACTTGCAAAATGTGGGCTAATCCCAAATTAGCTAACCAAAGCTGTAGGTGGATGAAAACAAAACTCGATAAAATAAAATTTGTAAAGACTTATAAATTCTGTGTTAAAATCAAAAACCATGGAATAAGGTTCTTCAAGTTTAAAACTTGTATTGGACACGAAATTTTCAAACTCTAACAGTTTTAGTTTTTGAATTGGTAAGGTTTCCTTTGAATTCGTTTGAGAATCTAATTCCTTTAATCTTTTTTGAAGCTGGCATTTACCATTGCACTCAAGTTGAGGCTTGTTTCGATTAACACAACTTGTTTTGGCAATGTACTCCTGATTAATTTTCCAGTCCGTAATTACACCCAACTTAACAATCCATTGGGTGGAAATTGTGAATAAGAGTAATATGGCTAAAAGCTTTTTCACGTCGCAACAAATTTACGTATTCTCCAAACCTTCTATAAATTATTTTAATGACTTTTATCATTTGTCAGAATTACTTTCATAGCAATAGCATGAACTAAAGTCTGGTTTTATAAATTTCAGTTTTTAGAACCGTTGAATTAATTCAACGGCCAGAAGTTACAAAGGAGAAGGCAAGAGCCAACTGATTTGTTTTAGCATTTTGAAGAAGTTATTTAAAACTCTACTATAAATTATTCTACAGCTAGTTTTAACAGAAAATAATTGGTTTCCTTGCCTCCTATAACTTTACCTTTTTCTTTTGTTGTATAGGAAATTAAACTATAAAAATAATTGTCGTACCAACTATCAATGTTTGATGAAACTGATTTTAGCTTTTTATCTTCATCCACTTCAACCAGTTTTTTGGGGTCATTTACCTCTAGTATATCATTGGTAATTGAAAAACTGTAAATTTTATTTGATGCGATATAGCTGTATTTGATTTCGTCACCGTTAATTCTTCGTTTTAGTCTTTGAGAAGCATAATAAGGTTTGTAATCTAGGTAAAATGGAATACAATATTCAAATTCCTTATTGCCATTATTATCAACGCCTAAAATCATGGTATGCGTATATTGATAACCATCAAACACTTGCCTTGATGTTGTTTGCGCACTGCCGTTTACATTGGTAGTGGTGACTTCGGTTCGGTAAGTTGGATAAAAGAATTCTGCGGTTACCACTAAATTTCCATTTACAACAACAACCGGATGGGTAACTGCCAAATACTTGGTTGACCTACCCTTTTTAGCATTTTTTTCAGCTCTTTTCTCAGCTTTTTCCTTTTTCTTCTCAGGTAAAAAATTGTAAAAATTCTTAATAGAATTATAATCAAAGTACTTAATATAACTCAATTTTAGATTTTCAAGTTTTGCAACAAACATTCCTATCGAATAATCAGATTTAATATTTGAACCATACGTTCCTGCAATGGCCAATTCATCATTTCCCAAATCGGTGATGCTAAATTCTTCAATTGGAAAATCACTCTCTTCATTAGTTACTAGCATATCTTCTACCACTTTACCATCGTCATCCAATAATGCCACGTTTTTAAATGTTTTGTTTTTTACTTTTTTATCTAAATAAAAAACAGACAGATACTTAGAATTAACACGCATTATTTTCAAAATAGTTCGTGCTTTCCATTCTTCAGGCATTTCTATCGGCGTTACTTTTCCGTTATCAATTTCAATCGTACATAAAAGTACTTTCTTCTTCTTTATTACTAATAGATATGTTGTTTTATCTATGGTGATAAAGTTAGTATTAATGGTTGATTTAGCAGGAGAAACCAGATCTACAAATTTTTTCTTTTTTCCATCTGATGACATGACGAGAAGTGTATTTTTTTTGCGTTCAGTAATAACTACCAAAATCTTATTGAGAATAGTATCAAAATAGGTCGAGTTTATATAGGCTCTTTTGCCTTCAAGTAAAAATTTTGCAGTACCGCTTTTTTTAAGGTCTGTATCATAAAAGGTAAATTCATACTGTCGTTTATCACTTGTTCTGATGGCTAAACCGTTTTCATAAAGATTCAGAATTCCACCTACTTGATCGGCCGTCAAGGTGATTTTTTTTACTTGACCAGACTGACTTTGAACAAATGAGTTCGAGATTAGACTTATTGCCATCAGCAAAAGTGTTTTTTTCATAGGAAATATAGTTAAAGTGTTTGTTTAATATAATGTTAACTGGATTTTAGATCTCGTTAAAAATCGTTCAAATCAAATAAATAAAATCTATTAAAAAAATTATTCAACAAATTAAATTTATAACTTGAATGTGCCTTATGATTAAACCTAGGAATTTTGAAGGCAATGAAATCTTCTATATGTAAAAAAGTAAATGAAAACGAAAGGAGTTTTCTTAAAAAAAATATAAAAACCGGTAAGGAAACGTTCTTAAACAGTGATTGTTTGCGTGTTATTGTATTATTGAGCAGAAGCCGAAGCTTTTGGCGCAGCAGAAAGAATTTCTTCGCTGCAACCGTCTGCGTATTGTTTAAAGTTTTTGATAAACAATTCAGCTAAATGATTAGCCTTTTTATCGTATTCATATTTAGCTGCCCAAGTATTTCGTGGACTTAATAATTCTTCAGGAACATTAGGACAAGAGGTTGGCATTGCTAGTCCAAATACCGGATGGTTCTCGAACGGAACTTGATTAAGCTCACCATCAAGGGCTGCGGTAATCATGGCACGAGTATAAGATAATTTCATACGTGAACCAACACCGTAAGTGCCGCCACTCCATCCTGTATTAATTAGCCATACGCGGATATCAGGATTGGATTTTAATTTTTCACCTAACATTTCGGCATAACGGGCAGGGTGAAGGGGCAAAAATGCTTTACCAAAACATGCTGAGAATGTTGCTTGTGGTTCTGTAACTCCAGCTTCGGTTCCAGCAACTTTTGCAGTGTAACCTGAAATAAAATGATACATAGCCTGACTAGGCGTTAAGCGAGATATTGGAGGTAAAACACCAAAGGCATCCGCAGTTAAAAAGAATATATTTTCAGGTGTTTTTCCGATAGAAGGTTCTGCAATGTTATCAATATAATCGATTGGATAGGCTACACGCGTATTTTCTGTAACTGAAATATCATTAAAATTAACCACATTTGTGCCTGGATGGAATCTTACATTTTCTACTAATGCGCCAGGTTTAATTGCATTCCAAATTTGTGGTTCACGTTCTTCACTTAAATCAACACATTTGGCATAACATCCTCCTTCAAAGTTAAACACTGTATTTTGAGCCCAGCCATGTTCATCATCGCCAATAAGTTTACGGTTTGGATCAGCTGATAATGTTGTTTTGCCTGTTCCTGATAGTCCAAAGAAGATGGCCGTATCATTTTTTGCACCAATATTTGCAGAACAATGCATAGAAAGCACACCTTTTTCATGCGGCAATGTGTAATTAAGTACAGTAAAAATACCTTTCTTAATCTCGCCAGTATAACCAGATCCTCCAATTAGAATCATCTTTTTAGTAAAATTAATAATACTAAAATTGTGTTGACGGGTATCATCGACAGTTGAATCTGCAAAAAAGGATGGTGCTGCTAATATCAACCATTCGGGCTCTTGAGTTTCGAGTTCGGCTTGTGTTGGTCTAAGAAAAAGATTATTGGCAAACACATTTTGATAAGCAGTTTCTGTAACAACTTCAATGTTTAAGCGGTATGAAGGATCGGCACAAGCATAGCTCTGACGAATAAAAAGTTCCTTGTTTTCAAAATGCTTTATTACTTTATTAAGCAAAGAATCAAACTTGGCAGGAATAATTTTTTGATTTACATCGCCCCACCAAACAACGTCTTCCGTATTCGAATCGCACACGGTAAACTTATCTTTAGGACTTCTGCCGGTAAATTCTCCGGTGTCAGCAGCAAAGGCACCTGAATCTGTTAAATGCCCTTCATTGTTTAATAATGCCTTCTTAATTAACTCCTCAACACTCAACTGAATATGAGTATCAGCTGCTTTTGAAATAATTTGATCAACAATTGGATGATGTTTCATTTAATATATGTTTATAAATCCCTTTTAATCAGCACATTACTAACAAATATATTTGTGATTAGCGTGATTTTAAAGGGCTGCAAAGGTAATAATTTCATGCAAAATACAGAAGGTAGTCATGGATTTCAAACTTTAAACCACAAAAAATAATTGGTATATCCCTTACAAACACTAGCTACTTAGATAGATTCTAAATAATTTATTAACCTTTAATCGTTAGCCAATCCTAGCTCTGTAACCCTTGCTTGTCAAGAAATCTACAATTTTTTTGCATAAATCACCTTGTATAACCACTTCTCCATCTTTAACGGTACCACCGGTTCCACAGTGTTTTTTTATATCTTTTCCAAGATTTTCTAAATCCGATGAACTACCAATAAATCGTTGAACAAGCGTGGCTTTTTTACCGGCTCGGCCTTGGGTTGAAATTCGAACTAGCAAGTTTTGCTTTCCGGGAGCTAATGTTTCCTTTGTAATTTCTTCATGACTATCTTGCTCAAATTCAGGATTTGTACTGTAAACTATTCCCGGTAATCGTTTGTTCTTGTTTGACATATAAAATTTATGCAAATAATATTAAAATTGTATTGTTTTCAAACAAATAATTTGTAGTTTTGCGCCCTTAAAAATCAGGGTTATGGATTTAATAAAACATGTAGAGGCGCAATATAAAAGGACTGATGTTCCAGAATTTGCAGCCGGAGATACCGTAAGTGTTCACTACAAAATTAAAGAGGGAACGAAAGAGCGTATACAGCAATTTCAAGGTGTGGTAATTCAGCGCAGAAATAGCGGTACAGCCGAAACATTTACTGTTCGTAAAATTTCTGGTGGTATTGGTGTTGAGCGTATTTTCCCAACTAACAGTCCCAATATTGACAAAATTGAAGTTTTGCGCAGAGGTAAAGTTAGAAGAGCTAGATTATTCTACTTAAGAACTAAAATTGGTAAAGCTGCTCGTATTAAAGAAAGAAGAGTTTAAAACGTATTAAGTTAATATTTGTTTAAATGAACCCATTGCTTTGGCGGTGGGTTTTTTTATGTTTAATTCTGAACGGTTTAAACTTTGAGTTTGGATGGAGTTTCTAAGCTATTAGAAGTTAGATTGTGAGTTGTGAGATATCTTATTTTGAATGAGTGAAGGATAAAATATATGTGATATTTGACTTTTTTAAAAGTAGCTATACGCAAGAAAGATTTCTTTAGACCTAAGAAATTTACAAAATGGGCAAATGACAGTAACAGAAGACAATTCTATTAAAATATTATTCCGTTTCTATAGTGATGTTTTAGATGAATAGATTGTTGAAACCATCTGGGCAACAATGGTTGACCTGAACAAAGTACCTTGCAAACTTGATAGTATCCCATTTTACGCCCATCTTGCCGCCTCAAACGATATTGTTGTTGCTAAGTTTAACAACAAGCACAAACGTTAGCCTATCGCAAAACTTTTGAGAATTCGGGCAATTAGACAGTTCAAGTTGTGCTCATGGATAGAACGAAAGATATAAATTTAATTCGTTATCACTTCAAAGAACCTAGGTGCATTTCTGAAAAAATATATAAAGAGTATTTTTCAATAGAAGTTCCATATTCGCTTGAAGACAGAAAAGTAAAACAAAAACTGGACAAGTTAGTAACAGAAGAAACAATTGGTTATGTAGAATCTTGTTTAGCAGAAGGACAGAGAATATAAGTAGATCATTTGGCCCAAATAAAAGTTTGACTGAAAAGTTGACTAAGTGATGAATAGAGCCTTAGTATTCTTACCAAGATTATTGCTTTAAGTGCTTACAAATCTACTTCCTCACTAAACGCCGATTCAATACAAACTTTAAGAAGGTCGGAGTATTTGTGCGATAACTAAACCCGATTATGCAAAATGGATAGTCTAATTTCAATTTTCTGGACTATGATCTATTATTTTGTTATATCGGCATTTACGATTATAAATTTAATAAATAGCTTTGGCCGATTTATTAAGTACAATTGGTATAACCAACAAAAATAAATTTATAAAAAATTAAGAAACGGATTTTGTATATAAATCAATTTAAGGTTAACACATAAAAATGAATTTCAAATAATAAAATTCTTTGGGCGATTTCAATACCCCACTGCTCTATGCACATTCATTATCAACGAATCCTTGAATTTTTCATAATTTCTTGAACGAGTACCTTGGAAGCATCCTCTTCCGACAATATTTGAATAAAATTTCCTGACCCATTTAAGGCAAGGCTTTTCAAGAACTCCATAGCTTCAGTATCTTTACCAAAACCTATTGCTGAGGTTATTATTTTTTCAACTTCTACTTTTTCCTTACTTAACTTAAAAAGCTTTTTTGGAGAAAAATCGGCAGAATTAAATAAACCATCCGAAACCAATATTACCTGATTATTTCCACCGGGAATAAAATTTTGCTTTGCGTTTCGATAAGCCATTTCCATGCCCTCGCTCCCATGAGATTCGCCTTTAGCGTTTAAACCATTTATCACCTTGTATATTTCGTCTTTGTTACTGCCCGGCTCGCCTTGCAAAACAACTTTAGCTGAACCGGAGTAAACAATTATCGTTACCAAATCATCGCTTCGCAATACTTTAACCATATCTCTTACCGCCTTCTTTAAGTAGGGCAATTTTTCAGGTTTATCCATACTTCCCGAAACATCAATTAAAAAGACCAAATTATTGCTATTAAACTTAATTTTATTCAAGGTGCCATTCTCTGAATAATCAGGCAAATCAGATACTTTAACCAAAAGACTATCTTCTTTTAAGGAATCTTTTTCAGTTTTTGTAACCAATAAAACATCTTCCTCAATAATTTTTTTTCCTTTAAACTGTTCGTTAAACTTTTCACGAAGCTTCTCCAGATCACGCTTTTCCTCTTCTTCGTTTTCCTTCTTTTCTATAACTATTGGCTCGTCGTTTATTGCCACATCAGGTGTTTCGGAAGAAACGGCCGGCCCTTCATCCTGCCACAGTTTCACCAAAAATTTTCGACTAACCCGATTAACCACAATTTCTTCTTCTTTTGTTAAATAACCCGATAGGCTTACAATTACAAGATACTTACCATTTTTAACCCTGTCAAAATAAACTTTATCTCTGCTTGAAGTTTCGATTAACTGTTGCTCGGCACTGTTTCGCAATAGCATATTAAATCCTGCGAGTTTTTTTCCTGAAATAGCGTCCACAACCTGAATTTCTATCGGTAACTCTGCGCTAATTTTTGGCTTGTCGTCTGTTAAATTTGGGCAATTTAACATGGCATCTGGGTGAAAATCAATAATTTTTCCCTTTAAAATTAAATTAATTGGTTCTCCAACGGATGTGATATAAACAGGAACACTCTGTCTGAAGTTGCCACGACTTTGTGTATAATAAACAACTTTTACCTCTATCGATTGCCCGATTTGAATTTCTCCCTTTGGCAATAATACAAGCAAATCTTCTGAATATCCAATGGGTAAGAAACGAAACTTCGATGAACTTGTATTCTTAACCAGAAACCTTGCTGTATCATTTTTCCACTTCGCTACCGTTCCAAAATCAAAAACAGCAGGCGAAATGGCCAATCCGTTCTGGGCTATACTGGCGAACGAAACACTTAGTACGAATAATAATCCGGCAATTTTTAGCATGAAATTATATTAATTGAACGTTTTATGGCTCACAAAAAGTGTTCCTAAATATTTTTATTCTTAAAATGTTTAAGGATTAGTTTTGTTACAAACATGGCATTTAAAGGTTTAATCCCTGATATAATATTCCTTTTGCTAATTTGGTAAATAAAACTCATTTCTCTGGCAACATCGCGATAGGCTTTAAACAACGAGTAGTTTTTATCATAAATATGACCTGCTTCAGAGGTTACACCATTTAATTCAAATATTTTAATGGTTTTTCCTTCACTAAACTCCTCAATGCTTCTCACTTTCAAATCAAATCTTCCATAATAAAAACCTTCAAACTGTTTTGAAATGGAATCAAAAATCTGATTTAGTTTAACATTAATTAAATGATTGGCATTTATAAATTCTGTTCCCTTGCAATGATTGCCGATAGGCTCTATCACTTTAGAATGCCCCTTACTTAAAACTTCCTTCAAAAGTTCTGATTTCTCTTCTCTAAAACGATCCATCTGAAACCAAGCCCTTTTATTTTGATATAATAGTTGTTCTATGTTGCTGCTGCCATCACCGGTTACGGTCAAAAATCTCTTCATTACCACTGATCTAACACTGCCGGTTTCAGCACCCGGCAATCGTCCATATAACACTCCAAATTCGAATGGATAATCAATAAATTCTTGAATGATATAATCCAGAGGCTTAGAATTTATGATTTGCTCTATAATAGCCAAAGATTCTGTTTTTAATACTTGATCGCCACGCTCTCCAATGTTGGGTTTAAGAATATAAGGCGCTTCGAATCCTCTTTTTTCAAGAGTTTCTAAGGTTTGAGAGGTCAATTCTTCTTTAAGATGTAGGTGTGTTTTAGGTTTATAATCATCACTAAATCGATCAAGAATTTCTTTCTTACTCTCACCAAACAACCCACCCAAATCAATTCCTGGATTTGCAGCGGTTAAATAGTAAAAATACCTAGATTTGAGTGCAAAATAGAAATGAACGGGAACCAAAGGCAGAAAAAAGATTAGCCAAGGCCAATATTCATAGTTGGCCCATTTGGTAATAAACAATTTGATTCTAAAAGACCTCATTTTGCTTCTTCTTAAGTTTTTATTAATTAAGAGGATGAGAAAATGGAACCAAGGTCGAATTCAAATTACTAAATTTTAAATAAGCCTTAAACTAGCATTAAGGAAAGCGATGAATTCGTTTTCCGTACAAAATCTTTGTAATTCATGGTAACCTCCTTGTCTTTCTTTACAATTTGAGAAATGCTTACCGTAAAGGTTCCTGCCCTGCGCATTAACAAATCTGTTTCCTTATCCCCTTTTCCACCAGTTACGTGAAATTGCTGAATTGATTCGGGCTCATAATCTTCATTTTGATTTAATTGCCAATCATTAAACCACGCTTCTCGTTCCTTTACAATAGCTTGAGTATATAAGGTTGCTGAAGACCAAAAATTAGGAACTTTTTGATCCTTAAAGGAAAGGTGTGCCTGCTTGCCATCCCAACGTATTTCGTAAAGTTTCAATGATGATTTGTACTCAACCACAATCAAAGTAAAAGGTTCTATTCCTTTAAAATCGTAATTGATTACAAATTGATTAACATTATTAAACTGAAAAAAATCGAGTAACACCACGCCCCTACTCTTTCGGTAAGGTGGTTTGCTTTTGTGGTAAACAAATCCACCATTAAGTAAACAAAGTGAAAACCCGTTTTCTGAAGTCGCAATCCAAGTACCTTTAGCTCGCGGATCTTGTGGATAAATCATATTTAAATGATTATGCGAAAAGTTCGAAGGGTGATTGGCTATTTCGCGACTCTCTTTTTCGTCGCGATTGCTGGTAAGAATGAAATCGTTTCCACCCGTAGGTAGGAAACTAACTGTGCACATTACTTTGACCCTGATATTTTACTGTGGAAGGAGCAACACCAAAATTTGGCGGTAAACTAATTTCTGGAAAAACGCTTTTGATTGCTATTTTGATAATGGCCATGTGATGGATGGCATGTTCTATATTGTAAACAAGCTCACGCTCAATGCTCGAAGAAATGGTTTGTGTTTCATCCCCATTGTGAAATTTAAGAATCACCGTATTGTCTTTTGTGCTTGAGATGGTTTCGTTAATGTCTTCAATGACTTGGGTGGCAAAATCAATATTGGTTTCGATAGAAAGGTTTCGCTTTCTTAAATCATAATCAATTTCGTTGGTGGATTTACCTTCAATAAAACATTGATAAAATTCTAGGATATGCCGATTATGTTGACCAATTGTACTGCCGGATAGCAATTCTAATGGTCTTGAATATGCCTCATCATCCATTTGGTTGATTACATACTTTAACTCTTCTAAAAGATGTTTTGATACTTTTGAAACCAGCATTATTCTTAATTGTGCAAACCTATATAAAAATTAACTATTTTACAATTTACCGATAAGAATGTTATCACCACGCAAAAAAGAAATTTTTATAGTTGTTCCTATTTTATATTTTTGTTTCCTTCAGTTTTCGTTCATTAAAATCGAATTCAAACTTTTTAATCCTTGATACATATAGACACTATTGTTAAAAATAAAGCATTGTACCCATGAGAAAAACACTACTCGCTTTCGTCCTTTTATTTAGTCAAGGATTAATTCTTGCCCAAGATCCTGATTGGTTTAAAGACATTACCATACAATCTGGATTAGCCGGTGAAAAAATGCAAAAAGCCTATGTGGTTGATGTAAATAATGATGGTTTTCAAGATATAGTAACTATTACTGGCATCGATTATTTTAATAACCGCAAGCCTTTGAAACTATTTTTGAATGTTTACGACAATACCACCGGAGGGCGAACTTTTAAAGATCACACAGATTGGTCGCGCCTTAATTCTAACATTCAAAAATCGGATACCGGCCGTCAAACAACCTGTGCTGCATTCGCCGATGTAGATAACGACGGCGATGTAGACATGGTTACAGCTCACTATTTTCACCGCATCGAAAATTATAAGGATGTTGGTGATCGTTGCCAGGTTTTGTTAAATAACGGGAAAGGACAATTTAATGTATTACCCAGAAATGGCTTAGATGCGCTTGGATTAACCAACACCCAAGGTTTAAGCTTTTTAGATTATGACTTGGATGGAAATATTGATTTGTTTATTGGAAATTGGTTTAGCGATTATACCAATAATAAAGTACAGGACGACATACTCATGAGAGGCCGGGGCGACGGCACTTTTATTAATGTAACAGAATTTACCAACTTAAATAAACCAACCAATGAACCTTTATATGGCAGCAGTGCCGGCGATTGGAACAACGATGGATGGACAGATATCTTTTCTGCTTCTTACTGTCGAACAGGTGGAAGTTTGTGGAAAAATACACAAAATGCAAATTTTGAAAATGTGGCTAAACAGGTTGGTTATACAAGCCAATTATTAAAGGGCGATAATAGTCAGGAACTTTGCCATTGGGCGGCCATGCCTTGCGATTACGATAATGATGGCGATTTTGACTTTTATTTTGCCCTTGTTCACGGTGGCAATGACCCTAATGAAGGACGTTCGACAGTTGTAAAAAACCAAGGAGCAGACAGCAATTACCGACTGCGTTGGTTTATGGATATCACACCTCGACTGGCACCAAAAGCCGGACATATTGCTACTTATGACGCGGCATGGTTCGACTTTGACAATGATGGTTTAACAGACTTATGTCACGCCGATGGCACTTATGCGGGTGGTGGAAATGGACGATTATATATGTTCCGACAAGGGGCTGATCATAAATTTACAGATATTACAAAGTCCCTTGGCCTCATAAACGCGCTTAAATACATTAGCATGAGCTTGGTTCGACCAATTGATTATGACAATGACGGTGATGAAGATTTATTGTTTTGGGGTGGAGGGAGCACCGCCGGAGGGCCTAAAGCCTTTTTTATAGAAAATACCATCGCAAACAACAAAAACCATTTGGTAGTTGACTTAAAAGCAGCAAGAGGCACCAATAAAAGTTGTGTAGGAGCAAGAGTTACAGTATATGCTGGCAATCTGGTAAAAACATGTGAAGTGTATGCAGGTCAAGGAAATGCAGCAGGACAATCGCCTTTTTCATTGGTATTCGGTTTAGATAATCATGCGGTTGTGGATTCTGTGGTGGTGATTTTTCCAAACAAAATACATCGAAGGGTCATGCTTCAAAACGTGGAGGTAAATTCAAGAATTGAAGTTTATGAAAACATAAATCAATATCCGGAAAATGAATTGGTTTTGTATCCAAATCCCGCTAAAAATGATGTGGCAGTAGCTGTGCCAAAAACCTATTGGGGCAATTTACAACTAGAAATATTTGATATTCAAGGTAAGCAGGTTTATTTGAAAAATTTTGAAACCTCCTCCAATTTCGAAAAAACCGATATCAGCAACTTGAGTTCAGGTTATTATATTGTGCAACTAAAATCTGAAAATGGTAAAGTTAGCCGTCAGAAACTTTTGGTGCAATAAATTATTTATTATTAAGCGTTTAAAGATATTTTTACAACGAAAATCAGAATTTGGTTACCCAGCCATTAAAAGACTTCAAAATTGAATCATAGTTTCAAAAATATAATATTGTAAAACAGCAATATTATATTTGTAGCGAAACATCATGCAAGTGCTGCTGGCATCCAAGAACGGAATTAACTGTAAATTTTTAACTTCAAAGGCGGCAGGCTTTGCGATTAAAAAAAATCAAGCTGGCTTTGTTACTGCTTTTTTGAGTTACTTTTTGGGCACGCAAAAAAGTTACGTAAATACTCAAAGTAAACGAGCGCTTTACAATTGGGATAAAATTCTAGAATAACGCCCGACGATAAAGGTAGATTTAATAGATTGCTAGCTCGCAGGTATGGAAGGTTAATTCTCCCAGTTAACTTTGTAGTGATGGAAAACTCTTTGGCTTCGATGCTAACGCCTCCCAAATCTTAAACTGATTTTATAATAATTTAGTAAATCATATACGAGTTTAGAAATACGAGTATGTTAGTCCAAAATTGTATTTATTGGCAATCATACGTTTTAAATTACGAAATCCAAATCACGTTTTCCTTCTCCCCAAAAAATTATTTTAATGTTAGCTTAATCTGCTCTTCCGAATAATCAAGGCAAGCTTTTACAAATTTCACAAATAAAGGATGTGGATTTTCAACCGTGCTTTTTAATTCAGGATGGTATTGAACGCCAACAAACCAGCGATGCTTTGGTATCTCTACAATTTCAACCAGATTGGTTTCAGGGTTGCGACCCATAGCCATCATACCGGCTTTTTCAAAACTTTCCAAAAACGCATTGTTAAATTCATAGCGGTGACGATGACGTTCATGTATTCGAGTTTTTCCATACGCAGTGTATGATTTAGACCCTTTCTTCACATCACAATCGTAAGCGCCTAAACGCATGGTGCCCCCTTTTTGTGAAACTTCCTTTTGGTCTTCCATTATATCAATAACCGCTTCGGAAGTTTCTGCATCCATTTCGGTTGAATGAGCTCCATTAAGGTGTAAAACATTTCGAGCAAATTCAATAACCGCCATTTGCATGCCTAAACAAATGCCAAAAAACGGAATATTATGAGTACGCAAATAATGGATGGCTTCAATTTTTCCTTCTATCCCTCGGCTTCCAAAACCCGGGGCAACCAATACTCCATCTAACCCTTCGAGTTTTTCAACTGCATTATCAGCAGTTAAAAATTCGCTGTGAATAGTTTTTATATTAACCTTACAATCGTTTTCGGCTCCTGCATGAATAAATGCCTCATTAATAGATTTATAGGCGTCTTGCAATTCAACATATTTACCAACTAAGCCTATAGTAACTTCATTGCTTGGTTCTTTAACTCGTAAGATAAATTCTTTCCAAGCTTCAAGTTCTGGTTCAGATTTTAAGGGCAATTTTAACTTGGCAAGCGTTACTTTATCAAGCTTTTCCTTATACATTAATAAAGGAACATCGTAGATGGTTTGTGCATCAATCGATTCTATAACGGCATTTTGATTAACATTGCAAAACAAGGCTATCTTTTTGCGCAATTCTACATTAAGTTTGTATTCGGTGCGACAAACCAAAATATCGGGCTGAATTCCTAATTCCTGCAAACCCTTTACCGAATGTTGTGTTGGCTTGGTTTTAAGTTCCTGAGCAGCTTTTAAATATGGAATTAATGTTAGGTGTATAATACAAACCGTGTCTTGTCCCAATTCCCAGCGTAATTGCCTAACGGCTTCAATATAAGGCAGCGACTCAATATCACCAACGGTGCCGCCAAGTTCGGTTATTATTATGTCGTACTTTCCAGTTTCTTCCAAAAGAAGCATACGGCGCTTAATTTCATTGGTAATATGTGGAATTACCTGAACCGTTTTGCCCAAATACTCGCCCCGTCTTTCATTCTGAATAACAGTTTGATAAATACGCCCTGTGGTAACATTATTGGCTTGCGAAGTTGGGATATTCAAAAAACGTTCGTAATGTCCCAAATCTAAATCTGTTTCGGCCCCGTCATTTGTCACATAACATTCGCCGTGTTCATAGGGGTTCATGGTTCCTGGATCGACATTGATATAGGGATCGAACTTTTGGATGGTAACCGAATACCCACGGGCTTGAAGAAGCTTAGCTAAGGAAGCAGAAATGATGCCTTTTCCCAAAGAAGAAGTAACACCGCCCGTAACAAATACAAATTTTGATTTTCGCATAATAATAAGGTAATAAAAACCTTTGTGTACGGGATGCGAAGGTAAATTAAAATTATGAGCTTACCCCGCAGGTTATCAAGATTGTTTCAACATTTAATTCAATCCATTTTTAGCGCAAATTAGGCCGCAAAAACCTTTCAATGCCATAATAAATTTGGACCAAAACCGTAATTAAAATTTGGGCGAATCCTTTCAGGCCGGGCTATCTGTTGCAATCTTTTTGCTCGTGCCTCTCAAAAAGGATTTCCACGTCTATCCTTTTCGCGAAATTTGTCGTTGGGTTAAATATATGGCTCAAGGCGAATTTTTCTATTTTTTATGTTGATTAAAATTTTATAATTCATTCAACATATTTTCTTTGATTTATGCTAGATTTGAAATCAGAAAATCAAGAGAAATCTTCTTGTTTGTTTTTCAATTATTCTAATTGGTTGTTCCGTTAAACCAAAAACAGAACTGCTAATTTATTATATCTTTAAGCATCCTGAACGAAATAAACAAAAAGATGAAAATGACCCAAGCCCAATTTTATCTGATTTTTATCGCATTTTCAATTTTATTCTGATGGATACTTCAAAAGTTTTTTTTACATCAATCCTAACTATTATTATGATTGGGTGGCTTTGGAAGAGATTTTCCCACACCTCCTAATCTGGGTTTAACTTCTGACCATTTAAAAATTATTGAAGCATATAAATTACAGTACTTATTAAAGCAACTTCCCGACTCCGTAATAAGAGAAAACTTTTTCTTTGCCCCAATTTCTTCACCCTCTAACACCATTAGAAATAGAAGCTTTAAATTAATTACTCAATTCTCCAACAAAAATAACGTCTAAAAGTATAATATTCGCAATTGGACTGAAGAAGAGCAATTTGTAATTCAAGCAAATCTTGAAAATAAAGAATATGACCCAACCCATATTGACTGGAAAGTAGGGTTTTCAAGACATGTGTTTCTTCCACCAAAAGACAATTCTAGTAAAGAGAAGTAATCTTGGTATTAAATGGCTTTTGAGTCAGAAATATCTCTAGGCAAGAATAAAAAACCGCCTATAAATATTAACTTAACGAACAAAACATCAATTTTAATTACAAGCAAACCGACCCATAAAAACACTTACGGCACAAATAATTGAATTATTAACAGAGCAAAATTATGAAGGTTAACTTTGAAAATTCCAAAAATCAAAATTTCTGTTCAGTCAAATGAGCTCATGTCTATTAACACCAACACATTCAATATTAGCTTTATAAAATTTAGAACTTTACGCTCAATTATCTTTAAATACTGACACTTAAATAAAAACTTTTTCCAATTTTTGCCACTTCATTACTTCTGAATAAATTTGTAAATTCTATTAAAAGACATATTTAGTATACCAGCAGTACCCTTTACAAAACCTTTGGACAATGAAAAATAGAGTATTGGCAGTCTAAGCAATTTAAGGAATACCGAAAAATGAACTCTATCCTCCATCCCGAATTGATGACTATAGGAATCGCTAAAAAACATCTTTTAAGAAATGATGATGGAATGTTTGTGTCTATGGGAACTAAAAACTTCGCTACCGATTTCAATAAAAACAATAAGCCTGCAATTGCTTCCACTTACTTTTTTGTTATTAGACAGAGATATACAAAAGTATTAACAGAATACCTCGCCTGGTTATTTTATCAACCAAATGGGATGCTTTTTTCAATAATAAATATTCGTCTTCTATAAAAAAGAACGAACAGACATTTTTCAAGGTATGCTCGCTTTAGAAAAAAAAATACAACAATTAAAACGAGGAATTACAAACTTAAAGAACAAAAAAAAGCCGTTGCAGATTCTGTTAACTGACAAAAAAAGATTAAAAATGAAACAGTATTCAACTATAAATTGGAGCGAGAAAGACACAAATGAGGTGTATGATTTTCTTTACAACGAACTTAAAGGAGATGAGCAATACCCATTCTTTGATTGGCTCATGAAGCATTTTCCCGACTTGGAAATTGACTGGCTCGCTATCTTTGAGGATTTCAAAGAAGACTTATTCAAAAACGGCAAGATAGATGCAGTTATTTCTTTCGTAGAATGGTATAAACTTAAATACCTAGACGACTATAAAGAACGGTTTGAATTTATTGAAAGGGATTTATGTAACTACTATTTTTATAAAAATGATATTGATATATTGCAGGAAAGAATTGCCTTTATAAAGCAAAACCCTGTTATGGCGATGGATACATTAACAGTAAGGTTGCTTTACCAACTCATTTATCATGGTTATTACAAATCAGCAATTAGTTATGCAGAAGCTGTTTGGCAGCCGGTAAACGAATCAGACAAATTAATAAGGTTTGCGGCATATCCTTTTATAAATACTATTTATGTCAACCAACTTCAAAAATGTTATGAGGCAAGGCTAAATACTGTTCATTTTGATGAAGAAGGGCTATTTCGTCAAACGCTAAACATGGGTTTTGAAGATGATAAAATGATTTTCAACACTGTATTAAAATCCCTTCATGAAGAATTAAATTTATCAGAAATTAAAGATAGTATACAAGAAGGGAAAGACGATCACATGTTAATCTTGAATATCCATTTTTTAAAACACATGCTGGATTCTTATCAATTACCTTTTGTTTTTTCTGAATGGGTATGGAATTTTATTGCAACTACAAAAATATTTGGCAGGCATATTGGAGTTGACAACTGGTTTTATATTGATGCTAAAACACTTCACAAACATATAAATGACAGTTTAGATACCTTTCTAGGCGCAAAAGAGTTGGAAGTATTCGGAAAAGTATGGGGACTCGATTTTGTTTTTAAATTTTTACATCAACAGCAACTTTTATCAAGCGAACATTATGAAAATATGCTGGAAAACATTTCATATTTCCGAAATGAAATGATGCGCACTGTGAGTGTAAATCTATGGCAAATGATGTTTGTATTTAATTGGCCAAGGATAAATGATTATTTAGCTAACCCCTCGGAACAAAAGTTGTTTAATGAAACTTATTGCATCATTGAAAAGGAAGCCTTTGGAAAGGTTAGCAGGTATTTATCTCTTAATTCCATTCCTGATAGAATTAAAAATGAACTGAAATTAAACAAGTCAAAACAAAGAGATAAGTTACCATTATGGTCAGAAAACACTCCTTATATAAAGCAAGAACCAAGCATTGGAAGAAATGACCTGTGCCCATGTGGCAGCGGAAAAAAATATAAAAAATGTTGCATGAACTTATGAAATACAACTATTTGAAGTAAATATGCCATACAATACAAACATTCATCACCGCAAAAGCATCCGTCTGAAAGGATATGATTATTCGCAGGCTGGATTGTATTTTATTACGATATGTGTTAAGGATAGAGAATGTTTGTTGGCAAAAAATTTGAATGGTGAAATAGATATTGCATGAAGCAGGGGAAATGGTTAAAAATGAATAGTTAAAAATGCTCCATCGTTTCACCAATGTGCATTTACACGAATAGGAGGTGATGCCTAATCATTTTCACGTCATTATGCAAATCGTAGGGGCCAACCTTATGTTTGCCCAAAATAACGATGTAACCCAAAATATCAATGTCTGCAATTTCTTTGCCGACAATAGAATGGCTTTTACAATCCAATAGTCTAAGACCTTCATTTAGAATTCATAGCCAACAAGAAATTCATAAAGTAGTATGATTTACAGCCCGAGGGTGAGGTAACTGAATCGGAAAGTGATATTGTGCCGCTGCCCATAATGATCAAAAATCAGTATTTTTTCAGTTAAATTTCTTACCAAACTGAAATTGTTTTCAGGCTTTCTAATAATTAAATCCGCAATAGAAATTGCAGATTCGATTAAACCCAACTAAATCAAGTAGTTCGATTCTTTGAATCTTCTACTGATTAAATTGCGTTAAAAGTCGGCCCAAAGGAAATGCCACAAAAAAAAATAAACAGACCTTATGCCGGACGCATTTTTTTAATCAGTTCCCAAATGGCAATTCCGGCGCTTACAGCCACATTAAACGAGTGCTTGGTTCCAAATTGGGGTATCTCTAAAATATGGTCACAAAGTTTCAAAGCTTTGTCGCTAACACCGTCAATTTCATTGCCAATAATTAGTGCTAAAGGCTTGTCAGAAGGTTCATAATCTTGGATATAGATACTTTTATCGGTTTGCTCTAAGGCTGCGATGCTAAAATTTTCTGTTTTTAATTGATTTATCAACATCTCGATATCGCTGTGGTACTCCCAATTTAAGCTATTTTCGGCACCTAAGGAAGTTTTGTGAATTTCGCGATGTGGCGGTGTACCTGTTATACCGCAGAGGTAAACGTTTCCTATACCCAAACAATCGCTGGTTCTGAAAACCGAACCCACATTATTCATGCTGCGCACATCATCTAAAATAATTACGATTGGCCATTTATGTTGACTTTTAAATTCGTCAATTGATAGGCGATTTAATTCGATATTCTTTAATTTGCGAACTTTTAAATCCATACCATATTTTGTGCGCAAAGATAGCAGATAATGAAACACCGTTGATGAAACAATACAATGAGGTAAAGCAAAAGTACCCCGGCGCTTTGGTTTTATTTAGAGTTGGTGATTTTTATGAAACCTTTGGTGAAGATGCTAAAAAAACTTCTCAAATATTGGGCATCACGCTTACTAAACGCAGCAACGGCAAGGCCAGTGAAGTAGAATTGGCTGGGTTTCCGTATCATGCCTTAGACGTGTATTTGCCTCGATTGGTTAGAGCCGGGCAACGAGTTGCCATTTGCGAACAGTTGGAAGACCCAAAATTAACCAAACTGCTTGTAAAACGAGGCGTTACCGAACTTATAACCCCCGGTGTGAGCATTAACGATAAAATTTTAGAATCTCGCCAAAATAATTATTTGGCTTCCCTTTTTCCGAGTGCTAATGCTTTTGGGGTTGCATTTATTGATATTTCTACCGCCGAATATTTTACAGCTGAAGGCAGTCAGGATTATATTTCAAAACTGCTCCAAAACCTAAAGCCTTCCGAAATTATTTATCCCAAATCGTTTCGCCAAAAATTTGAAAGTCATTTTGGCGATTATTATACCTACCCTCTCGACGATTGGATTTTTGAACAAACCTTTGCAGTTGAAAAACTGCTGACCCACTTTAAAACAAGTACTTTAAAAGGATTTGGAATAGAAGAACTTCCCTTAGGTATTATTGCCAGTGGCGCTATTTTACATTACTTAAATCAAAATCAACACCATAATTTAAGTCATGTACAAACCATTTCACGGTTAGACCGCGACGAACATGTTTGGTTAGATCAATTTACCGCGCGAAATTTGGAACTGGTTTCGAGCAATCATCCACAAGGAAAATCACTTTTGGAAATACTTGACAATACGCAAACACCCATGGGTGCAAGGTTATTGCGAAAATGGCTGGTGATGCCATTAAAAGATAAGTTTAAAATTAAGCAACGATTAGATACCGTTGATTTTGGAGTTTCACACCCAGATTTTAACAAACTAGTTAGACAAAAACTGGCTCGTGTAGGCGATTTAGAACGCTTGATAACTAAAGTTTCACTGCTGCGCATCAATCCGCGTGAAATTATTGCTTTACAAAAAGCATTGGAGTTAACACTCGACATTAAACAACTTTGCAAAACTACCGAACACGATGAGTTAATGGCCTTGGGCGATAAATTAAATCCCTGTGAAGTTTTAATTGAAAAAATTAAAACCATTATAAATCCAGAGCCACCCATGCTAACCAATAAAGGAGATATGTTTCAAACGGGTTTTAATGCCGAACTCGACGAATTGCGTAGCATTGCCTTTTCGGGGAAAGATTTTTTACTCAACATACAGAAGCGGGAGGCCGAGCGAACAAGTATTCCCAACTTAAAAATAGCTTATAACAATGTTTTTGGATATTTTTTAGAAGTAACCAATAGTCATAAAGATAAGGTTCCCACCGATTGGATACGCAAACAAACCCTGAGCAATGCCGAACGCTACATAACTCAGGAACTCAAAGAATACGAAGACAAGATTCTTACCGCAGAAGATAAAATTTATGCCATTGAGGCTAATTTATTTAAAGATTTTGTAGAGTTTACCGCCGGCTTTTTTAATCCGGTACATATTAATTCTCAAGTAATTGCACAGATAGATTGCTTGTTAAATTTTGCAGAACTGGCTTTGGCTAATAATTATTGCAAGCCTGAAATTAACGATTCCACCTCGCTAAATATTAAAGATTGCAGGCATCCCGTTATCGAAAAACAATTGCCAATTGGCGAAGAATATATTCCAAATGATTTGCATTTGGATAGAGAAACCAATCAGGTAATTATTCTTACCGGACCAAATATGTCGGGTAAAAGCGCCATTCTTCGCCAAACAGCTTTGGCGGTTTTATTGGCACAAATGGGTTGTTTTGTACCTGCAAAATATGCCGAAATAGGTATTGTAGATAAAATATATACCCGGGTCGGAGCTTCCGACAATATTTCGCAAGGCGAAAGTACCTTTATGGTGGAAATGATTGAAACTGCAAGCATTTTAAATAATTTGAGCGAACGAAGTTTGGTTATTTTGGATGAAATTGGTCGCGGAACCAGCACATTCGATGGAGTTTCGCTGGCTTGGGCCATTGCCGAATATTTAAATCAGCATCCTAGCAAGCCAAAAACTTTTTTTGCAACGCATTATCACGAATTAAACGAATTGGAAGGCAAAAATACCGGTGTTGTGAATTATCATATTAGTACCAAGGAAACCAATACTAAGGTGATTTTTTTAAGAAAACTAACCAAGGGCGGCAGCGAGCATAGCTTTGGTATTCATGTGGCAAAAATGGCAGGTATACCAAGTAAGGTGGTAAGCCGTGCTGCCAAAATTTTGGATAAATTAGAAAAAGACCGAGCTATGGCTTCGAGTAAAGAAGTAACTAAAAAACTACAGAAGCACGATTACCAGATGGAATTATTTCAATATAATGACCCAAAACTGGTTAAATTGTCGGATGAATTGCTTAAAGTTGATACCAACATTTTATCTCCTATAGAAGCCCTTTTAAAACTTAACGAACTTAAATTACTTATTACTTCTCAATGAGAATACTCGCGGCCCTAATCTTTTGTAGCTTTTCAATTCTAAAAACTTCGGCACAATCCAACTACTATTGGGTGTTTTTCAAACACAATCTCGAGCATTCACAAGAGCTTACGGTTCCAGTTGATTCTAAAAACCTTCATAAAATTTCACTGAAGCAGGTAAAGATTATTGGGACATCCAAATGGTTTAATGCGGCTTTTATTTTAGTACAAGATCCAAAGCAACTCAAATCTATTGAAAAACTTTCTTGCGTTGATCATATTGAAACAGGCAAAACTTATTACATAGAAAAACTCGGCACCAAGGCTTCACTTCTCAATTATGGGCAAGCCGATGTTCAAATAAATATGTTAGGTTTAAATACTTACCACGATTTAGGAAACACCGGCAAGGGTGTAAAGCTGGCCCTGTTTGATGCTGGTTTTTTTAAGGTGGATAGCATTATAGCATTTGACAGTTTGAGAAAGCGAGGTGGCATTTTGGCAACCAAAGATTTTGTAAGTGGCAATAGCAATGTCTATGATGATGATGCCCATGGCATGTATGTGCTATCATTGATTGCAGGTTTTGTCAAGGATTCGATGAACGGAACAGCGCCTGATGTGGATGTGGTATTGGCCAGAACTGAAGATGCAGCTTCCGAAAGACACATTGAAGAGTTTAACTGGGTAAAGGCACTTGAATGGGCCGATTCTATTGGCGTAGATATAATTCATTCGTCTTTAGGTTATTCATTATTCGACAGTTTACAAGGCGATTATAAGTACCAAGATATGGACGGAAATAGTACAATTATCTCGCGGGCAGCAGAAATTGCTTTTAAGCGAGGAATTTTTATTACGAACAGTGCGGGAAACGAAGGTAAAAAGGTTTGGAAATATATCACGGCACCTTGCGATGGAAAAAATGTGCTTTGCATTGGTTCGGTAGATTCTTTTCGGCGTAAATCAGATTTTTCATCGTTTGGCCCTAGTGCCGATGGACGAGTAAAACCCGATGTAATGGCCATGGGCAGTTTGGTTACAATTATAGGTACCAATAATGTAATTAGGCGAGGTAGCGGAACTTCGTTTTCTGGCCCCTTGATGGCAGGGTTTGTGGCCTGTTTAAAACAAAATTTTCCGGGTGCAAGTAATCAATTAATGCTTGAAGCTATTCGCAAAAGTGGTGATAGATACCTAACCCCAAGTGACAGCATGGGTTATGGAATACCTAATATTCATAGAGCTGATTCCTTATTGCGAAAAATGCTGAGCGTTAAAGATCATTTTTCAAAAACTAAAGTTGAAATTTATCCGAATCCTTGTATCGACCTTATTCATATACAAAATGCAGAACAAATTTTAAATGCAGAGCTGATAGATCCAACAGGCAAGCTGCTAGAATTACATTTAATTGGCAATAAAATAAATTTATCCAACCAAAGGTCTGGTATCTATATTCTCAAACTTGTAGATATTTTTGGTCAAATAAGTTTTGTAAGACTCGCAAAGCTCTAAAAAGAATTTATTGTAACGCT